>Ga0307979_1000039_pt1 | contig 88335 bp, 74 predicted proteins | sample OrgLakmetage1058_FD_201833 | JGI IMG/M metagenome (GOLD analysis project Ga0307979, IMG submission 201833) | Saline water microbial communities from Organic Lake, Antarctica - #1058 | ecosystem: Environmental > Aquatic > Non-marine Saline and Alkaline > Saline | place: Antarctica: Organic Lake...
TTTGTGGAGGAAACAATTGCTCTGGGTACATTGAAACAGTATAATCAAATCGAATCTAGATATGAAAACTTAATATCAACGCAGACCTAAACTAGAGCCATATAATGCTATTTGAGCTTTACAATTATGCAGGATTTCATTTTGTAATTTGCAAAACCATGAAGAAAAAGATTATTGGAAGATTGGACAAAGCTAATTTTCCTGACTTAAATTTAAAAGACATCTCTATAAAAGTAGATACTGGTGCCTATACGTCATCAATTCATTGCGAAGATATTCAGGAAAAAGAGGATGGTTTACATTGTCTCTTTTTAGATAAAGAACATTCAAAATACAACCATAAGCCTCTAATCTTTAGTAATTACAATAAAATAAGGGTGAAGAGCAGCAATGGAATCGCTCAAAAAAGATATGAAATAAAGTCAAGCATCGAAATTTTTGGAAAAGTTTATAAAATTTCACTTTCTTTGAGCAATAGAAAAGAAATGAAACATCCTGTACTTTTGGGACGAAAATTCTTGAATAAAAAATTTGTAGTTGACCCAGAATTAAAGAATATATCCTATAATAATTTTCAGCATGAACATTAAAATTTTATCGAGAAATCCAAATTTATATTCTACAAAAAGACTTGTAGAAGCTGCCGAAAAAAGAAATCATAACGTTCAAATAATAGATCCTTTAAAATGTGATTTGGTCATTGAAAAGCGAAATCCAAACATATATTATAAGGGAGAATATATTCTGAACACAGATGCTATTATACCAAGAATTGGAGCTTCGGTTACCTTCTATGGAACTGCTGTTGTGAGACAGTTTGAAATGATGGGAGCTTTTAGCACCATAGATTCTGAAGCTTTGGTGAGGAGTAGAGACAAATTAAGAAGCTTACAGGTTTTGTCTAGAGCAAAAATAGGCCTCCCAAAAACGGTATTCACCAACTATTCTAGAGACGTAAATGGGGTGATTCAACAAGTTGGGGGTACTCCATTGGTCATTAAACTTTTAGAAGGTACACAGGGACTTGGGGTGGTCTTGGCCGAAACCAAAAATGCAGCTAAATCTGTTATTGAGGCCTTTAACGGTCTTCAGGCTAGAGTGATTGTTCAAGAGTTCATCAAAGAAGCTAAAGGAGCAGACATACGAGTATTTGTGGTGGACGGCCATGTTGTTGGTGCTATGAAAAGGCAAGGGAAAGAAGGTGAATTCCGTTCAAACCTTCACCAAGGAGGTTCTGCTGAAGTCATCGAACTTACGGACGAAGAAGAAATTGCAGCAATAAAAGCCGCTAAAGCTATGCGTCTAGGGGTGGCTGGGGTAGATTTATTACAAAGTTCTAGAGGTCCTTTAATTTTGGAAGTGAATTCTTCGCCAGGTCTCGAAGGCATAGAAAAAGCGACGGGGAAAGACATCGCTAGAACTATCATCCAGTTTATTGAAAAAAATGTGTAATGCCACACATCGATTCTAAAAACGTTCTTCACATCCTAGAGAAAAAAGTATTTCCAGGAGAAAAAGCGCGTATCAATTTTATTACGGCAAAACTATACACAACAACTTCCGTAGAGGTTCCTGTAATTATAGAACGAGCAAAAAAACCAGGCCCTGTCCTTTTGGTGACTGCTGGGATTCATGGCGATGAAATTAATGGGGTGGAGACGGTAAGACAGTTTATAGCTAAAGGTATTCACAAGCCTACCCGAGGAACTGTTATTTGTGTGCCCGTTCTCAATGTCTTTGGGTTTTTGAATATGAAACGAGAGTTTCCAGATGGAAGAGACCTTAATAGGATGTTCCCTGGATCCAAAAAGGGAGCTTTAGCAAGTCGATTTGCTTATCAATTTGCAACTGAAATTCTACCTATTGCAGATCACTGCTTCGATTTCCACACGGGTGGTGCTAGTCGTTTTAATGCTGCACAAATTCGCGTAGACAAAACCGACAAAGCCTCTGAGGATCTGGCCAAAGTCTTTAACGCTCCGTTTACCGTTTACTCTTCAACTATCAAGAATTCTTACAGGAGTACTTGTCTCAAACAGGGCAAGACCATTCTTCTCTTCGAGGGGGGTAAATCTCAAGATAGCAGCAAACACATTTCAAAATACGGTGTAGATGGTTTAAAGCGAATCATGAAACATTTCGATATGCTAAAATCTGATTTTAATACTCAAGATCCTCTAGAGTCAACAAAATTTATTTCCAGCACCTATTGGATGAGAGCTAAATATAGCGGACTTCTTCACATCAAAATTCCTATTGGAAAATACGTGCAACGAGGAGAATTTGTAGCTACTATTACAGATCCTTATGGAAGTTTTAGGCATAAGGTAAATGCCAGCAACACAGGTTATATCATTAATGCTAACCAATCTCCAATCGTTTATCAAGGTGATGCGATTTTTCATATTTCCAAAGAGGACACAAATGGATAAGACCAGCCTAAGACAAAAATATAAAGTGCTAAGGCTTGATATGCCCTTAGACCAAATTGATGAACTAAGCCTTCAGATTGCCAACCAAAGTTTAAAACTCGACATTTGGAATTTGGAATTTTACCATATTTTTCTAGCTATTGAAAACCAAAAGGAGATCAATACAGAATATATACTTCAAATTATCTTTGGAAAAGACGCCAATGTGGTCATTCCAAAAATGGATGGTAAGGATCTTCAGCATTATTTATTGACAGATACCACTAAACTAAAACTTAACCGATGGAAGATTCCTGAGCCTGTGAGCGGAATTAAAATAGATCCTCAACAACTGGATCTTGTGTTTGTTCCTTTACTTGGATGTGATACTTTCGGAAACAGGGTAGGTTATGGAAAAGGATTCTATGATAAATTTTTAGCGAACTGTAAAAAAGACGTTATCAAAGTAGGTCTCTCTTTTTTCCCTCCTGATAAGGATATTTTGGAGGTTGAAGATTTCGATATTGCCTTGGATTACTGCATTACTCCAAAAGCTATTTATACCTTCAAAAACACCTAGTCTTTACAACCGCAATCTCCAGAGCCACATGTGGATGAAGCTGTCTTAGACTTGAAAAAGAATTTCTTGATCAGAAAAGCTATGGCTGTCATAAAAATAAGAAGAACTATAATTTCTTGTAACATCAATCTATCATTTTAAAATTTGAAAAGCTATTAGAGCGACTACATAGGCAAATCCTGACATTCCAAATAACTGTATCATCGGCCACTTCCAGGTTCCAGTTTCCCTCCTTACGATAGCTAGTGTACTCATGCACTGCATTGCAAAAGCATAAAACAGCAAAAGGCTAATCCCACTTGCAAAAGTGAATAACGGGCCTCCCAAAACTGGATTGGTCTCTGCTGCCATTCTGCTTTTTATAGTTTGTTCATCATCATTTTCAACACTGTAAATAGTCGCTAGAGTGCCTACAAATACTTCGCGAGCTGCAAAAGAAGCTATGATCGCTATTCCTATTTTCCAATCGTAACCCAAAGGAATAACAGCTGGCTCTATGGCTCTACCTGCATATCCAATATAAGAATTCTTGAGTTTATAGGATGAGATTTCAGTATTGATTTCTTCTTGAGTTAGCTCTGTTACATCTAAAGATGCAGTAACAATAGATTCAGCATTATCAAAATCATCTGTGGGGCCATAACTTGCCAAAACCCACAAAATAATAGAAATCGCAAGGATAATTTTTCCAGCTCCAAAAACAAAAGATTTAGTTTTTTCGATTACCGTATAAAACACATTTTTAAAGATAGGCATCTTATAATCTGGCATCTCCACTACGAAATAAGACTTAAATTCAATTTTTAACATTTTACTAGCCAACCAGCCAGAACCAATAGCAGTCACAAACCCAAGCAGATATAAAAGCATCAAGGTAATTCCTTGATAGTTAAACACTCCTAACCAGCGTTCGTCTGGAATCACTAACCCTATAATGATAAGATATACAGGAAGCCTAGCAGAACAAGTCGTAAAAGGCACCACTAATATAGTCACTAGCCTTTCTTTCCAACTTTCTATATTTCTGGCAGCCATGACCGCTGGTATAGCACATGCTGTTCCAGAAACTAGGGGGACAATACTCTTACCGCTCATCCCAAATTTTCGCATAATTCTATCCATCAAAAAGACGACTCTACTCATATACCCCGTTTCTTCTAAAATGGAAATGAATAAAAATAAAAGAGCAATTTGAGGAACAAAAATAACGATCCCCCCTATTCCTGGTATGATTCCCTCAGAAATTAGATCTGAAAGCATTCCTAAAGGGAAAACATTTTTTACGTATTCGCTAAGCGCTAAGAAACTTTCATCAATAAAATCCATGGGATAGGTCGACCAATCATAGATAGTCTGAAAAATCAAAAAAAGAATAGCTAGGAAAATGACGTAACCCCAGACTTTATGAATCAAGAGCCTGTCTATAGAAGCTCTTAAGCCTTTTGCTAAGGCTAAATCCTTTGTCAAGGTTTCTTTCAAGGTTTCATTGATAAACTGATACCGCTTTATAGTTTCCTTCTGCTGAAGGCGCTTAATTTCTGAATCTGATTTTGGTTTAAATCCATTTTGTGATGTAATCTTATTCCTATTGGTTTTACCAAAATTGACATCTTGAGTGATCACCAACCATAATTTATACAAATCTTGTTTGGGATAAGCTTTCTTTAAAGATTCGAAGTACTGCCTATCTATCTTTGAAGCCTCTAAACACGGATTTGTAGATAGCTTTTGATAATCTGTTATGGACTGCTTGAGCTCTGTAAACCCTTTATTTTTTCGAGCACTTATAAGATTAACTTTGGTCTTCAGACGTTTTTCTAATAAACTCACATCTAGTTGAATGCCTTTCCTATCCATACGATCTGCCATGTTAATGGCTAAGATGGTAGGCAAACCCAAGTCCTTGATTTGGGTAAACAACAAAAGATTTCGCTTTAAATTTTCAATATCACTTACAACGACAACAACATCTGGGTAGTCTTTATCATTCTTATTCAACAGTAACTCAATGACCACATTTTCATCTAAAGAAGTTGCATTAAGACTGTAGGTCCCTGGAAGATCTAGAATATGAGCTTTTAGGTTTCTGGAGAGTTTTATAACCGCTTCTTTTTTCTCAACGGTAATACCAGGATAGTTCCCGACCTTTTGGTTGAGACCTGTCAAGTTATTAAATACCGAAGTTTTACCTGTGTTGGGATTTCCAACTAGAGCGATATTTATTTGTTTACTCATCGGGAATAAGTTCAATGTGAATCAGCTTTGCTGTTTCTCTTCTAATGGATAAAAAAGTATCATTAATGTTAAGGTAGAGCGGATCTTTAAAGGGAGCAACTTGTATCAATTCAACATGATTCCCTGGCAAACATCCCATTTCTAAAAGCTTAAGTGGTATATCCTGAGAAGTCATCTCACCAATAATAGCCTTCTGTCCTTTCTTTAAACTAGCAATCGTCAACATTTATTTAGAATGGTTTTAAACAAAGATAGGGAGCTTTCATGAAAATCAACACGCTTTTAAGCATAATTACGACAAGATTCTAAAATCGGTACAAATAAAGACTCTTCATCTATTTATAGAAAGATATTGTAAAGCCTTAGGGAAAAAATTATCTTTGCCATTCTCCTAAAAAAAATAAAATGATAATTAAAAAAGTAGTTGAGCTTATAGAAAGCGATCAAATTCTTCAGGACTATAAAGTTAATGGTTGGGTGAGAGCTTTTAGGAGTAACCGGTTTATAGCTTTAAACGATGGATCTTGTTTAGAAAACTTACAATGCGTCGTCGATTTTAAAAATACCGATGATAAAGTCTTGAGTAAAATAACAACAGGGGCTGCGATTTCTGTTTCTGGTACTTTAAAAGAAAGTGAAGGAAAAGGACAGAATGTAGAATTGGAAGTGAAATCCATCGATATTCTTGGAGAAGCCCATCCAGAGGAAGTGAAGAAAACCATTCTTCAGCCTAAAAAGCACTCTTTTGAAAAATTAAGAGAACAGGCTCATTTAAGAATAAGAACAAATACATTTGGCGCGATAATAAGGGTGAGATCCAAGCTATCTTTCGCAGTTCATAACTATTTTAATGATAACGGTTTCTTTTATGTGAATACGCCGATCGTCACGGGCAGTGATGCTGAGGGAGCAGGAGAAATGTTTAGAGTCACCAACTTGGACTTAAAAAACCCACCAAAAACTAAGGACGGTGAAATTGATTATTCCCAAGATTTTTTTGGAAAAGAGACTAATTTAACGGTTAGCGGTCAATTGGAAGCTGAGACTTATGCCATGGGTCTAGGTAAGGTATATACCTTTGGACCTACCTTTAGAGCAGAAAACTCAAATACAACTAGGCACCTAGCAGAATTCTGGATGATCGAGCCAGAAGTAGCTTTTTGTGATTTGGAAGGCAATATAGATTTAGCTGAAGATTTCATTCAGTATGTTTTAAAATATATTACAAAGCATTGCAAGTCAGATTTAGAGTTTTTGGAAAACAGGCTTCTTGAAGAGGAAAAGTCCAAGCCAGAAAAAGATAGGTCACCGATGCCTCTGCGTGAAAAAATAGATTTTGTCCTCAAAAATAATTTTAAGAGAGTTTCCTATACGGAGGCAATAGATATCTTAAGAAATTCGAAGCCCAATAAAAAGAAAAAGTTCAATTATATCATCAAAGAATGGGGGGCAGATTTACAAAGTGAGCACGAACGCTATCTCGTAGAGAAACATTTTGGTTGCCCTGTAGTGATTTATGATTATCCAGCTGATATCAAAGCCTTTTACATGCGACTCAATGACGATGGCAAAACCGTAAGAGCCATGGATGTTCTTTTCCCTGGCATTGGCGAAATCGCAGGAGGTTCACAAAGAGAAGAGCGCTACGATGTTTTACTTTCTAAAATGAGAGAAATTGGGATAGATGAAAAAGAATTATGGTGGTATTTGGACACCAGAAAATTTGGAACTTGTGTTCACTCTGGCTTTGGATTAGGCTTTGAACGCCTTGTGTTATTTGCTACAGGAATGTCGAACATAAGAGATGTCATTCCTTATCCTAGAAGCCCTCAGAATGCAGAATTTTAAACCAGGAAATTGTATTGAAAGTCACCATGTCTTAGCCTTGGAAAAACAAATAAGGCTTCAAGACTATGGGTTTAGTGTGTTTGAGTCACTTAAAACTAAGAGTGCTTTAAAAAAAGCCATTAAGAAGGGGCTTATTTTTTTAAATGGTCGAGTTGCTGAAACATCAGACTGGATAGAAGAAGGGCAGACTCTAGAGCTGTTCGCTGAGGAGCTTCTCCATAAAAAGAGAGTTTTTCCCTTGCAACTTGACGTTATTTTTGAAGATGACTCTATGGCTGTTGTGAATAAGCCTGAAGGATATCCTACGAATGGAAATTATTTTAAAACCATTGAAAATGCTTTAGTTTATAATCTAAAGACCTCTTCAGAGAAAGATAAACTCCCCTATCCGCAGCCTGTACATAGACTCGATAATCCTACATCTGGCCTGCTTATTATTGCTAAAACACTATCGTCAAAATCCTACCTGTCAGTTTTATTTGAACACAACGAGATTCAGAAAACCTACGTAGCTATTGTAGAAGGAGGCTTTGATACTCTTAGAGACATCATAAGCCTAGATATTGAGGGAAAGCGAAGTTCTACCAACTATAGCGTTGAAAAGATATTTAAAATAAGTCAAGACGAGTACAGTTTACTCAGCTTAAAACCTAGTTCGGGTAGAACCCATCAACTAAGGATACACCTGTCAAAAATCGGTCACTCAATAGTTGGAGATAAAGCTTATGGTTCTCTAACACTCTCTAATAAACTGATGCTACACGCTTCCACTCTTCAGCTTCATCATCCTAAAACTGGTAAAAGTTTAAATTTTGAAACAGAAGTACCACATAAATTCGTTAAATTTATAAATAGAAGTTTGTAATCTTTTAAATTTGAAATGCAATAATACGACTTGATTTTGCTAAAGAGTCCCTGTCGAATAAGAAAAAAATTGAATACACTATAATGCTTAAACAAAGCCTGAATTTAAAATTATCACAAAAGCTGTCTCCTCAGCAAATCCAGTTGATGAAGCTTATACAGCTACCTACCTTGGCTTTTGAGCAAAGAGTAAAGCAAGAATATGAAGAGAACCCTGCCTTGGATGCAGGCAAAGAAAAAGACGAATTTGAAGATGAATTCAGTAATGAAACTGCCGAAGAGGAAAGGGACATCATTGAGACTGAATTTGATGTGGATGATTATTTGAGTGATGATGAAGTTCCTAGTTATAAATTAAAGGCTAACAATTATAGTGCAGATGACGAAGACAAACAAGTCCCTTATGCCTCTGGCACTTCCTTTTCTCAATTTCTTAAAACACAATTACAAACCTTCAGTTTTAAAGAAGATCAAGAAGAAATAGCATTTTTTCTAGTTGGCAGCGTTGATGATAGTGGATATATAAGACGTTCACTTATAGATATTGTAGATGATTTGGCTTTTACTCAAAATATTTATACCGACGAAGAAACCGTAGAAAAAGTCCTAAAAATAGTTCAATCTTTAGACCCTTCTGGTGTTGGTGCTAGAGACTTAAGGGAATCTTTGCTGATACAACTTCACAGAAAAAACAAGACAGAAAGCGTTGACCTAGCCTACAGAATCGTTGATGAAGCGTTTGATAAGTTCAGTAAAAAACATTATGAAAAGCTCACTCAAAAATTTTCTATTTCTGAAAAAAAACTGAAAGAGGCTATTGAAGAAATTGAACATCTCAACCCAAAACCTGGTGCTTCTTTCTCTGGAAATAGTAGATCTGTAGAGCATGTAATTCCCGATTTTGCCATTCACATAAAAAACGGAGAGCTAGAGCTTACTCTAAATGGCAGAAATGCTCCAGAAATGTATATCTCCCGTGATTATTCTAATATGCTAAAGGGGTATAAAGAATCCATTAAAAAAACCAAAGAACAAAAAGAAACAGTTTTTTTCATCAAACAGAAACTAGATTCTGCAAAGTGGTTTATCGATGCTATAAAACAAAGGCAAGACACCTTATACTCTACTATGTATTCTATTATGATTCATCAAGAAGACTACTTTTTATCTGGTGATGAAAGAAGTTTAAGACCTATGATCCTAAAAGATATCGCTGAGAAAATCAATATGGACATCAGCACTATTTCACGAGTGGCTAATAGCAAGTATGTAGAAACGCCTTATGGAACTTTTTTGATTAAAAGTTTTTTTTCAGAATCGATGACAAATGAAGAAGGAGAAGAAGTGTCTACTAGGGAGATTAAAAAAATATTAGAAATGACTATTGATGCAGAATACAAAAAGAAACCACATACAGATGCTAAATTAGCTCAAATTTTAAAAGAAAAAGGCTATCCCATAGCTCGGCGTACTATCGCTAAATATAGAGAACAATTGGACTTACCAGTAGCCAGACTCCGTAAGGAAATATGAAATCACTTAAGCAGTTTTCTAAAGCAGTATCCATTCTTGGTCACCCACTTTGGATGCCATTACTCGGGTGTTTATATTACTTTTATGCCATTCCTAATTACTTAGATAACCAATTGGTCACAGCAAAATTACTTGCTATTTCCATTCTAACTATTTTCCTACCCGTAGTCTTTTTATTTATATCTAAGAATTTAAAGCTGATTTCAGATTATGAGCTTTCCAAAGTCAAAGAAAGACGACTATTTTTAATGCTTTTTATACTTTTAATCTTGGTATTACTCAGCAGTATTATAGATGTCTACAACTATAGAATTCTATTTTATTTTTTATCGAGCATTTTATTTTCCAGCATTATAGCTTTACTTTTTAGCCTATTTAAAATAAAAATAAGCCTTCATGCTCTAGGGATTGGTGGATTAACCTGTTTTATTGTTGGTCTGAGTCTATCTTTCCAAGTAAGTATGCTGTTTTCTATTGTGTTCTTTACCTTGCTTTTGGGCTTAGTGGGTTCATCTCGATTATTTCAGAATGAAAATACAGTTCCAGAGATTTTTTTAGGAATTATAGCAGGGTTTTTACCCCAATTGTATTTCTTTAGTTATTGGGTATAACTAAAGAAAGAAAAATACGAGACCTACTTTTATAGGAATTATGCCTACTCGTTCTCCTGTTGACTCAATTTTACCTTCAAATACTGGATTAAGGCTCATGTTTACAAAAAAATTGATGGCACCATAACCAAAAGTGAGTTTAGCACTTGTTCTAAAAGAGTTGAGAGCATCAACATGTATAGCTGTAAATTGTTTGTCAACAGACTCGAAAGTAGATTTAAAATGAAATACATAGCCAAGTTGGATACCGACATAGACTCTCCAAAAAGCATACTTATCTACCTCTGAAGATCTCCACCTCAACTCAAGTGGAACTTCGATAAGATTTGTCGTAAAACGGTTGACATCATAACTGCGATCTTGATTTATGGGAAGAAATATATCTTGACCAGCATTGGAATTAACTTGAAGAGATTGACCAAATGTATTCAAATTGAAACCAAGCCCTAAGCCAATTGACAGGTTACGCCTTTTATTAATAGGCATGTCTCGAATGTAGCCAAACATAAGACCTCCAGAAAATCCGGATTGATCAACATCTGAAGGTAAATCTGTCAAAAAATTGAAGCTAAACCCAAAGTAAAATTGATCTTCTCTGTAAAGAGAATCATTTTTATTTTCTTTTAACCACTCAAGCTCGTCTTGGGCATAAAGTAAAGAGAAAGAGAAAAGGAGGAAAAAGAGGCCTATAAATTTCATAAACAACAAATATAAAGGAAAGATGAGCTAGTTTATAAACTAAAAAAGGCATTTCTAGTTAAGAAATGCCTTTTTTGGTGTGATGAGATTAGTTGCTTATTTCAAATTAAGCCCAGCTTCTCCCTGTTTAGTCGTATAATTAATCTTTAAAGCTTCCGCTTTGCGCAACTCTTGTTTAATGTCTGATACCAACCCCATATTGGTTTCTTTATCAACTTTTAAAGCGGTAGTCAATTTATCACGTAATTCTTCACGCTTAGATTGGCGTTCCTCTTTTATAAATTGTTGTACATCATTGATGCTTGCATATTTATCATTCAATTGAACTCTAGCTTCTGTACCAAAGGTCTCTTGATATCTAGGTGACGGTTTACCCGCGTAGATATACATAATCAGATTTTTCTTATCCAATTTTTCGACTTGGTCAGCAAAAGGTAAAATATTTTGAACTTTAAGAGAATTGTCTCTCATTACAGTAACTACCATAAAAAAAAACAAAAGCATAAAAACAATATCCGGTAAAGATGCAGTTGAAATTGCTGGAGTTCCTCCCTCACCTTTCTTTTTAAATTTTGACATAAGTACTCAATTTTTTATAGTTTATGTTCTGCTTCAGATAGGTTCTGCTTCAGATAATTTTTGTGGAAATAAATTTTTAATAACATTAATTTTGTCCTTCAACTTATCCTTATCCCCTTGAAATTCGGGATCGTTATAAGCATCTTCCATTTCTGTAAAATCAATGTTATATAGTCTATTCGCCTCTCTATCTCTTAAGACATTGTAGGCAGCAACAAGTTCGTTCTGTACTGCTATATATCTTCCATATTGAGTTTTTCTGTCATTCTGTAAGGAAACGACAGCTTTTATTGGATTATCCGAGGAGCTAGTATTCTTAGGGCCTTGACAATAATTACAAGCTTCATCACCCAATCCTCCACCATTATCTAGAAATTCAATAGTGGCTTGTCTAAGATTCTTAAACTCCATAATCTCATCTTCAACAAATAAATCTCCATTAGAATTCACAAGAACAACAAATATATTACGTTCCTTCAATATTGGTGGATCTTCTTGCTCGTCATCTATAGGAGGTAATTTCCTTGTAATTCCGCTATCCGTTTCTATAGTTGTTGTGACTAAGAAAAAGATAAGCAAAAGGAAAGCTATATCCGCCATGGATCCAGCGTTTACCTCTGGTGCTGCTCTTTTTGCCATAATTATTTGGTTATGATTTTTTTCACACTAGATAAAAACATAGCTAGTACGGCCAACGCTGCAAGGATGTAGAAAGCTACTAATCCTGCACTTACCCATCTAGATCCATTTGCAGATAAAACACCTCCATCCCTTAAAGCTGTTTCAGTTCCGTTAGAAACGACATAGGAGATGACTATTATTAAAATAAATCCACCTAATGAAAACAGCGTTTTCTTGATATTCCCTGTAAAAAGAGCTTTAATCGCAAAGAAAAGAACAGCTAATACAGTCACCCCTAAGATAAAATAGGACACCCACATAAACGGGGTCAAAACACTAGATTGCAAGGCTGCATCTGCTTCTATCGCATCGTCCCCAGCACTGAGAATCCTTATAAAAAGGATAGCCCCCAGAACACCGAAAACGATTTTTATGATATTAAATATTTTGTTCATACTGATTATTTGTTTTTATGTGCAACTAAAATGTCAATAAGAGTAATTGAAGCATCTTCCATATCATTTACAATACTATCAATTTTAGCAATGATATAATTATAAAATATTTGAAGAATAATAGCTACAACTAGACCAAATACCGTTGTTAAAAGGGCGACTTTAATACCACCTGCAACTAAGGAAGGTTGCATATCACCAGCAGCTTCAATCTTATCAAAAGCTTGGATCATACCAATCACAGTACCCATAAAACCAAGCATCGGTGCTAAAGCTATAAATAGGGATACCCAAGATACGTTTTTTTCTAATTGTCCCATTTGAACTCCACCATAAGCAACGACAGCTTTTTCAGAAGCCTCAACTCCTTCATGCATTCTGTCTAGACCTTGATAATAGATCGATGCTACAGGACCACTTGTATTTCTACAAATTTCTTTTGCAGCTTCTACACCATCACTTTTCATAGCATCCTCAACACTTTGAGCAAGCTTTTTAGAATTAGTTGTCGCTAAGTTTAGGTAAATAATTCTTTCAAAAGCGATCGCCAATCCAAGAATCAGACAAAGAAGAACAATACCCATAAATCCAGGTCCACCTTCAATGAAACGGTTTTTTAATTCTTGATGAAATCCTACACTTTCTTCAGAAACTTCTGCGGAAGCACTCGCATCATCCTGAACAAAATTGACAGCAGCTTCTGTAAAAACTTCAGAAGTATTCGCTGCAGTTAAAGTTGTGTTACCAACTGCCATGATTGCCAAAATGGCTAAAATTGAAAATAATCTTTTCATTGTTGTCTGTCTTAGAATTAATAATTAGTGTTTAAGTGTTTTAGTTTTTATAAATAGCAGAGAGGAAGGGATTCGAACCCTCGGTTCCGATACAATCGGAACATACGCTTTCCAAGCGCACACCTTCGACCACTCGGTCACCTCTCTAGTTTTAAAATGAACTTATAGTAATGATTAGCAAATAAATAAAAAAAAATAGTTTTACAAGAAGAAATGAGCGTTAATTTTTTAATTCATTTCTCCACGCAGCGAAGTTTCAAATATAGTTTTAAATACTTTAGGCCCTAATTTTTTGGACAAAAGATACATCATTTTTGCAACAGCAGCTTCTGTTGTCATATTTCCTCCACTTATAACTCCAAGATTTTTTAAGCCTGCACTGGTAGCATATTTACCCATTATCACCGACCCTCCCACACACTGAGTCACGTTTACAACTTTCACTCCTCGATCTATAACCGACCTTAAAAGGTCCATAAACCATGGATCTGTCTTCGCATTTCCACTTCCAAAAGTTTCTAAAACAATCCCCTCAATGTGAGTAATGTTTAAAATATGACTTAAAGTTTTATGATTAACTCCAGGAAATAATTTCAATATGAGAATATTATCATTCAATAACTTATGAACTATCATTTTCTTTCTCATATTGGGCTTCATCAATTTATCATAGCTGATCTTGAGATTAACACCCGATTCTGCAATGGGAGGAAAATTTGAAGACGCAAAAGCCTCAAAATGCTCTGCATTCACTTTAGTCGTTCTATTTGCTCTATAAAGTTTATATTCAAAATAAAGTCCAACTTCTTTAATAACCGTTTCCCCCCGTTCTTTAAGACCTGCTAACTGTATGCTGGTGATTAAATTTTCTTTTGCATCTGTGCGTAGATCCCCTATAGGAAGTTGAGATCCTGTGAAAATAACGGGTTTTTTTAAGTTTTCGAACATGAAAGAAATGACAGAGGCTGAATAAGACATGGTGTCGCTTCCGTGCAAAACGACAAACCCGTCGTAGTCTTCAAAATTGATTTCTATCAACTCCGCTAACTTTACATAATCTGTTATATCCATATCTGAAGAATCTACAGGGTCTTCAAAACTTACCGTACTGATGTCGTGTTCTAATAACTTCAACTCAGGAATATTGGACAAAAGTTCGTCAAAATTGAAAGCCTCAAGAGCACCAGTTTCAGGATTTTTTACCATCCCAATTGTACCGCCTGTGTAAACGAGTAAGATTTTAGACATAATTGATATTCTATTAGATTCCAAAGACCTCTTTTGAGTTTTTTGTGGTTTGTAAGACAATATCCTCAAGACTTACGTTGTAAAGTTCAGCTAATTTCTCAGCAACTTTCAGCACATAAGCACTTTCATTTCGCTTCCCTCTATAAGGCTTTGGCGCTAAGTAAGGTGAATCTGTTTCCAGAACAATATGTTTTAAGTCAATTTCATTTAAAAACTGATCTATTTTACCGTTTTTAAATGTTGACACCCCTCCTATTCCCAATTTCATATGGTAACCTACAGCCTGTTCAGCTTGAGCCTTTGTTCCTGTAAAGCAATGAAAAATCCCATATAGGTCGTTTCCTTTCTCTTCTTCAAGGACTTCAAACACTTCCTCAAATGCCTCTCTACAGTGAATCACAATAGGAAGTTTATAAGACTTAGCAAGCTGAATTTGACGCTTAAAAGCGTCTCTCTGGGCTTCTAAAAAAGTTTTATCCCAATATAGGTCTATACCAATTTCGCCAATGGCATAAAATTTCCTTTTCTTGAGCTGTTCCTCCACATGTTTTAGCTCCTCTTCTACAGTTTTGGAGACGGAGGTAGGATGTAACCCCATCATCAAAAACATATGCTCTGGATATCGGCGTTCTAAATCATACATAGCTTGGGTTGTCTCTGAATCTATAGCAGGAATAAAAAACCGCTTCACTCCGTCATCTAGCGCTCTTTGAATCGTTTCTTCTCTGTCTTCATCAAAAGCTTCAGAATATAAGTGGGTATGTGTATCTGTAATTATCATAAGGGCAAATTTATTTAAAACGAAACTTTATATTTGTCGAAAATTCCATAAATGTCTTCCTTAAAATCATTTTTACTAGAAAAAAAGTATAAAGCGCTTAAAATGAATAGCACTGAGACTAATCATTTTGAATGTAACGTCCTCATCAACGGTGTTGAAGGAAGCTTTATCATAGATACAGGCGCTTCCAGTTCTTGTATCGACTTTATTTATGCAGAACATTTTAATTTATTTTCTGAAGATAGCAATATCAGAGCTGCTGGGGCAGGCGCGACCAATATGCTTACCAAAACATCTACCAATAACAAAGTAAGCATCGGTAAGTGGACTAAAAAAAGAGTCGATTTAATTTTATTCGATCTTTCTCATGTCAATAAGGCACTAAGCGATCATGATGCTGAACTAGTTCACGGCATCATAGGAGCTGATATACTTAAAAGAGGAAAAGCGGTTATCGATTATAAAACCAGCCGCCTCTATCTAAAGTAAGGGTTATACCAAATTAGACTTATAATGACGCAATAAATCGTTTCTTTTTAGCCTGCTTTTCATCAAAAATAATTACCGTAGCTAAGGCTATGCTAGTTATTTTTGATTTCAATCAATCAAAAAATAATTCAATTTATTCATACGGCATTATAAATATAATTTGGTATTATTTGTATTTGAAATAAAATAGATCTTGCATTCTTTCAGCCCACGGTTTTAACCGTGGGTTATATATGGATCATAAAGACACAACAAGGCCTTAAGAAATGTATCGAAACCTACGGAAGCTAAAGAAATCCAATTTAAAACAGAAACAAAAAACCCTGAAGCTTTGTAAAACTTCAGGGTTATAACTTAATTAGAAAGGCTTGTTTACTAAAGCTCTAACGCTCTTTCTACATTTCCGTTCATCAATAATTCTTTAGGATCTTCTAATGCCTCTTTGATGGCGACTAAAAAACCAACAGATTCACGACCATCAATAATTCTATGATCATAAGATAAAGCAACATACATAATTGGACGTATTTCAACTTTACCGTCTATAGCGACTGGGCGCTCTACAATATTGTGCATTCCTAAAATCCCACTTTGTGGAGGATTAATAATTGGAGTAGATAACATAGACCCAAAAACACCTCCATTTGAAATGGTAAAGGTTCCTCCTGTCATTTCATCTACCGTAATCTTACCATCTCTAGCGCGAGTTGCCAACCGTTTTACTTCTTGCTCAACCCCTCTAAATCCTAGATTTTCGACATTACGCATCACGGGTACCATCAAGCCCTTAGGTCCAGAAACCGCAACACTAATATCTTTGTAATCGTAAGTAATCATCTCTTTACCATCCACCATACTGTTGACGGAAGGAAATTTATCCAGCGCACGGACAACGGCTAAGGTGAAAAAAGACATAAAACCAAGACTAACGCCGTGAGTTTCTTTAAATTTCTCTTTATACTGAGTTCTGAGATCAAAAATAGGCTGCATATTGACTTCGTTGAAAGTCGTCAACATAGCCGTTTCATTTTTAACACTTACCAAACGCTCAGCGACCTTTCGTCTCAACATAGACATTTTACTTCTGGTCTCGCTGCGTTTTCCAACTCCTGGCGATCCCATAGAATGTTTTGCTTCTGCATTGATAGCATCCTCTTTGGTAATTCTGCCATCTCTACCTGTTCCTCTTACCTCTTTAGAGTCGATTCCCTTTTCATCTAAGGTTTTTTTAGCGGCTGGAGAAGGAGTTCCCGTTGCGTAAGTCTTTTTAGAAGAAGACGTTTCCTCCTTAGTTTCTTTTGAAACTGGCGTTTCCTTTTTAGCTTCTTTTGAAACTGGTATCTCTTCTTTAGTCTCTTTTGAAGCTGGCATTTCCTCTTTTTTAGGAGCTTCTTTTTTATCTTCTGGAGAATCTTTAGACTTGGATTTTTCTTTTTTATCGTCACCAGCAGAGGGCTTTACAGCATCTGTATCAATCAAACAAACGACATCACCTACCTGAACAACATCCCCTTCTTGGGCTTTAAAGGTGATAATTCCTGAGGCTTCTGCAGGAAGTTCCAAGGTTGCTTTATCGCTATCTACTTCAGCAACAGCTTGATCTTTTTCTACATAGTCTCCATCTTTTACTAACCATTCTGCGATTTCAACTTCGCTAATGGATTCTCCCGGAGAAGGGACTTTCATTTCTAAAGCCATAATATTATGTGTTTCGTAACTTAATTTTTATTATTTGTAGTCGTTTAAACAATTGTCTTTTGAAGCATCGAATACATAATCGATAACTTCATCGTGTCTTCTCTTGAACCTTGCTTGACTTCCTGCCGCAGGAGAGCCGTAAAAACGTCTACTACAGACTCTAAAGTCTTTGGTTTTATCATATTGCAACAGAAGATGTGTGTAAGCTCCCATATTCCTTGGTTCTTCTTGAGCCCAAACCACATCTTTGGCATTCTTATACTTCTTGATGATCTTATTCATTTCTTCTTTAGGCAATGGAAAGAGCTGTTCAACTCTCACTAAAGCCACATCATTTCTTTTTTCTTCTTCTCGTCTCTTTTTAAGATCAAAATAAAATTTACCAGAACAAAACACAAGAGTCTTGGTATCTTTTACCTTAGACTTGGCATCATCTATAACAGTTTGGAAACTTCCCTCTGCCAATTCTTCTTTTGAAGATATCACCTGTGCATGCCTCAATAAACTTTTGGGCGTAAATACAATGAGAGGCTTTCTATAGTTTGTTTTTTGCTGACGTCTTAGCAAGTGGAAATAATTGGCAGGACTGGTGCAATTGGCGACAAACATGTTGTCTTTTGCACACAACTGAAGGTATCTTTCCATCCTTGCTGAAGAATGTTCTGATCCTTGTCCCTCATAACCATGAGGTAACAACATTACTAAACCGTTCTGTGTTTTCCATTTATCCTCTGCTGAGGAAATGTATTGATCGATAATGATTTGGGCTCCATTGCTGAAATCTCCAAATTGTGCCTCCCAGATGGTCAGTGACGATGGACTTGCCATGGCATATCCATAATCAAATCCTACCACTGCATATTCTGAAAGAAGAGAATTGTAAATATAAAATTTAGATTGTTTTCCACCTAGATTATTATGGGGGACATACTCTTCTTCGCTATTTTCGGTTATGATAACCGCATGTCTATGGGAAAAAGTTCCCCGCTCTACATCTTGCCCAGATATTCTTACATCATGACCTTCTTTCAATAAAGTTGCGTAGGCTAAAAGTTCACCCATTGCCCAGTCTAGCTTATTTTTTTCAAAATACATGGTATGACGAGTTTTCATGAGCTTATTGATCTTCTTCATGAAAATTTTATCCTCTGGCAAGGTCGTGATGGCTTCTGCTAGTTTTGAAAGTTCCTTCAAGTCGAAGGTGGTGTCCACAGGCTTGAGCATCTCATCTTTATCTGCGGCTTCATACCCCTCCCATTCTTCTTGGAGAATTTTGGTAATCATTACGTTATCATCTTTCTTAGAGTCTTCGTATTCTTCACTGAGTTTAGACTTTACACTTTCCTCTAATTGGTTCAAGTAATCTATGTTTATGATTCCTTGTTCCACCAATTTATCCGCATAAATATCTCTAGGATTTTTATGCTCAGAAATTGCTTTATATAATTTAGGCTGAGTAAATCTTGGCTCATCGCCTTCGTTATGTCCATATTTTCTATACCCCAGCAAGTCTATAAACACATCTCTACCAAACTCCATTCTAAATTGAAGCGCAAAATTCATCGCATGGACAACAGCCTCTGCATCGTCTGCATTCACATGGAGTACAGGCGATAAGGTCACTTTAGCGACATCTGTACAGTAAGTAGAAGATCTTCCATCTATATAATTGGTGGTAAACCCAATTTGATTATTCACTACAATATGAATAGTTCCTCCTGTTTTATACCCATCTAGCTGAGCCATTTGAATTACTTCATAAGCAATCCCTTGCGCTGCAATAGCTGCATCTCCATGTACAACGATGGGTAAAACATATTGTTCTTCTCCCAAAAAATGAACGTCTTGCTTCGCTCTTGCTATCCCTTGCACCACAGAACCAACAGTTTCTAAGTGAGACGGGTTTGGGGCCATGTTGAGATTAATTTCTTTACCAGAGTCACTTTGGCGTTTACAGGTCCATCCAAGGTGGTACTTTACATCGCCATCAAATCCATCAATTTCAAAGTCTTTGCCTTCAAACTCATTAAAGATCGTCTTTGCACTTTTACCAAAAATATTCACCAAGGTATTTAAACGACCACGGTGGGACATCCCCATCACAAATTCTTTTACTCCTATATCTGCAGCACCTTCTATCAAGGTATCTAAAGCAGGAATCAAAGATTCGTTACCCTCTAGCGAAAATCGCTTTTGTCCGACATAACTTTTATGTAAGAATGTTTCAAAAGTAACAGCCTCATTCAGTTTTCTTAAAATATTTTTCTTTTGAGTATTAGAAAAATCTGTCTTATTTTGATTGTGGTAAATTTTATCTTGAATCCATTTTATTTCTATTGGATTTCGAATGTAAGCGTATTCTACTCCGATAGAATCACAAAATACATTCTCCAAAAACTCGATAATTTTTCTTAAAGAGGTTTTACCAATGCCTATAATTTCTCCAGCTTCAAATTCTATATTCAAGTCTAGCTGTGATAAACCAAAGTTTTCGATGTCTAGTTTTGGTGAATATTTACGACGCTCCCTTACAGGATTTGTTTTAGTGAATAGATGCCCCCGATTACGATAACCATCGATAAGATTGATGACTTGGAATTCTTTCTGCACATTTCCTGACACCTCAACCTTTTCGGTTTCTTGAGTTTCAGAATCTTTTAGGGAAACAGTTGTCGTTCCGTTAGAGGGTTCTACAAAAGATTCTCCAGACTCTAGGCCAAAATCAAAACCTTGAAAAAAGGCTCTCATGCTTGGCTCTGTACGATCAGGATTTTGTAAATATTGATTATAAAGATCTGCTAATAGCGATGGAGACATCGCATTTAAAAAGGAATATTTGTCCATATTGGTATTACATCTTGTAATGTGTGTTACAAAATTACGATTTCTATCTAAAACTACCTTCTTTTGGAATAATTTTATCATTACTTATGCGATAAGCCTTAAGACTTAGACAAAATCGAACCACCGTCGCAAACAATTTTATAAAAAACAAGTTAGAAACTTCAAAAGATTTATTTTAGCACAAAAAAAATTGATGTTGGATTTAGATGCTTATAAATTGTCTTTTTTAGAATATATGGAAGCTCAAGTTCCGAAAAAAGAACCTAGAAATCTATATGAACCTATAGAGTATATTCTTGGACTCGGAGGAAAACGACTGAGACCTATATTGGTCTTAATGAGTGCTGATATTTTTGGTGGAGGCCGAGAAAAAGCGATGGATGCAGCCCTAGCAATTGAAATTTTTCATAATTTTTCTTTGGTGCATGACGATATTATGGACGATGCCCCTCTGCGAAGAGGACAACAAACCGTCCATGAAAAATGGAACATCAATACAGGAATTCTCTCTGGAGATGCAATGCTCATCAATGCCTACCAATTGTTTGAAAATTATCCAGCAGAACACTTCAAGCCCTTAGCGGAACTCTTCACAAAAACAGCCATCGAGGTGTGTGAGGGACAGCAGTATGATGTCGATTTTGAAGAAAGAGACGATGTCACTATTGAGGAGTACCTTAAAATGATCGAGTATAAAACTGCTGTTTTAGTAGGTGCTGCACTAAAGATGGGTGCTATTCTAAGCGATGTATCTCAAAATGTGCAAAATAAAATCTATGAATTTGGGCGACTTCTTGGTATTGCCTTCCAAATCCAAGATGACTATTTAGACACGTTTGGAGAGCAGGCCGTCTTTGGAAAACAAATAGGAGGAGACATTATAGAAAACAAAAAAACTTACTTATACCTAAAAGCTTTGGAATTGACAGACCAAAGCAGCGCAGAGCAACTGAAACATCTCTACACTATTTCACCAGAAAACCCATCTAGTAAAATAGAAACTGCCAAGCAAATCTTTGAAGATTCTGGTGCAGGAGAAGCAACAACAGCCAAAATAAAAGAATATACTGAAATTGCTTTTGGACGTCTAGATGATATCGAGGTGCCTCAAAAAGGAAAAGACTTCCTCATTCAATTTGGCACTAATCTGATGAATCGAAAGATGTAAGTGAATTGCCCTTCACAACTTAACGAAGTTATCGACCAGGTAGACAAGTACGCCGAGGTTTGGGAGCAGCTTATTGAACAACTCAATAAAGACCTTGCCTTGGTAGGGCTTAGTGATATCGAACTGCAAACCAAAATCACGCCAAAAGAATTATGGGACGGTCTGCAGCCGATCTTTTCTGAACTGATGCATCAGAAGACGTCACGTTTTATTCATCTGTTGTACAGAATAGATATTCACGAAAAGGAAATTAAAGACTTAATGAGACACGAGGACTTTTTGGAACGTTTAGTCTACAGAGTGGTAGAGCGAGGCTTTGAGAAAATCTATTGGAGATCGGTTTATAAATAAAGCTCAGCTTCAAAAACGGTTTTAGCCTCTCCTAAAATAAAGACACTGCCCTGCTTCATCTCGAGTTGTAATTGTCCTTTTCGCTCAGAAATTTGTTCAGATTTTAAAGAGAATTTGTTTAGTTTTTTGGACCAATATACCCCAAGGGCGCAGTGAGCGGAACCTGTAACAGGATCTTCCAGAATACCCAAATCAGGGACGAAACACCTGCAGACAATATCCCTCTCTGAGGTGTTGGATGCTGCTGTAAATATGCTTTGACCAAGACCTAAATCCTGAAGTTGTTTAGCCTGAGGAACAAACTTTTGAAGTTCTTCCTCCGAGGATAATACCAACAGCTTCCAATTGTTGGTTACTCCAAAAGCTTCCTCCACGTTTATATTCAATAGATTTTGGTCAGCCGTTAGAATGGAAATTGGTCTTAACTCATACTCTGGAAACTTCATCTGAAGCTTACCTCCTATTAATTCAATTTCTAACACATCCTTCATCGCGTTAAAACGAATCGTTTCTGAGGAGGATACGTATTCAGTTTCAAAAAGAATATGCGCTGCAGATAAAGTTGCATGTCCACAAAGAGGCACTTCTGCTTTTGGAGTGAAAAATCGAATATCAAACTCTTTTTCTCTAGGAACCACGAAAGCAACTTCAGACACATTCATTTCCTTAACGATGTTCTGCATGAGATCTTTTTCCAAAAATCCGTTTTCTAGAAGCATAACTCCAGCAGGGTTCCCTTTAAAGAGCTGATCTGTGAACGCATCTACTTGGTAAATTGTGGCCATAAGTTCAAAATTATTGAACAAACTTAAGGTTTTTCAAAACCATCTAAAAACAAACTTTAACAACTAATATAGTAGTTTAACTATAATATTAGTTTAGATTAGTTGAAAATTATAACTTATGAGACCACTGACCAGAGCTGAAGAAGACATTATGCACCTCTTATGGCAGAGAAAAAATGCACGTGTTGCCGAGCTTATCCTTGATATGCCAGAACCCAAACCTGCCTATAACACCGTGTCGACGATCATAAGGATTTTGGAAGACAAGGGATTTGTAGGTCATGAGAAAGCAGGAAGGGGTTTTAAATATTTCGCCCTTGTGGACAAATCTACTTACCAGAAGGCTAGTATGAAAAAGATGGTAAACTCCTATTTTGAGGGATCGTTTAAAAATATGGTTTCCTTTTTTGTAAAAGAGAAAAATATGAGCGCCAAAGATTTGGAGAGTATACTTAAAGACATCGATAAAACCGAAGACTAATGGAACTTTATATCTTGGATGTTGTCCTTTTTCAAAGTTGTTTTTTAGGACTCTATCTGGTTTTTAAAAAAGAAACTTTTTATTCCTATAACCGCTTGTATTTGCTTGGGACTGCTTTGCTTTCTTTTATACTTCCCCTGTTAGACTTAGGTTTTTTGGCCTTCGATTTGGGAAGTGCTAATTCCACAGAACAAACCGCCTCTCAATTACAAAATTATTTTTTGATGGGTGAGGAAGTGAACTTAACAGCTTCAGGGCAAAGCTCTACTCCCCAGACGCCGTCTTGGACTCTAGACGCGTTTTTAAAGCTTGTATATCTTATGGGCTTAAGTGTATTCTGCGTCAAATTCAGCATAGGGTATTGGAAACTTAAGCAAGTTATAGAGGCAGCAACTTTTGAGTCTTATAGAGAGAATATAAAATGTTACAGCTTGTCATCTTCCAATACTGCTTTTACCTTTTGGAATTCCATCTTTATTGGAGACCAAATTTCTGAAAACCAGCGGGATAAAATTATCGTCCATGAACTGGAACATGCCAAAGCCAATCATGGGGTTGACCTGTTATTTTCTGAAATAGTACGCGCTTTACTGTGGCTTAGTCCAGCCCACCATATATTAAAAATAGAGCTATTACTGGTGCATGAGCTTCAAGCAGATGCCGTTGCGGCTAAACACTTAAGCAAGAAAGAGTATGCCCAAAGCTTACTTAACCAAGCTTTTGGGACACAAAATTTTAAATTTTCCAACTCGTTTTTTAACCATTCACAATTAAAATTAAGACTTATGATGTTACAAAAAAAGAACTCCACTTCCAGAAGTAAATTAAAGTATCTTCTGATTTTACCACTAGTTGCCTTAATGCTTACGTACACCGCCTGTAAAGAAGAAAGCAAGGAAGACATCCAGCAGATGACCGAAGAAGCTGAAGCAGAACAACTTAAAGCACAGTATATGAAAGAACTTAAAGAAGCTGTGGCTAAATATGGAATGTGGTCTGATGATATGCCAAGCAAATTTAAGTTTAGTAATTATAGGGAGATTAACTCCAAAGAAGATTTTTATGGGCGGAATGCACTTATGATTTACATATTAACAGAAATGGCTAAAGAAGATAGTCAAGTAGGTGCTACAGATTCTGAATTACTTGACAAATTCAAATCTCAAACCTATGAGGATTACTTAAAAAGTAAAGAAAATAATGGCCCAATAACTGAGATCAATGAAGTGATAGAAGAAGAGGCTATTGGAGATGTGCCCTTCGCCGTTATTGAAAATGTTCCCGTCTTCCCAGGTTGTGAAAGCTTAGACTCTAATGTTGAACGCAAAGAATGCATGAGTAAAGAGATAAGTCAATTTGTTAATGAGAACTTCAACACCAATCTAGCGTCTGGTTTAGGACTTAAAGGAACAAATAGAGTTTATGTCCAATTTAAAATTGACAAAACTGGCAAAATAGTAGACGTAAGAGCTAGGGCTCCGCATCCAATACTCCAAGCTGAAGGGGAACGAATCATCAATAAATTACCCACTATGAAACCTGGTGAACAGGGCGGTGAGAAAGTGGGTGTTCTCTACTCTTTGCCTATTACTTTTAAGGTTGGTAATGAAGATTAAAACAAGCTTCATATTGCTTATTCTTGTACACCTTTTTGGAGGTGTACAAGTTTGTTTTGGTCATTGTTTGCTGAGCTCCGTAATCGCTATTCTAGCAATCCAGAATTCTCTTATCAACTAGGACTTACCAAGGCAGAACGAGGCTCTAAGTCTGTAGATATATTTTATTTGTTATTTCGTCCCGCTAGAAACTTTGTCTTGGTAAATTCAAAATGTTGAGGTTAAAAAACGTGCCTTTTGGTATGTGATATGGTATATCGTGCTTAAAGGCACGAACTTTTCTATTAGTATGTGTTTACCAATAGCTTGACCCTAACTGACGTTTTTTATGTGTTTAAATCTTTTTCTCAATGGCTTAGGCAAATTCCCATGAAAATGGGAGTCTTCTTTGTTTTGTTACTTAGTACAGCTTTTTCAATTCGTCCGTTGTTTTGTCCCGCCAGGGACTTTATCTTAGTAAATTCAAAATGCTAAGGTTAAAAAACTTGCCTTTAGGGACGTGATACACTATATCGTACCTAAAGGCACGGACAACTTCTCCATTAGTATGTTTACCAATAGCTTGTCCCTAACAGGACGTTTTTTATGTGTTTAAATCTTTTTCTCAATGACCAACACTAAATATCTACTAAATTTGTTTTCGGTCAGTGATCTTTGACGCATTTTTTTAAAGAGTTTAATCCACTTTTTTGTCAAAAACAAACCTTCGATACTTTGCAGGAAAAGAAAAATGATAAAACAATACCGAAACATTATGCGATTTGTGCATATATTTACTATCAGTCATACACAGATCTAACACTTACGCTGCAAGCAGCTGGGAATTCAACCCTAAGAGATTAAAAATAATTACAGTAGCCAAAGGCTATGCTAATTATTTCTAACTTCAATCTATCAAAAAACCTATGCTGAGCTACGTCGAAGTATAAGTCAGTTTATTCATAAAACATTATAAATTTAATTTAGTGTACTTCAATCTCATTATGAAAAAATTAATGCTGTTTTTAATTGTGTTTACTTTTATAGGCTTTGTGACCAAAGCTCAAGATGATGGCATTTTCACCGAAAGTAGACCTACGGTTCTAGGGGTGAGTTTTGATTATGGTAATTTATTAAAACATACAGAATCGCTCAGACAAATTGACGACGCCTATCCCTTTGCCATAAGATTGGATTGGAGCAAACACTTAATTACGCAAGAATCTTGGGCCTTTTGCAATTGCTTTCCCAGAGTAGGAGTCAGTCTTGCGTATTGGGATTGGGATAATCCTGAAGTGTTGGGTATAGGTATCATTCCTTTAGCCTATGTAGAGCCTTACTTCTTAACTCGAAAGCGTGTCAATTTATTTGTAAGAATGGGCCTTGGGGGTGCCTTTTTAACCCAGCAGTTTGATGAAACAAACAATCCTCTAAACGAGTCCTATAGTACTTTATTTAATTTCATGATTGTATTAGGAGTAGGTTTAAATTACAGGTTAACAGACAAGCTCAATCTAAGACTAGCAGCCAAGTACAATCACATTTCCAACGGAGGGGTAAGAACCCCAAATAAAGGATTGAATTTTCCAAGTTTAAATATAGGACTCAACACCAGTCTTGAGCCCATTGAGTTTCCCTCCCTTACAAAAAACGGAAAGCGGAAGCCTCCAGAGGATAAAACACGGTGGTCCTTGGTGCATTTTTCAGGCTGGAGCAATGCCAATGTGGGAGATAAAGATAAGTTCTATGTTTTAGGTTTTCAAGGAAACTATGCAAAATGGATTGGGGGTAGAAGTGCGTTAACAGCAGGAACTGAGTGGACTTTTGACTACTCCAGAAAAGAACGCTTTAACTTAGAAGGAAGCAGTGCTGCCTTCGGTCAAGGAGCGTTTCTAGGAGGCCATGAGTTTTGGTTAGGCAGCGTTACCTTTAGCCAACAATTAGGGGTTTATTATTTTAAACAGAACCGTTCTACGGATGTGGTATATCAACGCTACGGACTCAGCTATCTTTTTACAAAACATGTTTTTGCAGGATTTAACTTAAAATCGCACCTGCACGTTGCAGACTTTTTTGACTTTAGAATAGGGTATGTCTTTTAGATATTTAGAGTTAGGCTGATTTTAACGTTCAGCATTACTTTTACTTCATCTAAGAGCAGAAAAAAATTCCAATGACCTACACTAGATATTTACTGAAGTTGTTTTCGACCAGTGATCTTTGAGGTGTTTTTCTAAAGAGTTTAGTCATGAATTTATCTGTTATATGGTCCCGCTAGAAAATTTATCTTGGTAAATTCAAAATGTTGAGGTTAAAATCGTGCCTTTAGGGTCGTGATGTAATATATCGTACCTAAAGGCACGAACAACTTCTCCATTATTTTATGTTTACCAATAGTTTGTCCCTGACGAGACGTTTTTTATGTGTTTAAATCTTTTTTTCAATGGCTTAGGCAAATTCCCATGAAAATGGGAATCTTCTTTGGTTTGTTAGTGTAATAGCGCTTTTTCAATTCGTTTGAAATTTAGTCACGCTAGGGACTTTATCTTGGTAAATTCAAAATGTTGAGGTTAAAATCGTGCCTTTAGGGTCGTGATGTGATATATCGTACCTAAAGGCACGAACAACTTCTCCGTTAGTATATGTTTACCAATAAATTGTCCCTAAAGGGACATTTTTTATGTGCTTAAATCTTTTTTTCAATGGCTTAAGCAAATTCCCATGAAAATGGGAATCTTCTTTGGTTTGTTAGTGTAATGGCGCTTTTTCAATTCGTTTGAAATTTAGTCACGCTAGGGACTTTATCTTGGAAAATTCAAAATGTTGAGGTTAAAATACGTGCCTTTAGGGTCGTGACGTGATATATCGTACCTAAAGGCACGAACAACTTTTCCGTTATTATATGTTTACCAATAGCTTGTCCCTAAAGGGACGTTTTTTATGTGTCTAAATCTTTTTTTCAATGACCTACACTAAATGTTTACTGAATTTGTTTTCGACCAGTGATCTTTGACGCATTTTTCTAAAGAGTTTAATCATTTAAAATCTTCTTTTATTAAGGTTCTTATTTCAGATAACTTGGCCAGTGCACTTTCCATATTGCCCACTTGACCTGATCTATTGTCTTTGTATATTTTAAAAAGAATGATCGAGGATGGTTTTTCAAAGAAAGCCTTTGGATCTGTTGGTATGCAATATTCCTTCCATTTGAAATCGGAAAAATCTGTTTTGATAACAGGCACCCAATCCGCTTTAAATGAAACATTAACATCACCGAGGCTTTCGTATAATTTGTACAAACTTTCGTCGTTGTAGGATATTAATTTTATCTGTAGCTCTTTATTTGAAATAGCTTCTATTCCCCTAGCTTTTAAGACTTCAAACGCGCTAGATTGAGATTTAAATCGTTCAAAGGAAATAATTTTCCCCATCCAATTATTTAAACTATCACCATACTCTTTTTGCGACACTTTTTGTAATAAACGATCTGTAAGTTCAATAGCCTGCTTGGTTTTGTATAATTCTTTGGATATTGAAATAGAGTCAATCTCTAAATTTTGGTCTATTAAATTTAATATTTCATCTTCAAAAATAGTAGCTTTTCTTGCTTCATTCCAATTGTTGATTGATAATGCTATTAAAATCCCAATGACCACGAGTACAATTTCTCCAATAGCGTATTTAAAATAGTTACCTGTCTTGCCAACCTGTACAGTAGGCTGCTTATCCATAATTAGGTTTTGACGAATTTTTCTAAAGAATTTTATCATAGTTAATTTCCCATAAAAATGAGACTCTTTTTTGGTTTGTTACTTAGTACAGGTTTTTCAATTCGTTAGTTATTTGAATACTTACACTCTTAATGATGTCTTGTTTTCATTCCATCTATAAATCTTTAGAACAATAAAATAAGGAGTGTTCTATGAGTTTTAAAAGTACTAAAGTTTCTTTTCTTTCTTATTCCTATAAATATTTCTGACTGTCATAGCGCCTTAAAAAAGGCAGTTACAAAATAAAGCTATTGAATTATTAAATCAAAAAAGTTGTGTTTACCCTTCAAAATAAGGGCAGTTACAACTTAACTCAACTGGTTTACAAAATGAAGGTGGTTGTGTTTACCCTTCAAAATAAGAGCAGTTACAACAAAATGGTAAGCCTTGCATCATTAGAAGTGTGTTGTGTTTACCCTTCAAAATAAGGGCAGTTACAACAAGAAAAGCGAACAACCATTCACAGAAGAAGTTGTGTTTACCCTTCAAAATAAGGGCAGTTACAACAAAATGGTAAGCCTTGCATCATTAGAAGTGTGTTGTGTTTACCCTTCAAAATAAGGGCAGTTACAACAAGAAAAGCGAACAACCATTCACAGAAGAAGTTGTGTTTACCCTTCAAAATAAGGGCAGTTACAACCAATGCGTTTACTTTTATCCCCTTTATAGCGTTGTGTTTACCCTTCAAAATAAGGGCAGTTACAACAAGAAAAGAAGGCGATAATATTCCACTCTCGTTGTGTTTACCCTTCAAAATAAGGGCAGTTACAACGCAACCTTCACAACATACATTTTCAAAGCAGTTGTGTTTACCCTTCAAAATAAGGGCAGTTACAACAAGCAAGTTGAGAATGCAAATGCAGTAGTTGTTGTGTTTACCCTTCAAAATAAGGGCAGTTACAACAAGCAAGTTGAGAATGCAAATGCAGTAGACGTTGTGTTTACCCTTCAAAATAAGGGCAGTTACAACTACCGATTTAGGGTATCAATACGAATTAATGTTGTGTTTACCCTTCAAAATAAGAGCAGTTACAACAGGAGTGTAATTTACCCTACAACGAGTATCGTTGTGTTTACCCTTCAAAATAAGGGCAGTTACAACCCTTCGATAAAAATAAATATATTCAAGAAAGTTGTGTTTACCCTTCAAAATAAGGGCAGTTACAACCCTTCGATAAAAATAAATATATTCAAGAAAGTTGTGTTTACCCTTCAAAATAAGGGCAGTTACAACCTACCTGTTGTAACGTCCTGTTAATGAAGTGGTAAAGCTCTTTTTTAACAAATAAAAAAGGAGCAAATAGCTTTATACTGTTACAAATGTAATCATTTTTTATGTTTGTAATTTTAGGATGTCAAAGAGCTTAACTTTTTAGTATATCAATAGCCTTTCAATAGTTGCTTAAAGAAAGTATTTTCTGCAACTGTACGTTTTTGTTTTATACCATCTTTAGTGTCATTTGGTTTATATCCTAGCTTGATTTCATCATGCATTTGGTTCATAAATACTTTTAATGTGTTTTTTAACATGCTCGGGCAATCGTCTAATTTAGTATAAGCCTTATCTACTTCTGTTGCTACAAATTGCTTTTCTATAGCTTTAAATGTAGATTTGTAAGTCTCATTAATTGGCAAATCCATGTGAAAGGCATTGTTTCGTTGTTCATCTCTCTTAAAATAATCTTTTAATACAGGTATCTCTGTTACAACTATCCTATTTTTAAATTTTTTACTCTCTTGTTTTTCAATTGTAAATTTTTCTTTCCAAATAAAGTATTCTTCTAGAGCCATGATGCAATTGGTGTATCTGCCTTGTTGGGTGATTAAATGATTATATAACATGCTCATATCTGCTAAGCTTATACTTTTATCCACTCCAAAAGCTTCTACCATATCTTTTAGACCAGATACATTTTCGTTACGCTCATTAACTTGAGAAAGATACTCAGGCAACCTTCTTAATAAACTGAATTTATTTTGTGTGTTATCATCTATCGCTTTTAGCTGTGCAAATTTTTCCAAATCTTTAAATGGTACTAAAACTTGATACGTCTGGCTATTATTCGCTTTTATTGCAATACTGATTTTTTGAACTAATAGCTTGTTTAGTTGCTCATAGCTTTTTTGCCTCAAATTTAAATTAGGTTGAAAATACCTCAGCGCTATTTCATAAAGCAAGCAATCTTCCAATCTAATTTTATATAACTTTCTAAATATATTTTTTTCTAGGTTTGATGCATCGCTGTGCTCTAAATCTATATCATAAATTTTCGTGTTCAAATATTTTGCATGAGATGTGATGGGCCTTAATATATTTTTGCCACTTTTCTCAATAAAATCATGAGAGACACCAAAGGCAATAAAATGAGATAAGTTAATATGAAAATTTCCAACTTCCATCATTTTATAATAATTTTCTGGCTGGATGGTCTTTCTTATGTTTTGTACTTGTTGGTCATTAAGCCAATTTTTAAATTTACTTTTAGTGCTCTCATAAAACTGATTGATATTTGATGAGCTTTCAAAAAGTTTCTGAAACTCGCTGTTAACAAAAAAATTCTTGTCATCTAAGAGCTCTTTAAGGCTGTTTTTATATTCAGGCACTTCATCCATGGCAAAGAGCCATTTGGAAAACAAATTAAATTCTTTTCTATTGATATTAAATTTTTTGTGATGTCCAAATTCATGCTCATAATTTTTAGGTATTCCATCTAATTTTTCCAACTCAGCATAGCGCTCTTTTTCTATTTGGTATTGTTTTTTGAAATACATGAGTTGCCATGCTTTAAATATAAATCTAAGCTTGAACTGTTTTCCTTTATTTTTGTTTACAAACAAATCAAGCTTTTTTTCTGCTTTGGCTTTATCTTTTTGATTTTCATATAGCTTTTCAGACTCTTCGGCTTGTTCCAAATATTTCCTAAATATATTTTCTTTGTTTTCTGTTTCTAATGGAGAATGTTTAGGCAATAATTTTTTTGGTAGAAGTTTTTTGAGTTGAGTTTTTGAAGAGGCTTCTATTGGTTTGCTTTCAGTAAGTATTCGTTTTGCATTATCAGTTGCTTCTGTCTTATACTCATAATAATCAAAGAGCCATTCTCTACCTTGTTGGTCTTTATAGTTTTCTCCTAACGCGTGCTCCAGTAAATAGTTAATTACATTTCTCCGTATGCAGAATGCTGTATTTTTTATAAAATTAATGCCAGGTATCTTTACATAAATGGCATTGTTTTGCACCACAAAAGGCATGTCCCAATTTGGATATTTTTTTACGTGATTCTCAAAGGTTTCAAAATGAGTAAGCTTACCCCAATGGTAATGAAGCTTATCAAAATCTTTTTGAGTCAAATTTTGTTTTTTATCTTTTAAAGCATTTTGTTCTTCTTCGGAATAATAGTTCTCATACATTTTGAATTGAGCATCTTTACCAAAGTAATTTATTTCTGCTAAAAACCTGCATGCAAAGACCATAAAACGGTCGCTGTTTCTCCCATTTGAAATATACAATAGATTATCTTCTACTCTTTTTGCAAATTTCTCAGTAGTTTTATTAATTGTTTTTTTCGATTCTTTTATTTTATCTAAAAACATTTTCTTAGACTTATCTAACCTTTGTTTTTTAGTTTTTTCTATTGACGATAATGATTGGTAATCTGTATCTGAAAATCTTAATAATTTTACTTCAATGTTTTTTAATTGTCTCTTGTTTGTAATTTGTTCAGCTAACGTTTCTAATATAGCAATGCTATCGTCTTGGTATTTTCCTTTGTAGGAAATTGTCTTTTTCTGGAGATAGCTTTTAGCTACCTCAACAAATGCGTAATGCATATCACCTTTTGCTTTTGCAAATTTTTGTAAACCATATTTAGTTTCAAAATAATTTTGAATATCCTGCTCAAATAGTTGTGTAATCTCATTCTCAAGTATTGATACTTTTAATTCGTTTACATAGTAATTATCTAAATGAATATGCTTGTTCCAAACCGTTGGATATTTTCCAACATATTGAATCATATCTCTAAATTTCACATATTGCTTATGCTCACTATCTACATCTTGGCTTTTAAATTTCTTTGCGAAAAACCTAAAAACCTCTAATTTAGAGGCATCTTGTGGTGTGCCATTTTTTTTGTAGCCTTTTAATTTAGGAATTAAGTAATTAGCTTCATTAGCATACAAAAACATGGTCATCATAAATAATGAACCTTCAAAAGAGAGGTGTTTTCCCTTTTCAATGGTCAGGACTTTATGCTTGTGGTTTTTAGAGTCAGGGTGAGGGTCAGAATCGCCATAATTGTTGAGGAACCAATCTATATCTTCCTCTACACAATTAAACAAAATCCAATTAATCCAGTCCTCTTTAGATGATAAGTGACTGTCTAAAAAATCCTTTTTTTCTTGATTTAATTCTTTATTTCTCCATTCCTTCTTATCTACGACATATAGGGTTTGATAGAATATCTCTTTCATAAAAACAATTAACTCATCGTCAAGATTTTCTAGTATCTCCTCTAGTATTTCGTCTTTTAGGTCATTAGACAAAAAATCTAAACCTAGTTCGTGTTTTTTATTACCATACTTCTTCGCAAAAACGCCTTTGATTAGAGCTAACTCAAAGCTGTCTATTAAAAAGCAAATAATATTTTCATCTATGTTATCAACTTTTAGAAAATTAAAATCATGAATAAAGTGTGCGTTTATATTTCTTATGTTATCGAGTAATAAATATAGTTTGTCTGTTTTTGTTTGACCATCTATAGGAAAAGAAAACTTATTTTGTTGTAAACTAAAATATTTGGTTGGTAAAATATCCATCTCATCTTCAGAGAGTTGATAATCAAATATTCTTTTAGTATCAATATTTTTAAAAGTGTGCCCCACAGCAAAATAGTGCAAATTAGGCTGTATAGTTTGTCCTTCGTTAAATTTGCTTTTGTAATTAGTAAGGGTTTTTTCTGCGACCGCCGCAAAAATGCCCTTATTACTAAACACATAATTAATATTTTCTTCTACTTTCTTTTGATTTGTATATCTAGTACTCATAATTTATTCTTTTTTAAATTCAATCTTCCAAAACTTTGCCTTTCAGCTGCATCATTAAAATAGCTGCCGTTTAGGGCTTTAGTAGCAGTACTATATTCTAAAATAGCTACACCTTCATGATTATTAAGGCTATATTTTTTATTCTCTTTAGTCAGCTTATTCCCTTTATTTCTGTACAAATAAGTAATGGTGTAGTCCCCATTGCCTTTAGAAACAATATCATGATTAATACTTTCTGTTTCAGAAGTGAAAGTATCATCGTTTTTAGAATTATAAAACTTAGCTTCAACCAAGAATCCATTCAAATTTTGATAAATTTTCATTTTTACATATTTTTTTATGTGTGGTTTTGTTTCATCATCGTCGATATGGTAACTCGATATTAATTCACCTGTATAAGAGCCTTTTAGTTTTGGTAAATCAAGCATTTTTAAAATACAATTCTTTAAACAATACTTATTTAATGTTTTAAAGAATATAGCAAGCAATGAAGCGCTTCCGACTACCCATAAAGCAATATTTATAAAGTTTGCTTCAGGCATAAAAAAGCCTTTAACCAGAATGACTAAAGTAAGTGCTATACAAAACAAGGTCAATAAAATTCTAGCTGGGTAGTACTTAAAACTAAATATCTTCATAATATCAAATTAACATTCATTACATAAATGAAATACAAATCTAAAAATCGGTAAATACATCAGTATACATTTGTTTTCATCCATCTAAAATACAGAAAAAAAATCCTGTTTAAATATTTTTTTGAGGACGACAAAATTGGTTGTAAAATACAGATTTACAATGTTTTAATCGTCAACCTGATATTGGAAGTAATAAAAAAAACTAAACGCAGTTGAACCTTTTCAAATTTGATATGTTTCTTAAAAATTCACCTCGCATTTATAAAAGTACTTTGTAGGTCTCCTTTTCTAATTTGTTATTTTCATTCCAGCTATTAATGCTTAAGGCGATCAAGATTTCATTCACCACAAGGATCATTTCGCCGATAGCATAATTCAGGTATTTACTAATCTTATTTTCAGTCAATGATTTATGATGTATTTTCTTGTTTTAACTCCATCTCTAAATCTTTAGAACAATCAAATAAGGAGTGTTCTATGAGTTCTAAAGTTTCTTTTCTTTCTTATTCCTGTAAATATTTTTGACTGTCATAGCACCTTAAAAAAGGCAGTTACAAGATAAAGCTATGGAATTATTACATCAAAAAAGTTGTGTTTACCCTTCAAAATAAAGGCAGTTACAACAACCATGTAAACACAAGCAAGCAATAACACGTTGTGTTTACCCTTCAAAATAAGGGCAGTTACAACTAATTCTAGTTATTTATGCGTTGCTGATTCGTTGTGTTTACCCTTCAAAATAAGAGCAGTTACAACTCGGTAGGACAACAAAATATACAATCTGGTGTTGTGTTTACCCTTCAAAATAAAGGCAGTTACAACCGAGCCAGAAGAACAAAAACCAGTTTACCTGTTGTGTTTACCCTTCAAAATAAGGGCAGTTACAACATAGTGGTGACAAGGGAGGACAATTGGTTGGTTGTGTTTACCCTTCAAAATAAGGGCAGTTACAACAAAACACGATAATTACGAAAGTGAAATGGGTTGTGTTTACCCTTCAAAATAAGGGCAGTTACAACTTCTATACCTGAAAAGATTATAACCAAGCCGTTGTGTTTACCCTTCAAAATAAGGGCAGTTACAACCTACCTGTCGTAACGTCCTATTAATGAAGTGGTAAAGCTCATTTTTAATAACTAAAAAAGGAGCAAATAGCTTTATACTATTACAAATATAATCATTTTCTATGTTTGTAATTTTAGGATGTCAAAGAGCATATCAAACCAAATTAAAGGTAACTTAATATAAATCTGAAATCATTTTCTTTAAAACCTTTAAATAATAGTTAGCATAGGTTTCATTTTTTTCTACTTTAAGAAATTCATTTGTTAAATCGTATATCATTTTGTTTGGCAATTGGTTGTGAGCAAACTTATTTCTTATTGCTATTAAAATGATAGTCTTTTTTTCAAGTACGCTACAAGATGCTATGCCTGTAAAATCAATTCTATCAAAGTTAGTATTCTGCTTTAACACTATAAAATCCGCTATATTTACTTGTTTGATACCTGTTAAAAGCCCATTCAAAACTTACATTTTAAAATCGGGATTTCCCTTCTGTAATAAAGTGTTTTATGCAGCAGTTACTTACTTGAATCCTTTTCAACTGAAGTCACACCAGATTAAATTTATAATGTCGTACAACTTTAGTTGAAGGATTTTTAGCACTCAGATATAAATACCTTAAGCATTAAATTCAAACGCCTACTATTCCATAGGTAAATTGGAATTGAAAATATCCCTAAACAATTTCCACTTCCCATCTTCTTTTTTCCAAAGGACGATGTACTTCTCTTCTGCCACTGCTAGGTCTCCCACGTAAAGAGTAAGTTCACCTTCTTCAGCAATTAGATCCTCAGTCCCGTAAATGTTTTCCAATCTTAAATCAGCGCTAGTAATACCCGAATTGACTATTCCAGCCATAGCCGTTTGAATGTCTTTTCTCCCAGTTACCGATGGTGCTCCAGCACCCATGAATTTTGCATCAATGGTATAGGCATTCGCTAAGCCTATGGAATCTCCAGCGGCAACTAATGCCATAAAATTGGTATTTGCCTCTTCAATTTCTGCCTTCACAATATCTAAATTGAATTCAGTTTTGATGCTGACTTCCTCTTTAGAATCTTTTTTCTCAGAGCAACTATTCAATAGGCTTAGCATTAATACTCCTGCTGCCAGTGTACATAGGTATTTATTGGTTTTTTTCATAATTATTTATTTATGTGGTTATAGTATTGTTTTCTATGATTACACTCCAACTTCTCTCAGTGTGGATAATATGTTCGTCTTAAACCTTTCCTTAGGTTATAAAATTTTGATCAGGCTTCTTTTATGTTCTATGGTTTTTCATATTGAAGTACAACCTTTAAATATAGTGCCTTCCATTGCACTCCATACTTAAGCATAATGATCTATTCCTTACCCTTAAAAATAACATTTAATGTTACACTAGAACTGATGCTCAAATTTGAAACCCCCTCCTTTATGTTCCGATTAAATCTCACATAAAAACCACTGTTTGATTTGAAAAAATCATTGCCGATGGGTTCTAATCCTAACACACCTTACCAACGGTGAGATAGTCGCAGGGTTTTCCAATTTAAAAGGTGGACAAACTCAAAGCGTTTTAACCGCTCCAAGTTTAGCACACAGTATCTTTTTTAAAGCTTCTATTGGAAATCGGGATGCCCAGATTGCCACATCACAAAGGCAAACTGGTCTGCAAAATTTGCCCAGGTTACTTCCCGGTCTTCCGTAAAATGACCATTGTCATAATTTACTTTCATTAAAACAGGTTTGTTAGATGCTGTTGCATTTTGAAGGGCTGCTGCAAATTTTCCTGGTTGCCAAGCCACAACACGCGAGTCTGTCCAACCTGCTACATTAATTACTGCGGGATAGTTAACGCGATCTACAACGTGTTGCATTCCATCCATTTCGTACAGCGCTTTTGCTTCGATGGGGTCTTTAACAGTACCAAATTCTGGCACGTTTACAGGACCATTTGCTGAAAATTCGCCTCTCATTTTATTAGAAGTTCCTACATTATTTATGGCTGCGGCAAACAACTCTGGTCTTTCGGTAATGGCTCTTGAAATTAAGATTCCGCCTGCACTTGTGCCCATTCCAGATAATTTAGACGATTGTGTAAAGCCTTGGGCAATCATATATTCAGCACAGCTAATAAAATCCTTCCACGTATTGGGTTTGGTGGTTTTAAATCCTCCTTTATACCAAGCTTCGCCTTTTTCGCCTCCACCACGCACATGAGGCACCGCATATACCACACCTTTTGTGACTAGTGCATTGTAAAGGGTACTAAAATAAGGAGTAGCACTACTACCATAAGCGCCGTAGCTACGCATAAAGCAAACATTAGCGCCGTCTTTTTTTGTTCCTTTTTTATAGATAATAGATAGCGGAATCATCACGCCATCGTGACCTTTTACTTCTACTTCTTCTACCACAAGTTCGTTGTAGGCATCAGGATAAACGGTTGTTTGATTAAAAGGGCTTGCTGTAAAGGTTTCGGTTTTGGCATTCAACATAAATTCTGTCAAGGGTTTGTTCCATGAAGTAAGGTCTATGATAAAGTCGTTGGTTTTAGTGTCGAGACATTTCGCCCTCGCGATTCCCATAAAGGGTAAAGTGATTTTTGTGTTTGTCTTTGTTTTGGGATTAAACTTAAAAAGGTGTGAATTAATACCGTCGCTATAATTGAGTAAGAGGTAATCTTTACTACGGGTATAGCCTGTTAAACTCATATCTTTTTCGGCTACGACGGTTTCGGCATTTGCCCAGTCTGGATTTTTCAAATCTGTAGCAATCAGTTTATATTTCTCAGCACCTTTATAAGTAATGGCATATACTTTAGTACCAAAAACTTCTGGCAAACCTCCTTGGTCTGATGTACCATTTATTAATTTATCTGATGCTTTGCATAAGATTTTCCACGCAATGTTTCCCAAATTAAATTGGTCTAACGGGGCATAATAAAGAATTAATTCTTTGGCAACCGTTCCCTGTCCTGCAAATACAAAGTCTTTAGCGTTTTTTGAAAGCGATATATAAGGATAGGCTTTGGAAGGAATATTCATATCTGGATAGGCTTCATTACTGAAAAAATCAACATCGGTTTTGTAATCTGTGCCTAATTTGTGCAATTTTGTTTTAGGGTTTAATCGCCCCTCTGGGTCTTTATTGTCGGTAGATTTTATCCACATATACATAAAAGCACTATCATCAAAAGTCCAACCCATGGCACCTGCAGTGGCAGGAATAAGATCTGGTAAAAAGGTGTTGGAATCGATATCCAAAATCTGAAGGACAGAAATTTCTGCCCCACTTTCAGAATAGCCTATCAATAGTTTTTTTCCATCATAACTGGGTATAAAACTTTCGACGGATAAGGTTTTACCTGCTTTGAAGTTTAAGGGGTCAAAAAGTAGGATATCTGGGCTGTCCATTGTTTCACGGTAATAGATTTTACCTACTTTATCGCCAGGCATTCGCTTTTTAAAGAAAATGCGTTGACCTACTTTTTTTAGGTCGCTAAAAGTTGCTGATTGCAAGGCATCTAGTTTTCGCCATTCGACAATGAGTTCATCCCTTCCAGAGATTTTGCTCATTGTGGCATTGGAAAAATCTGCTTGCTCTTTAAACCAGGTTTCTACTTCGGGATTTGTTAAATCCTCCAGCCATTGGTAGTTGTCTTTATAGTCTATACCAAAATATGTGTCAATTACTTCTACTTTTTTGGTCGTTGGGTAATCCCATTGTGCGAAAACGGTTGTACCAAAAAGAAAGACCATTGCAAATACTATTATATTTTTCATGTTGATTGGTTCTTATGTGCCTACTCTATTAAGGTTTTCGGTTTTGCCCTTTTCTAAAATTATTTAATAAAATATACCTTTTGAATTTTCTCGTTTTCAATATGATATATGGCAATGGCTTCTATAACCAGATTGCCAGCTTGCACACGCTCCTGATCAATAACCATCTTGCCCTGAACAATGCGATTCACTAGCTCACAATGTAAATTTGGTGTGTTTGCAAACATTTGAGCATAGCTATTTCTCATAGCGTCTTTTCCTTTGTATTGCAACTCATCTGGAAAATTATAAACCTCAACATCCTCTGCATAAGGTTCTAAAAAAGCATCGATATTTCTAAAATTGTAACCGTTCAATTGACGTTGTGCCAAATCTTCTGGTGTATCTTTTAATAGGCCTTCAGGATTAAAAACTTTGCCTTTATTGATAACTTTATCTATTTTGGTAAGATTTTCAAGATCGTCGATTGGGCTGGCCTCTAATAAAATTAGATTTGCTTTTTTACCAACGGCAACGCTTCCAAATTCTTTTTCTTTGTCTAAGATTTTCGCACCATTTAGTGTCGATGCTACAAGAATTTGCCAATTACTCAAGCCGCTTGCTTTCATGGCTTTTAGTTCTGCTTGATAAGAAGAGACATGCAAGGTGCCTATATTTCCGGCATCTGTTCCAGTTGCAATAGTTACCCCTGCATCTGACAGCAATTTTAAGTTAGCCCTGCTGATAGAGTCTGCTACTTTTAAACCCGCCAACATTTCTTCGGAATTGCCCATTGCCCTGTAGCGATTTACTGTTAAAGTGTCTGATAGGTGCTTTAGGTCTAGTAAAGTTCCTAATTGATGAGGTTCTGTGGTTTTTAGCTCATAGGAAGAAAAATTAAGGTTCTGACCAAAGGTATTTACATAGCCACCGTGAACAATTAACGTAGGACAGATTACCACTTTATTCTTTTTCATTAATTGGATAAACTCTGGCTTTAGGATTTCATCGTCAACACTATGTACTAAAAAGTCAGCTCCGTTTTCTACAGCTAACTGTGCTGTGATACGTTGGGTAGCATGAACCGCAACTTTTAAATTGTTTTTATGCGCCTCATCAATAATAGCTTTGACGATAGGTAAATTTTTTCGGGCACTTTCTTCTATGGACAATCCGTCAGCACCAACGATATACCAAATCTTTATAAAATCTGGTTGGTAGGGCAACTGATCTTTTACGGATTTTATACCATCTTCGATGGTTTGCGTTAATGTAAAAGGGGCATCATCAGCGAAGTTTTTATAAATTTCAGGTTTGTATGTGGTTGATAATGGTCCTGTCATATAGATCGTCGGTGCAAAGTCTTTATCTTTAAAATCTTTGCTTTTTTCCAGAAAGTATAGCGTAGAACCCACATCAAAAACAGTGGTGATTCCGTTTTTTAAATAGCGACGCAATTTACCTTCCATGTTAGTTTTTGAAATCTTAATTTCATCTTCGTAAGGCCTAAATTTTCGCAAATCAATGGCGTCTGGTCGGGTATATAAGCCGCCATTTTGAGAAAAGTGAATGTGTGCATCGGTCAATCCTGGTGCTAAATACTTTCCTGTGCCATCAATAATGGTCGCATTTTCTGGAATTTCAATCTTTTTGCTGGATTGGATATCACTAATGATATCCTTAGAAATGACAACGGTTTGATTCGGAATCATTTTTTGGTTTTCAACATCAGTAATCGTGACATTTGTAATATAGGTTTGTGAGTACATCGCAATTGAAAAAAGGCATGCAATGACTGTAAGAAAAGCTGTTTTCATAGTAATAGTTTTAAGTAAAAAATAGTTGTTAATATAATTGAGATTTATCTTTATTTAAAAAAATTATAATTCCGTTTTTATTAGTTCTGTTATTCAGATTTATGCACTTCTAATTCAATCTCAATCATAAATTCTGGGAGCGCTAGTTCTTTAACACCCAGCCAAGATCCTGTTGGGAATTGTGTCTTATAGATTTCGGTTCTATAATCAGCAAATTCTAAGAATTTTGCCATATCTATAGTGAATACATTTTCTACTACGACATCGTCAAATGTGCAGCCATAATGGGCTAAAACTTTTTCTAAATCTGCATAGCAATTTTTCATTTGCTGTTCAAAATCTCCTATTGCTGTTGGGTTCCCTTCATCATCCATACTTACCGCTCCAGAAACTTTTATGGAATTACCGATTTTTACAGCGTGCGAGTAACCATAAGCTTTTTCGACTTCTGGTCTCAGCATAAAATAGTCTGGTGTGTCGTGCTTTATAGTAATTTCTTTTTCAATATTTTTCGGTACTTCTTTTGTCTTTTGTTCGCAGCTTTGAATCGCAAAAATCAGTGCAAAAAGTATTAAAATTACGGTCAATTGTTTTAGTGTTTTCATGTTTTTTTTATTTGTTAGGTTCTATAATTTCAATGATTTTTTCTGATTTCATTTTTATAGTTTCATAGGCTGTGATGTAAGACTTAGACATAAAAGTCATGATGAATAATCCATTTTTATAGGCTCTACTTTTAAACAAAGCATTAAAATTATCTCGAGTTATTTGCTGTTCTTCAATGGTTTTTACACCTACAAATACTGGAAATAGTTGATCTATGCTTATAAGATTGGCTGCTGGTTTTGAAATATATTCCCTATAGTCAAAGGTTTCGTGAGCTATGTTTAGAGTATTGGTTTTATAGAGTTCTTCTAGTTCTAACAAAAATATTTTTATAGAATCATTTGTTATAAGGTTAAAATTTCCAGAGTTTGTAAGCTCTAAAAAGGTCGTGTTGTTTGGCGAGAAGTTTTGTTCCATTAATGTGTTGACAACATTTTTAGATACTTCAGCTAAATCACGATTAAGCACACCATTCATTTCTTGAATTAGCTTTTGATCTCCGAGTAACCTGTTTTTTCTAAATGCCATGAGATACTCCAATCGGACGATATCTTTCTTTAAATCCAAAACAATATTGGTAAGATATTTTGCTTCTCTTTTTTTATAGCTCTTTTCTATGTTCCAGTTATTTACTTGCAAGGCAATCAAAATCCCAATAACCACAAGTACAATTTCACCGATGGCATAAAGTAAATATTTTTTTGTTTTTCCTTCGGATATAGAACGTTGACGAATTTTTCTAAATATTTTTATCATAGGTCAGTAATTGTTCCCCTCTTGGCAGAGGTTAGGGGTAGGTTTTTGAGTTTGTATTTTTTTTATTTCAGAAAGCACCCAATTTAAATTATCCTTTACGCCCAAATCATTAAAACAGATGGAATGCACTCCCAAGAATTCCGAGCTTTTTTAACGATAAGCGTCTTTTTTAATCGCATTTGTCTCGGTACAGGAAGCTGTTATCCCAATAGTTATTAGAATAAATAATAGCTTTTTAGTTTTCATGAGTTTGATCTTTAAATTCTATTAGTATTTATATTAAAATGAATACAAACAGTCTTTGAAAGGTTTGAATTCCATATTCAACTCTTTTTTTGCTAAATGGTTTTTATACACAATAGCCGCACTTTCTTTTGGCTCTTGTTGATTCAGCATCAGGTTCATATCCGATATTTTATAGGTTTCTTTAGCCAATAGATAATCTTTTCCATGAAGGCCTTTAGTTGTGGCAGCTTTAAAAATAGCTACAGCAACATCTTCTACATCTATTAGAGAAAATGGGATATCATTGTCAAATAACATTTTTACAAAATCATCTGGCGCAATTTTATTTTTAATTAAAGACTGTAAACCTCCAGAAGTGGAATCTTCTCGATTGGAAAGTGATTTCCCCATAACGCCCACAGGAGAAACCGTTGTAATTTCGAAGGATAAATTTGGATTGGCTTTTATAAATTTTTCCACCACTTGATTAGCCATAAATTTGGCTTGCGCATACGGATGACTTTCGGTTGAGGACACTTTCACCTCAAAGCCATGATCTAAAAACTGTTTTGTGACATAGCTCCCAATAAATCCAGAACCGCCTATAACACCTACTTTTTTCATGAAAATTTAGTTTAAGAATTGATGCTATTAGTTTTTATTACTTAGCTAAATTAAGTATCCATAGATTAATTGTCAATCACATATTCATGTGATATTGATAGTTAACTTTTTGTATATTTGGGAGTTAGCGTTCATAAAACAGTTAATAAGCACGTTTTGAAATTCTTCAGAATCCTGTTCGTTTTAATAGTGCAAATGGGTCTACTTTTGGTAGACCATCCTGTCTATGCACAAAGCCCATCCCAAATAGATGTTTTTACGACCGAACAAGGTTTACCCTATAGAGACATCAAATCCATTACACAAGACAAAAACGAATTTATATGGATGGGCACAGCAGTTGGTTTGATGCACTATGATGGATATAATATAAAAGTGTACAATTCAAATAAAAGTAATCCCCTTTTTATTGAAGAAGAATATATTAAGGCAGATTTCGATATTGATGATGCTACCAATGAACTTTGGTATATAGCTAATGAAAAACTATTTAAGCTCAATCCAATAACTGATAAAGCGATAGCTTACAATAAAACTCATAACATTATGGGTTCTGTTTTATGCTTGCTAAAAAATAAAGATGGTAGTTTTTGGATTATAAGCGATGATTACAAAACTGCTAAAAAAGAAAACGCAAAACAATATCTTCAAAAATTTAATGGTGATCGGTTCGAAATTAAATATTCTATTTTAAGGGGAGAAGTTGATTACGCAGGACTAATTTCAGATTCTCAAAGTCACGTATTATGGAACACCTCTAACGGAAGTTTGAAATTTGATACCGATGGAAATTTAGAAGCTAATTTTGATTTGTCAAGTTTTAAGTGGTTTGGAACCGATTTAAAATTTAATGTATCCTTTTATGATTCTAGCAATAATCACTATTTTTTTCCACAACAGGAACGTGGTATTCATATTTATGATGAAGACAACCTCACTCATAAACGCCTCCTCGATAAACCCATTCAATTTTATAATGCTATAGAAGATTATCAAAAACACATCTGGTTTTCCGGATTAGATGAACTTTACCGGATGAGTCCGGAAGGTGAGTTTACGAACTATACAGACCAACTTAAAGCTCGATTTAAGTATTCGATTATTAGAGATCTGTATATAGATACCAATAAATTACTTTGGGTAGCAACAGATAATGGATTGTTTAAAATAAGAATAGGTGATGAACTTTTTAAACCCTTATTTAAGTCAACTAATGAAGGTTGGGGAAATGCCATGCGCGGTATTTTTGAAGATAAAAATGGAACAATTTTTGCAAAATGCGAAAATAACAACATTCTTCTGTACAAAACCTTAGAGGGTAAGGTGGATACACTAGAAATTCAATTGGATAAAGCGGACCTAGAGGCCATTCAACACACGGCTAATTTTTTTGTTTTAGACGACGAAAAAGAGCATGTTTTTACCTTAGGGGAAACCTTAATAAAAATAAATCTAAAGGATGGCAGCGTTAAAAGTTATGATGAATTTCGGAATTACGTTACTTTTAAAGGTCAAAATCCGTTGATTAAATTGAGAAATGGAAAACTGCTTTTTGGTCAAAGTTTATCACAATTGGCACTTTTTGATATAGAAAATGAGACAAGCACGCTTTTATTTAAGGATTCTAAAATAGACGATGATATTTCAGATTACAGGTATTTTGAAGAAAGCAAAACAGATAGCCTTATTTGGATAGGAACTCAAAACAATGGGTTACTTAAAGTTCATCTCAGTGGTCGTTTAGAAAAAAAATATTCAACAGAAACGACTCCAAATATTTCACGAAATTGTGTCCTAGCTATCGAAGAAGATACGGATGGAAGCCTATGGGCTGGAACCTATGGTGGTGGACTCAACCATATTTCAGCAGATGGCAATAAAGTGAAGACCTTTACCAAATCTCAGCAACTACCAAATGACAATGTGGTTGGTTTGCTATCAGACGATGCTAACGGCTTATGGATAAGTACTTATAATGGCTTATCCCATTTTGATAAAGCTACCGAAATTTTTCAAAATTATTATACCGAAGATGGCTTAACACATTTCGAGTTTAATTATGCCTCTTCTTTTAAGGATAGCAGAGGTCATTTTTATTTCGGGGGAATGAACGGGTTAAACACGTTTAAGCCCAAAGACATATTTAGGGAATCCAATCCGCCAAAACTCAGTCTTCTAAATGCATCAGGATATAACAACCAAAATAAATCTAGCTTTATTGAGGATTACATCAAAACTAAATTTACAGCTTTAGAATTATCTCCCTACGATCAGTATTTCGAAATTAAATGGACGATGCCAAGCTATTTTCAGAATCAAAAAAACACGTATAGCACAAAACTAGAAGGCTTTGAAGACCGCTGGTTTTACCAAGGCAACTCGGCATCAATTCGCTATAACCAATTGCCAGCAGGTGACTATATCTTAAAAATAAAAGGAAAAGATTCCCGAGGAATTGATACTGCTTCTATCTTATCAATTCCAATTACTGTACGTCAAATATTTTATAAGAAATGGTGGTTTATGGCTCTGATATTTTTGACTTTAGCTGGCATAGCTTATTCGATTTTCAGGTACCGATTGCAGCAAGCTTTGGCAATGGAAAGACTGCGTACTAAAATTTCAAGCGACTTACATGATGATGTTGGCTCGTTATTATCTGGTCTCGCCATGCAAACCGAACTTATGGAAATCAACGCCAGTGAAACCGATAAATTTAAACTTCAAAAAATAGCGGGCATTAGCAGAAATGCTATTTCACAAATGCGAGATTTGGTGTGGAGTATCGACAGCAGACGAGAAACCATCGAAGATTTATTAGAGCGTATGCGCGAGTTGGCCGAAGAATTATTGCTACCAAAAGACATCTCCTTTCAAATGGATAGTTTCAACGTAAAAAACCCAAATAGAAAATTACTAGCATCCACCAAGCAGCATATATTTTTGATTTATAAAGAAGCGATCACCAATATTTTACGGCATTCTGATGCCACCCATGTCGCTGTGACTATTACGAACGACTTTAAAGGGTCTTGCCTCATTGTAAAGGATAATGGGAGTAAAAAGGAGTGCTATACTTCAACTGGATTAGGCTTATCCAATATGACCATGAGGGCCGAAAACCTTAAAGGAAAACTGGAATTTGATAAGGAAAGCGGATTTGAGGTTAAGCTATTTCTGCCATTTACCCTCTAATACCAAATTATATTTATAATGCCGTATGAATAAATTGAATTATTTTTTGATTGATTGAAATCAAAAATAACTAGCATAGCCTTAGCTACGGTAATTATTTTTGATGAAAAGCAGGCGAAAAAAGCCTGTGCCGAATTCGTATCGGTAAAACGATTTATTGCGTCATTATAGGTCTAATTTGGTATAAACCACATCTTAATGTGATTGCACGTACTATCATTATACAATACATTTACAAATACCAGAAGTATATTCTAAATTTTGATTGTTTTGAAACATAGAGCATGAAAAGCATTAGGTTAGCCATTATAGAAGATGATACCCTAATTCAGGAAAGCCTGAGTGACTACTTCAATGCCCAGCCCCACCTAGAGTGTTTGCTCATTACAGCTTCGGTTGAGGATTTTATTAAAGTTATAAAATCCTCTAAAAACTATCCTGAAATCATCCTTCTAGACATTAATTTATTAGGAATGTCGGGGATTGATGGCATCCCACTAATTTTGAAGGAATTGCCTGAAGTATCCATTATTATGCTCACCACATTTGAGGATAACGATAGTATTTATAAAGCATTATGTGCTGGAGCCTGCTCCTATTTGTCTAAAAAAACACCTCTTAAAAAAATACTAGAAGCAATTCTTGTAGTACACCAAGGGGGGTCTTATATGTCACCAGCTATTGCACGCAAAATAGCAAACCACTTTGCACAAAAGCAGATTAAAAGCACCGTGCTTACCGAGAGGCAAAAAGAAATAGTTACTGGCATTGTCGCTGGTAAAAGCTATAAAATGATTGCCACTGATTTATTTATATCCATAGACACTGTTCGCACTCACATTAAAAATATATACAAAGTACTAGAAATTAATAGCAAAGCAGAATTAATAAGGAAGTCATACGACAATGAGCTTTAATTTCGCAAAAGCTTTGCTTTAAAACACAATTCTGATGAGCTATGCTTGTTAGTCTCTAATACCAAATATGCTTTGTATCGCCGTATATTATTCGTATATTTATATATGGGAAGAAAAGCAATTTTAGATATTAGGGAATCAGATTCGGAGCTAAACAAACTCTTGTTAAAACAGAAAACCTTAAAAGGGGAAAAACGTTTAAAGAGTTTGCTAGCCATTAAGTCTGGCAAATTTGAAACTCGACAAGAATTAGCTGATTTTTTAGGGATTCATATCAGAACCTTAGAAAGGTGGCTTGTGAACTATAAGGATGGTGGGGTTGAGATGATGTTAACGGATAAGCCTAAAAATAAAACGTCTAAAATTATTACACCACAAATACATAAGGGTTTATCCCAAAGAGTACATGACCCAAATAATCCTTTTTTGGGATACTGGGATGCTCAAAATTGGGTAGAACAAGAATATGGCGTAGTTGTTAAGTACCAAAGGATCCGTGAGTATTTGATTCAACATTTTAAAACAAAACCCAAGACTCCTAGGAAATCTCACTACAAAAAAGATGTAGAGGCTGAAAAAGCTTTTTTAAAAACTCCCTAATACCCTAGATAACGTTAGAATTAGTCTTAATAAAGATAGTTACGACTCTGTTAATTTATACTTTCAAGATGAAGCTCGATTTGGAATGATGAATCATCTTGGAAAATACATAACCGCTAGCGGTGTAAAGCCAATAGTGACCTATCAACATATTTATAAAACGACCTATCTATACGGTAGTTACTCCCCAATAAACGGAGACTCTTTTGTTTGGGAAATAAATGGCGTAAGTACTAACATATTTCAAGCCTATCTGCGAGAATTTTCAACACATAATCCAAAGGAATATAAAATCGTAGTGATTGATAATGCAGGATTTCATTCTACAAAAAATATAGAGGTGCCACAAAATATAGTCTTGTTAAGAATACCCCCATATAATCCTGAGCTAAACCCATGCGAACAAGTATGGCAATACATTAAAAATCGATTTAAGAACCAAAGATTCGAATCGATGAAAAGTTTAAAAGAGTGGCTAAGTGAAATAGTCTGCGAAATGAAACCTGAAACCATTAAATCTATAACAGGAAATCACCATTTTCTAAAAGCTTTTAATACGGCATTTAATAACTAAATTATTGTAACTCAAGAATCTCCCTGTGTAGTTTAACGATAATGGAAAGCTCAAAGCTATGTTTCATGACATGGTACGAGACCATTTTTATTTTAAGTGCCACGAAAAAAGTATTCTCCAGTAAACAGGTACAACGTCAGTTTGGTCTGAAAAGACACGAGTCCTTTTGGGCGATGGTACATAAACTCTGCAATGCAGTGGGGCGGTGGGACAAACGGTATACTTAGGAAGGGATGGTAGAAATGGACTAGGGTATTTCACCATAGAAGCAAGCGAATAGGCCCATAGGAGGCAGCAAGACCAAGTCGAACGTAATCGTAAGGGCGGAAAGTACAATACCCGAAGATCTGGAGACCAGAAAGGTAGAGTGACATTTTCACTACTTCAAAGCCAAGGTGTTCGAGGACTGTCAGGCCAAGGGTACAGACGATATCTTTAAGAAAACCATATATATCATAGTTTTCAAGGACAAAAGCAGCTCTAATATTAACTTTGTCGATTACGTAGAACTACACATTAGTGAAAAATCAGGTAAAAAATCACAAAGGGAACACTGAAATAGGTTCATATCGTAATAAGCAATGCCAAAAGAAACTTCGTTGCAATGTATTATAAAATCAAGAAAAAATATTTACAGCTTTACTTTAGCGAGTTTATTTACAAAATCAGTAGAAGATATTTTGCGAAAAAGTTGTTCGATAGGTCTGTATAGCTGGCATTAATGCTATTGGATAATAAGCGGATATGCAGAAAAACATAAACAGAATAAAGGCGGACAATAATTTGTCCGCCTTTGACTCAAACTAACTCAAAATAATACTTAATACCCTTCGTTTTGCCCAAGGATATTACCACTTAAATCTATTGCGTTTTGTGGAATTGGAAAATATCGAAACCTGGCCTCAAAAGTATTGTTTAGATTACCGATCGATACAGCAGCTTGGGTTAAGGAAGCCTTTTCCCTTTCTATATATGAATTCATTATTTCAACACCATCAGGGCCCCATCTGCTTATATCCGCCAGTCTTTTCCCTTCCATGGCAAATTCTAAGCGACGTTCAAAGCGAATGGCTTGTATAGCTTCTTCTGGACTCGCAAAGTCGGTTAGGTAAGGCTCAATTACATAATTGGCGGCATCGCCTGAACCCTCCACGGCTTGTACTTTAGCTCCAGTTTTTACTCGGTTTCTAACCATATTCACATATTGCGTAGCGGTGCCAAGGCTACCTCCGGATTCTACAAGTGCCTCAGCGGCCATCAACAATACATCTGAATAACGCATAAAATGATGGTTTACACCAGAATTTCTTCCAGAGCCAGGTATGTTGGCGCCGTCTTCTTTGTGCCAAATATGTTTTCTTGGTAAATATGGGCCTGCAAAGTCTGTAGACGTAGCGCGTACCCATGCCTGACCGGGATTTTCTCCGTAACCTTGATAGTCTATACCCCTTCTTCCTGCGGTAAAATCCATTCTTGGATCTATCGGTGAGTTATCCAGTTCAAAGGGCTCGCTATCGGCAACGAGGTAAGTATTTTTAAAATCTGGCATACCCGCTCTGTCGAATATGGGCAGACCGTTGCCATCGGTTTGAAAGGCGTTTACCAAATCTATCGTGGGCTGAAAAAATCCACAACAATTAGAAAAGGGTGCCGCCCCGCCATGTGGAAAGTTTAGGGTGCCTCCGCTATTACCATTGAAGGATGCTGCTCCATCAGGAACGAACTGAATGGCAAAAATAGATTCTGGGCCATTTTCCCCAGTCAAACGGAAATTATCATTATAATTGGGTAATAACTCGTAAGGACCACTATTGATGACATCGGTAAATATGGTCAATGCCTGTGACCATTCTTCTTGAAAAAGGTGTGCTTTAGCCAAGAAAGCTTTTGCTGCCCATGAATTGGCCCTGCCGACTTCTTCTTGCACTGGGGGCAGGTTTTCTACGGCAAAAGCGTAATCGGCCTCGATTTGATCCCAAATTTGAACTTCGTTGGGTTGGTTGAACTCAGTATCAGCATAATTCTGCTCTGAAATAAATGGGACGAAACCATACATTTTTGTCAATTCAAAATTAAAATGAGCCCTTAAAAACCGTGCCTCCGCAAATTGGGGTGCAAAAGTTTCGGGACCTCCTTCTATACTACTGATCAAGGTTAAAACGCTATTTGCCCTGTTGGCTCCAGCAAAAAGCCCGGTCCATTGTTCAATGAGGTACCTATTACTGGTATTCCACTGAAAAAGTTCTAACTGTAATAATTCTTGCTGATCACCATCGGTACTTCCCTTATGGGCATCATCGGAGATGGCATCTTGCCACCAATTATCCCCACTGGCCCTAAAGCCACCAGTATCGCCCAAATCCATGGCGGAATAGGTGCCTGTCAACAATAGATTTACGCCTAATTCACTTTGAAGGCTTTCATCACTTAGCTGTCCAGTGAGTGTTGAATCTGTAAACTCATCGCTACATGCTATAAAGCTTATAAACACGGTAGCATACATTATTATTTTTTTCATTTTATTAAAAATTTGCGTTAATATTAAAAATTTGCGTTAATACCAAGAGTTATTAATCTGGCGAGGGGATAAACTTGATTATCTATACCTAAGGATCGGGTGGCGTTATCATCTTGCCTTCCTATAATCTCCGGATCTAGACCAGTATATTTTGTCCAAGTGATCAGATTCGTTCCCTGAACGTATACCCGGAAGGAAGTGCTTTCAGAAATTTTATTCGTAATGGAATTGGGTAGTGTATAACCTATCTGTAAATTTTTCAAACGGGCAAACGATCCGTCCTCCACATAATAGCTGCTAGGATCCGCTTCTACATTCTGGGTGTTTGTACTTAAGGCTGGTAATGTGGCATTTGTGTTGGTAGGTGTCCAGGAATCTAATACAGCAGCGGACCTGTTACCATTAAAAAATGAGGGGAAATCAGTATAATATTTCGTATAGTTAAAGATATCATTACCTTGAGAACCTGTAAACAAAGCAGAGATGTCGATGCCTTTATATGCAGCATTTAGATTTACCCCAAATGTGAAATCTGGGTGTGGCGAACCAATAATAGTTCTGTCTCCATCGTTACCAGCAATACCATCTCCGTCAACATCTACATAAGTCCATCTGCCCGTGTCATCAAAGCCATCAATCAACAGGCCAAAAAATGAGGAGATAGGCTGTCCTACCTGCGTTCTTGTTACCGTTCCTATTCTACCGGTATCGTAACCGGTTTGGAAGGCACTATTCAGGTCTGTTACCTCATTTCTATAATGCGAAATATTAGCATTGATTCCATAACTAAATCCACTTTCGGTCTGGTCATTGTAACCAATACTTAAATCAAAACCCGTGTTTTGGACACTGCCCCGATTTACCAAGGGAGGCAAGGCGTCAATAGCTGTAGTACTAATCAAATTGTTATCTCTAGAAATAAGGTCTTCTGTTGTAATGTTAAAATACTCAAAACCAATAGAAAGTTTGTTGTCTAACATTGCTAAATCAACACCATAGTTTTGAGCTACACTGGTCTCCCATTTTAAATCAGGGTTGCCCACTGCAATCAATTCTGCCCCCGATGTTGGAGGATTATTTCCATTAAATGCATAGAAAGCTCCACCTTCACTTACTGCCACAATATTCAACGTTGGATTTTCTGCAGGTAAGGTTTGGTTACCTAATTTGCCCCACGAAGCCTTTAACTTTAAGTTATTGATAATACCATCTTGTGGAAAGAAGTCTTCCTGGCTTACTCTCCAACCTGCACTAAAAGAGGGGAAGACACCCACCTGATTATCTCCTAAAAAGCGCGATGATTTATCTCTACGTAAGGTAGCAGTTGCCAAATACCTGTTCTTGTACGAATAGTTAGCGGAACCAAAATAGGAATTCATAGAGAACCCTTCTTGCAAAGAATTGTTTATAAATGGGGTGCCAGTACCAGTACCTAGTTGATAAAACGAGGGAGTTTCAAACAGGAAGTCGCGCCGTCTTACATCTTTTTCTATTCTGTTTTCTTGCAGTGCTTCTATACCTACCAAGATATTAATATTATGATCACCAAATGCTTTTACATAATTTACGGTGTTGGACCAATTCCACAAAAAAGCATTCCCATCTACCACTTGTAGCTCGTTATTGGGTCTGCTTTCTGAATGTTCTGGCTGCAAGGGAAAAAATCTTCTTTGGTCAAAGTAGGACATGCTACCACTCAAATTGGTTTTAATTGTTAGGCCTTCGAGTGGCTTTACCTCCATATAGACATCTCCAAAGGCCCTAAATGTTTTTGTGTAATCATCTTTTGCTCTGGATAGTTCCGCCACGGGGTTTCTTGGGTTGCCTAGACCTGTAGCGCCACTGTAGGTGCCCGCAAAGTTGCCGTCTGTATCACGAACAGGAACCAAAGGACTCATTCTAAAGGCCATTTCTGTTTCGTTAGAACTGTTCTGATCTGAAAAGGAAACATTCAAATGCTCACCGATGGTCACGTACTTACCGATCTTGAATTCGGAATTTAGTCGTGTAGCGAGTCGTTCAAACCCAGTGAATGCCTGTATACCTTCTCTATTCAAATAATTCACCGACATGAAGTATTTGCCCGATTCCCCTCCGTTTTGCATGGAAAGTGAATAATTGTTTGCAAGTGCTGTCTTAAAAATTTCATCAAACCAATTTGTTCCTCCTGGGGTAACATTAGCAGTTACGCCGTCTGGTGTAAACTGTATCGTAGACGGTATGGTGGGTGAGGCACCACTGCCATACTGTGGATGTGTGGGGTTGGGTACCCCAGAATTTAATTGCGAATCCCAAATCATTTGTGCGTGCTGTTCCACGTTAAGCAAATCTGGTCTATTTACGGCATCGGCAAATCCAGTATACATCCCTACGCTAATTTTTGCTTTGTCCATATTATAGCCCCCACCTCTTGTAGTAACAATTACAACACCGTTGGATGCTCTAGCGCCATAAATAGCGGCCGCTCCATCTTTTAGCACGTTCATTTGTTTTATATCTGCAGGGTTGATACTATTAAGGATATTTGGGTCATCCGTCTGTACCCCGTCGATAATGAATAAAGGCCCTGTGCTGTTGGTAGAACCAAAGCCACGTATGACGATGTTCGGTGCTTGCCCAGGCTGGCCGCTGGTTTGTACCTGAACCCCAGTCACACGCCCATCCAATGCTTCACCTGCATTTACTACCTGATTTTTGAATGCTTCACTGACATCTACCGAACTTACCGATCCTGTAATGTCACCCCTCGTTTGGGCACTATAGCCAGTAACGATTACTTCGGATAATTGACTTGCATCTTCTTCTAGACTTATGTTAATAGAAGCTTGGCCATTTACGGCAATTTCTAGTGTCTTATAACCAATATAACTTATTGAAATAGTAGCATCACTAGCAACGTTACTTAAGGTGTAATTGCCATCAAAATCCGTTAGTGTGCCATTCATAGTTCCCTTAACCAGTACATTAGCGCCTGGCAATGGCCCATATTCAACTGAAACTGTGCCAGTGAGGGTTTGTCCATAGGCCAGACTCATAAAAAGCAGACTGCCTAAAAAAATTAGATTTTTAGAAAATGTTTTTTTCATAAAACAAAGGTTTAAGTTAAATTAATATTGATTTTAGTGATTATTGATCCAGTTAGATCCGACTTCTTTTGAACACCGTATCCTACGATAGCCAAATCTTCCAATTGGATGGGATCTTCCGTAAGTTTCACCGTCAAAGTATTTCTACCGTTAACAGATATCTCTGTTATTGAGTAGCCGATGTAAGAAGCCTCCAAGACCACATTAATGGAAAAATCACCATTAAAATCTGTCGTTATACCGTTCATTGTACCTTTTTCCAAGACCGTCGTGCCTAGTAAAGGGGATTTTAGTTCATCGGTTACCTTTCCTGTTATGGTCTGTGCCCAGAAAATCGAAGTAATCCCAAAAAAGAGAATCAATATTAAAAATTTAATTTTTTTCATATTTGGCTGTTTATATTAATATTTATAACACAATATTACGATAAAATTTGTGAAATTATGAATAACATTTTAATAAAAATTTGTGAAAACTTTTGCATCATAGAAGTATATTTTATTTTTAATAATTCTTTTATCAATTTGGATGTATTTTAATACACGAGTGATTTGATTACATTTATTAAAACATAAATGAATCATGAATGCCAACGAAGAGATAATACACCTGTACAAAAACCTATTGGATGATCGCAAAGACCTTATACTCAAAAGAGTTCAACCATACATTGAACGCTGGAGGTAGCACCATCAAGGGCGTTCCAGTAGCTTGTTGTCCACACTGCGAATCCAGCCTTTTCGTAAAGAATGGTAAGTTGAGATCGATCCAAAAATACAAGTGCAAGGCCTGCTGCATGGCGTTTATCGCCAAGACTGGTACCTCCTTTCACAGGTTGGACAAGCCCGGAAAGTTTGAACTCTACAAGTTCCTGATGTTGAAATCATACCACCCCATGAATCAGATCGCGGAGAAAGTGGGGATTTTCAAGTGTTTTATCGAAAATTTTTCCAGAGGAACCTACAGGGCTCCATTCAAGAAAACACATCTGTCGGCAATAGATCGGGAGGTCATGGGTAAATTGGCCTTAGCCTAAACAAATCATGAATTAGAATACAGCCATTTTGATAGTTTGGATGGATGTTTGCAAAACACTACAAAGCCCCTCACCCATCATCTTTTGTGCGAAGGCAGCAGTAATCTTCCTATTTAATTTTATCTTTTCTTTTAAGGCATGCTAGTTTAGATACTGTTGCAGGTATTTAATGGACACAACCTGTAACGTGCTGCCAATCCACTTTTTTGTCCTTTTGTGTGTTCAGTTTACATGTTGCACGCGGAATACCCCTTATACCCTTGTAAACATTTACGGGATGAAATTCCACCTTGGTGTCCTTGGTGAAGCCTCTATAGCTGTAGTGGGAACAACCGCACAAAATTGTGCCTCCCTTTTTTATGCGTTTGCCAAAGGCATTTGCAATATCGATCTTCTTAATCTGTCCAAGTGTGGCCACGCTCAAATTTATCCCAAAATCTCTGTCCTAGGTCACGATGACAGAAAATTAATCATTGCTTGTGCCCCTCTTTCTTAAATCACCACCCCTTTTCATTGGCTCTCAATTTTTGACCTCCATACCCTTTTCAGAACTGAGCAAGAAAGTCTCATTACTTTCAGTAGTACCAGTAAAGTCGTTCACCTAGTTAGCTCCCTGAGGCCAATGTCTTGTGACGCCAGCCAAAGGCTGTCTTTTTGTTGATGCCCAACACCTAGACGATTTTATCAAGGCTATTTTCTTCAACCATTAGCCCTGGCTAATCTGCAATTTTATTCTCCCTTTGAAGGCCAGCTATTCAAGTGCCAGTGTACTCAGTAAAACTCCTGTAGAAAAACTTGCATTTGTAGCGCTGCGTGCCTCTGTCCATAACAAAATGGACTTACTTACAGTGAAAAAAGTGTGGACAGGCGCCGATCTTGTTCCAGCATGATATAATCACGGACAGGTCAATGTTTTTGTCGAATCTTCGATTTCCTTCAATAAAAGCTCGCGCTGAGCAACTGGCAATGAAAGTATTTGTTAATTAAACTTTTCTATTTCAATAAACTCAATTTACAAATAATAGCTGCTTTGAACTAAATCTTTTTCAAATATGTTGTCCTTGAATTCAATTATTTTCAACGCCGCTATTATAAGTTTTTAATCCTTGCTGCATTCTCCTGTTCAAATCTCATCTGGAAAAGTGCAACAGACCCCAGAATAGAAGCGCCAGAAATAGATGATCTTTCTACAACGAGATTGTTGGTAATTACTTCATAAGGAAACTCCTTCAGGCTGTTGAACATTGCATCTCTAAAATACTGATAGCAATTACTCACAGATCCTCCCAGCAATATAGCTTCTGGAGAAATTGAGTAAAGGATAATCTTAAGGGCATTCCCAAAGTGGTTCCCATACTGGTTAAATATTTCTAGGGCATTTGTATCCCCCTGCTCGGCCAGCAGTAGCAACTTTTTGCTGGAAACACCAAATTTTTTGAAAAATTTTCCACTGGAATAATCCTCTATTGTTTTATCCAGATAAGGAATTCCACCATATTCTCCAGCACCCGAAAAGGAACCTGAATAAATTGCATTATTGATTATAATACCCGTCCCAATCCCAGTACCCAAGGTAATCCCTACGAAATTTTTAAATTCCTTCCCTTTCCCATAGATCTTTTCTCCTGCAACAAAAGCATTGGCATCATTGGCAATAAAAACAGGTTTGTCAAAATGTTTTTCCAGCTGACTTTTTAGATGAATCTTTTCCCAAGAAGGAATATTCTGGACGTTATAAACTATTCCCCTTTCTTCATCTACAAGGCCAGGAACTCCAATTCCTATCCCTAAGGTTTCAGGGGTCATGAGTTGAGAAATTCCATCAATTACCTCCTGAAGGATTTGTTCCTTTGGAGCACTCGCAGAAGTTGAAAATTTAAGATCTCTTAAAACTTTCCCATTAGAAACCTCTCCCATATGGATCTTTGTTCCTCCTATGTCTACTCCCAGTATTTTATTTTTGTTTTGCATTTTGCCGTTTTAAATCTTCTTGTACATAATTTAATGATAAGCTTTAATTAGTTATTACACTGTTATTTATCTAAAATTTCCACCTTACAAAAGCTTCCATAGCTTCATAATTTGCTAATCCCAACTGATGATAATTCATGGCAGTTTCACGATTTCTCTCCTGAGCACGTACCCAAAATTCCCTTTCATCATCTCCCGGAAAAACAGGAACGTCCTTTTGAGACTGGTGTTTAAATATGGCATTTCTTTTTAGTATCACTTCCTTTGGTGACAATGGTACCGTCATTTCTATATCATGTGTTTCAAATTCCAGCCAGGCACCACGGTACATCCACAACCAGAGGTCTTTGGTCCATTCTTCTTTTTCCCTCAGCCTTTTAAGAGCTTCAACAATAATCCTGAAACATACAATGTGAGTTCCATGAGGATCTGCAAAATCGCCTGCAGCAAAAATCTGGTGTGGCTTTATTTTCTGAAGCAACTCCATCGTGATCTTTATATCCTCTTCCAGGTCTGGACTTTTGATTGTCTTTCCAATTTCGTAAAAAGGAAGGGCCATAAAATGAATGTTTTCATCTTTCAGTCCTGCATACCTGGCGCCAGCAAAAGCTTCTGATTTTCTAATAAATGCCTTTACATTTCTTATTTCCTGCAGATCAACCTGATTAGGTTGTTTCTTCGAGATAAATTTTCGCATCTTATCATAAACCTGTTCAAGTTTAGAAGTCTCTTCTCCAATGCTTTTTTGGAAATCAATTGTAAATTCAAGGTATCTTAGAACATCTGTGTCCCACACAGCAGTATTTCCGGAAGTTTGATAAGCCACATGTACATTATGCCCTTGATTAACGAGCCTTATGAAAGTTCCCCCCATGGAGATTACATCATCATCAGGATGGGGAGAAAATATAACACAACGTTTTTGGGCAGGTCCAGCACGTTCCGGTCTTTGAGAATCATCAGAATTTGGTTTTCCACCAGGCCATCCGGTGATACTGTGCTGGAGTTTATTAAAAATGTGGATATTAATATCATACGCTGGTCCTTTTTCTGTCGCCAGTTGGGCCATCCCATTATTGTTATAATCTTCTTCAGTTAATTTCAGAATGGGCTTCCTGACTTCATTAGAAAGCCAGATCACAGCCTTTTTAATCAATGCATCATCCCAATTGCAATCTTTTACAAGCCATGGTATATCGAACCGTGTGAGTTCTGAAGCAGCTTCAGTATCAAGAACAAATTCCACTCTATCTGAATGCTGAAGATAAGTGGCTGGAACATTTCCTGTGATTTCTCCTTCAACTGCCTTTTTGATAATTGAAGCCTTTTTCTTGCTCCATGCCATCAGGATGATCTCTTTTGCCTTAAAAATAGTCCCTATTCCCATTGTGATGGCTTTGGTAGGAACGTTCTCCTTTCCTCCAAAATCCCTAGAAGCATCGTGTCTTGTAAGGTCATCAAGAGTTACATATCGTGTCCCTGAATTTGGTGCAGATCCAGGTTCATTAAACCCTATGTGACCGTTTCTACCTATGCCCAGAATCTGGAGATCGAGACCTCCTAACTCCTCGATTTTATTTTCATAATGAAGGCAATAACCAGAAATATCTTCTTTGTCCAAAGTTCCATCAGGAATATGAATATTCTCTTCTGAAATATCCACATGATTGAAAAGTTGCTCATTCATGAAATGAACACAACTTTGTTCCGCAGTGGGCTCCATAGGGTAGTATTCATAAAGATTGAAAGCGATCACATTTTTAAAACTTAAACCTTCTTCCTTATGCATGCGCATAAGCTCTTCATACACACCTAGGGGAGTTGCACCGTTAGGGAGCCCTAATACAGTAGTTTCTCCACTGGCTTCTTTTGCCTTTATTAAATCCGCTATTCGCCCTGCGATTTTCTTTGACGCAACTGTTTCATTTGGATAAACAGTTATAGGAATCTTCTCAAATCTCGTTTCTTCCAGTAAATTTAATCTAGCCATGAAATTTTCTTATTTAGTTATTTGGGTCACATCGTTAGGTTCTACAGCCGAATAATTCTGTTGATTCAAATCGTTTGTTCTTTAAAAATTCTTTCCATCACAACCACCACAGATCGCAGGATATCTGCATCAGATACAAGATTTGAAAAGGCAGTTTCTGTTTTCTCTATTAATTGTCCCGTATAATACTTGTTGATGGACTGCTGTATAGAAATAGTGATATATTCTTTGGCTTCTGCAATTTTTCCTCCAAGGATAATGAGTTCTGGGTTGAATAGCTGGATAAGAATTGCAGTTCCTTTTCTCAAATTTATCCCAATTTTGGGAAAACCACTTAAGGCATATTGGTCTCCCCTGTTTGCCATTCATCAAAATTCCGAGGCCTATTCGCCAATCAAGAGATATAACGAGTACGTTTTTTCTTCTCCTTGCTAGACCAAATCTATATTTGGCAAGTGCAGCACTTTTTACGTCATTCTGTAAATAAACCGGTTTATTAAATTTCTTTTTAAGAACTTGGAAGAGTTTATGAAATCCCAGTTCTGCCTGGAAATAGGCATGATTATTTCCTTTTTCAAAATCTACTAGACTCGGCATATTAATGCCAATTCTGATCAATTTTTTCTTGTCTATCTCAGATTTCTCAATTAATGCTTCAGCATTTTCATGTAATTCGTCAACCCCACTGAGATCTTTTGAAATTGGAACTGTAAAAAATATAATGTTGATTAAATTCATATTATCGTTATCAAAAATTGCCATTTTGGTTTTGAAATTTCACACGGTGATACTTAGAACCAGAAGAGAGTTATCCCTAAGTCTGTAAAGATCAGGCTGCCTTCCTCCTTCTGATTTTACATGTCCTCTTTTCTCCATAAGTTCGTTAAGCAAGGCTTTAGATTTAGGAGTGCTGGTATTAAAATCTTTGCATATCTCAACATTAGTCTTAAGTCCTCCAAAACAAAGATCCTTGATGATCTTTATTTTTTGAGTGTGCTTCTTTATTCACTGTTATTGAACTTTTTTAAATATGAATCCTTGTGAGCCATTATACTCGTTTTAGTGATTGTTTTTTTTAAAAAACCAATAATTTTTTCATTCTTTCTCATTATAAAAAAGACCCTTTACCATCATCAGTTATTACTAAAGTAAAATTAATTTGTTATTCCTTTAACAATGGCAACTATCTCATCACCTCTGTTGCCCCTTCATTTTCATTCTCCAGGTTTGAGGCTAAAACCTGGAGAATGAATTTATTTTCACTGAGCAAAATTATTCACGTTTATATCCAAAGGTGGCGTAGTATAAAATGAAAAGATAACACAGGATCACCATCCAATATGCCTGTTGAGGATTCCAAAGATCTGCGAGATATCCATATCCAAGAGGAAGAATAGCTCCACCAGCAAGAGCCATAATTAAAAAAGAGGAGCCGATTTTGGTAAACCTTCCTAAACCTGCAATAGCTAAAGGCCAAATAGCAGGAAAGACCAAAGCGTTGGCAAGACCTAATAGTGAAATAAGAAGTACTGACACAAAACCATCGGTGAAAACAGCTCCCAATACCAAGAGAACCCCGAGAACTGCAGAAATACTTAAAGCCTTTTCCTGACTTATATATTTAGGGATAATTGTGATTCCTATCAAGTAACCAACTATCATAGCAACTAAAGTATAAGTGGTAAACAAAGTGGCGGTTCCTGACTCAATTCCTAGGGAAAGAGCATAACTAATTACTGTGTCACCGGCAATTACCTCTACTCCCACATAAACAAACATTGCTAATGTTCCCAGTAAAAGGTGGGGGAACTGAAAAATACTCTTTTTATTTACATTCAATTTTGCAATCTCTTCATCTTCAGAATCTGTATCTATTTTAGGAAGGGGAGAAAAATAAATCATTACAGCCAGTAAAAGCAGTACCACCATCATAATTAAATAAGGTATAACAACTCTTTCTGAAAGAGCATCAAGCGCAGCTGTTCTTTCTGCACCTCCCATACTAGAAAGCTTCTCAAGTAAAGTATCTGTGTTGCTTAGAAGGACAGCTCCCAATACAATAGGAGCGAGAGCACCTGCAACTTTGTTGCAGATTCCCATAATACTGATTCTTTTAGCAGCACTCTCAATAGGCCCTAAAATAGTGATGTAAGGATTAACAGCCGTTTGAAGAACAGCCAGACCAGTACCTAAAATAAAAAGACCCATTAGAAAAAGTTCATAAGTACGGGCATATGCTGCAGGAATAAAAACAAGTGCGCCAACAGCCATTATGAATAAACCAAGAGACATACCTTTTTTAAATCCAGTTTTCTTGAGAATCCAAGCGGAAGGAAGAGCCATTACTAGGTAAGAAATGTAAAATGCAGTAACCACAAAGTAAGACTGAAAGTTGTTCAGTTCACACGCGATCTTTAAATATGGGACCAGAACAGAATTCAACCAAGTAACAAATCCAAAAATAAAAAAAAGAGCTCCAATAATTATAATTGAGCGTGTAGTATTTCCTTTTGTAGAAATATCGGTGGATTGGTTTTGTTGGGTTTGCATAAAATTGAAGAGATTTAGAATAATTGATCCCTAGATTTACCTAAGGAAGTAAAAGTTTACATTTTGCTAAATCAAAATTGGGTTTATATTATTAACTGCAACTTATGTAAATTTTAAGAAATATATCATTAACTACAACCTTAACAAAGAAGGTCTCTTTTTCTTTCATGCGCAAATAATTTTATGATTGTTTTATAAAAATTTTATAAAATTTTATTTTTTTGATGAATTTTTCATTATTTTTAATTTGTTATTAAGTGTTTTATAGAATTTATATAAAGAAGAGATACAAAATTTACTTACTCAAAAGTTTCAGCAGAAAATAAAGTAATATTGAAAAGGAAAAAATTCTTCAAAAGAGTAAATAATCATTGAGGCAAGCCCAAGATGAATTTAAAGAATTTTTTTTGATTGATGAAAACCATCCTCATTCAAACTTTCCTCAAAACACGTAGCAAGCTTCCAAGAATTAGACCAAGTCATTTTAAATATTAAATTTATTGAAATGGGATGATCAAGAGCCAAAAATGTCATTCATCAACAGTTTCACCCTCATATTTCTCTCAAATGAAAACGAAAACTTTCACTTTACTTTTCCTAATTCATATAATATTCACATTTGCACAAGAAAAACTTAATGTGGTTGTCACTGGACTCAGTCACGACCATGCACACGTGATTATAAATGAATTTAAGGAAGGAAAAGTCACTATTTCCGGAATTGTAGAAGCAGATCAAGAGCTAATCAAACGCTACAGTAAAAGCTATGACTTGGCAGATTCTCTTTTTTTTAAAGACCTAAAAACAACGCTGATGGAATTAAAACCCGATGCGGTGCTTGCCTACAATCCCACATCACAACATATAGATGTTGCAAGGATTGCGCTGCCTATGCACATTCCTTTAATGGTGGAAAAACCACTGGCTACAAACACTAAAGATGCCCAGGAAATGGCTCAACTCTCACGCGAAAACAGCACTCCCCTACTTACTAATTATGAAACCACGTGGTATGCGAGTAATCAGACTTTGGCAAAAAAGATAAAAGCTGATGAATTTGGTACTATAAAAAGAATGATCGCCAAAAACGGACATCAAGGACCAAAAGAAATAGGTTGTAGCCCAGAATTTCTTGCGTGGCTTACTGACCCTAATAAAAATGGTGGAGGTGCGATTACTGATTTTGGCTGCTACGGAGCCAATCTGATGACTTGGCTCCAAGACGGAAAAAAACCTATTGCAGTCACCGCAGTTACTAGAAATTTCAAACCTAATGTCTATCCCAACGTTGATGATGACGCCACTATAATTTTGGAATATGAACATGCTAATGGAATAATCGAGGCTTCTTGGAACTGGTCATATAACATTAAAGGGTTTCAGGTGTATGGTGATAATACGTCATATAACGCATTAGATGGAAACACACTGGAATATCAAAAACAGGCCAATAATACAGAATATACGCCCTTAATCACCGATTTTTACAAAGATCATCTTTCCTATCTCAAAGCAGTAATAAATGGCGAAATCATGCCAGAAAACGACCTTTCTTCCCTTAAGAACAACCTTATCGTAGTTGAAATTCTGGAAGCTGCTTCAAAAAGTGCTGCGACTGGTAAACGGATTAAACTTTAGAGTAAAGTTTTTCTTTGTTATAATCTTTTACTTGACCTATTTTCTTTTACATGGATTAAAAATCATGTTTATATAGAAAATTTTTCCTTTTTCTTTTGATAGTTTTTTGTGTAAAAGCATTTGCCCAAAATAACAATCTTGTGTTTCTTGGTTGGTATGCGAATGACCAGGGAATTATTTTTGAAGATCAATATTGGATTTTTCCTACCCTTTAAGCGCCTTATGAAAAACAGGTTTTACTGGATGCTTTCTCTTCTCCAGACCTTGTAAATTGGGCTAAACATCCTAAAGGACTGGATATTGTGGCTGTAAGATGAGTGCATTAAGCAATGTAGGCATCCCCCATTATTAAAAAAGATGATAAATATTATCTCTTTTTTTGGCGTAAGCGATATTCAAGGCGATAATGAAAAAGACAGAATTGAAATTGCGGTAAGCGATTCGCCGGCTGGACCTTATAAAGATCTCCTCGGTAAACCTTTGATAAATAAATTTCATAATGCCACACAGCACATCAACAGATCTGCTTTTAAGGATAAGAATGGACAGTATTATCTTTTTTATGGTAGACGGAAGTATTTCAATACTGCCAAATTAAATGATAGTTTTACTGGTTATATCGTGTTCGAGGACGATTCTACGTTAAAAGAAATCACTCCTGAAGGTCCTTTTGTGTTTCTCCGCAATTGTAAATATTACCTTATGTGATCTGAAGGTGGCTGGACGGATCCAGATTATAGCGTGGCCTACGCAGTTGCAGATTAGCTGATGAGGCCATTTAAACGTGTCGATAAGATGTTGCAGCAAAATACCAAAATTGCCAATGGCTGTGGTCACAACAGCCTGATTCATCTCGAGGGAAGCGATAATTATTATATTGTATACCATCGCAGACCAATGGATGAAACCGATTGTAATTTTCGGTAAATCAATATAGACCATATGTATTTTGACAAAAACAGCCATATTAAACTCATAAAAGTAACCTTGGAAGGTTTGAAAAGTAAAACACTTTCAGTAAAAAAATAAAATCAAGTTAACATTATAAATTCACTTTTTTGCGCTGGACAGAATATTGACCATTTCGGCTCAAGAAATTATTCAGTCCATTGAAAATCCAGTGGATTACCCTAGTCCATTAATGAGCACCAATTCAGATTATAAACTTTCTAACGGGAACACGTATCCTGCAATCACTGTGCTGTGGGAAATGAATTTCTAGACGCCGCAAACCAGAAAAATAGTTAACGAATTAGCTTATGCCTATAATCCTTATAAAATCAGGGGTTTCAAACAGACGCGTCAACCTTCCAAGTGGATAAATAATTACGGTCAATTTTTTTCTTCTATAGGCCTCTTAATAGTGGGAAAATCGCTTGCCCATCACCTATTGTGATTAATGGAGAGAATTTTCTTGTAGGTTTTAGATCGTGCAATAATTTCTTAAGCTTGCTTTAGTGAAAGAGTTAATGGTTTTTCAACGACGACATGCTTGTCAGTTTTAATGCCCTTGCTACATATTTTTTGTGAATATGATTTGGTGTTGCCACAACTATCAGCTCGATGGAGGAATCTTCTAGTACTTTACTGTAATCAAATAGAATTGTAACTTCAGGGAAATCTGCTTTTGCATTTCTTATATTGATAGGTGTTGATGTCACTATTTTTTTTTATTTCAAAACTATTAACACTTGAAATGATTTGAGCATTAAAAAATTTGGCACCAGGAACAAAACCTACAATTACCATATTTATTACTTTCATTTGAAAGTATCATTTTTAAAGTTGATAAAAAGATTTCCAGTAATGCTAAGTCTAAACTCCAGTTCCCACAAGGGGATTTGAATTTTTAATGCACGACCTCGAGAAAAATATTACGATAGATCTCCTACGATAAGTTTACCGTGGTATGCCTTCGCACCCAAGTATTCATGTATTATGTGTAGGTTATTGTTTGTTATTTTACCCGCTGGAACTATTTCTATCCCACCCTGACAAAGTTGGAGCATCTCCTTTAAAGTTTCCTTCCCCCCAAAGGCTGTTTGTGCCCCTCCTGAAGTCAATACACTTGTGATCCCTTTTATTTTGGTTAGTTTTAACAGGTCTTCAAGAGGCTTGACAGTGTCATCTATAGATTTATGAATTACTACCTTTAGAGGATTTGCAATATCCGTTAATTTCTTGATCATCTCAAGGTCCAATTTTCTATCGGAATCCAATATTCCAAAAACTACTCCTTCTACTCCAACAGCCTTACAAAATTCGATAGAAGCTATCATGATCTTTATTTCTTCTGTAGTATATAGAAAATTACCTCCGCGAGGCCGAACCATAATTCTTATAGGGATATTTAACTGCTGACTTACTTCAATGATAAGTTTTCTAGAAGGAAATAGACCTTCCAGCTCCAGATCTGCACAAAGCTCTATTCTATCTGCGCCCTTTGCCTCTGCTTGGAGCGCTTGATCTAAATTTTCTACACATGCTTCTTTTAAAAAAAATTCCATATATATAGGTTAAAAAAATTTATAGCTGCAAATCTAAACGAGATAGCAACTAGGAAATCAAAAAGTTCAGTCGAATTTTTCACCAGCCCCATAGAAAATTATAGAGCGAACCCAAAATTGCTATATAACTGTATACTTCTTTCGAAGTTCAGCGTGTTCTTTTTAGGTTGGCATCCCTTGCTTGGTCTAAAAGATATTTTATTGATTTTTGGGAATGTAATCCCCAGATGAAGGTATTAATTTAGCTTTTAGATCAGGATTTTCCATATTCTTATCAAAAGGAAACATAGGTCTTTTAATCCTGTTGTATTCAAGACTTTCCAGATTCTGATCTACTCCACCGGGAGTAAGTGCCATGATCCAATCTGCTCTCATATCATAAAGTTTAGGTACTAAATAGCCCATTTTAACAACGATTATATCTGTTGCCATAGGATCAAGGGCTAAGTTGCTAAAGTTTGTATTACGATTGCGGTCTTTCGTTACAATAATCCTAACGCTACCCACCCTTACTACTACTGCTCCTTCATTGATAAATTCCACTGTGCCAGTTAATCTCACAGGGGGTGAAAAACGCGAATCAATCATTGCTCCTACATACCCATCAACCTTACCTCCTACACCTGCTGTAGTCGCTTTTTCTGCCAATTCCAGTCCAGGTATAGATGCATAGATCAAGGAAGGACCATCTTCAGATTTAAATTCAGGCCGTTCCAAAATTTCTTTTAGAGTCCAGGTTACATCTCCAGCACCACCAGCAGTAGGGTTGTCCCCTGAGTCACTTATGAAAAACGGATGCTTGTCACTTACCAATGCCTTATCCAGACTACCATGCAAGGAGTCGGTGGGGGCAACAAAATTAAATTCTGATCTCACTTCCCAGAAGCTATTTGCCAATTGCTCAGCCGTACTGGTAACTTTTTTCTTATCATCTCCCGTAACCATCACCACAGCGCTATTACGTGGTTCATCTGCCCAGGCATAGCCAATCCATATCGCGGCATCCACGACACCCTCTTGTGCTGTAAGAGCTGGTATCTTCCTATACAAACTTTTTGCAGGTTCTACACGCGTACTGGTTTTTTCACCCGGTAGTAAAATAGGTACAGGGATCCAGGCTTTATAAACGGGTTTTCCTTTTCCATTTTCTATCCTAGACAAAAGATTATCAATCGCCCGTTCTTTTGTCTCATATCTATCTTCATGAGGTGCCATACGGAAAGCTGTGATCAAATCGCTGTTTTGTGCTAGACGCCATGATACATTTCCATGTAAATCCATAGAAGTTGAAATAATGGTCTCTTTACCCACTACTTTACGAATTCTAATGATCAGATCTCCCTCAGGATCATCCAAACCTGTCACACTCATGGCACCATGTAGGTCAAGAAAAAGACCATCATAGGGTACGTTTTTCTTAAGCAAATCTAATATTTGCTCTACAAGAGATTCATAAGCCTTCCTTGTAACAGCACCTCCGGGAGATGCATTGGCTAGCATTGCAGGAAACCATTTTGCTCGATTACGAAAGGAATCTGTGGCCATAAAGGGATAGGACACAAGAACAGCTTTACCCTTCCTCACACGAAAAGCATCCTCCCTAGCAAGTGCCGGAGAAAAAGTACTTGATTCTGTCCCCATTCCCGCAATGGCAATACGGGGGACTTGCTTTGGCTGAAGGTTATTACTTTCTTGTACAGCACGATTTTCCGCAGGATTCATTTTTTGTGGAAAAAGAAATACAGTTAAAAATATTACCAAACTAAAGGAAATTGTTACGAATAATGCTTTTTTCATTATCAAAATTTTAAGGTTAAACTTTTATGAGGGCAAAAAAACTATTCAATTTTGCAGAAGGATGACTTTTCATACATCCTCACGCAAAATCGAAAGTGATTTTCATCAATTTATTGCTTAAAATGTATGTTGTAAAAAACATATTATATGCAATATAAAATAAAAAAATTAATTTTATGTGGTTTTATAAGCAAATGTATCAAAATTTTAACACTCCTATCATACAGACATTTAAAGGTGTGTAGAGCTTAGGTATTAAGGGCTTATATATGAGACAAAACCTCCTAGACTTTACTGGCAAATTTCAAGTGCGAAAATGAATTTTAATGTATAAAATGCTATCATAAAGCCAGCCAGATAGGTAAAGATTTTTCAAGGACTTTTAATAAAAGTAGTCATACAGAAACAGGATCTGCAAATGCATTGTTTCATGGGGTTAAATTTGGTTTACGCAAAGCCTTTTTCATGTGTTTTGAGATGTCAACTACAACAAAAAGTTTATCGGCTAGTTATATAAAATTTCGTTTTGGAGTAATAGAAAAAACAGCTCGGTTATTCATGCATAAAATCTGCAAAGCGACTAAATCTAGGGAGATCACACAATGAATGGCACCGTTCATATTGATGAATTTGTAGTTGTAGAAAAGCAAAAAAGTGAAACAGGGAGAAACTACGATAATAAGAAGAAAAAGGTCGTAATAGCAGTAGAATTTTCAGATTCAGGAAAGGTTAAACATAAGTATACACTGAAAATAGATGATTTTTCAGCTCAGGAATTAGGGAAAATATTTGACAAACATATTGATAAAAGTGCTAAAACAACAATAAATGAGAGGAGAGGCTGCCAACCACTTTACGATGAGTATGATATTACACAAATGAGAAGTAACGATAGGCAAAATTTTATTGCTTCACACACAATTATTCATCGAGTTAAATCATGGATAAAAACGACCTAACTATTGGGCGAGTGAATTTAATATCAATAGATATCTTGACGGATTTTGTTATCGAATAAATCGTTCACAAATCAAAGGGAATATCTTTTACTCAAGTTTAGCACCTTGTAAAGACTGATGTTTTGAGGGTAAAAAAAATAAAGTAAGCAAATCTTGCTAATATCCTTATTTTTAAGGATGTTTAAAGTGGAAACGATAGAATACAAATATGCTACAAAAAAAGATGTTGCTAAAATCCAAGAAATAAAAACATTTTTTAAAGATACTTGTTTAGTACATGACAAAAATATAATTCATTGAAAACCAACAAATTAGGTGTCAATGAATTAGAATAAAGCATTGATTTTCAGTATATTAGATGAATAATCTCACTTATTTTCTAATGAAGAAAACCAATGCATTTACTGAAAATAGTGAATTAACTTCAGTCCTGAACACTCATTTACAAGGAAAAATTAATTTAGCAAGACTCAAACTCATTTCACATTTTGTTATTGCTTTGTGTAAAGTGCAAACAGTTACTTTTGAAAATCTTGCGAATGCTTTTAACAAGGGTCGTCCTTGAGACGCATACAGCGCTTTATAGCAAGCTATAGTTTGGATTCTGATCTCATTGCGCTCCTTGTTTTTAATCTACTTTCCTCTCGAGATAAACTCATTTTAAGTAGTGATAGAACGAACTGGAAGTTTGGACAAACGAACATTACTATTTTCATGCTTGGTGTTGTTTATAAAGGTGTTTCCTTTCCGTTATTGTTTACGATGCTTGATAAAAGAGGGAATTCTAATAGTCAGGAACGGATTGATTTATTCAATAGATTTATACGTCTTTTTGGTAAGCACGTTATTGAATCTGTTGTTGCAGATAGAGAATTTGTAGGTAAAGACTGGTTAGCATTTTTAAACAGAAATGAGATTAGATATTACATTCGTATCCGCACTAATTTCAAGGTGTTTCTACCGCACAAAAACAAAGAAATTAAAGCATCTCACTTGTTTAATAGATTTAAAGCCAATGAGTTTGTGTATTATCATTAGATTGTACGAGTAAATGGAGAACTTTGCTATTTGTCAGGCTGTAAACTCAATCCAAAGAACTTAAAACAAGAATTTTTAATCATCGTATCCTTTAATAAACCTGAAAATGCACAACACGATTATCAAAAACGATGGCAAATTGAGATGTGTTTTAAAGCAATGAAGTCTAGTGGATTTGATATTGAAAAAACACATCTACAAGATATTCAAAGAATAGAAAAATTAATTTTACTGGTTATAATAGCCTTTGTGTGGTGTTATAAAATTGGCATATATCTGCATCAAATAAATCCAATTAAAATTAAGAAACAGGGTAGAAGAGCTAAAAGTATTTTTAAATATGGACTAACTTTTTTAGTGAATGTTCTATTAAACTCTGAAAATCAAGAGGATACTGATATATTTCGTTTTTTGTCATGTACTTAGAGATACTTGGACCCAACCAGAATTTTTCGTCAAACATCTTGAACTTTAAAATTTTTCCAAGACCTCAAAACTTTTCAAGTCCGTGAGATAATCCAGCGTTCCCTTTTGGGATTTGATAAAATTGATCTTGCCCCTCCCTTTTATGGATATGGGAAGTTTGGGATCAATTTTTAATGACAGCGCCCCAGTTGAAACCAAAGCCCAAAAAGACACTTACTAGAGGGTCTAGACCAGTCAAAAGATGGACTGACGTAACTTGGTCTTATTGTTCGTAAAGCATTACCTGTCCTTGGGCGATAAGTTCACCACGCTAAAGGACGCTTATGAATGTTTAATATTCAATCATACCGATATAGGGAAACGCGGCAAAAAGATAGAAGGAGTCTTCAAAATTTTTGACCATGTGGATCACTGCCTCATTTTTGGACTCAAGCTCCTTGTTGCAGGATATTGGAATGCCAGCGTATTCATTCTCATAGATTTTAGCTTTCACAGAGAGAACAAGGACAACAAAAAGTACAGCCTGTCCAAAAAGCAACAAAACCAGCAAAAAGAGAACCATAAGGAACAAGGGGCTCAAATCAAAAAAACGGGTATACTCGTTGATATGTTCAAACGCATCAACCAGCGCAAGATAGAAGTCGACTATATTTTAACGGACAGTTGATTCACTTCCATAAGCTTGATAAACAAAATTTTAGGAATTAATAAAAATGTGCATGTCATTGAGATGTGCAAGTACAACAGCAAGTTGTTCATAAATGGGAAAGAACATTCCAACAAACAACACAGAAAGGGTAAGAAAAAAATGTCAAGGTAAAGGTCGCTAAAACTGTACTACTTCCAATATGTTGGCGAGATCGATGGTGTCAAAGTAAAGGTATTTTTATCCAAAAGGGTCGTCAACGGGGAGTAGCGTACCATAATCAGTACCAACACAAAACTAACTTTTAAAAAGACAATAGAAATCTATAGCACCCAGTAGATAATAGAAGTGTTGTTTAAAGAATCTAAATAGTTGTTGAGTCAGAACAAATACCAGTCCACAAATTTTGACATGCGGGTGGCCCAGACAACAATAACGATGCTGCGGTACTTATTAATAAAACTGAAGCACAGAATGGAAGCCTACCTGAACATTAGAGCATCTTCAAAGACCTAAAACAGAACTACGTGGAACATAAGCTAAATAAAAGGTTGTTATTAGCAATCGTGGATATTTTGGAGGTTTTGGAATTGTTAATCAAGGATTTGAACAATCTGCCAAACTTCACAAATAACAATAAATTAAATGCGAAGCTTGGAGCATATTTATAAATCTAGTAGGAGGTATTTTGGTAGTCGTATTTTTGATTAGCTAGTAATAACGAATATTACAGGAAATAGATATTAAATGGATACGCAATAAGTTTTCCTATTATTTACGGATTATAAGCATAAATTTTTGCAATTAACAAAGTTTTTTGTTTTATTTGATTGATAGTTAAAATTATATTAGATAAAAAATATTTGAAGCTAGAAGAGTTAAATACAGAGAAAAATGTTGTTAAAAAGTTGATCGAGGGTAATGAAAATTCCTTCAAGAAGCTTTTTGACAAGTATCATCAAGATATTTTTGTTTACAGTAAGAGCTTGGTAAAAATCGATGCCCAGGCGGAAGAGGTTACCCAGGATGTTTTTGTAAAAGTATGGACGTACCGTAAAAACCTTGATCCCAACTTATCTTTTAAATCTCTTATTTTCACCATTGCAAGGAATCTTTGCTTTAATTTCCTGAAAAAAGCTGCCAACGACAAGGCATTGGCAGAAGAAGTTTTTTATAATAACCAGAGGAGCCAAAAACTCTGTGACACAAAACTTATCGAGGAAGATTATGAAAAATTGGGCCGCCTAGCGATTGATTCTTTGCCCCCAAGGTGCCGATTGATCTACAATATGTCCCGCAATCAGGATAGGAGCTACAATGAAATTGCCTGTGAACTCAATATTTCGATAAATACCGTAAAAAATCAGATGAGCAAGGCACTGAATAGTATCAGGCGTTATCTGATGACACATGGAGATATCGTATTTTTATTGATGGTTTTTTTGAAAGGTTATTAGTTGTTATGCTTATTTTAGAAAGTATTGTTTCTTCGTCTTTCAAACTTCAGATCAAAAGGTTACAATAAAAGTGAATATTAGCAAGGGAATAAAATATCGGAAAAGTTTTACATGACAGGTATAGGGTTCTTGAGAATAGGTATTTTCGATTTATTATATAAAGATGTTGCCTTTTTGTTTCTATAAAATACTGCTTTTCCATAAGCATTTTTATGACCCCATCTTTTTCAACTCCAGCAAATATATCATAATAACTTTTAGTTACTTCGGTTAAAACTCTGCTGATTATTTTTCGATAAATGGAATCAAAAGATTCTGTGTAAATGAGGTTTATATTCAACTAACCTATTAATTAGGTATGCTTGTAAGTTTCATATCTTTATGACAAACCTAGAGCTAAAAGAGGATAAAATGTGTAAAATTTATCTGGTTTATGGCTAATTTTAAATGATTATTTTTCTGAAGCAGTTTTACATCTTCAATTCTTTCTTCAGCTTGCCAGATCCTATGTTCAGAGTGCTAAGCTACATTTCCATAGCCCGATAACCGAAAATAGTGACATCTCAAACAGGCTTTTCAAAATGATCTTGCAAAACCCTCCTTACATTGGAAATGATTTTGATCTTATCTAATTACCTTCATGATATGAATAGACATACAAAGAATAGTTAAACGGAAGGTGGCGTATAGGTTTATAATTAACCTCCTCACCATATAACAACACCACTTCATCACTATCTTAAAACTTTAACATTTTTACCAAACTCATATAGGTAGGGACCTTCCAAGGCATTTCCCAATCTTTTCCAAATAATAATTAAAAATAAGCCTAATGCAGATGGTAGTCGCTCGGTTTTAGATTGTATAATTAACACAAACTATTTTCATATGAATGGATAAAATAGACCACATAAAGAAATTGATGTTAAAGTTTGCTTTCAATCTTTGTAGCCAAGAGCAAATTAACGATTTGGTTCACTATTTTAGAGAAAACCCGGAAGTCAAGGTGCTGCTCGAGGCTCAGGAAGTGTTACACAATGTCAAATTAGTAAAAAATGGTATCTATCGCAAACCTGCAGAAGATCTTTTTGCGAAAATCAAGAAAAAATCCAAAATAATAAGCTGCAATAATAGATAGATTTCAGGCATAAAAAGCGAAAATTTTGGTACGGGAAAGTTGTGGCTATGTTTGGGGCAATTCTCATCGGCTCTTTCTATTTTGACTTGATAGAAAATACGTTTTGAGCCCTTGTGAATGCAGGAGGAGCCATAATTATAGAAAGGGAAAATGGAAGTGATTTCGGAAAACGGTTAACTTCAGCTAATCGATAGAGAGATAATAGGTAGCCAAAGTTTGTAAAATCACATTTTGGTATTAATCCTAAAGGTTTTGACAGAATTTTGATTCTAAGTAGCCAAAGGGATTGTTACAATCCTAACATAATAAAATTGAACTATTATTAACGGGTATGTGACATAAATTATTGATGATTTTTCACTGAACAAGCTGGACGACTGGACGAGTAGAGTGGTTCAGAAGAACTCTTTCTATTGATTCATCTGAACAAAGCTTCAGGCCAAACATGGCTTCCCTCGAAAAGGCATTATAAAGAATTCACTAAAAATATTTTCCCCTGCCTGAGACGCTTTTTGATAATTACGATAATAGTGGAACAGTATAAAAATATGCTAAAATAAATATTTTAAAAGACGTGATTTTCACCAATGATAATAAGATTAAGGATAGCATTGTGAAGAAGTTAAATATACGAGAAGATCAACACCTCGACGATCCCACCAAACCGATGGAAAAGCACCAAAAAACAGCCTGGGATAAAGTCTATACGCCAATAAATATAGAGTTTACGAAGAAATATCCTGGAATAGTTAGTCATGAACTTATCAAGTGGAAATATCAACGCTATGTGCAAGATTATTTTGGGACTATAGCAGCAGTTAATGGAAATGTTTGTCGTTTATTATATTACTTAGACAAAAATAGTCTGACTGATAATATCATAGCGGTTTACACTTCAGATCAAGGCTTTTACTTAAATGAGCATAGCTGTTTTGACAAGTGGTTTATCTATAACGAGTCATTTAAAACTCTACTACTTACTCGTTGGCCAAACCAAATTAAATCCTGTATAACCGAGGAAGAAATGGTGCAAAACCTGGATTTTGCTCAAACATTCTTGGAAATCGCTGGGGTTCAAGCTCCTGATGATATGCAGGAAAAAAGTCTGACTCCACTCCTTAAAGGTCAAAAGGAAAGCTGGGATCGCGATGCGGTATATTATCATTATTATGAATATCTGAGTTCTAAGCATGACGTCAAACGCCATTATGGTACTATTAAAAATTATAAATTCATCTATTTTTGTTATAACATTGATGAATGTGAGCTTTATGGTCGAAAAAAGGATCCACAGGAGGTACTTAATGCTTTTAATGATCCCAAATATTCTGATGTGGTAGAAAGAAATGAAACAAAAATTAAAAGAGATATGCAGGAAGTATGAAGATCCTCAAGAATTGGACAATCAATACATAGCACTTTATGAAAACAGAATAAAAAAGATTGATGGCTTTCGGTCTTTGTCTATATATTTATAGCAAATAGATTTTAGACATTTAACTTTATAATCATTAAATAAATCTTGTATGAAAAACAAAAGACGTTTATTTTTAAAAAACATAGCATTTGCTGGTGTTGCAGTGACTTTAGCCCCTTCTGTCTTTGCCAAAGAACCAGAAACGATAAACTTCCTGGAAAGGAAGACCTCCAATTTAGGCAATCTTAAACCCCTAAAAATAGCACTAATTGGTGCTGGAGGTATGGGTAATACTGATACTAATACTGCCTTAATGCATGAAAATGTAGAGCTTGTTGCCGTTTGTGATCTATACGATGGAAGGTTAAACGATGCCAAAAACAAATGGGGAAAGGATTTGTACTTCACAAAAAACTATAAAGACGTTTTAAAACGTAGCGATATCGATGCAGTAATTATAGGAACTCCTGATTTTTGGCACAAGAAAATCAGTATAGATGCTTTAAATGCGGGCAAACATGTGTATTGTGAGAAACCCATGATACACAATATCGATGAAGGGCAGGATATCGTTAAAACCTGGAAGAAATCAGGAAAAATAATGATGGTGGGCAGTCAGGGCATGTCTTCTCTTGGTAACGAAAAAGCAAGAGAATTATTGGCAGCTGGCGCTATTGGAGAACTAAATTATGCCGAAGGTTTTTGGGCACGAAACTCGGCAATTGGCGCCTGGCAATACCCTCTTCCCCAAGATGCCTCTACGGAAACTGTAGATTGGCAAAAATATATTTCCATAAGCAAAGATCGTCCATTTGATCCTCTACGATTCTTTAGATGGCGAAATTACCTAGATTATGGAACGGGAATGTCAGGTGATCTTTTCGTACACCTTTTCTCCAGTTTGCATTTTATCACAAATTCCATGGGACCTAATAAAATTGCAGCCACAGGTGGTTTGCGTTATTGGAAAGATGGTCGGGAAATACCCGATGTGCTTTTAGGGATGTTTGATTATCCAGAAAGTAAACAGCACCCTGCGTTTAACCTTTCTTTGCGTTGTAATTTTGTAGATGGAACCAGTGGTAGTACTTATCTTAAAATTGTGGGTAGTAAGGGCTCTATGAATGTAGAATGGGACCGGGTCACTTTAAAACGCAATGCCGGAGGTGAGAGTGATGATCCGTTTTATGCTGAAAAAGCCAAGGAAGAATCAAGCCGACCAAATCGAAAAAAAATGGTTCCACCTTTAGAAACAGTCTATGAGACACAAGATGGTTATAAAGGAGCTCATTATGATCATTTTTCGAATTTTTTCACCGCCATTCGCGAAAATGGATCAGTAGCAGAAGACCCTATTTTTGGTTTTCGTGCAGTCGCTCCGGCTTTATTATGCAACGAAAGCTATAAAAAGAATGCTTTTATAGAATGGGATCCTAAAAACATGAAAATGCCTTAACTCTAAAAATAATCAAGATGAAAAGAACAATAATATTTTTGCTGTTAGCAATTTCAACAATAGCATGTAAGGATTTAAATGACGACAAAAAGCAAGCTGAAGAAGAAAAAATAGCTCAAGAAAATAGTAAAAGCTATTTAATCAAAGGAGAATGGCAGTATTTGTTTGACGGCACTAGTCTTGCAGGTTGGAGGGGTTATGGCGAAGATAAATTGCCTCCTGGCTGGGTGATAAAAAACAATGAACTTTTTTATGATATAAAACTTGGCTTAGAAGAGAATTATGAAGGAGGCCGAGATATAATTTATGGAGTTGAAGAATTTGATAATTTTGAATTATATATGGAATGGAAACTCCCTAAAGGAGGTAACAGTGGGATTTTTTACCATATTAAAGAAGGCTATTCAAATCCATATGAAGTGTCTCCAGAATATCAACTAATTGACGATATAAATTACGCAGATATTCATGACCTTGTTGGTTACAATAAAAGTCTTGGTTATACTGAGAACCTTTCAAAGTTAAAACCACTAAATAAAACAGCTGCAGATTATTCAATGCAAGCACCGGATCCAGATAAGAAAAAATTAAATCCAGTAGGGGAATGGAATACCAGTAGAATTATTTTTACACCCGAAAAAGTAGAACACTGGTTAAATGGAGAAAAAGTAGTTTCATTTAAACCTTGGTCTGAAGAATGGTATAAGAAGAAGAATTCAGGCAAGTGGAAAGGTAGCCCAGATTACGGTAAGTTCAAGACAGGCTATATTGGTTTGCAGGACCATGCCAGTCCCATTTGGTTTAGAGATATAAAAGTTAGAAAATTATAAATGCTACACGCCAAAAAATCATTTGGACGAATAGATATTTCAAAACAGTTTAAAAAGAAAAGATGTTATTCTTTTAAATTTAAAAATATGAAAAAAATTAGTTTGCTTGCGATTTTATTTAGTCTCCTCTTTGCTAGTTGTCAATCTGGAAAAGAACTTTTTAATGGGAAAAATCTTGATGGATGGAAAATACATGGCACTGAAAAATGGTATGTAGAAGATGGCTTATTGATCTCTGAGAGTGGACCCGATAAAAAATATGGATATCTTGCTACCAATAATAACTACAAAGATTTTGAAATAAATTTAGAGTTTAAACAAGAAGCCGATGGAAACAGCGGAGTGTTCATGAGATCTGAAATTGATGGCATCAAAATAACTGGATGGCAAATAGAAGTAGCACCACCAAATCTTCATACCGGTGGTATTTATGAATCTTATGGCCGTGGATGGTTGATAAAACCAGCTCCAGAAAAGAGAGATGTCCTTAAATATGGAGAATGGAATATGTTAAAAATAAAGGTAAAAGGTAAACAAATAACCAGCTGGTTAAACGGCGTTGAGATGGTTGATTTTTCTGATGAGAAGATTGGGGCAGCGAACGGTAAAATTGCCTTGCAAATACACGATGGTGGCGGAATTAAAGTCTATTGGAGAAATATTAAGTTGAAAAAACTTTAATATTGTAGCTTACTTGTTATTTCTTTCTTGTGTAAAAATCTTGAAATTTGAATAAGATTGTTGATTCCCAGAACAAGGATGAAATTTGTGGGAACATATCATAAGATCATGAAAAAATACTTGCAGCTATACCTTAATCATTATGTGTATAAATTCAACAGGAGGTATTTTGGTGACTGTATCTTTGATAGGCTAATAAAAGCAAGTATTACAGCGGGGGAAAATTAAACGTATTTGCAATAAGTTTTACTATCATTCACGGATTATGAGCATGAATTTTTTATTCAGACAAAATGTTTTATTTTATTTGAATGACAGTTAAAATTCTATTAAGTGATAAATATTTTGACAGAGCATGTGATGGATGATCAAATACTGGATGACCAAATACTGGATGACCATTTTTGGCTAAGAACCCTCTCCATTACTGAGGTGGTGTGGACTGCAGAAAAACTTCAGAATTTTTCAGATTCAAAATATCGTTTGAAATATTACGGCTTAAGGTTACAGCAAATGGGAATTCATTTTACCCTACTCCTTAAATTGAATGGGAGACCAGAAAAATAGGAGAAAAACCAATTTTCGTGTTTTCAAGTTATGTTCCGTACACTAGGTAAAGATCAGGAAAGACAGATTTAGGTATCTATACACTTTATTTTACCTACACTTTTGAGGTTTGGAATTAGGCAGGAGTGTAACGGGGGAGAATTGGAAGTTCTTTAAACAACATCTCGGCGGTGAGTAATTAGTTTAAAAAATAATACAGTTGGGAAAGTCGATCATTTTTAATTTAAAAAATAGGATATGAAAAGAAAAACTCTTTTAAAAACATTAGGAATTTCAGCAATAGGCCTGGCAACCATTCCCCTGTGGATGAATTCCTGGAATGCTGAAGAACTACCGGAAGATGACGGTTTCCTCACGGGGGAACAACGATTACAGCTTCAGGAAATAGTGGATACAATCATCCCTAAAACAGATACTCCTGGTGCAAAAGAGCTTGGAGTAGAAAAATTTATAAGCCTCATGGTTAAAGACTGCTATAATGAAGAGGTAAAAGCAGAGTTTTTAACAGGATTCAGAGAGATAAACCTTGCTTCTGAAGAAATATATGGCAATCCCTTTATAGAGATTACAGATGCAGAGCGCAATGACGTTTTATGTACTATGGAAACAATTGAAATCGTACCGGGGCAAGAGATCAATTTTGTAGCTTTTGTCAAAGTAATTGCTATTGCAGGTTATAGGAGTTCGCAATATGTTTTGGAGAACCATACAGATTATGAATTGATACCTTCCAGGTTTCATGGAAGTTTTCCTGTGAGTCAATCCATTTATACCAACGCAAAATGAATAATATCAATACTAAAACAATAGAAAAAAACACCTTTGATGCCATTGTTATTGGCTCCGGAATAAGCGGGGGATGGGCAGCTAAGGAATTGACAGAAAAAGGACTTAAAACTCTAGTTTTAGAGAGGGGTAGGGATGTGAAGCATATATTAGACTATCCTACCACCCATATGAACCCTTGGGATATGGAGCATCGTGGGCAACTGCCTTTTAAAATGATTAAAGAAAATCCAATAGTTAGCAAATGTTACGCTTTTCGCGAAGATGCTGCTCATTTCTTTGTAAAAGATAAGGAACACCCTTATGTACAGGAGAAAGCCTTTGACTGGATCAAAGGATATCAGGTAGGAGGTAAATCTCTGATGTGGGCCAGACAGGTGCAGCGTTGGAGCGATTTTGATTTTGAAGGGCCTGTAAAAGATGATTTTGCAGTAGATTGGCCTATTCGATATAAAGACCTGGCACCATGGTACAGTCACGTGGAAAAATTTGCTGGGATCTCCGGAAATAAAGATGGTCTGGAAGAACTGCCAGATGGGGAATTCTTACCTCCTTATGAATTGACTAAAGTGGAATTGTACTTCAAAAATCATGTCGCTGAAAATTATGAGGATCGCCACGTGATCGTGGCTCGTTGTGCGCATATTTCTGAACAGCAGCCAATTCACGCGGAACAAGGTAGGGCACAGTGTCAGAACAGAAACATTTGTCAAAGGGGGTGTCCTTACGGGGGCTACTTCAGTAGCAATTCTTCTACCATTCCCTGGGCTCAGGAAACTGGAAATCTCACTTTAAGGCCGCATGCGGTTGTAGAATCTTTGATCTATGATCAAAAACTGCAGAAGGTGACCGGGGTGCGAATAATTGATGCCAATACCAAAGAAACTACAGAATACTTTTCAAAAATTGTCTTTGTAAATGCATCAGCAATAAATACAAATCTTATCTTACTTAATTCCAAGTCTGAAAGGTTTCCAAACGGCCTTGGTAATGACAATGGCTTGCTGGGAAAATACGTGGCCTTCCATAATTACAGGGCAAAAATTCAAGCAGAATATAACGGGTTGCTTGATTTTACTACCGATGGGAAAAGTCCTACCAGTGGATATATTCCACGTTTTAGAAATGTGCGCAAGCAGGAAACCAATTTTAAACGTGGCTATGCAGCAGGTTTGTCCGCCAATAGAACTCGTGTGAGTAACACCGATGGTATTGGAGTTAACTTAAAAGAAAATTTGCTTAGTTTGAAACTGGGTCCATGGAGAGTAGGCAGCCATATGATGGGGGAAACCATCCCAAAAGAATCAAATTTTGTGAGTCTTGATGAGACCAAGAAAGATGCTTGGGGAATTCCCCTGATCAAAATTTCTGTAGATTACGATGAGAACGATGAGCTCATGATCCAGGATTATTTTGAACAAATGACAGAAATGTTTGAAAATGCTGGTTTTACTAATATAAAGACGCATGATACCAAACAAGCCCCTGGACTGGATATCCACGAAATGGGAGGGGTGAGAATGGGTCGCGACCCTAAAACCTCCCTGCTCAACGAATGGAACCAGTTACATACCTGTAAAAATGTTTTTGTTACAGATGGAGCTTGCATGACCTCTACGGGAACACAAAACCCATCCCTCACTTATATGGCTCTCACGGCAAGAGCTGTAGATTATGCAGTGAAGGAAATGAACAAAGGAAATCTTTGACTCAATAAATTTGTTTTTTTCTGAATAACTGAATATAAATCGCTAGTAAATATAAATAAACTGGAACCATGAAAAATAAAAATATTTTTTTAATCATAATGATAATGCTTCTGCAACCCCTGATTGCTCAGGAAAAATATTCAGATAACGTATTGGACTGGAAACTTGGATCGCAGGCCTATACTTTTAAAAATTTCACTTTTACTGAAACCCTTGATAAAATCGCAAGTATAGACCTAAAATATGTAGAAGCATATCCAGGCCAGAAGATAGGGAATAGTATTGAAGGGGATATGCATTATACAATGGACAAAGCCACTCAAAAAAAGGTAAAAGAACTGCTTAATTCTAAAGGCATTGAAGTGGTAGCCTATGGGGTAGTTACAGGAAAAAATGAGGAAGACTGGAAAAAGATCTTCAGCTTTGCAAACGATATGGGAATAAGTGTGATCAATTCTGAACCTAAAATTGAAGACCTAGATATGGTAAATCGTCTCGCGGGGGAATACAATTTGAAAGTAGCCCTTCACAATCATCCTAAACCCAGCGTTTACTGGCACCCAGACACTGTTCTTGAAGCTATGAAAGACCGGGTAAACATTAAAGCCTGTGCCGATATTGGGCATTGGGTACGCTCAGGAATGGAGACTGTTGAAAGCTTAAAAAAATTGGAAGGGCATATTATTAGTATGCACTTTAAAGATCTTAACGAAAAGAGCCGGGAAGCCCACGATGTCCCCTGGGGAAAAGGGATCAGTAATATAGAAGAAGTTGTGAAGGAGCTGAAGCGTCAAAAGTTTGAAGGGGTAATCTCTGTTGAATATGAATACAACTGGGACAATTCTTTACCAGAGGTAGAGCAAAGCGTCAACTATTTCAAAAAACTGGAAAAACAATATAATTCAAAGTAAATTGGAACATTCTAAAGATCTTTAGTGAATTTGGAAAGTGATAAAATGGATTTAATTATCGGGCAAAATTGAAGCTGGAAAAGAAGTCAGGCAAATAGCTGGAGCCATTGATCTTTTGGTCACACTCACTGATCTGGCTGATATTGATTATCCTAAAAATAACCCCCTGGAAAGAGTAAGTTTAAAACCACTTCTCTTAAAGGAAAATGCTAAATTGAAAGATAGGCTTATTTTTAATCATTGGAAAGGCCTTGCCAGTGTACGCAGCCATAAATGTCGTTTGGATGACCAAAAAAAATTGATGTGGAAAATGATCCAGAGAAACACCATAATATTCCAGAGCAAAAGCCCAAAATCGCTGAAAAATTGGAAGATGTAGTAGAAAAGTGGGAAATAGAGGTTGTATCCGAACTTCCTAAAGAAGATGACCGTCTATCTCCCATCGGACATGCCAATTTTAAACACACCCAAATCCCCACTCGTGATGGAGTGAATCATGGTAATATCGGACGTTCTAATCGTTTTCCCAATTCCTCCTATTTTATGAACTGGACAAGTATTGATGATAAAATTACTTAGGATGTTGATGTAGTTGCTGATGGTAATTTTGAAGTAGTGGTATACTGCACTTGCCAAAAAAGGACATAGGTTCCACAGCTGAACTGACTTTAGGTGAAAGTAGGCTTACCAGCAGAATTACCAAGGCTCATGAACTCGCATTACTGGGTATGGAAAAAGAAAGAATAGAACGTAATGGCTTTAGTTTAATATAGCTGTTATACGTATATGAACATAGATAATTTAGAAGAGGAAATACTTTCACTATCCGCTCTAGATCGTGATAATCTGTTAAAGGATATTACAGGTTAACTTGAGCATAATCAATTGGTTCAGCGACTTCCCGCGGCCATGTTTTAGAGAATAAAATGGGCGGATGCCTACATTGTTTACATGAAAAATATGTTCGTTTTGGAGTAGACAAAGGCTTGCAGCGCTATAAGTGCAAGTCTTGCAATAGAAGCTTTACTGAATATACAGCCACTTTGGATGGTGGGACTTTAAAAAAAGGATATGATTTCAGCTTATTTAAGTCTTATGGTTCAAGAAAAAAATTTAGATAAAATAAGTACAGAGTTAGGCATCAATAAAAAGACAGCCTTTGATTGGTGTCATAAGATATTAGCTTCATTCGATACTAAAAATGACGATGATCAAGACAATTTTAAGGGGATTACAAAGAGTGATGAAACTTTTTTCCTAAGATCAGAAAAAGGTATGAAGGTAAAAGATAGGGAATCAAGAAAAAGAGGCATAAGCAAGGATCAAGTTGCGGTAATTGTAACACAGGATAGAAAATCAACATTAGACCTTCGCGTGGCTAAACTCGGTCGAATAGGAAAAGTGGATATAGAAAATGCTATCGGTAAACGTGTTATAAAGGATATAACCATGTTGTGTAGCGATGCCCATCACAGTTATAAAGGGTTTTCTAAAGATAGCGAAATGGAGTTCCACATCGTAAATGCATCAAAAGGAGAAAGAGTAAAAGGAAAATATCACATATAAGATGTAAACTCTACTCATAACAGAGTTAAAAAATGGATTGAAAATACCTTTTGGGGAGTATCAACAAAATATCCACAACAATATATGAATTGGTATCGAATAAAGGAAAATATAAAGTCTAGAAGCGATAGAGCCAACGCCTTTGTGGAGGAAACAATTGCTCTAGGTACATTGAAACGGTATAATCAAATCGAATCTAGATATGAAAACTTAATATCAACGCAGACCTAAACTAGAGCCAATGTAATGAATCTTATGTGAAAGATTTTAAGCCATTGAAGTTCGGAACTATACATTTGGAAGAAGGAAGTGGTTAATTAACTTTAAGAGCATTGGATATTCCAAGTTTTCAGGTAATGGACTTCAGGATACTCATGTTCATGGGGGTTAATTGAGATCAAATTACGGTATTTTAGAATCAAAGGTTAGCAAGAGATAAGATCTAAAAATATAATGGAATAATCTCTTGTACTAATATGGTGGCTCAAATAAATTTTCAGGAGCTATATAAAAACAATTAAAAATATGAAAAATTCAATTTCCATATTAATCCTTGTGGTGGCAATATGTTTATTTTCACAAGCATCATTAAAAGCGCAAACAAAAGAACCAGGGAAACCTAATATTATAATCATTTTCGCAGATGATATGGGGTATGGGGATGTATCCTATTTTAATCCATACGCGCGCACTTCTTCGCCCCACATAGATAGACTTGCACGAAATGGTGTTTCTTTTTCAAATGCTCATGCCACTGCATCCGTCTGCACTCCTTCCCGTTATGGCCTTCTCACCGGAAGGTATGCCTGGAGATCTGAAGGTCTCAATGTAGATGGATTTGGAAAGCCAGTAATAGAGAAGGGAAGAGAAACAATAGCATCCTTTCTTCAAAGAGCAGGATACACAACAGCAGCTATTGGGAAATGGCATCTGGGATGGGGCTGGCAAACCAAAGATGGTTCTGACAAAGTCTTTTATGATTCCAATACGGGTTTTTCCAACGTGGATTACACACAAAAAGTTACCACAGGGCCTAATGATTATGGGTTTGATTATTCTTTTATGCATCCCGCTTCCCTTGATATGCCGCCTTATGTTTTCCTTCGAAACCATTTAACAGTAGAACCCGAGGTCGTTCTCACCTCCGATATATATCAGGAGAAGCTTGATAACACTGAATATTCTTGGGATAAGAAGCACACAAGAGCAGGTGATGTATATTGGGAGAAAGGAGTCTGGTGGAGGCGAGGTGAAATATCCAGTTCTTTCAGGGTAGAAAATGTGCTCCCGGATATCGTTGATGACGGAATCTACTTTATTGAAAAGAATGCCAAAAAGAAATCAAAGCCATTCTTTTTATATCTGCCTTTAACTGGTCCGCATACGCCTTGGATGCCAACCAAGGAATTCCAGGGGAAATCGGAGCTTGGAACTTACGGTGATTTTGTGATGAATATTGACAATATAGTGGGTAGAATTACCTCTACACTTGAAAGATTGGACATTGCGAATAATACCATAGTTGTTTTTGTCAGTGATAATGGAGCTTATTGGCCTGAGAGTGAAGTACTTTTGACGGGACATCATGCGAATAGAGGCAGTCGAGGACAAAAAGGAGATGTTTGGGATGGAGGGCACCATGTTCCTTTGATTATTTCCTGGCCTGCACGTATAAAGGATGAGGCTGTTTATGATCACCTAGTAAGCCTTACAGATCTATTTGCGACATTTGCAGATCTTAGCGGTCAAGAATTACATAAAAATGATGGTGAAGATAGTTCTAGTTTTTTACACGTACTTGATGGAAACACCAACAAAATAACGAGGAATTTTATGATACACCATTCATCGGGTGGCATGTACGGTATTCGTATGGATGGGTGGAAATTTATTAATGGTTTAGGCTCAGGTGGTTTTACTGCCCCTAGAGAATTGAACCCAGAACCAGATGGCCCTACAGGGCAACTTTATCAAATCGAAAGAGATCCTCTAGAATCGACGAATTTATTTTTTCAACGTCCTGATATAGTTAAAAAACTTCGAAAAGAATTGAACGAACAAATTAAGGCACAGTAAGTTCAAAAAAACAAATCCAAAAACCTAGGATGAAGTGTATCGGTATTAAATTTTATAACTCAATAAATTAATAATAAAATTGCATATCTGTTTAGTTTTTGGTCGCTATAATGCTAGCTATTATTAACCTGTCGAATAGTCTCTCTTCAAAATACCTTCTATTGAGTTTGTAAATGAACTCATTGAGGTACAATTGCAGGTATTTTCTCTTTATTTTATGGAATTTCTGAAGATCCCTCCTAGCATTCCCGACTGCAATGTGTACCCACTTTAGCGTTTCTTTAGTTGTCTGTTCGCTCGATTTTTCAGTGATATGTATATCAACATAATCTGTGATATTTAGGTATGAAATGCTCTTATCAGAAAAGACGATAGAAGTTTCTCCTTCAACGGCGTTTTTAATAGCGTCATCCGTTCCATCTGCCTTGTGGTTTTTAAGAACTTTTGCTTTAAAATAAAGGCACTGGCGATCAATCGTACTCGTTTCTAAATCCTCCAGAATTGTGCTCTCAGCCATTATCATTACGTTTGATTTTGACTTACTGCCACGCCGTGGCCTTCTGTTTGCCTCTCTCTACTGCTGATAGCTCAACAGTAAAATAAGCCCTCATCTGCTTCTATCATTCCTTCAAGAGTATATCTCTCATCTCTCTGTCCCATTACATCTCTTATCTTGTGCACCATAGCTCAAACGGGTTCGTAACGTTTAAGACCCAACTGTAGTTGTATTTCTTTACTTGAAAAGCCTTTCTTGGTAGCACTCATCAAACAAAAAATTTTATACCACACCAGAAAACTTAAGTTCGAATTCTCCAGTATGGTTCCGCTTTTTAAAGTCTGTCGAGCCTCACAAGATTTACACTGGTGCCCGTTTATTTTTTAGCCAATAATGCTGTGAACCTCCGCATCTATTACAAATGACTCCTTCTTTGTCTCGTTGCTCTTTAAAATGTACTCTACAACTCTGCTCATCAGTAAACTCTATACCAAATGAAAAAATATCTATATCCTTTTTCTATAATTTAATTAAATATAGGAAATATTCCTTGATATTGGAATTATTTCGGATATGTAAGTTTTACTTAAATTATTTATAAAAAATGTTGAAAGATTACTAAATTACAGATCAATCAGAAAGTTTAATTATCAAAACCCAATTGAAGTCCTAGAAAAAATATGTTGCACTTCTGGGTTGAACTCAGCTTTGAGTGCATCTGAATATTTATAAAATGAAGAACAGACTAAAAATTCAATTAATATTTCTTTGTATAAGCATAGTTGCTATAACAACTTCCTGTCAAGAATATAAACCAGAAAAAAACAATAAAATTGAAAGTCTTGCCAAAGGCGAATCTGCAATGAATCAGGAGCCCTTGGATTTATTAAGAGAACCTCCAGCCAATATAGCTACTCCAGAAGGGATGGTTTGGATACCAGGAGGAAAATTCATCCAAGGAGCTGTCGAATCAGATGACATGGCAATGCACAGTGAGAAACCCGGGCATCCTGTAGCTGTTGACGGGTTTTTTATGGATGAAAACGAAGTGACCAATGCTGAATATAAAAATTTTGTGGACGAAACTGGCTATGTTACGGTAGCAGAATATGAAATTGATTGGGAAGAAATGAAGAAACATCTCCCACCGAACACTGCAAAACCTCACGATTCGATTCTACAACCAGGTTCCCTCATCTTTAAAAAAACCAAAGAAAGTGTTCCAAACCTCTATGATTATTCCCAATGGTGGGAATGGAAAATAGGGGCTAACTGGAAACATCCCTATGGACCAGAAAGCACTATAAAAGAAGAAGAGAATTTTCCCGTTGTGCACATATCCCTAGAGGATGCCCTCGCCTATTGTGAATGGGCAGGAAGGCGCCTCCCAACAGAAGCGGAGTGGGAATATGCAGCACGGGGCGGCCAATCCAATGCGCGCTTTAGCTGGGGAAACGATGGAACAAAGTTAACTGCAATGGCGAATACATGGGAAGGTGAATTTCCTACAACTAATACGAAAGAAGATGGTTTTGAAAGTAGAGCCCCAGTAAAATCCTATCCACCAAATCCGTATGGGCTGTATGATATGGCGGGTAACGTTTGGGAATGGACACAAGACTGGTATAATGTAAATTTCTATCAAGACACACTAAAGAGAGGAATGGTAAAAAATCCCAAAGGCGCACAAACTGCATATAATCCCAATAACCCACAAATAAGTGAAAAAGTAATAAAAGGAGGCTCCTTTCTATGCAATTCCTCCTATTGTGCTAGTTTTAGGGTTTCTGCCCGCATGGCAAATTCCACGGATTCTGCCCAAGAACATTTGGGGTTCAGGACAGTAAGCTACAGTCAATAAAATTTCCAAACAAAGGTAAAAGGCTATTTGTACTACTTTCAGGGGAATTCAAATTTTTTTTCTGCTTTTATTTGTCAAATTGCTATTATTCCATCTTGAATTCAACTAATAAATGCAAATTCTGGGTTAAATATTAATCAATCCATTACAAATATAAGATTTTCATAATTGAACCTTTTTCTAGGTCTTAGATTTAATTTCTCTTGTATCTGTTTTACTTGGCAATCAGTGATTTTTGTAAAGTCTGTTTTTTTAGGTAAATAGTGTCTTATCAGTCCGTTTAGGTTCTCGTTTGAACCCCGTTCCCAGGAGTGATAAGGTCTTGCAAAATAATAATCTATATTTAGCTCTTGAGCTATCACAAGGTGGTCTGCAAACTCTTTTCCATTATCCACCGTAATAGTTTTTAAATATGGTTTCCAATCCTCTAATAAATCTATGATTGCTAAGCCTACCCCTTTGGATTCTTTTGAAGAAACTTTTTTCATTTTAAGCATTCCAGAGCCTCTGTCATTAATTGTTAGAATAGCTTTATTGTGATTTTTACTTATTATCAAATCCACCTCAAGATCTCCAAAGTGATCTTTGAACTCCACTTTACTAGGTCGTTTTTTGATACTTACCCTGTCTTTTATAATGCCTCTAGAATCCTTTGCTGCGCCTCTTTTACGATAACACCTGCCTTGATGTCTTAAATGCTTATGTAGGGTTCCTTTATGTTTTTTATCATTCCAGATATATTGATAAAGTGTTTCAATACTTACACCAGGTTCTTGGTCTTTCTTGGCTAAGTTCTAATACCAAATATGCTTTGTATCGCCGTATATTATTCGTATATTTATACATGGAAGAAAAGCAATTTTAGATATTAGGGAATCAGATTTGGAGCTAAACAAACTCTTGTTAAAACAGAAAACCTTGAAAGGGGAAAAACGTTTAAAGAGTTTGCTAGCCATTAAGTCTGGCAAATTTG
>Ga0307979_1000043_pt1 | contig 84320 bp, 77 predicted proteins | sample OrgLakmetage1058_FD_201833 | JGI IMG/M metagenome (GOLD analysis project Ga0307979, IMG submission 201833) | Saline water microbial communities from Organic Lake, Antarctica - #1058 | ecosystem: Environmental > Aquatic > Non-marine Saline and Alkaline > Saline | place: Antarctica: Organic Lake...
TCATGGAGGATACGGAGCAGATGATGACGACCTTTTCCGTGCTCAAGGAACTCGGCGTGCGGATTGCTATTGATGATTTTGGCACCGGTCATTCCAGCCTGAGCTATCTGGCGCGCTTTCCTCTCGATACGCTTAAAATTGACCAGTCATTCGTACAAAATCTGGATGACGCCTCACACGATACAGACAATATTATCATCAGTGCCGTCATTGCGATGGGCAAAAGTCTAAAACATCGTGTCGTGGCCGAGGGAATTGAAACGAAACAACAGCGCGCCTTCCTGCAATCCCAGCACTGCACCGAGGGCCAGGGTTATTATTTCAGCCGACCTGTGGCGGCCGAGGATTTTACCGCATTGATGGCAACCATGTGATGACGCGAGATGTAACGGATTTAAGGGATAACAGCCACAGGGATCTGGAGGAATGGCATGAAGCCACTATCAAAACGCATCAAAACAACCCATATACATCCCACTGATCTACATGGCCTTAACCGATTGGTTATTGACGCCATTGCCGGGCTGACCGATTTGGCGGAGTCGGTGCATTATACCGTCTTGCGCATACAGAAGCCGCGAGACACATCAATGCCCTCCGCCGCCGGCAGCATTAAGCTGATCTATCGAACTGTCTGGCATGGGACAGCATTGGTGGGCGACGCTCTCGACAAATTGATTCAACAACTGGTGCCTTTGCTTGAGCCAAGCGGCTCCTCATTTGCGCGAGAAGCCGTGATCGCCGCCTTGAATGGCGTTCTCGGTGACTACCTGGAAGAATCTGCCAGCCCACTGGCTATTCCCATGGGTTTGCGTCTGCAGGGGTGCCCTCTGGTATTGAAAAGAGCCCAACTGGCTGAGGCGTATCCGAAGGCCAGGCCAAAGGTTATGGTGCTGGTTCACGGGCTTTGCATGACTGATCTGCAATGGGATCGAGAGACAGAATCCACCGGCGCTGAGGGCAGCGCAAACTATGCTCACCTGGCCCGGGAATTGGGCTTTACCCCGGTTTTTCTCCATTACAACAGCGGCCGTCATATCTCGACGAACGGCCGCGAATTGGCGTCATTGCTGGAAACGCTTAACCAGCAATGGCCGGTACCGATAAAGGAGTTGGTGATCGTTGCATACAGCATAGGCGGGCTGATCACGCGCAGTGCCTGCCATTATGGTGCGCAGTCGCACTCTCGTTGGCCGGATACACTCAAGACCATCGTTTTCATCGGAACGCCCCACCAGGGTTCGCCGCTTGAACGCAGCGGCAACCTTGTCGATCTCACCCTGGGGTCGAATCCCTACACAGCCCCCTTCGCACGCATTGGCAAAATCCGCAGTGCCGGCATTACCGACCTGCGCTATGGCTACCTGCTGGACGAGGACTGGCAAGGCAAAGATCGCTTTCAGCGTTGTGGAGCCCGGCGCCAGAGAGTGCCCTTGCCCGAGGATGTTCACTGCCACGCCATCGCGGCGACAACAGGGAAGAAACCGGTCGACAGCGCAAAGCGGCTGTCGGGAGATGGCCTGATGCCAGTTGACAGCGCTTTGGGCAGGCATGGAAAACTCAAAAATTGTATTCAAATTCCACTGTCAAACCAGTGGATCGCCTATGGCACCAATCACTTTGGATTGCTGCATAAACCGGCTGTTTATGAGCAAGTCAAAAGCTGGCTCGGAGAGAGCTCATGAGAGAGGCTTGGGTTACTGAGTCACTGACCTTATTCTCACTTGATGCCTGATCCGGTGCTCGCCTCCCTGAAGGAAACCAGCCGCCGTTTGTCCTCGTCCCAGAGCGCCAGGTGTACTGAATCGATGCTTTCGCGCAGCGTGACCCGGCTGAATGTCTGAAGTTCGGGGTAGTCTTGCAACACCTCGGGCAGGCGGTAGGAAGGGATACGGCTGGCCAGATGGTGAACATGGTGCACGCCGATGTTGGCGCTGAACCAGCGCAGGATACCCGGCAGTACATAGTAGGAGCTGCCCTGCAGTGCGGCGTCATGGGCGTTCCAGTGTTCGTTGTGTTCCCAGTAGGTGGTCTCGAACTGGTGCTGGACGTAGAACAGCCACACCCCCATGGTGGAGGCGAGCAGCGTGATCGGGATCTGGATCAGCAGAAAGGGTCCCACTCCGACCAGCCAGATCAAGCTGACTGCCAGCACCGCAATACCCGCGTTGGTGCCCAGGGTGCTGATCCAGGGCATCCAGCCAGCACGCATGAAGCCGAAAGGCAGCCGGTAGTCCAGCAGGAAAATGTACATGGGGCCGAAACCGAATAGCACCAGAGGGTGGCGGTAGAGGCGATAGCGCCATTGCTGCCAGCGGGGCAGGGCCTGGAATTCGCGCACGGTGAGGGTCTCGAGCCCGCCAATGTGCGGACGATCCAGATTGCCGGAGTTGGCATGATGCAGGTTATGGGCATGGCGCCAGAAATCATGGGGGGTGAGGGTAAGCACACCGATGATACGGCCGGCCCAGTCATTGGCGCGCCGCGATTGGAAAAACGACCTGTGGCTGCAGTCATGCTGGATCATGAACAGTCGTACCAGGAATCCGGCGGCAGGGACGGCCAGCACCAGGGCCACGGGCCAGTATCCGGCACTCACCGCCAGCCACATCAGAAACCAGATCAACGCAAAAGGTAGTGCGGTGATCGCGATTTCCGCAATGCTGCGTGCCTGGCGCGGCTTGCAATACGCTCTGAGTGTCTGCCTTAGGGATCTGGGGGCTGCGGTGAACTCGGGGGTCGATGCTGATGCCGTACTCATGATGACCTTGTCTCGATTCGGTGGTCTTTAACATCGAGCCTACATCAGAACCCGTATTGCAACTGTACGCTACCGTACGTTCACCTTACTCGTAACCTGCCGCCCAACTGGCACGGCCGAGCTCGATGGCGGCTGCCACGTCTGTTTCGGGTACCACCGACATGTCTCCCAGTTCCCTCGGATCGTAATGGAATACACACAAACGTGAAGCAAATTCAGCGAACGGCAGTGATGCTTCGCCATAGCGCTCGCCATTACTCTGGGTCGAGCAGTTAATGCCCTGCCCCCAGTCCTGACCGCTGTCATTGTTGGGATTGAAAAAGTAGATGCGCATCTCGCCATCGCGATCAAGGGTGACCCGGATGAGTGTTATGGCGTGGCGTCCAACCAGGCGCCCTCCACTGTCGGTGACAGCGATACCCGCTGGTTGCGGATGTATGACCGGTATGTTGCCGTTGTAATACGGGTGATAGCAGGCGTAAAAGTGGCGGATAAAATCCTCATAGTCATGGATCTTTCCTGTCTCCCGACTAATAACACTGAGAAATCCGTGCCCTACCCACCAGCCATACATTTCCGGGTTGATCCAGCGGTGCAGGTCGTCGTCGCGCACGCCGCACAAGCGACCCATCTCACCATAAATGCGGTCAAGGTGAGGTATCAGAATCAATGAAACCGGATCCACATCGGTTGGGGGTTCTTTCGCAAGACCTGCTTCCAGGTGTTGCGATGTAATCTGTTGCCCCTCGAAACGCATCATAACGTCGTTATCACGGGCAGCCCAGGCTACCAGCTGCAACAGGAAATCAGCGTCGTTGGAGGACCACATGGAAAGCCCGATGACCGACTGACAGGTCGGGTTATTGCCCTGCCCCACACCCAGCGGTTGCCCCAGCAGGCTCAGTACACCGGCCAGCAAATACACCCGTGGAGGGTGCGCATCACCAAAAACCGCGCTCAGTTGGTCCGATGCGGCCTGGCACAGTTTCAGTTCCAGTTGCCGCCACAAACCTGCCGCCACGGGTGGTGTAAACAGAGACCCACGCTCAAGAAACAGGGCCAGGCCGTAGACCGCCTGACAGGTTTCCGGATAAACGACCTGGTCGATCAGTTCCAGCACAATCTGACGGTAGCATTGGAAGACATCGTTGCCGGTGATGCTCAGGCCCAGTGCGAAAGGTATCAGGTTATCCCGGTGGCCCCGCAGGTGTCGTAACAGCATGGGGTGATAAGGAGACACCATGCCCGTCCCATGCATTGCTCTGGCGAAGCTCTGCGCCTCCTCAGTTAGCGCGAACTCGTCCATGGCCGCCAGGCGTTCGCCGTAGACTGCAAAGCCCGGATCGTCGCGGCATCCTTTGGTGGGTCCGAACAGGGCGCTGACCAGACGAGCCGCTTTGTGCATGCCATCGGTCTCGATTTCCGGATCAAACAGGCATTTGGCAATCTGGCTGACCATCTGCTTGATGCTGTCTGTTTGTAGCGGGCGCTGGGCCAGCAAGCGACGTACTTCATCCACCAGGCTGTCGAGAATACTCTCGTAGCCCAGCCTGCTGAGCAGGAACTGATAGAGCGAATTAACGATTTGCCCCAGCCCCTGCGGCCGCTCCCGATCCGCTTCGCTCATCTGGCCTGACAGCAGGTCCAGATTCAGTGCCGTCACCTGGGTCAGAAAGTGTCTGGCCTGCTCTGCTGAAATTCCGGGATGACGGTAATCACCCATGGTCACGGCAAGTAGGCGAAGCTCACTCAGGGCTTCGATGGCAGTAAAGTCCGCTGCTCCCTGGCGCAAGGTTCGCACAGCGAGTGCGGGCCGCAGGATGGCAGGCCGGCCCCAGTCTCCGTTGGTAAATACGCCACTGGCCTCCATTGCCGGTACTCGCGCGTAGAGTTCATCCAGTCCTTCGGGAGCTTCCATCACCCGAAGAGCGGCTTCCAGTACCTCAGCGTTCTTTGCCGCGGGGTCGCTCTGGCGCGCAAGGGCTAGCTGTTCCAGGGCTTCGTCAAACCCTGCAACGGAGGTCTTGATATCTGAATCAGAATTCTGGATCGCCACGATTCTTTCCTTGTTTAATGAACTGGCCCTGGGGGATGCTTTCAGGATGCTCTTAAGCCCGTCCGGTAGCTTAGTTGTGTGGCGGGTCGTTGCAAACAAAAAAAACTGGTGCGCGGGAAACCCGGCACCAGTTCGAGACGTTAAAGCTCCGCTTTCGCGAAGCTTTGAAACAACCGTTTAGGAAAAGACCTTCTTCGCCTGAGTGCGCACGTGGGTGCTGTAGAGTGCCAGACCAACCAGTGTCAGGCCGCCAACGAGGTTACCCAGCACGGTCGGGATCTCGTTCCATACGACGTATTGATACAGGGTGAAATCCGCGCCCATCATCAGGCCGATCGGGAACAGGAACATGTTAACGACGGAGTGCTCGAAGCCAAGGTAGAAGAACACGATGATCGGCATCCACATGGCCATGATCTTGCCCGACACGGTGGTAGAGATGGTAGCGCCAACAACGCCCATAGACACCATCCAGTTGCAGAACATGCCGCGCAGGAACAGGATGATCCAGCCGCCCAGGCCGGCTTCCTGATACCCAACCGTTCGGCTCTCGCCAACTTCCATCATCTTCTGACCAATTGCGTTGATCTCTTCGGTACCGCCCATACTGAAATTCAGGTACCCGAAAACAGCAATGAACAGAGCGCCGCCAAGATTACCGAGACCGACCAGGCCCCAGCACTTCAGCATACGAGGAAAAGTGACACCCGGGCGCTTGTCGAGCAATGCGAGAGGCACAAGCATGAAGACCCCGGTGAGCAGGTCATAGCCCATGAGATAGAGCATGCAGAACCCGACCGGGAACAGCAGAGCCCCGAGGAGAAAAGACCCGGTTTGAACCGCAATGGTGATGGCAAAAATAACCGCCAGCGCCAGGGTTGCCCCTGCCATGAACGCGCGGATCAGCGTATCCCGCGTGCCCATGTGAATCTTGGCCTCGCCCGCATCCACCAATTTGGTGACGAACTCGGTCGGTTGTAGGTACGACATAACAGACTCCTAGATTTTAGTAGACATACTGACTGAGGTGAATTGCACGGGGCGTGCCAGCTTCGTCTGAAAACATCGGGGAAATGAAGAATAGCTTGTGCGTGTTGGCAGGAGGCGTGCTGAAGGCGGCTCCCACTGTTCCTGAAAGTACAAACAGGCCGTCCATAGGCCCTCTATTGGCGCGATGCAACCGGGCAATGCCATAAATTAGTGCAAAAATTCGTGGAGTTTTGGTGCAAAAAAGCGACGAAAAGTAATGCGGCCTTGCTAAGCAATCAGTGCCCCTGTTCCTTCCCCAGCAACTCATAGCCCGCGACAACGTCAAAAAGCTCTTCGTCAATGGAGCTCTGGCGCAGCTGATGGAATTTACTGGCGAGGTCTTCCAGTAATTCGTCGATATTTTTTTCGGCGCGTTGCATCGCGGCGAGGCGACTGGCGTTTTCGCTGGCCAGCGATTCGGCGCATGCGCGGTAAAGCGAAATAAAAAGATACTCGCGGATCAACGCGCGCAGGGCCACTGAACCCGTGCCCAGGATTTCGGGAAGATTGCCCGTCGGCCATGGGATCCTGGCCAGGCCCTGTTGCCATTGCAGATCCAGTGGCAAGAGTCGCTGCGAAATGGGTTCGTAGAGTGCCCCGGATTTTGGCTGGTTGTGAAACACATACATACTGGAGGATTCGCGATTAGCACGATGGGTTTCGGTCTCAATCTGGATCTGTCCGACCAGGGGCGCGATGGCGTTAACGTTGGTCGGCACGGCAAAGCTTTTTGCGATGGGTAAACCCGCATCCGCGAGGCGCTCACGTACACGTTCACCGACCGCCCAGACCTGAAGCTTACCCGGCAACGACGCCAATGTCTTGATTGCAAAATCGGCCACTTCCTCATTGAACTGGCCGACTAACCCCTGATCAGAGCCGAATACAATGGCGCCGATGATATCGCTGTCGGCCTCACTCGTGCGCTTTGCGGCTGGATGCCCTGCTGACATGGAAGGCTCCCCAGCCCGGAAGCATGCGCTCAGCCCTAACTCGACGGTCCGGTAATAATCGCCCAGCGCATGCACCGAGTTTTCGTATTGGCTGATACTTGAGGCGGCAAGCGCCTTCATCGTGCGCACGACGCCCTGGAGATCGCCGGCACTGTCGATCTTGTGACGCAGGTTGGCGGCAGTGTCGCTCACGACTCGGCCTCGGAAACCGGCTCAGGTTGAAAGCTCTCGAGTGTTTGTCCAGCCAGGTCGACAAGGGTTTTGCGGTCGTCTTCGCTTAATTTTGCGCCGGTTTCCAGGCGCTCGCGCAACGCCGTCGGCAAACCCGCCACGGCCTTGCGCACGGCGCCTTCGGCATCAACCATTCGCTCCAGCGGCACCGTATCAAATAATGCCGAGGTCAGCACCAGCAGGAGGACAACCTGTTCTGACACGGCCATCGGGGACGATTCCGGTTGTTTGAGGCAGGCGCGAATGCGACGGCCATGCTCGATGGTCTTCTGTGTGTCCTCATCCAGCCGAGCGCCGAACCGGGCGAAGGTTTCGAGTTCTTCGAATTGTGCGTAAGCGAGTTTGAGATCGCCCGCAACGGCGCGAAACGCCGCGCCCTGGGCTTTGCCGCCGACCCGTGATACGGATTTGCCCACATCGACCGCGGGCAATACGCCCAGTTCGAATAACGATGGCGACAGGTAGATCTGCCCATCGGTGATGGAAATCAGATTGGTAGGAATGTAGGCCGAAATATTTTGGGCTTCGGTCTCAATAATGGGTAGCGCGGTGAGTGATCCGCCGCCGCGCTCTTCGCACAGATGCGTTGAACGTTCCAGCATACGTGAGTGAATATAAAAAATATCACCCGGAAAGGCCTCGCGGCCCGGAGGTCGGCGCAGCAACAGCGACAGCTCGCGATAGGCCCGGGCATGCTTGGTCAGGTCGTCATAAACGATCAGTACGTCGCGCCCCTGCTCCATGAAATATTCCGCGATGCTGGTGGCCGCATAAGGCGCGATATACTGCAAGCCCGGCGGTTCGTTACCCTCGGTCACCACGGCAACGGTGTAGGCCATAGCGCCCTGCTCCCGCAATACGGCCACGGCTTTTGCGACGGCAGACGCACGCTGGCCAATGGCGCAATAGACGCACACAACGTTCTGGTCACGCTGGTTGAGGATGGTGTCGATCGCAATCGCGGTTTTCCCCGTCTGCCGATCGCCCAGAATCAACTCGCGCTGGCCGCGTCCCACCGGAATCATCGCATCGATGACGATGAGCCCACTTTGCAAGGGAATCGTGACCGGTGCGCGGTCCATGATTGCTGCTGCCGGACGCTCAATCGGCAGCCGCCCGCTCGAGGTAACCGTTCCACCAGCATCAAGCGGCTGACCGAGCGGGTTGATAACCCGACCCAATAAACCATCGCCGACCGCCACATCCATAACGCGGCCGCTGCGTCGCACGTCATCGCCTGTTTGCAGCTGTGAATAGTCGCCGAGTAACACCACGCCAATCTCGTCGGCGTCCACATTGAAAGCAATGCCCAGCACATCGCCTGGAAAGATAATCAGTTCCTCGAACCCTACACCGGGAAGGCCTGACACTTTGGCGATGCCGGTGGCCACGTTGGTGATGGTGCCAACCTCGTGCAACATCAACTGGGGTGTGAATGCCGTGCGCGCCTGGTCCATAACGTTGAACACGCCGCCGAAAATACTTTCGATGGTTTCAGCGTTGGGGGCTTCGGGTGCGCTGATCATGATCTGCTTGTGTCCGCCACAGGTGCGTCAGCGTTTTCCTGAAGCAGCACGTCGACCCCCTGCTCCAGCGATGTCAGATACTCCGCGATACTCCACTCCAGTTTTTGTCCGTTCGCACTAAGCTCGATACCGCTCACCCCGTCCCCCGTTTCAAAGCGCAATGAAATCTCAGCCGAAAAGGATTCGTTGAGCGCATTCTGAATCTCCCCGCGCTGGATTTCCGGCAATTCAAAGGTGCTGCGCAATAACGCAGGGCTAGACGCAGATGTTGCTATTAATGCGTTCGCAAGCGTTGCTTTCGATGAACTATCGAGCTCCCTCAGGCGTCGGGTGAAGACCTCGACCATACGCTCTTCCAGGCTTGTCGTTGCCAGATCGCCCAGCGCTTTGCGCGCGATCGCGAATACTTCCCTGGTCGCCATGCGCCCGAGGGCCAGTTTGACGTTGCGGGCGTCGCTTGCCAGGGTTTGCTGGTGCTTAACACGTAACGCTTCTGCAGCACGTTGGGCTTCTTGCAATAAACGTTGCCCTTCGACGCTGGCGGCATCTGTGGCCTGCTGTATCAGCTCGGCACGTTGTTGGTCGAACGCTTCATTTTTTTGTTGAAATGCATCACGCTCGGTTTTTGCCTCGACTTGTTTCGCGGCGGCATCCGCAAGTTCCGCAGCGATGCGCTGTTCACGGGCATCAATGGCCCGCAGGATCGGCTGGTACAGATAGCGTTTCAGCAGCCATACCAGGATCAGAAAGTTGAGCGCCTGTGCGCCAACGGTGAACCAATCGATCAACATGGTTTACGGCCCAGCTGTCTGGGCAATGGCGTAATTCCAGAACGGATTGGCGAAAATAAGAATCATCGAAACCACGAAGCTATAAATCGCTGTCGATTCGATCATCGCCAGACCGACAAAAAGTGTTCGTGTAATCGTAGCGGACGCATCGGGCTGTTGCGCCAGTGCGCTCAGCGCCGTCGACACCGCCCGCCCTTCCCCAAGAGCTGGCCCTATACAGCCAATGCTGGTGGTGAAGCCCGCCATGACTATCGAAGCCATCGCAATCATTGTCATGCTGTCCATGTTTTCTCCTCAGACCATCCAGTTACTTCTGAAATCAATAAAATCTCATTGCCGCGCGGGGTTTGTATCCGGCTGCAGTTTCGAGTTGCGTACGCGTGTCGCAGCCGCGATATAAACGGCTGCCAGAATCGCAAAAATATAGGCCTGCACCATGCCAGTCAGGAGCCCGAGCGCAGTCATGAGAATCGGAAATACCAGCGGCGTGATCGAGAGCAAAATCCCGATGATCATCGCGCCACTCATCATGTTCCCGAACAGGCGCACGGCCAGGGCCAGAGTTCGCGACACCTCGCTGATGATGTTAAATGGCAGCATGATGAGTGTGGGACTCGTATACGAGCGCAAATAGTTGCCCACGCCCTGCTCCTGAATGCCGAACATCGGCACTGCCACAAAGACGCATAGCGCGAGTGCCACTGTAGTCGACAGCGAGCCGGTCGGCGGTTCGTAGCCGGGGACAATGGTGAAGACGGTCGCGGTGGCCACGAACAGAAACAGGGTGCCGAGAAAACCGAGATATTTTCGCCAATGATGCAGGCCGGCCTCTTCGATTTGTTTCCCAATGCCAATGACGATCATTTCCAGAATGTTCTGCCAGCGCGAGCGCTGCAATTCGGTGGAAAGATTGCGCGTGATCAGTGTCGAACCAACGGCCAGCACAAACATCAGGCCCCAGGTGAACGCGATGGTAGCGTTGATTTTGAAAAATCCGGACTGCCAGAAAATCAGCTCGTCAGGGCTAAGGCGCATGATGGGCGTCCCCCGCCGTAGGATCGGGTTTTGCTGCAAGCCGGGTCAATCGCAGAATCAGGATCCGTGCCGTCACAAACCCCAGCAGGCAAAGCAACGGCGGCGCCCAATGCCCTTGCAATGGGCCACTGGTAATGACGACATAAAATACAGCGAGGGTGACACTCACGCGCAGCAACAGGCTGCTTAGTAGCCATAATGCGGGGCGAGTGGACAACAGACTCTTGCGAACCGTCCACCACAGGCCCCCGAAAAAGAATGCGCCAACTCCCATCCCGGCACACCAGGCAAAAAACAGCACCAGAATCTCATTTATCGTCATCGCCATTTTCCTGCTCTTCGCGTATGGCCCGATCTTCCTTGGTTACCCAGTGCCAGGCGTTCAAACACCCGATTGTCAGGCCGGCCACCAGGAGCGCCAGCGTCCACGAGCGCCCATCCGGATAAAGCTTATCGAGCCACGCACCCAGGAAAGCACCCAGGAGCGTCGGCACCGCCACCGACCAGCCGACCAGCCCCATCATGCCCAGACCGAACCAGACACCCTGCCGGTGGTGACGACGGGCCCTGAGCTTTCGTGCCGCTTTCGCACCCACCTGATCGGCCAGTGTCGATTTGGCTTTGACCGTTTTCTTCGAAGCTTCGTCGTTTGCGCTGTTGGGCATGCCCTGTCCCCCTTTATTCATCGCGAAAACTGGCAAAACGGTGTAGAAAACCGCTTTCCAGTTTCGCCATTACCGCACGCACCTGCAGTGCCTGGTCGTCTAATGCCAGAAACTCTTTCTCCACGGCCTCGTGCAACTGGCCGAGATCGGTACCGATTATGGCGTGGCGTACGGAAATCAGCACATCGGTGCTGGTTTTGATCAGTACGCCTTCATCCACCGCCAGAAAAACTTCACCATCCACCGCTGTTTCCAACGTTAGAATGCCGGGCGCCAGCGAGGCCACGCAGTCGAGCCGGTGTGGCAGGAAACCGAACGCGCCCTCTCGCGTCTCTGCCACAATGCTTGCCACATCCGTTTTATCAAGGAAGACCTGAAATGGCAGAAGCACCTTAAGGTGCATCAGTGGAGGCCGCATCGGCTGTCTCCGATTGTGTTCTGGCTTCGCCGATTGACCCGATCATATAGAGCGCACTCTCGGGATAGTCTTTGAATTCGTCGTTCAGAATGCGTTCGCAGCCGTCCAGGGCATCCTCGAGGCTGACCAGTTTGCCCGTCAGCCCGGTGAACTGTTCCGTGGTGAAGAAGGGTTGCGTGAGAAAGCGCTCCAAACGGCGCGCGCGCCCAACCACGTTTCGATCCTCCGGCGATAGTTGCTCGAGACCGAGCATGGCAATGATGTCTTTGAGTTCGGCGTATTGCGCCAGTGTGCGACGAATTTTCTGCGCCAACTGATAATGGCGTTCACCAACGATACCGGGCGTCGCCACTTTGGAGTTGGACTGCAGCGGATCAATCGCCGGAAAAAGGCCTTCGCTGGCTCGTTTTCGTGACAGGACGATGGACGCAGAAAGGTGCGAAAACGTATGCACTGCGGCCGGATCGGTGAAGTCGTCTGCTGGCACATAGACCGCCTGAATGGAGGTAATAGCGCCATTGCTGGTGTTGGCGATGCGCTCCTCCAACCCTGCCAGTTCGGTGCCCATTGTGGGCTGATAGCCCAGGCGTGATGGTATTTGCCCCATCAGCCCCGACACTTCCGAGCCAGCCTGGATGAAACGGAAAATATTATCGATGAGCAACAGCACATCGCGGTGTTCGTCATCGCGGAAATATTCGGCCATCGTCAAGGCGGCATGTCCGACCCGGAACCGGCTTCCCGGTGGCTCGTTCATCTGACCAAACACCATGACCATGTTCGGCAACACCCCCGCTTCCTTCATCTCGCGATGGAGCTCTTCGCCTTCACGACAGCGCTCGCCGATACCACAAAAAATACTGACACCTTGTTGCTTGCCCACCATGTTGTGAATCATCTCGGTAAGCAGCACTGTTTTACCGACGCCGGCACCGCCAAACAGACCCGCTTTGCCGCCGCGCTCGAGCGGCACAAGCACATCGATGACTTTGATGCCTGTTTCGAACATTTCCGATTGTGTAGAACGCTGGGTCAGTGGTGGTGGTGCCCGATGCACTGAACGCCACTCCACATCGGTCAACGGACCTTCGCGATCAATGGTGTTGCCGAACACATCGAACATGCGCGATAACGTGCCTTTGCCAACAGGTGCCTGCAAGGGTCCGCCGCTATCCTGCGCCATCATACCCCGCGCGAGCCCCTGGGTCGGTGTCAGGGCGATTCCGCGCACATGTTGCGCATCACGCTGGGCCAGCACTTCGATAACAATCTGCCCCTGCTCGCCGGTCGTCAGCGTTGAGTGAACAGGGGGCAAATAGTCATCGAAACGCACATCCACGACACTGCCGCGCACCGCGGTAATGACGCCGCGATTTGGTGCGCGGCTGGCATCGGGCACCGCGCCCGGTATAGTCACTCCTCACTCCCCCCACTGCCAATCGCGAACCTGAGGCATGTCGTGACCATGGGTGTGGATGTACTGTTTATGTTCGATAAGCGTATGACGCATCTGCTGCTTCAGATAGGCCCCTCTTGAGCCCAGGCCCGGCGTGCGATCAATCACATCCTGCACCAGATGGAAGCGGTCCAGATCATTCTGAACGCGCATGTCGAACGCTGTGGTTATGGTGCCCTCTTCCTTGTATCCGCGAACATGAAGATTGTCGTTGGCACGACGGTAGGTCAGCCGATGGATCAGCCAGGGGTAGCCATGGAAGGCGAAAATGATGTGTTTGTCGGTGGTAAAAAGCGAGTCATAGTCGGCATCGCTCAGCCCATGCGGGTGTTCGCTGGCCGACTGTAATTTCATCAGGTCAACAACGTTGATCACACGGATCTTCAGTTCCGGAAGATTGGCTCGCAAAATAGAGACCGCAGCCAGCACTTCCAATGTCGGGCTGTCACCGCAGCAGGCCATCACCACATCGGGCTCGCTGTCGTGATCATTGCTGGCCCAGGACCAGATGCCGATGCCCTGGGCACAATGCACAACAGCTTGCTCGATGGTTAACCACTGTGGCATTGGGTGCTTGCTGGCCACGACAACGTTGACGTAATGACGGCTGCGCAAACAGTGATCGAATACCGACAACAGGCAGTTAGCATCTGGTGGAAGGTACACTCGCGAGATGTCAGCTTTCTTGTTGACCACATGATCGATAAAGCCGGGATCCTGATGGGTAAACCCGTTATGGTCCTGCTGCCATACGTGCGAGCTTAACAGGTAGTTGAGTGAAGCAATCGGCCGCCGCCACGGCAGTTCACTGGTTACTTTAAGCCATTTGGCATGCTGGCTTACCATAGAATCGATAATCCGGATAAACGCCTCATAGCAGCTGAATACACCGTGACGGCCAGTCAGCAAATACCCTTCAAGCCAACCCTGGCATTGATGCTCACTCAGCATGGAATCGAGCACAGCGCCGTTGGGCGCCAGGAATTCGTCGTTGTCTTCAATCGGCGCGCTCCACTGGCGGTCAGTGACTTCAAATACCGCGCCCAGGCGGTTAGAGAGGGTCTCGTCCGGGCCGAATACCCGGAAATTCCGGCGATTATCATTCAGTTGGATGACGTCACGCAGGAAGAAGCCCAATACCGTCGTATCTTTGCCTTCGACCGCTCCCGGCGCCGGCACATCAACAGCATGATCGCGAAAGTCCGGCATCCGCAGGCCACGCAACAGTAGCCCGCCGTTGGCACTGGGGTTGGCGCCCATGCGGCGCTCGCCCCGGGGTGCAAGCTCGGCTAACTCGGCTCGCAGGCGGCCGTTCTCGTTAAACAGTTCTTCGGGCCGATAGCTTTTCATCCAGGTTTCAAGCTGTGCAACACGCTCGGGATGCTCAGCATCCACCTTCAGTGGCACCTGATGGGACCGGAATGTGCCTTCATTCGGCAGTCCGTCAACTTCTTTGGGTCCGGTCCAGCCTTTGGGTGAACGCAGCACGATCATCGGCCATTTAGGGAGAGTGGTCTGTCCTGTTTCGAGGGCGTTTTTACGGATGAGCCGAATGTCTGCGATAACCTGATCCAACACCTCTGCCATCTGCTTATGCATCGTCATCGGATCGTCGCCCTCGACGAAATAGGGGGCCCAACCACAGCCCCGGAAGTACTGCTCCAGCTCCTCGTGGTCAATGCGCGCCAGCAAGGTCGGATTTGCGATCTTGTAACCGTTCAGATGCAGGATCGGCAGAACGACGCCATCACTGATCGGGTTGAGCATTTTGTTTGAGAACCATGCCGTCGCCAACGGGCCGGTTTCGGCCTCGCCATCGCCGACCACACAGGCCACGATCAGGTCGGGGTTGTCGAAGACCGCGCCGAAGGCATGACTGAGGGAGTAGCCCAGTTCGCCACCCTCATGTATCGAGCCCGGTGTGGTTGGCGCGACGTGACTGGATATGCCGCCGGGCCAGGAAAATTCGGTAAATAACCGCTTCAATCCCGCTTCGTCCTGAGTAACGTTGGGATAGACCTCGGTCCAGGTACCTTCAAGGTAAACGTTGGCCACCAGTGCCGGCCCACCGTGACCGGGCCCGGAGATGTAGATCATATCCAGATCATACTGATTGATGATCCGGTTCAGGTGCACGTAGATAAAGCTCTGACCCGGCGTGGTTCCCCAATGGCCGACCTGCAAAGGCTTAACGTGATCCAGTATCAACGGCTCTTTCAATAGCGGGTTGTCAAACAGATACATTTGACCCACCGCCAGATAGTTGGTGGCGCGCCAGTAGGCGTCTAACAGTTCGAGGGTTTCAGAGGTTACCGCGTCTGGTTGGTCTTTCTTCATTGAAATTCCCGCTGTACCGGTGGTCGAACATTACCGAATCATGGCGACGAAAATTCAGCCATGTCAAGCGGCTTGGCCTATAATTCTAACGAGCGTCCAGTTTTCCATCTGTACGCTGGACCACGAAGGCGCAGAACCTTGCGATTCCACCCGCGCTCTTTACCACGGTGATCCACAGCCTTGGTGCCGCGGGGCTGGCGGAGGATTTTGGCGTTGGCAAACGCGGCGGCTTTTATGAAAGCGCCGGGTGCCTGCGCGCGGGCAAACACCTCGCAATGAACGCCGTCGAAGTACGGGTGCAATTGCATGCACCTCCGCAGCAGTTGTTCGACGGCGACGGCGCCTGGCATGATCCGGAACCGGAGCCCTTCTCTTCATGATCCGGGCGCCCGGTAAACGACCGAATGCGTGGGTTTACTATGGCAGGGGTGGGCAGCTTCGCCTTCACGGCCGTGGGACATCTCGCGCGTCAGCCAGAAGCCGGCGCCCAGCAGTATCGCACCGCCGAAGATCATGCCTTGCCCCGGCACCTCAGCGAAGATCAGATAACCCAGAGTCGTCGCCACCACCGGCGAGACGATGATATCGACCAGGGAATAAATGTTGGCGTTGATCGATTTCAGCACGATCGAGATCCCGAAGTAGGCGAAGCCTGTGGAGATCAATCCCAGGCACGCGGCCCACAACATCACCGGCAAATCCAGCCCAAGCGTCGGATAGGCGATTACAGTCCAGACTTTACCGGGACCTGCGAGTAGCAGCGCAGGCGAAAGTACCAGCGCCGCGATCAGCAGCGACCAGGCGATATCGTTGCCGGTTTCGGTTTTGCCCTCGTGGCGCATGTACGTGATCATCGCCGCATAGATAACGCCTGTTGCCAGCGCCACAAAATTGCCCAGCATATGCCCGCCACCGAGCGGATTGGCCAGAACAATGCCGGACATCGCAATCGCGAAGATCAGCATGTAGCTCTTTTTCGCCTTTTCGCCCAGAAACAGCGCCGAGAAGATGAATACGAAAAATGGCGCGATGCTCCAGAAGATCACTGCATTGGCGATCGGCACCAACGACATGGCGAGATTAAATACGGCGCCCTGGGCGGCGATCAGTACGCCGATGATGGCCGTGTCCTTAACGTTGCCTTTCGGAAACCGCGGCCATTGGCGAGTCAACAGTGCGCGGGCAACGAACAAGAAAGCCGCCGCAAAAGCCATGGCGTAGAAGGTCAGCGTGTGGATCGGAATCAGCCCGTCGGTCAGTTTGACGAACACGCCGATCGTTGCCTCGGAGAACGTGATCAGCAGGAGCAGGAGAATGGTTTTCATGACGCGATCGATTTGGCGTGGAAGGCCGCTGCTTCGGCCACTGCTGCAGAACCGGGGTCGTCCAGCAGGACGTTGAGCGCACTCACCGGATTCCCCGCCAGCGCCTCGATCACCGCATAGGTGCTGTCGGCCAATGCTTTGGCGTTGTAGCCGCCTTCCAGCATCATTACCAGTCGGCCATCACAGAGTTCATCAGCCAGGGCGCAGATACTCTGGGTGACAGCGCCATACCCGGTTTCGTCCATGGCACAGACCATGTCCAGGTAATGACAGTCAAAGCCGGTGGATATCAGCAGCAGTTCGGGCCGGAATGCCCGCGCTGCCGGGCGTACCACCTGTTCGAACACAGCCTGTAGCGTAGCGTTGCCACTACCCATGGGTATGGGTACGTTGAGGTTGTAGCCAACGCCCGCGCCGGCGCCGGTTTCGGCCAACAGGCCGCTGCCCGGGTAGAACGGTGCCGCGCAGTGGCTATCAACCACCAGCACATTGGGATCGTCATAAAAAATCGACTGAGTGCCGTTGCCATGATGCATGTCCCAGTCCCAGATCATGACCCGGTCATAGCCGAGCGCTTTGCGTGCATGGGCCGCGGTGACCGCCAGGTTGTTAAACAGGCAAAAGCCACGGGCACGATCGGCCGGCGCATGGTGGCCCGGCGGGCGCACAATACAGAACGCCCGTCGGGCTTCACCAGCGGCGATGGCTTCGATCGCGCTGATTCCAGAACCGGCCGCCAGGCGGGCCGCTGTCACGCTGCCCGGCGATACGGCTGTCGTGTCCTTGGCGAGCCAGCCGGATTGACCATCCAGCGATTCGATATGGGCCACATAGGCCGCATCATGTGCCCTCTCCAACTGGGTGACGCTGGCCAAGGCCGGCAGCATCCAGCGCACGCCGTCGATAGGCACGTTAAGCAGCCGATCGACGATCACATTTAGCCGATCCGGACGTTCCGGATGGCTATAGGTGTCCAGGTTAGCGTTGGGATACTGCAGCTCAATCATCGCCTTGACCGCGTCGGTCCATTCGGGATGGCCCGGATCCCAGCCGTGTGGATTGTGGCCGAGCATGCAGAAGTCGTAATAGACCAATACTGGGGTCACCATCGCTATCATCCTCCTTGTGTTTAGCCGGCCAGCGCGCCATCGACGATCTGTTGCGCCTCGCTGAGGATCGCCGCCAGATGCTCTGAATCACGAAAGCTCTCGGCGTAGATCTTGTAGATATTTTCAGTGCCTGACGGGCGCGCCGCGAACCAACCGCTGGCAGTGCTGATCTTGATACCACCGATCGGCGCGTCATTGCCAGGCGCCCGGTCGATGATGGTGTCGACAGGTTCACCGGCCAGCGTTGAGCAATCGACCTGTTTGCGGTTTAGCGCACCGAGCATGGCTTTCTGCGCGGCATCGGCTGGCGCCTCGATACGGTCGGCCAGCGGCTCGCCCAGTTCTGCCGTTATTCGCTGGTAAAGCTCGCCCGGATCGCAGCCATGACGAGCAGTGATCTCAGCCGCCAGCAGACCGGGCACAATGCCATCCTTGTCGGTGGTCCAGACTGAACCGTCCTGGCGCAGAAAGGTCGCCCCGGCACTTTCCTCGCCGGCAAAACCCAGGCTGGTATCGGCCAGGCCGCCGGCGAACCATTTGAACCCGGCCGGTACCTCATAGACTCTGCGGTTAAGCCGGTTCGCAATACGATCAATTAGTGCAGTGGTCACTACTGTTTTACCGATTGCGGCGTTCTGATCCCACGATGGGCGATTGCGGAACAGATAGTCAATCATCACGCACAGATAATGGTTGGGCGGCACCAGCCCGGCACCGGGCGTAACGATAGCATGGCGATCGTGGTCCGTGTCACAGGCAAAGGCAACGTCAAAATCATTTTTGCGGTCGATCAGCCGCTGCATGGCGTAGTTCGATGACGGGTCCATACGGATGCGACCGTCCCAGTCCAACGGCATAAAGGCGAATTGCGGATCAATCGCCTTGTTGACCACCTCCATATCAAGCCCGTAGCGTTCGGCGATCGGGGCCCAGTAGTGCACGCCAGCGCCGCCCATTGGATCAACCCCCAGGCGGATGCCGGCGCTGCGGATAATATCGAAATCGATCACTTTCCCCAGGTCGGCAACATAGTGGCGCAGAAAGTCGTGCGTCTGCGTGGTAGGCGCAGACCGCGCCTGTGCTACTGGCATCCGCCTGACACCTTTCAGGCCGGCTTCCAGAAGGCTATTGGCTCGCGCCTCAATCCAGCCAGTGATATGGGTATCAGCCGGCCCACCATTTGGCGGGTTGTATTTGAAGCCTCCGTACTCCGGCGGATTGTGTGACGGGGTGATGACAATGCCATCACCAAGGCCATCGCGGCGGTCATGATTGTGGCAAAGGATCGCATGGGAAACCGCCGGCGTGGGGGTGTATTCCCCGTTCGCGGCAATCCGTGTGGGCACGCCATTAGCGGCTAATACAACCAGCGTGCTTTCGAGAGCCGGCAGCGATAATGCATGAGTATCGATACCGACGAACAGAGGGCCATCGATATCATGAGCACTGCGGTAGTCGCAGATAGCCTGGCTGATTGCCAATACATGCCATTCGTTGAAGCTGCGCTCGAAAGCAACCCCACGGTGCCCCGAGGTGCCGAAGGCCACACGCTGCGCTGCTAACATCGGGTCCGGGCGCAGATCCACGTAAGCGGCACACAAGGCCGCCACATTGATCAGCTCAGCGGTGTTGGCCTTCTGGCCGGCGCGAGGGCTATGCATTGCGGGTGTCATTGCACGGCCTCATCGTGGCCGGGTTCGTCATCCGCAGACGTGAACAGAACAATCTCGACCTTGTGAGGCTCACCGTCATCGACCAGCGCGATGCCCTCCTTCCCATTCTGCACCACCCCATCCAGCGACAGTTTTCTGGAGGAAGCGCCAGACTCAACCACGGTTTGGGTGACTTCAATATGATAAACCGTCTCGCCGAAGCGATAATCGAGCGCGTACCCGGGCCATTCGACGGGAATGCAGGGCACAATATCCAGACGATCCCCCTTGCGCCGCAGGCCCAAAAGCGATTCCACGATCAAACGATAAGCCCAGCCCGCCGCGCCGGTATACCAGGTCCAGCCGCCGCGCCCGGTATGTGGTGCCACCCCGTAAACATCGGCAGCCAGCGCGTAGGGTTCGGTCTTGTAAATCGCAAGGTCGGCGGCAGAAAGCGTGTGGTTCACCGGATTGATGATCGATAGTAGTTCCCAAGCGCGACGACCGTCGCCCAGCCGGGCAAAAGCCATGGCCGCCCATACCGCCGCATGCGTGTACTGGCCGCCATTTTCGCGCACACCAGGCACGTACCCCTTGATATAGCCCGGATTCATGGGTGCCTTATCGAAAGGCGGATCAAGCAGCTGGATCAGGCCACCTCCGTACTCCGCACCGCGCTTCACCAGCAGTTCATCCACAGAATTCATCGCTCGATACGAACGCTCCTGGTCACCAGCGCCGGAGAGCACTGACCAGCTCTGTGCAATTGAGTCGATGGTGCATTCGGTGTTACTGGTAGAACCCAGTGGCGTTCCATCATCGAACCATGCGCGGCGGTACCAATCGCCATCCCAGGCATGGTGTTCGATATTGGTTTTTAGCTCATCAGCCTGGCGGACACAGCGCTCGGAAAATCCGGTATCGCCCTGTTCCGTGGCCAGCGAAGCGAATTCCTCCAGTACGTCATAAAGAAAGAAGCCTAGCCAGACGCTTTCACCCTGGCCGTGGATACCAACCAGATTCATGCCGTCGTTCCAGTCGCCCGAGCCCATCAGCGGCAAGCCACGCTTGCCCAGTCTCAGCCCGTGTTCAATGGCGCGCACGCAGTGCTCGTAGAGGCTCGCAGTGTCCGGGCTGCGCCCCGGCATTTCATAATAGGACTCTTCGCCCGGCTCCAGAGGCCGGCCCTCGAGAAAATGCAGTTGCTCATCGAGCACAGAGCGATCGCCGGTGCTGCGAACATAGCGACAGACGGATGCCGGCAGCCAGAGATAATCGTCAGAGCAACGCGTGCGCACACCCCGGCCAATCGGCGGATGCCACCAGTGTTGAACGTCGCCTTCGGGATACTGACGTTCAGCGGCTCGCAGCAAATGCTCCCGAACGACCTCGGGGGCGGCGTGAACCAATGCCATGCCGTCCTGCAGCTGGTCACGGAAACCGAATGCTCCGCCGGACTGGTAGTAGCCACTGCGAGCCCAGACCCGACAGGCCAGGGTCTGATACAACAGCCAGCCATTTGCCATCACATTGGTCGCCAAATCCGGCGTGTGTACCTGAACCGTGCCGAGCGTATCGCGCCAGTACTTGCGAACCGTCTCCAGCGATGCCCTCGCTGAGCCATGCTGGTGTAGCCTCAGAGCGAGCTCGCGAGCCTGGCTGATATCCGCAGCCGCACCCAGACGGAACACGATTTCATTGCTCGCGCCGGCCGCCAGTTCGAAGGGTATCCGGATCGCTCCACAGGGATCCAGACCGGCACCGAGCCGACCGGACAGCCCTACCCGACTCATCGCGTCGGGATCGGCCAGCCCATGATTACGCCCGAGAAAAGCCGTTCGGTCACCGGTGAATACACGCCCGGGGGCGTCGGCGTCGAGAAACGCAACCCGGCCGGCGAATTCGGTGTTGTAGGCATTGCGCGCGAACAGCGCGCCGCTGGCCGGGTCGATCTCGGTGACCACGTGCATCGCCGATTTGGGTCTGAGATCAGCCAGCACCCATTCCACATACGCTGTTACCGACAGCTGTCGGCGGCGCCCTGTCAGATTACGAACCTTGAGTACCGAAAATTTGACTGCGTCATGCCGATCAACATACACCCAGAGCTGGGATTCCACGCCCTGGCCTTCGTGCTCGTAGACCGTATATCCGAAACCGTGCCGACAGCGATAGGCGTTCTCATCAGGGCATGGTAATGGTGTGGGCGACCAGTAATCACCGCTTTCCTCATCCCGCAGATAGAAGGCTTCACCGGCGGATGCGCCAACCGAGTCGTTGCTCCAGGGCGTGAGACGAAATTCGTGGGCGTTCTCGCGCCATGTATAGGTAGGACCGCTTTCACTGACGACGGCCCCGAACTCCGGGTTGGCAAGAACATTAACCCAGGGTGCCGGCGTCTGCTGACCGGTATGAGTGGTGATCACATATTCACGCCCGTCAGCGGTAAAACCGCCCAGCCCGGTGTCGAGAATAAGCTCTTCGCTCGGGACCTCGTCTGCCGCCTCAGCGGGGATTTCGTGGGTGATGCGCAGTGGCACCAGTCGGTCGCCGCGTTTGTCGACAAACAGTCGCCGTGCGACCTGATCGGCAAAGCTTCCGTGAGTATCAGTGATGATCACCCTGGCCACCGCTTGAAACAGAATACGATCCTCGCCCGAGATTTGCGCTGCCAGCCGCACAAAGATACCGCCGGGCCGATCAATCGAATTGGCTTCAGTGCCGGTGGTGATTAATCCCATTATCTCGTCCTGCAGGCTTTGGCGGTAACCGTGGTGATCCTCATTCCAGATCACCAAGTCGGCTCTCAACCCCTTAAGCCGCCAATAAGCGTGACACTGGATCACCTGCCGGGCCAGTTCGATATGATCGCGGCTGGAGATTTTTAACAGCACGATGGGCAAATCGCCCGAGATCGCATAACCCCACAAGCCAGACTGGCCGCGTTGATTCTGGGCCAGCAGGCTGGCATCGGCACGAAGACGTGCGTTGGCATAGATAACAGAGCCCGCCAGCCGCCGATAGAGTTGGGCGTCAATTTCGCTGGCGTTGATCTGGCGCAACATCACACCGCTGTGAGTCGCTGCGATATCCAGCACGCGACCCGCAAAGTGCCGATCCTGGTATTTGCTGACCAGCCCCAGACAGCCCGCGCGGTCATCAGCAACACCACTGACAATATCGATGGTCACTGATTGCTCAGGGGCGAGCGTAACCCGGCAACGGATAGCCACAATGGGATCGAGCACCGAACCAGAGGTTCCCGACAACGGCCCTGAGAAATCAAGCGCCGCCGGTGCAGAGAGGTTCCTGCCGCGACCAATGAAGCGCATGCGGTCAGTCTCGCAGGACACTTCGCCCAGTGGCGTTCCGGTAGCCGCCATCAAATGGAACATCCAGGGCGTGGATTCATCGGGCGAACGCGGACGGCGAGTGCAGAGGATCGCCCGATGCGATTCGAGGATCTCGGTCTGAACAAACAGGTTGCCAAAGCCGGGCTGGGTCATATCAGCGGCCTGGCTCGCCAGCACAACTTCGGCATAACTGGTGATCTCGATGGTGCGTGTCACCCCCGAACTGTTAGTCAGGCGGACACGGCGCAACTCGATATCATCCTCAGGCGAGACTACGATCTCGGTGTAAGTCTCAATCGAGTGATCGCGCCGCCGGAATTCGGCGCGGCCCTCAGAGAACATCGCCTGATAGGCGGTTGCGGTGGTCCGCGTGGGCTGGTGTGTAGCCGACCAGACGGCGCCGCTGTCAGCATCTCGCAAGTAGATGAAGGTGCCCCAATCGTCGCGGGTAACATCTTCGCGCCAGCGGCTGGTCGCGACCCCCATCCAGCGGCTGTAGCCACCGCCGGCATTGGTAACCATGACTTCATAGCGGCCGTTGGACAGCAGCTGAACTTCCGGCGTTGGCGTGTGAGCGCCGATTGGCGTACAGACCGGCGCTGGCGCCTCCTCAAGCACACCAGGACGGGCCAGTTCGGCAACATGAGTATGCACTACTGGGGTCTTGGGTATGCGCTCCTGCAGCAACAGCAGGGTCGCCTGGCACAGTGGGTCGGATTCAAACCGTTGCTGCATCTGCCTTCCCAGCAGCACGGAACCCAGCGACAACAGACTCATGGCCTGGTGATGAGCCATGAACGAGCGAACGATCACGCTCGACTGCCCCACAGTAAGGCGGTTCGGCGTGTAGTCTACTGCCTCGTAAAACCCGTAACGACCCGCAACACCCTCGTCGGCCAGTCGCTGCAGATTGGCGCAGGCGGCCTCCGGCTCGACCAGTAACGCCAGTGCCGAGGCATAAGGCGCCACAACGGCTTCCTCGGCCAGACCACGCTTGAGGCCAAGGCCCGGGACTCCGAAGGCCTGATAGCAGTAATTCTGGGCCGCATCCAACCGGTCATAGCCAGATTCCGATACGCCCCACGGGATCGCCTGTTGCTTGCCGTAAACGATCTGACGTGCAACCGCCGCCCGACAGGTCTGATCAAGCAAAGAGCCATCATAGGACGGCATGACCAGCAGCGGCATCAGGTACTCAAACATCGACCCCGTCCAGGACAACAATACCGGCGCGCCAGCGGCAGTCGTCAGTCGCCGCCCCAGCGCAAACCATGCCTCCTGCGGCAGCTGCCCCTGAGCGATCGCAACAAAGCAACACAGCCGCGCCTCCGAGGCGAGAAGATCATAGACGCTGGCATCCAGGCGGAATTCGTCGACGTTGTAGCCAATCGCCAACAGACTGCGGGTGGAACTGTAGAGAAAGCTATACTTCATGTCGGCAAAGCCGGTCGCTTGCTTTGCCAGATGTTCGCAAACAGCGATGCGCTCCCTGGCACGCTCGCCGGCGATGGTTATAGAGCCCCGAAGATCGGCCAGCCAACGCCGGGTTGTCACCGAATCGGTATCCTCGAGCGGTTCCAGCCGGGCATCAATAACCGCAGTCAGTACGTTGCTGCGCGCAACCAGCTCGGTGAGGCTCGGCACGGCGTCCAGCTCGATGAACTGATCCAGTGCCTCAGGTATCGGGGGGTGACTCAACCACGGCGCAAAATGTTCAAGTTCGGCCAGTATGGCGTGCGTCTGCTGCACAAGTGCCGCCAGTGCAGCTTGCACCTCCTCAGTGACCGCACCCGCGAGTTGAAGCTGCAGCTCCGTAGCCGCTTTTGCCAAAGGTTCCAGCCTGTCCCTGATCAGGGGCAGGCTTACGGGACGCCTGCTACCGGTTGGGTCAAGCAATGATTCCAATCTGACCAACTCGTTCTGCAGTTCCTGCGGCGCAACGGCACCCAACATACCAAGAGTATCCGCCAGCCCATCCCACAGACGTGGCCCGAGAATGGGTGTATTCACCAGATCCAGCAGGCCGGCGCGCAGGGTTAACAGGTGGCCGGCCAGATTCCCGCTGTCGACCGATGACACATAACGGGGCGGCAGCGGCTGCAATGATTGCGTGTCGTACCAATTGTAGAAATGGCCCTGATGACGTTCGAGTGAGGCCATGGTAGTGAAGGTATGGCTGGTTCGTTCAAGCAAACGACCGATAGAAATGAAGCCAAAGTCGAAGGCTGACAGGTTGGCTAACAGGCCCAGACCGATATTGGTTGGCGAGGTCCGGTGGGCAAGCACCGGCCCTGGCGCTTCCTGGAAATTATCAGGCGGTAGCCAGTTATCCTCGGCGGTAACAAAGTGTTCAAAAAACGCCCAGGTTCTGCGCGACGTGAGGCGCAAAAACAGTAGTTGGTCCTCGCTCAGCCGGGCTTCGGCAGGTCGCAGTGGTTGACTGACCCACCAGGCCAGGGCCGGGCCAGCAGCCCACAACAACAGCACCGGCGCTGCTGCTAACAACGCCAGAGGCTGCACTACTGCAATGCCGGCCACAGCGACCACACAAACGGCCGGTCCTGCCCACATACGGCGATAGGTCGCCAGAATGTCTTCGGCACTGCTGTCCGAATTACTGTCGGCACTACTGGACTTGGTTGTGGGCTCACCCGAAACCTGCCATTCCAGCAACCCACGATGGCTGATCATCATCCGCCAGAGACTGCGGAAAATGGCGTCCAGGCTGAACCAGGCCTCATACGGTAAGCAAGCGATATTAAAACCGACCTGGGCCAGACTATGCCGGGTTGAAACCAATACGGCGCCAAGGTGCTGGCGCCAGGGTACGTCGATGGGTCGTCGAAAGACGGAGACCCCGCCGACCATCATCGGCGGAAACAGAACGATCGCCAGCACTGACAGTGTCCACAGGCCCGCCTGCGGCACCCACCACCAACCCAATAGCCACAGTAGCACCAGTGCTGTCGGCACGATGCTGCGGCGCAGATTGTCGGCGATCTTCCATCGCGATACAGACGGCAAAGGATTCCGCTGGAAGCCCTTGGTCGGCTTTGGTACCAGTGGCAACAGCCATTGAATAATCTGCCAGTCGCCACGTATCCAGCGCGCACGACGGCGGGCATCCGCCGCGTAGCGGGTCGGATAGCTCTCGTAAAGATGCACGTCGCTGATTAACCCCGACCGCGCATGACAGCCCTCCAGCAAATCGTGACTCAGTATCCGGTTATCAGGGAAACGGCCTTTAAGGGTGGCTTCGAAAGCATCCACATCGTAGATACCCTTACCGATGAACGAGCCCTCGCCAAACAGATCCTGATAGGTATCGGAGACTGAGCGCGTATAAGGGTCGATGCCCGGCTCGTTGCCGAAAAGCTGTGAATACCGCGAGCGCATCACCCCTGACAGAGTGGCCGCCATGCGCGGCTGCAGGATGCCGTAACCAGCCCGCACCCGCTGGCCGTCGGCATCAAGGTACGGTCGATTGAGAGGATGAGCCATGGTACCGATCAATTCGCGGGCCGCATCACGCGGCAAATGGGTATCGGTATCAAGAGTGATCACGTATCGAACATCGGTGAGCACTCCGACATCGCCCACAAGGTTTGCGAAGGGATTCCAGCCACCGTCGCGCAGTGCAGCGTTCAGGTCCGCCAACTTGCCGCGCTTGCGCTCGCGACCCATCCAGCAACGCTCGGCGGCATTCCACAGACGTGGGCGATGGAACAGAAAGAAGTGATCTCCGGCCATGCTCGGATACTTTTCGTTCAGCCGCCGGATCCCGGCACTGACCTGTGCAACTCGCTCCGTGTCATCGTCCCGCAGCTCGGCATGCGCGTCACACAGGTCAGTGAGCAAACCAAAATGTACCTGCGGGTCGCGATTACCCAGAAAGCAGACTTCGAGCCCTTCAAGTAAAGCTTCAATATCGTCGTTACTTCCTAGCATGCTTGGCACGACGACCAGCGTTCTCATGTCCTGCGGCACCCGACCTGAAAAATCCAGTCGCGGCAGGCGCCGCGGTGTGACCCAGGTGGTAGCGGCCCAGTTCGCCAGGGCGGCAGCCAGTTGGCTGGCAGCCAGCACGGCAGCCCCGCCGAATAACACCAGCAAGACCATCCCGACCGGCTCGCGAGTGGCCAATGCAAGCAACCCGACGGCGAATGCCAGTGTCATCAGACCAATCCCGCCCAGATACAGCGGTAGCGCTGCGCGTGCAACCGCAAAGCGCACTCTATTCAGGCCCGTCCGTTTGAGGTTAATGGTATCTTCGAGTTGTGAGATACCCCGATCGACAAGATAGAAACCCACATGGCTTGCCATCGGATCCGCATTCGTCCGGCTGGCTTCAGCAGCGGCGAGATCAATCGCGGCAAGGGCGATATCGACCTCAGAAAGATCACTCCGCTTCGCCAGGCGATCAACCACCTGGCGGTAGTTGTCGCGAGTGGCAAAATCCATGGCTTGGTAGTAGTTAGCAGGATCACCAGCGAGAATCTCCTCGACGACGCTGTGAGCTTCGACGAACGTTCGCCAATCCTGCGCACTCAGAAAACGAAGGCTTGTGATGGTGTTGCTGATCGAGATCTGATCGCTGGCCCGCTGCTGGTTTTCGGCACGCACTAGCCGATCGGTGGTAAGACTGGATTCGGCAAGCCGCTGCTCGATCCAGGTCAAGGGCAGCGCCAATGCTGGACCGTGACCCCGGAGGCAGCGCACCAGTTCGGCCACAAACGGGCTGGTTATAGGCGGGTTCGAACGTGCCATGTCGGCGATGATCAGCACCAGACTCTTGGGGTCCTGCTCCGCAGTCGCCATCATTTTGTCTGCCCAGTCGCGGGCCTGGTCGAGATGCAGATGCGCCTCGCTAAGGCGCGCTCCGACCCGACGCAGATTTTCGATCAAGGCCAGTCGCAGCATGATCGGGATCGCCCACAGCTCGCCGAGGGTGAGCGGCGTAACCGCCTGGTAGGCAGAGATGAACCCGGCGAGAATATCGGCGTTTACCGCTCCGTCGCCATGGGCGATCACTTCTAACGCCAGATCATAGACCCTCGGCAGGCCTTTCGAGCTGGGCTTGGCAAGCCGCGGCAGCTCACGACTGTAATTGCGTGGCAAGTGCTTGCGGGCAGTGCGGATCTGTTCCTCAATGAGGTATAGATTGTCGAGCAGCCACTCACCCGCCGGTGCGACTCGAAGGCGCGAGGCAGATGCTTCGGTCAGCAAGGTACAGGTTTCAATCAGTACCCGTTCATTATCGTCCAGGCGGCGCAACAGGGGATTTTTCCAGCGGCCCTCACCCAGCACGTGCGCATGTGCAAGCGCCCGGCCGTGCTGAGACATCTGCTCGACGCTGAAAAGCTCTGCTCGCAACGGCGTGGTATCGATATTCCTGCCACGACGGCGCATTAGGCGCGCTAGAGGGTTATCCATGACCATCTCCCGTTTTGAATTGCCGAACCCAAAGCGACCCGACGACATACTCTGCAAGATTAGACTACGCGCCGGACACTTGCGCTGCCTGCCTGTCTGTCAACGCACATAAAAATGCAGCGCGTAGAGGTCACCGATCACCTGAAACGGCTCAGTAAAAACTTTTGAAGAGGTTTTCCAAGCTTTCGATTTCCGGAGCCTTTGCTTTTATTTTTAACGAAACCGACTATATTCAAGCTGCTGATTTGAATTGATTGACTCGCTGTATCGGCTCGATAGGATCTCACGAGCGTGTATGTGTGTTACCGTAATACCTTAAATTCAGTCACTTAATTCCGTTTATAACGGCACGGAATAAAAACCTAGTGTGCTTGGTGCGCCCCATTTTTGGCGCAAATTTCTGGGTTAACCAGCAAGGAAAACGTTGAATGTCTATGCAATCAGAAACTGAATTATCGCCAGGAGTAGCAGCTTGGCTCGATCCGAACATGGATTCAGTTAAAGGCACCGAGACTCCCAAGGATCCGAATAAAGGTTACATCGCCCTGCTCGGCTGGAGCGTCAATGCGATCAAGGCTGCACAAAAGTTTGACCGCCGCTATATCGTGGTTGCTCCGGAGTGGGCGACGGATTTCTGCACTGCGAACAAGATTCCTTTTATCGCTTGGGACTTTATCCGTCTCAACGATCGCTCCATAGAGATAGCAAACAGGCTCAAAGCTGAAGGCGTTGATGTAGCGGTACCGCTGTTCGAAGAAACCGTCGAGTGGTCCGGTGCCATTAACTCGGTCCTGATGGACAGCCCCCGGATGTACGGCCAGTCTATCCTGTTCCGCGACAAGGCTCTGATGAAGCGCCGTGCACAGCTTGGCGGTATCCGCGTCGGGATTTTCGAGGAAGCGCACGAGAAGGAAGACATCGTCCGCTTTATGAAGCGCGTCAACCAGACTCTGCTCAAGCTTGACGGTGACCCGGATGACCCGATTCACGTCAAAGCCTTTGATAAGGCCGGCTGTCTGGGCCATCGAATGATTCGTAAACTGGAAGAAATTGACAACATCCCAGCGGAAGAATATCCCCTATTGATGGAAAGTCACCTGGATGGCTGGGAGTTTGCGGTTGAAGCCTGGATTCACGATGGCAAGATCCAGTTTTTGAACATCTCTGAATACGTAACCCTGGGTTACTCGGTGTTCGTGCCTGCTACCGAGCAACTCGAGAGCTGGCGTAACGCGATCACCAAGCAGATCGAGTTGCTGATCAAAACCTTCGATATCAAGTTCGGTATGATTCATCCCGAGTACTTCGTCACTGCTGACGGCGAAATGTACTTTGGCGAAGTTGCGTATCGTCCGCCGGGGTTCAAGGCTTTTGAGCTTATTGAGAAAGCCTACGGATTCAGCGCGTACCAGGCCTCAATGCTGGTGTTCGATCCCAAGAGCACGAAAGAGGAAGTTGCAGCCTTTTTCCCTCGCGAAGTGGTCGATGCCAAGGGCTACGCCGGTTGCTTCGGTGTCTACCCAAGACGTCGCGTGGTCAGCAAGCTGGAAATGCCCGAAGCAACCACCGGGCATCCCTACTTCGAGTCTCACGAACTGGTCGCGCCGACAGAAGAGACAGTGCCTGACCGGTCAGCCTTCGGTACCCATTGGGGCCTGCTCTTCTTCTTTGGTGACGATCCCATCAAGATGCGGGATCTGCTGAAAGCTCAGGAAGACTTAGACTTCTACGTCTAAAAACCCAAATCCGTGATTCTGGCCCGTTGATGGCCAGAATCACGGACGGTTTCCCTCAAACCGTTTCCCTCAAACAACCGCCCTCAAACAGCCCTTTCAGTCCTCTTCGGCACTGAATGCGGAACGGTGAAACTCCGCGGCCTCGTCCACTTCCCTTACGCCGATTTCCAGCAATTCCGGTATATCTCCTCCAGCAAGCACTTCCAGTACAGCGTGGACACCGTGTGCCAGGGATGTCAGGTTGTATCCGCCTTCCAGCACCAGCGCTAGCCTGCCTTCGCAATGCTGGTCTGCGATTTCCTGGACTATGCGGGTGATCACCTTGAAACCGTCGTAGGTCAGGTTCATCGCCATATCGTTGCGATGGGGATCGAATCCTGCCGACACCAGCACAAGATCCGGTTTGAAATGTTCGGCGGCCGGAACAAGAATCTCGCGGAACACCTTTTCAAAAGCGATGTCCCCGGCTGACTCTGGAAGCGGAACATTGATGGTGTAGCCCTCGCCAAACCCGGCACCCACCTCGTCCAGGTGGCCGGACCCCGGATAAAAGGGAGCGGCGCAGTGGGTATCGAAAAACAGGACGTCCGGATCTGCCCAAAAGATATCCTGTGTACCATTGCCGTGGTGGGCGTCCCAATCAATGATCAACACCCGCTCACAGCCCAGCTTTGCCTGCGCATGGGCTGCCGCCACGGCAACGTTGTTCAACATACAAAAGCCCCGAGCCCTGACCGGCTCTGCGTGATGGCCGGGCGGACGCACCAACGCGAACGCGCTCCTGCAATCGCCCTTGACGACGCTTTCTACAGCCGCAATGGCATTTCCTGCGGCGGCTGTTGCGGCCTTGATGCTATCGGGTGAAACCGCGGTGGTGTCCGAGTCCAGCCAGGCGCTTTTGCCCTCCAGCGAAAAAATATGATCCAGGTAAGAGGTGGTGTGCACGCGGGCAAGCTGTTCGTAGGTGGCGCTCTTCCCTGCCTGATATTGAACACCGGGGACAGGATGTTGCTCCAGGTATTCCTTAACGGCCGTCAGGCGCCCGGGATGCTCCGGATAACTCCACTTGAAATCCAGGCCTAGCAGGATATGCCTGACTCGTTTTTCCACCCGACTTGGAACAAAAGGCAGATCCACCTTTGGGTCGTGGCCCAGCATTATTTCATCAAAAAATAGGTTTACGGTTCGATCGCCTAGCACTCATGCCTCCTTTGCCCCTTTGGCGTCTTCTTATGGTCCCGGCTTCGAAGCCCAGCCGGGGCCATGCCCCTTGTAGTCTACTATGGCGTGTTTTGGTTGGTAATCAAGTACATCAACGACTATCAGCTTTAATCCTACCCATTAAAGTCGGCAAATGCCTCTTTTACATAGGCGGCCAGCGCATCGTTAATCGGGTTAGTGTCACCTCTCACCAGGGCAATCTCGTAATTCCCCATTTCCGGCAGCCGGTCGTCGCCCAGTTTGCGCAACGGCGCCCGCACAAGGCCCAGGGGGAAAGGTGCAACAGCCAGGTCGGCCAGCATGGCGGCTTCCTGTCCGGATGAGTGCTCGCAGGTATAGGCAATTCGGTACGGTATGCCCGCCTTGTCCAGGGAACCCATGGCCATCCAGCGCCAGACGCAGCCCTGATTTGCCACGGCAACAGGCAAGGGCAATTGGTGAATGGCTATACCGCCTTCCCTGCCGGTCCAGACCAGCGGTTCGGAATGCACGATTTGACCCCGGGATTCCTGGCCTTCGTTGCCGACGACTACCAGCGCCATGTCAAGCTCACCGGAATCGACCCGCTCAAGATTGGTCTTGCTGGAGCCCACAACCACATCAATCTGGACGGCAGGATACGATCGTGAGAACTGGGCCAGCAGCCGCGGCAGGATACGGGTTCCCACGTCGTCTGACGTGCCAAAACCAACCCTGCCTTCCAGTGTAGGGCTCAGAAACTGCTGCATGGCTTCTTCGTTCAGTTTCAGCAGCCGCCGCCCGTAGCTTAAAAGCACTTCGCCCTCGGCTGTCAGCCGGACATGCTTGGCGGCCCGGACGAACAGTATTTTCCCAACGCTCTCTTCAAGACGCTTGATCTGCATGCTGACTGCCGACGGCGTTCGGTGAACCTGTCGGGCAGCACGGGTGAAACTGCCGTGCTCTGCGATCGCCACAAAGCTTTTAAGCACGTCATTGTCGAGTAATTGCATCGATCTGGCCTGTTCAATTTTTCTTAATCAGAGTATCAGTTCTTTTCGTTTGATTGAATCATAACTCTATCCCATTATTAGGCGGTAAACAGGCACACGCCAAGGCGCACCGGGAGGTAAATCATGACAACCCCACAACCCTACACAGCTGGACTTGAACAAACAGTCAGCATGAACGGGCTGGTGCACGCGCCGAAAATCTGGGCAAGGCGAATTACCCGCAGGCAGGAGTTCCGCAAGGCATTTGTTTCCTTACTCGGAGAGCGCGACCAGATCCTCTCCGATATCGGATACCAGCGGTACGACATTCTGCGGGCGCTAAGGCTTCCGCTGCGCGAAGATGCAATGAGCTACATCGAGCATAAGCGCCTTACCCGGCCAACCGATGAGAATCAGACACGGCTGACCCGGTGAATGGCGCTGATGGCACTGCCGTTCCAGATAAACTCGAAGTGGGTGCTCTGAATAACGCTTTTAACGTGCCTCGGTGTAAACAGCCCCCAGCAGGTGGCGCCCGACTTGCGAACCGAATGATATTGCAGGCCCTGGGCGCCCACCTTGTATAGCGTCTGCCCGAACGCCCTCGATGCAGCGTAATGCTCCGGATCGTAAATGGGGTCATTGCGCTTCAGGGTTGTGGCGTCCTGCCAGTCCGCTTCCCCTACTTTGATTCGGAGGCCACGAAACACCAGTCGGTCATAATCCAGCCCGTGAACACCAGACCAGTAGCGCCCTTGGTGATAAGCCACCTCGGCAATTGCGGTTGTCATGGTGTCGGCGAGGTACAGCACTCCGAACTGCCCGTCACTGAATCGGCTACCGGCGGGATTGACATGGGTAAACGGGCTGATGGCATAAGAGCACCCGGTGATGCCAAACGGTATTTCCGACCGCCGGATCAGGTTCAGGTTACCAACCTCGGTCTGAATTCGGGGGTTGGTCATAGCTTGCAATTCGTACAGCAATTCGAACTCGCTTTCGTCCGCCACGTCATCAAACAGATTGATCGGCGGAAACTTCGAGTTGACCAGGCGGAACCCGGTTATCGGCTCCAGAGCCTTGAGCCGCGGCAGCGCCTCGGTCACCACAGTCCTCCGCGCAGAGCGTCTACCCGCCTGAAGGTCTCATAAAGTGCCGCGAACTGCCCGGTACTGATAATGTCCATTGGGCTTTTGCCGTTGAAGAAAGGGTTGTCGTTCTTCAACGCCATGAATCCATAAACATTCTTCGGATTTTCAAACAACGTGCGCAGGCAGCTGTGAATATTTAGCAGGTAACTCAGCCGTTCGAGCTGATCCTGAGTCAAGCTCGCCTGCTGCGGGTTCTTGCGGTACTTGTAATAGGCCGGGCGTGAGATCTGAAGGATTTTCTGAACCTGTTCGGCGCTGCAACCCCAGCGGTCCAGGATTGTCAGTACGGTTTTAAGGCCGGTGGCAGACAGCCGGCTGGTATCGATGCTCCGTACTGCGGATGTCTGATTCATACGCCTGCCCCTTTACTGTTTCTGAACTCTATTATCAGAGTAGACTAAAATAACTATTTAGTCTACATAGAGACATTTTTTTGAGCGTTCCAGAAGGTCCGGGAAAAAAGCCAGAAAGTGCGCTTCAAGCGCCTGATCATGCACCTGTATCTCTTCAATTATGCCGTGGAAGGCATGCCTGAACCGGATTCGATTTGCCACCCGATCCAGAGCAAAACCAATGTTGTCCATATCCCGATAGGAGCGGAACCAGTCATAGCGCACGATCTGCCCGGTGACGGTTTGCATCCTCTCTGGCATGGCCTCTCGGTGATCCTGCAGTTCCGCGTAGACCTGATCAATAAAGTCGTCCACCGCCACAGAGCTGAAGCGATGCCAGTTCCGCAGCAGGTAGTGGTCATAGAGGATATCGAGCGCAACCCCGGCAAACCGTCGGCGCTGGCTCGAGAACAGGCGCTTGCTGGCAAGCACATCCGGGTGCTGATCGGTAAACGCGTCCACGGCGCGGTGATGCCGGAGGCCCTCATGGATCGCGGGTGGCAGAGTCTTCGAATCCAGGCCCCGGGCAAAATCTCCCAGTAAACTGCCAACGCGATGCAATTCGCTGTCCGGTGCCAAAAACAGGTGTGCCAGATGGTTCAAGTGCCCTCCTTCAGAACCGAAAAGTAACTCCCGGCAACAACGGCCTTATTTACCTCGAGTTTACGCAACTTGAATCTGCCTGTAACGCCCTGCACACCGGGGGTTCTGCCTTGCGAAAGCCGTGGGCCGGATGTATTCTGACGCCCTCTTTGTTCAGCCAGCTTGAGCGTCCTTTGAGAAATCTGAGCCCTGTCATTTTCATTGTCAGCATCCTGTTTATACTTCTTAGTATTTTCATGACGTTGCCCGTGCTTCTTCTTGCATATTCTGAAGCGCCCAATGCAATGGCGTTCGCGAAATCTTCTGCCATCTGCCTGGGTGCGGGAGTTATCGGTATTCTGCTGACCCGTCGCAATGCTCAGGATCTGAAGCCCCGCTTCATGTTCGTGCTGACAGTTTCCAGCTGGTTTATTATTGCTCTGCTCTCCTGCCTGCCTTTTTACCTGAGCGATCTGGAATTGAGTCTGGCCGATGCGGTTTTCGAGAGCACCTCCGGCATTACCACGACCGGCGCAACGGTGCTTTCCGGGCTGGATAACATGGATCAGGATCTGCTGCTCTGGCGCTCGGTACTGCAGTGGATCGGCGGCATCGGCATCATCGGTATGTTCGTCGCGGTTCTGCCGTTTTTGCGGGTAGGGGGTATGCGACTGTTCGCGACCGAGTCCTCTGAATGGACGGACAAGGCGCTGCCCCGGATGAAGACTCTGAGCCGCGGCCTGCTGGTCGTCTATCTTATCTTTTCCGTTTTGGCAGTCACCGTCTACTGGCTGTCGGGCATGAGCCTGTTCGACGCCTTTAACCACGGCCTTACCAGTATCGCCACGGGCGGGTTTTCAACGTCTGATCAGTCGATGGGCAAGTTTGACTCCAACCTTATTCTGCTTGAAGCCACGGCCTTCATGATGCTGGGCAGCCTGCCCTTCTTCCTGTTTGTACGGGAAATGTACGGTCAGCATGGTGTGCTTTTCCGGGATCAGCAGGTACGGTTGTTTTTCACTATCCTTCTTGTAGTACCGGCACTTCTGACCGCCCACCGCTGGACTGTTTCTGACGGTGGGCTGGACCTGATAGACGGCTACGTATCGACGTTATTCAACGTCACATCCATTGTGACCACCACTGGCTTCGCTTCGGAGGACTATTCCGCCTGGGGGCCCCTGGCATTTGTGGTGTTTTTCTTTCTGATGTTTATAGGCGGCTGCTCCGGCTCGACCGCTGGCGGAATGAAGATTTTCCGCTTCCAGCTGTCTCTGATCGTGCTGCGGGAACAGCTGATGCGGCTGCTGCATCCCCGCGCAGTGCTTACCCGGAATTACAACGGGCGCGCAGTCAGCGATGAGATTATTGCCTCAATGATCGCCTACACCTTTATTTTCCTACTGAGCCTGCTGCTGATTACACTCGCCATGGCTGCGATGCAGCTGGACTTTATCACCAGTCTTTCGAGCGCGTTGACGGTGTTGACGAACGTCGGCCCGGGGCTTGGGGCGATTGTGGGGCCGGCCGGTAACTTTTCACCTCTTCCGGAAGCCGCCAAGTGGGTTCTGTCGGTGGGCATGCTGATGGGCCGGCTTGAGATTATCAGCGTGGTGATCGTTCTCTCACCGGCCTTCTGGCGCAGTTAACTCACAGTACGTGCTGCTTTAAAAATTCGCCGATATCCAGGATCTCTTCCATACACACGCTGTGCTCTATCGGGAATGTCTGGTAAGACGGACTGAACCCGAGCTCACCAAGCTTCTCAACGCTCATACGCCCCAGCGATTCCGGCACCATCGGGTCAGCGGTACCGTGGTAAACGTTGATCGGAATGCCGCGGTTGGCCTGCGACACTTTTACGGTTCCGGCCGTCGCGAAATAAGTCGAAAGCGCAATGATGCCGGCCAGGCGCTTGGGATAGCTCAGGCCCAGTTCGTAGGCAACCGCCCCACCCTGAGAAAACCCGGCAATGACAATGTGCTCGCTTTTTACGCCGCGTTCGATTTCCTGATCCACCAGGCGGCCAACGGCATCGGAAGAGGCCATCAACTGCTCTGTGTCGACAATGCGGTCAATATCCATTGCCTTGATGTCGTACCAGGCAGGCATGCGCATACCGCCATTGATGGTCACCGGAAGGTTGGGCGCGTGGGGGAAGATAAACCGCACGGCAGCGCCGGGTGGCAGCCCCAGCTCCGGCACCACCGGCTCGAAATCATGGCCGCTGGCACCCAGGCCATGAAGCCAGATAACAGAGGCGGTCGGGTTCGGATTGGTCTCAATTTCAATGTATTTCAATTCTTGCACGGATACCTCGGCTGTCAGGTAGATGATTCTCTGGATAAGTGGCGTTGCTGGTTGGCCTCAAGCGCAGACACAACAGGATTGGCATACATGTCCAGCAGATAAGGCTGAGCGGCCGGATCGCAGGCATTCAGTCGGCGCTCCATTTCGGCCTCGGCCGCTTCAATGTCTGCAGGCGACCAGATTTCAGCTGTTACTACCGAGTCGCTGACGGAGTCCTCGATTGAATGGGCCTCCGGATGAATTGACCGCTGCTGATAGGCCACCAGATTGGACGAGTGCAGGTGATAATTGGCGTGCATTTCCCCGTCGATTCTGGCCGCGAACGCTTTCGGATTGTCTTCGGCATCGGCAATGGGCTGGCCGAAATGAACATGCACATGACCCTTGTAACCGGTCAGACCTTTCATGATGGACTCGGTGTCTTCGTCCTTGGTCTTGGCGTACTGGCCGGTACGGGCGCGTGTTTCCAGCTCCCGGGCCTTATCGAGATCGCAGGGGTCGTATTCGTAAGCAATGGATACCGGCACGATGTGCAGGCGGTTCATTGCCTCGGAGAAACTCAGGCCGCTTTTTTTATGACTCATATAAAACATCTTGATAATGGCCGCGTCGGTAAGGTCCAGGCCATCTTTTGCCCGCCCTTCCCGCTGGGCAATCCAGATATTTTCGTTGTGGTCGATGCTGTGGCTGATGAATCCGGACAGCATGAGGTAGGCATCCCGCATTTCCCGGGGGCTGGTCATATTCCGCCGCACCACAAAACTTTTGTTCAGGCGCATCATTTCAGCGAAAACACGGTTGGACAACAGGTTATCCCCGATGGCGATGCGGGTGGTGTTGAATCCGTTCATGAACAGCAGATAATTCACCACCATCGGGTCAAAAACGATATCGCGATGGTTGGAGATAAACAGGTAGGCGCCGGTTTTACTGAGGTTTTCAAGGCCACTCTGGGTAACGTGGCTGGTGGTATTGCCCACAAGCTCCCCAACGTATCCGGACAGCCTTGCCTGCAGGTCATTAATTCGGGTCACGCTGCCGAAACGACGAATCAGCCAGCGCCGGACCCAGCCCCGAAGCAGTGCCGGTGCCCAACGGGCAATTGTCGGTGCTTTGAACCGACCGACCATGTCCAGAAACTCGGTGTCGCTGACAAGATTATTGATCGCTGCCGGGGTTTCCTCGTCGCTGTAAGGACGAATTGCGTCAAATTCCTGCATGAATTTCCTGTCTGTTGGTTGCAGAAAAAACCAGTATTGTAGACTCCAAACCACCTGCCTGTCTTTGAAGATTCCGTGTCTGGCGACTCAGCGCACGGATCGCGTCGCGCGTGATTCTGACGCCTCGGATTCTGGTACTATGTCGCCCTCGTGAAACATCGCCTTCGCAAAACACCTTATTGATGCACACTATGGATTTTGAGCAGCTAAGCACCGTTCGCCCTGAAACCTCCGGACAAAACCCGGAAGAGGTTCTGCACCGGGTATTCGGTTACGAATCTTTCCGCCTGCTTCAGGGAGACATCATCCGCGAAGTGGTGGGTGGCGGCGATGCTCTGGTGCTGATGCCCACCGGCGGCGGTAAATCTCTGTGTTATCAAGTGCCGGCCCTGGTTCGGGCGGGCACGGCCGTGGTCATTTCTCCGCTGATCGCGCTGATGCAGGATCAGGTTGCAGCGCTCACAGAACTAGGGGTCAAAGCCGCTTTTCTCAATTCCACCATGGATGTTCATCAGGCCCGGGACACCGAAAATGCCCTGATGACCGGCGAGCTGGACCTGCTTTACTGCGCGCCTGAGCGGCTGATTCAGCCCCGTACGCTGAACCTTCTGAAAGAGGCGTCCCTGTCGCTGTTTGCGATTGATGAGGCCCACTGTGTGTCCCAGTGGGGGCACGATTTCCGCTCGGATTATCTCCAGCTCAGCCGTCTGGCGGAAGAATTTCCCGGCGTGCCGCGTATAGCACTGACTGCAACGGCAGACGAGCGTACCCGCAAGGAAATTGCCGAGCGGCTGTCGCTGACCCGGGCCCGACACTTCATCAGCAGCTTCGACCGACCCAACATTCAGTATCGTATCGCCCCCAAAACGAATGCGAACAAGCAGTTACTTGATTTTATTTCCGCCGAACACAGTGGCGATTGCGGCATTGTTTACTGCCTTTCCAGAAATAAGGTAGACGCCACCGCCAAGCTTTTGCAAAAACAGGGTTATAACGCCCTTCCCTATCACGCAGGCCTGGATAGCGTCACTCGCTCCCGAAATCAGGAGCGGTTTCTGCGGGAAGACGGCGTGATTATTGTTGCGACCATCGCTTTTGGTATGGGCATCGACAAGCCGGATGTTCGTTTTGTTGCGCACCTGGACCTGCCCAAAAGTCTTGAAGCCTATTATCAGGAAACGGGACGCGCCGGGCGCGATGGTAATCCTTCAACTGCGTGGATGGTCTACGGGCTTCAGGATGTCATCAAACTGCGGCAAATGCTGGAAACCTCCCAGGGAAACGACCATTTCAAAGGAGTGGAACGGCAAAAACTGGACGCCATGCTCGGCCTCTGTGAAGTGACCCAATGCCGAAGACAAGTACTTCTGAGGTACTTTGGCGATACCCTGGATCAACCCTGCGGAAACTGTGACACTTGTCTGAACCCACCGGAAACCTGGGATGGCAAGGTAGCCGTTCAGAAGGCATTATCCTGTGTTTTCCGAACCGGCCAGCGCTTTGGTGCCACCTATCTTATTGACGTACTGCGCGGCTCCGAGAATGAGCGAATTCGGCAGTCAGGCCATCAGGCGGTGTCCACTTACGGCATCGGCCAGGAGCTCTCTGCCAGCGAATGGAAATCGGTTTTCCGGCAGCTGGTGGCAAACGGCTATTTGCGGGCCGATCCCGAAGGCTACGGGGCCTTACAGCTTACCGAAGGCTGCCGAGCCCTGTTAAAAGGCGAAGTTGCCATTGAACTGCGCAAAGACCCGATTCAGAAGCCAGGCCAGGGCTCGGGCCAAGGTTCAGGAAAGCCCCGCGGAACCAGCCGCGGACGCAAGTTTGCCGATGAGGTTGAGGACAAGGAAGCGTGGGAAGCGCTTCGGGCCTGCCGGAAGGCTCTGGCGGACGAAAAAAGCGTGCCGCCCTATGTGATTTTCCACGATGCCACGCTTTTTGAAATTCTCGAGAAACAGCCCGCATCGCTGTCAGATATGGCAGATATTACCGGCGTTGGCGCGGCCAAGCTGGAAAAATACGGGGATCAGTTCCTGGCTGCATTAAAACCCTTCTTACGCACCCGATAATGGCCAATGGACGTCGCCACATGGGTGCCGTCCTGATCGTACATCAGGCCCTCAAGCTCAAATGCCGCCCTGCCGCTCTGGTCTGCTTCTGCTTTTATCGCATCGACTGTCTGCTGATCCAGCGAAAACTCAACGACGACGTCGGAGTTCGCTGGCTGCAAAAACTGTAAGGTCATTTCTTTCAGAATCGGTGTGTAGGCCGGGCCCAGGTCGAACAGCGTCAATACCCCACCAGGAATCTCTGCCACCAGAAAATAAGCGCCGGCGTAAAGGCTGCCAAAATGGTTTTTATTGCCTTTCAGAGGGATACGGGCTTTAACAAAACCTGGACGCAGCTCAATAACCCGAAACCCATTGCGAGGCGCAAACGGAATCGAAAGCCCGATGATTCGGTTAACGGCCGCATAGCCACTGGTTTTACGTAACCATTGCAACGGCGAGCCAAGGCCTGCATCAGGGTTCGATCCGGATACCCACTGGCCGGTTGCGCCTATCACACTATCTATCCAAGCCATCGAGCTACTCCGATAAAGATGATTTACAAATTGGTGATGTTGCCATGCTGATTGTGATCTAGACTCGTAACGAAGACTAACTCAGCGCAGTGCGCTATCTAATAGCGCACCCTACATAGCACACCCTAATAGCACACCGTGTAGCACACCGTGTAGCACAGTATCTTCGAGTTTACGGCATAGGAAGCAAGAGTAGTGAAACAATGAAGTTTCAGCGACAGGTAATGGCGCTTGCGATCGTTCTCGCTTTACAGACAGTGGCCCCCGCTCAGGCCCTTGATGTCAAAGCGGAACCCAGTGATCGCCCAGACAACCGGTTCCTGCTCTGGTACCGGAATTATGACAGCCCGCCCATGCGGGCGCTGGTTTCTCTTGCTTTCGAAAAGACGCCTGAATATGGCCCCTACGTACTCGGCAGAAGTCCAGAAATGTCGAAGGAGCGCGCACTGCATGAGCTTGGGAACGACTCAGCTTTGGTGGATATTGCCAACGTAGCCAGCGACATCAAGCGCGAAGAAGTGCTCACGGCTATCCCGCTTCCCATTGACGGTGGTTTGCTGGGGCTGCGGATTTGCGTTGTCCGCAAGGACAACCTGCCGAAGTTCCAGGGCGTTGACTCAATTGCGGATCTTTCCGAACGGGGAATTCGCATTGGTCAGGGCACACACTGGCCTGACACCAGGATTCTCCGGGTGAACGGCATTGAGGTTGCCACCCATTCGCGCTACGAAATTCTGTTCCGCATGCTCGATAATAATCGCTTCGAGTGTTTTGCCCGGGGTGTCAGCGAAGTATTGTATGACCTCCGACTGGTGGATAACCCCGATTACGTGATCGAACCGGATCTTTTGATTACCTACGCCATGCCGTCTTACTTCTTTGTAGGCAATCACGACCAGGAAATCGCCCACCGGCTACAACTCGGAATGGAGCGGGCCATTCTGGACGGCAGCTTTGCCGACCATCTGGACCGATTTTACGGGCGGGCCATCCAGGACCTCAATCTAGGGTCACGCCAAGTTCTTGTGCTGAAAAACCCATTTCTGAGCCAGGATTCCCAGCGAGTTGGCCAAAGAACGCTCCGGGATCTCAAGGCCCGCATCGATCGCCTCCGCAACTGAAATCACACCTTGAAGCGGGATACATTCTCGCTCAACGCTTTGCCAATTGTTTCGATCTGGCCACTGTAAACGTCATTTTCACTGGCGGCCGTGGCCGCTTCCTGACCCTGGTCCGCAATGCGGGTGATCGACGAATTCAGTTCTTCGGTCACTGACGTCTGCTCTTCCGATGCCGTCGCAATCTGAGTGGTCATCTCACTGATGGATGTAATGGCTTCGGCAATGCGATTGAGAGCATCCATCGCATCCTGAGCCTTCTCCATGCTGACGTTGGAAACGGCCGTTGATGCTTTCATCACCTCAACGGCATTACTGGCGCCACTTTGCAGCCGCTCGATCATCTTGTTGATCTCTTTAGTGCTGTCCTGGGTGCGTCGCGCAAGATTACGCACCTCGTCAGCAACCACCGCAAAGCCGCGCCCTGCATCACCGGCGCGAGCAGCTTCAATCGCGGCATTGAGCGCCAGCAGATTGGTCTGTTCGGCAATGCCCTGAATGACCTCAAGCACAGAGGTAATATCCGTTACATCCTTGCCGAGCTTGTCGATTACGTCCGTCGCAGCGCCGATTTCTTTAGACAGCTTCTGAACCGCCTCTTTAGAGGCTGACACGGTTTCAAGCGTTGCCCGGCTGTCGCTGTCTGCGGTATTCGACGCATCAGCCGTCTGCTGGGCATTCTGGGCAATTTCTCCGGCGGCGGCGGACATTTCGTTAATCGCCGTCGCCACCTGATCAATTTCTGCCTGCTGCCTTTCCACGCTGTCCCGGCTGGTACTGGCGGTTTCCCGAAGTGCCGTTACGTTCTCTTTCAGGTCGGCAGTACCGCGCTGAACATCATTAACCACCGACTGAATATTGGCGACGAAACGGTTGAACTCAGCCGCCAGTTCCCCGAATTCATCTTTTGCACTGTCATCCAGCCGCTTGGTCAGATCTGCATCACCGCTGGCAATTGCAGCCAGAGCACTGTTGAGCCGTCGCACCGGGGTCATCAAAAAACGAATGCCATAGTGCAGGATGACCAGTGAGAGGATCAGGCCAATGACCGCAATCACCAGCCCGGTAATTCTGGTTTTTTGCAGCGGCGCGTTAAGCCTGTCTTCGTCGACGAAGGTGCCGAGGTACCACTCAACACCCCTGGCATCGCTGATGGGGTGAAAGCGAGCAGCCCAGCTTCCCGCTTTCGACTCATAAGCGTGGGGCTTACCTTGCAGGTTAGGGGATTCGTTCAGCAGTGTTTTGATGTTTTTGCCAACCAACTTTTTATCAGGGTGGAATAACACCGTGCCGTCGCTTGTAATAAGCGCTGCATACCCTGTGTCAGCCAATGTAATGGTGGAAAGCACGTCCGCGATGGTCTTGAGGGCTATGTCACCCCCAACGACGCCCTGATAGTCACCACGTGTGACCGGTGCAAGCGTGGAAATGATCGTGCCACCGGTCCCGGCATCCAGGTAAGGTTCCGTGAAGGATGCACGGCCGGTGGCCTTGGCTTTCTTGAACCATGGCCTTACCCGCGGATCGTAATCGTCCGGAAGCGTGGCTTCGGCTGCATCACTTTTCATCAGCATGTAGCCGTCATCCCGCCCGACATACACGTCAATAAAACCACCGCCTGAGGTAGCCTGAGCCAGCATCACCCGAGCCTGCTGATCGGTGGTTGCCGACTCCAGGGCCCTGGCCGTTGCTGTCGTCATGGCAAGGCGCGTATTCAACCAGTCAGCCATGCTCTCTGTGCTCTGAGCGACCGTATCTTCAATCAGGGCGTCAACGTAGGTATCTGTTGTATTCTGCAGTCTGAGGTTGCCGCTGACGGTCAGAGCCGCCATGACAAGAACCAGTAACACGCTGAATGCAATCAACAGTTTTTGCCCGAAACTCAAATTCATCTTCTGGGACCTTATAAAATGCGGGGGGTATGTATTCTTCGGCTTTAAGTGCGAAGTCTTTAGCGCTGTCTGATAAAATGCAGTCTCGAATCAATCATTTTGTTGTTCATTACAACGAAAAACACCGGACGGGAGTTGCCTGTATGGCCCACGAAGAACTACACCTCAATCTTCGTAATCTTGAGGTGGAAGACTACCCTCAACTTCAGAAACTGATGGACGGGATTTACGATGACATTGGCGGGGCCTGGCCGGAAGACACCATCAAGGCGCTGGTGGAGCAGTTTCCCGACGGGCAGATCTGCATTGAGGAGTCCGGCGAGCTGATTGCGGTCGCGCTGACCGTTTGCGTGAAATATGAACAATTCAGCAACCCGCACACCTACGATGACCTGATTCTTCACAATGAGAAGATCTTGCATAACGCCAAGGGCGATTCTATTTACGGCCTGGACGTTTTTATCCACCCTGAATATCGGGGCTACCGCCTTGGCCGCCGTCTTTACGAGGCCCGCAAGGAGCTTTGCCGCTCGATGAATCTGCGGGCCATTCTGGCTGGCGGACGCATTCCCGGTTTTTTCAAGTACTCCGATCAGTACTCCCCGGAAGAATATATTCAACGGGTAGATCGCAAAGACATTTACGACCCGATCCTGACCTTTCAGCTGTCCAATGATTTCCAGGTTACCCGCCTGATGCACAAATACCTGCCCGAGGATGAAAAATCCCAGGGTTACGCAACCTTGCTGGAATGGCGGAACATTCTCTACACGCCGCCCTCTCCGCTGCTTAACGTCAAAAAGACACAAGTCCGTTTGGGCGCGGTGCAGTGGCAGATGCGGGAGTTTACCTCGGTTGATGAAGTGCTTGAGCAGGTCGAGTATTTCGTGGATGCACTGTCGGACTACAAGAGCGATTTTGCGCTTTTCCCGGAGTTCTTTAACGCGCCGCTCATGGGCCTGACAGATCAGATGGATCAGACCCGCGCCATCCGCTTTCTGGCAGGATTTACCGAACAGTTCCGTAATCAAATGTCAGAAATGGCCGTCAGCTACAACATCAATATCATCACCGGTTCGATGCCGTTGCTGGAGGACGAACGGGTTTATAACGTGTCTTACCTCTGCCATCGAGATGGCCGCGTTGACGAGCAGCGAAAAATTCACATCACACCCCACGAGCGCCGTGACTGGGTCATCGAAGGTGGCGACAAGTTTGAGGTTTTCGACACCGACGCCGGCAGAGTTGCCATCATGATCTGTTACGACATCGAATTTCCCGAACTGGGGCGACTCGCGGCCAGCGAGGAGGTGGACATTATCTTTGTTCCCTTCTGGACTGACACCAAAAACGGGTATCTGCGAGTCAGACACTGCGCTCAGGCCCGGGCCATCGAAAACGAATGTTATGTGGTGATAACCGGCAGCGTCGGCAACCTGCCAAAAGTCGAAAACCTGGACGTACAGTACGCCCAGTCATCCGTATTCTCACCGTCAGACTTCGGTTTCCCTCATGATGCTGTTATGGCGGAAACAACGCCCAACACGGAAATGATCATGTTCTCGGATATGGACCTGGAGAAATTGAAACTGGTTCGCAATGAGGGATCTGTGACCAATCTGAAGGATCGGCGCACCGATATTTATGAAATTAACACAAGAACGGCGCAAAAATAAAAACGGGTGACCTGAAAACCAGATGAAATACGGGTCGTATAGCCCTGAATAAATTGCCAAACTTCGCTACTGTGGCTATTGTTTAATCAGTGGAGGGTCATCGTTCATCATTTTATTGTCGTTCATCAAAACTGAAACGGGACGTCTTGAAGATCACAACTATGTTCACACTGAATGAAGCATTGCCCGATTTGTTTGCCCAGTTTAGCTTTAAAAAGGGTCTGTTCCGTCGTGAGCGAGTGCGAGCGGCGGTGTTTGAACTGGACGATTACGGCTGTGTGATGAAAACCGACAAGGTGTTTGAACCGGGAGACACCCTTGTGATTGATCTGGTGATGGAAATGCCTTTTGACGATATCCGCGCAGATGGCATTACCGGGCTTGTGACAGAACGAAGAAAGCACTGTAGCAACTTCTATTACTCGGTTGATTTTTCAGAACTTAATACGGGGCATGATGCCGGGTTTGCAAGTAAATTTCGCCGGATTCGGGACGTTCTCGGCAAGAAACAGTCCCTGAAATCCAGGCGTTCAACCGGGCCATCGTCCAGGACTCGTCAAACGGCCTGAAGCCGCTTCTTTACTCACTGCGTTACGGAACTATCAGGAGAGATCTCACATGGGCAAGAAAACCAATAAGCCAAACGTCGATAAGATCGATAAAGTTGTTGATCGGGTCAACAAAGAGTTTGAAAAGACTTCCAAGAGGATTGAAAAACTGATCAATGATGCGCTCAAACAATTCGACGGCCTTCAGAGCCAGATTCAGGAGCCGGTTAAAAAGCTTCTGAAGGAAGTGGACGAATTGCGTGACCGTGAAGTTAAACGCTTTACGGATGAGTTTGACCGCCGCATGGACGAGTTCCATGGGCTTCAGAACAATGTGATGGACCGCCTGGGCATTTCCAGCGATAAAGCCGGCGGGTCCGGAAAGAAAAAACTTGCTAGCAAGTCTGTTAAGGCCAAGAAAACGGCCACCAAAAAACCGGCTGCCAAAAAGCCAGCAGCGGCGAAAAAGCCGGCTGCAGCTGCAAAGAAACCTGCGGCAGCCGCCAAGGCTCCGGATAGCAGCGACCTTACCCGCGTTAAGGGTATCGGGCCTGCAACCGCAAAGAAAATGCAAGAAGCCGGTATCACCAGCATTTCGCAAATAGCCAACCCTACCGCCGCTGACGAAGAAAAGCTTGCAGCATTCAGCACCGCCAAAGGATTCAGCACCTTCAGCACAGAGGCTAAAAAAGTTCTTTAATGCAACAATCTGACCAGCCTGTATTACGGGACATCGTCCTGATCGGGGGCGGGCACAGCCACGTTGGGGTTCTGAAGCGTTTCGCCATGAACCCGGTGCCTGGTGTCCGCCTCACACTCATCTGTCGAGACACTCACACGCCCTACTCCGGCATGCTTCCTGGCTATGTTGCCGGGCATTACAGCTATGACGAGGTTCATATAGACCTGAGCCGCCTGGCTGAGTTTGCCGGTGCCCGGTTTTATCGTGATGAAGCCTTGGGCATCGATCGCGACTCGAAAAAAGTGAACTGTCGTTCGCGCCCGGATGTGCCTTACGATTTGCTTTCGGTCAATATCGGTTCGTCCCCGCGCGTGAGTGATGTCAAGGGAGCCAGCGAGCATGCCGTGCCGGTTAAGCCGATCAATGGCTTCAACCAACGCTGGCTGTCTCTTCTGTCACAGCTTGAAAATCACGATGGCCCCCTGAGCGTCGCGGTTGTAGGGGCTGGCGCCGGTGGCGTTGAACTTACACTGGCCATGCAGTTCCGCTTGCGTAATGAGCTGAAGAAGCGTGGCCACGATCCGGACCAGCTTCAGTTTCACCTTTTCGACGCTCAGCCCCGGATTTTGCCGACCCACAACTCCGACGTGCGTGAATTGTTCTCGCGCACCCTGAAAGACCGGGGCATCAAGGTCCATCTGGGTTACGCCGTCTCCCAGGTTGATAGCAAAACCCTGAAAACCGAGAACGATGAAACCGTTCAGGCCGATCACGTGCTTTGGGTGACGCGCGCTGGCGGTCCCGAATGGCTGAAAGACACCGGGCTTGCCCTGGATGAAGGCGGGTTTATCAGAGTCAGGGATACGCTTCAGACCGAAACCGATGATTCCATATTCGCAGCGGGCGATATCGCCAACGTTATCAATCACCCCCGGGAAAAAGCCGGTGTGTTTGCGGTTCGCCAGGGTCCGCCGCTTGCGGACAACCTGAAAAGCCTCGCCCTCGGTAAATCGGCAAAGCCGTTCAAACCCCAGAAAAAGTGGCTGGCTCTGATCAGCACTGGCGACAAATTTGCCATCGCTTCCCGGGGTGACCGCTCGTTTTCCGGCGCTTGGGTATGGCGCTGGAAGAACTGGATTGACCACCGGTTTATGGCCAAATTCAATGACCTGCCGCCGATGGAAGAGTCTGCCGCCCTGCCCGACACTGGCGCGGCCCAGAACCCTGAAGAGGCGTCCCAGGCGATATCCGCCGTCGCCATGCGCTGCGGCGGATGTGGGGCGAAGGTTGGAAGCACCGTGTTATCCCGGGCTCTTGGGGAACTCCGGCCGATTGAGCGCGACGACATTATCATCGGCCTGCACGCGCCGGACGATGCGGCGGTTCTGGAAGTTCCGCCAGGCAAAGCGGTGGTTCACACCGTGGACTTTTTCCGCGCCTTCATTGATGACCCGTACACCTTTGGCCGCGTTGCAGCCAATCACGCGCTGGGTGATGTGTTTGCCATGGGCGCAGAAGCCCAGAGCGCCACAGCCGTCGCCACCGTGCCTTACGGTATTGAATCCAAGGTGGAGGATGTTGTCTTTCAGATGATGTCCGGCGCCGTTGAGGTTTTGAACGAAGCAGGCTGCGCGCTGGTCGGTGGCCACACAGGTGAAGGCAGGGAACTTGCACTGGGCTTTGCCGTTAACGGCCTGATCGACCCCAACGAAGTCATGAGTAAAGGCGGGCTTCGCGCCGGTGATGCGCTGATCCTGACCAAGCCCATTGGCACTGGCACTCTGTTCGCGGCGCACGCCAAGCTTGCAGCCAAGGGCCGCTGGATCGACACCGCGCTGGCGTCGATGATCCAGTCCAATAAGGCAGCGGCCGAGTGTCTTAATCGCTTCGGCTCCAAAGCCTGTACCGATGTCACGGGGTTTGGTCTGCTGGGCCATCTGGTGGAGATGACACGGCCCTCAGGCGTGGATGCCGAGCTCAGCCTGGGCGCGCTGCCCATACTCCCCGGAGCGGAAGAAACCGCAGCCGCCGGTATTCTGAGTTCGCTTCAACCCGCCAACATCCGGTTACGCCGGGGCATTCGGGATCAGGAAAAGTGGGTCGAGCACCCCCGCTATCCACTGATTTTCGACCCCCAGACCGCCGGTGGCCTGCTGGCCAGTGTGCCCGCCGATAAGGCCGAGGCCTGCGTTGCGGAATTGAAAAGCCTGGGATACCCCCACACGGCTGTCGTTGGTCGGATTCTGCCCCAGGATGAAACCGGGCCGATTGAGCCGGTCACTCTGACTGAGTGAGCTTTGCCCGCTGCGCCAACGCCATCTTTATGGCTGTGGCCAGCGAGGCCTGCTCTCTGGCCGGTGTAAAATTGACCGCCAGTTGGCTCACCAAGACTGCCAGTTCCGCTACGAAATCCGGTGAGTTTTCGGCTTTAGTCAGCATGCGCGCCAGATCTTGCTGGTCACCCGTTCTGAAATAGCCGGGGTAATCCTCCCCCAGCAATCCGATGTTGCCGGAAATATCCGACGCAAGAATCGGCAGCCCGATCCGGCAGGCTTCGGATACAACGTTCGCCCCACCCTCCATAACTGAACTGATCACCATCAGTTGAGAGTGCTGCATCAGTGCCTGGATGGCTGGCTTATCAATCTCACCCAGCCATTGAAAACGGGGATTATCTGCCTGCTCTTCACGTGTCTGAACTTCCCATTCAGGCGTGTGAGGCTTGCCAGCGTTAACGACCCTGACGTCAGAGTCAGCAGGTAAAAGACGCGAGGCGATCGCCGCTCTAAGGGAGTCTTTTTCATCCCGCAAATGCCCGATCACGCAGACCTGGAAATGGTCGGATTGTTTATCAACCTGCTCACCCGGCTGGTCAGCGGACTGGAGCACGGTTACCAGCTTGCCTGCGTATCGGCCCGGAATGTCATGGGCCACCCGATGATGAAGCCCTATCAGGCAGTCGGCCAGCTCCACGGACCGGAGAGTCTGTTCAGGAAAACGTTGCTGGTGATCGTAAATATCCGTGCCGGTAAGTGCTAGGATCACAGGGGTAAAAGGATGCGCTTCACAAAAACGCTCTACTGCCCCGTGGCTGCGCCAGGCATGCAGGGCAATGAACAGATCGCAGCGCTCACCCTGATACTCGGTCACAACACTGACGTGGTGGCCTTCGCGTTCCAGCAATTCCGCCCAACGCTCCGCCGTCGCTCGATTGCCCGCTCTGGAGCCCGGCGGCGCCGGTGTGATGAGAACAATGCGCATCTATTATTTTTCCCGAAAGAAAACCTGTTTGGCTAAAGGAATCGTATAGATGTTCCGAGTCAGCGTAAATCACGGTATGCTGTCTACGCCTTTATTTACGGCACTCGATGCACTATCAATGCACTATCAATGCACTATCAATGCACTATCCAAACACTTCTCAAACAATATATCCCTGATTCAAAGGACATTAAAAATGGCTCTGAACCTGATACGGAAATTGGCCGCTGCAGGCGTATTATTATTCGCTTCTTCGGCTGCTGTTTCAGCGCAAACGCTCGTATTCACCGCAATTCCCGACGAAGACGAAACCAAGCTGGTCGAGCGCTTCCGTGGCATTGCCGATTACCTGGAAGAAAAACTGGATGTAGAGGTTCGTTATATTCCGGTTAAATCCTACGCCGCCGCTATTTCTGCCTTCCGCAACAATCAGGTTCAGCTTGCCTGGTTTGGTGGGCTGTCCGGCGTTCAGGCCCGCAGCCTGGTCCCCGGTTCCCAGGCCATCGCACAGGGTGTTGAAGATAAAGCCTTCTACTCTCACTTCATTGCCCACAAAAGCACTGGGCTGGAAGAAAGCGAAAAGCTGACCGAAGAGCTCAGAGGCAAAACATTCACCTTCGGGTCCAAAGGCTCCACCTCTGGTCGCCTGATCCCGGAATATTACATTCGCGAAGCCTTCAACGAGGCCCCGGATGAGGTCTTTTCCCGCGTTGGTTTCAGTGGCAATCATACCCGTACCTTGCGCCTGGTAGAGGCCGGAACCTATGAGACCGGTGCCATCAACTTCTCGGTGTGGGACAAAGAACTTGAAGCCGGGAACGTCGATACAGATGCAGTAAAAGTCATCTGGACAACGCCAAGCTACCCGAACTACCAGTGGACTATTCGTGGCGACGCTGACGAACGCTTCGGCGAAGGCTTTACCGCTCGCGTTCAGAAAGCGTTGCTCGAGATGGAAGACAAAGAGCTTCTGGAAAGCTTTCCTCGCTCAGGTTTCATCCCGGTCTCAAACGACGCCTACAAGCCTATAGAAGTGGTCGGGAAGCAGATCGGAATCATTGATTAATGTCAGGATTTGATCTAACTGGCCTGTCGGCTTCATTCGGGGGTGAACGGGTGATTGGCCCGCTCTCCCTGAGTGTAAAAGACGGCGAACGCGTGGGCCTGGTAGGCCGCAGTGGTGCAGGCAAGTCGACGTTGATCAGTCTGATTCACCAGCAGGTAGGCCGGGCGTCGTCGTTGGTGCCGCAAGACCTGGGCCTGGTAAACGCACTGCCGGTGTTCCACAACGTGTTTATGGGCCAGCTCGATGCCCACTCCACCTGGTACAACACGCTGACGCTGATCCGCCCGTTTTCGCGGGATGCATCGGCGGTGCGTACTTTGCTGAAAGAACTGTCGATGCGGGAAAAGATCTGGGTTCCCACAGCGTCCCTGTCCGGCGGGCAACGCCAACGCGTGGCCATTGCCAGGGCCCTGTTCCGGCAATCCTCATTGCTGCTGGCCGACGAACCGGTCTCGGCGCTTGATGGCCCCATGGCTCATTTGGTGATGGATTTGTTGAGCAAAAGATTCAATACCAGCGTGATTGCCCTTCACGATGTGGAGCTGGCGCTGAAATACTGCACGCGGATTGTTGGCATTCAGGACGGTCAGATTGCACTGGACGAGTCCAGTGGCCGCTTGAACCCCGCCGATATCACGCCGCTTTACTGACTCTGCCCATGTTTTCATACCCCACGGTTCGAGCCAGCTTCATCTTTCTTGCCATTGCATTGGTCGGGCTGGCTTTTGCCGATATTGCCATTACCTCGGCGAACCCCTGGAAAGATCTCGGGCGCTTTTTTCTGGGTGTGGTCACTCCGGATTTTTTCAGTTCCGAAGGTGTTGCCGTGGCACTTCTCAGAACGGTGGCCTTCGCATTTGTTGGCGTCGCCCTTGGCGGTTTGTGTGGGTTCATACTTTCGCTGGTGTACAGAAATCCGGTCGTCCAGGTGTTTTGCGCCTTCATACGGGCGATTCACGAGCTGTTCTGGGCGCTGATTTTCCTGCAGTTTTTCGGCTTTCATCCGCTCACTGGGGTGTTGGCCATCGCGATCCCCTACTCAGGAATTTTTGCAAAGGTCTACTCAGAAATCCTGGATGAAACCGATCCTACACCGGGGCGCTTGCTGCCGCCGGGCACTGGCGTTATTTCCAGCTTTCTATATACCCGCATACCGGCCTGCTGGGTTCAGCTACGAACCTATACCGCCTATCGCCTGGAATGCGGCCTGCGCTCAAGCGCGATTTTAGGGTTCGTCGGCCTGCCAACCCTGGGATTTTTTCTGGAGTCTGCATTTTCTCAGGGGCACTACTCCGAAGCCGGTGGCATGCTCATTCTGTTTTACGTGCTGATTGCCACCATGCCGCTCTGGGTGAAACCCAAACTGTTGCCGGTTTACATACTCGGCGCGCCCTTCTTCCTGGGGGAAGGACTGCCGATCGTCTGGGGTAATGTGACGCGATTTTTCACTGAGGACATTGTGCCGTCACCCCTGAGGAACGGCGAAGGCTTGACCGGGCTGGTGCCCTGGCTGAATGACCTGATGTTGAATGAAGCCCTGCCCGGCATCTGGAACACACTGGTGCTCACGCAGATCGCGCTGGTGGCCACCGGCATTCTTGCTCTGCTGGCGTTTCCTTTGATCTCGGCTCATTTCGGCGGCCCTGTCCGGCGCACCGGTGGCCATATCTTTCTGGTGATCGCGCGCTCCACTCCGGAATACATTCTTGCCTACATTCTGCTCCAGCTCTGGGGGCCATCGATGTTGCCTGCAATCGTCGCGCTTGCGCTTCATAACGGGGGCATTATCGGGCATTTGATTGGACGCCAATCCAGCGCGATACGCCTCAGGCCCGACGCAACCACAGGTATCAACCGCTATACCTATGAACTGGTGCCCAGAGTCTATCGTTCGTTTCTGGCGTTTCTGTTCTATCGCTGGGAAATCATCATGCGGGAAACTGCCATTCTGGGCATTCTCGGTATCTACACGCTGGGATTCTATGTAGACAGTGCCATCCAGAATATCCAGTTCGATCGGGCGATGGTTCTTATCGTTATTACCGCACTCCTGAACATCGGGGTTGATATCCTGGGCCGGTTTATCCGGAAAAAACTGGCACTTCAAACCATGCCTACGTGCTGAGCCTGCCTACCCCATCACAGTTCCACCGATTGTAAGCGTCATTCAGGCCAAACTGTTTCTTAAGCCGTGAAACATTTGGTTACAATCAGTGTCAACGACTTACACAAATGCCAGCCCTTACACAACGGAAGTAGTCAGGATCCTCCGATGACAAATAGTCTGATCATTCTCCTGGAACTGGGACTGTTCTCGCTTTTGCTACTCTTAGCCTTTCGCGTGCTCAGCCTGAACCGCAGCGAACCGCTGATGTCGGCAATGCCTGCAGAGGCGCACAGTTCGCTCAACCCACTTGCCAATCCCGCTAGAGAGCGTCTGGCGAGATCTCAGGTCGATCAGGTCAATAGGTCTTTTTCAGAGCCGGGGCCGGCTCCATACTACCCGGATAAATGCGAGCTGATTCCCCAGCTGCACATCCTTGCCAGCCTGCAGGCACGGGATTGCAAACAAAAGGAATTGGAGCTTGAAACGGCACACCCGGCGGTTCGCGAATACGCCGTTTGCTGGCTGTATGGCGCGAGCTGTGCATTAGGTCGCCCCAGCAAACGCAATTCTGAGGCCCTGGCCGTTCTTGTAAGTCAATTTGCCAGCCGTAAAATCGGCATCAGGCAATCAGACGCCCTGGCCGTTATATTAACGCTCACCAGAGATTCTGCCTCACTGGCCTGTTTCAGAAGTGGTATCGAAGGCGCGGAGTTCTGGAAGACCCATCACTATGTACCCCGCGAAAAGAGCCTCTTCGAGGCCGTCACCTCAAACACGTTCGTATGAACAGGCGGGCCGGTTTACTGGCCCGCACCTGCCGCAGTGTCCGCCGAAAATAGTTGCCAGTTAGCTCCTAAGGGCTGAACGTCGGTCTCATTGTCTGAGCCTTCCGGCATACCTGAAATCTCGGGTTTGCTGAAACTGCCATCCTCATGCCGTTTCATCGAATCAACCTCGACCGACCGGACCAGATAGGTCGCGCCGTCAACGGTGACTTTCGACCGGTGAGTCAGGCCAAAAATAAAGCGGCAGTAATCAAGTTTGAGCTGAACAAGGTCCTGCTCGGCCTTTTGAATTTTCCGCAACAGAACTTTCTGGACGCTATCACCGTAATCCATAACTCGTGCCTTATTCCGTTATTGATAATCTTTGATCGCAGCTCTTTTCAGAACGTGAAATATTACACAATTTGCCAGCGCCCTTGCGGGCATTTTTCAGCAATTTCAGAGCTTCCTAAATGAACGGCAGGCATGAGAAACTAGCCTGCTTTTAACCCGCAGCCACAGGATAACCCAGTGCAACCGGATATCTCCGTAAAAAACCTCAACAAAACCTATGGCGACGGCTTTCGGGCCCTTAAAGACATTAACCTGGACATTGAAAGCGGTGAGATTTTTGCCCTACTCGGCCCCAATGGCGCCGGCAAAACCACACTTATCAGTATCATTTGCGGCATTGTGAATCTTTCTTCTGGCGAAGTAAAAGCAGCCGGGTATGACATAATTCGCGACTATCGCAAAGCACGGCAGAGCATCGGCCTTGTGCCCCAGGAGCTGAGCACCGATTCCTTCGAAACCGTCTGGGATACTGTCTGCTTCAGCCGTGGCCTGTTTGGCAAGCCGCCGTCGCCCGCTCACGTTGAACAGGTGCTTAGGGATCTTTCGCTCTGGGACAAGCGCAACAATCGGATTATGTCGCTGTCCGGCGGCATGAAACGCCGGGTCATGATCGCAAAAGCTCTGTCCCATGAGCCACAGATCCTGTTTCTGGACGAACCCACCGCCGGAGTGGATGTAGAGCTTCGACGAGACATGTGGAACATGGTGCGAAAGCTGCGGGAAAACGGCGTCACCATCATCCTCACCACTCACTACATCGAAGAAGCCGAGGAGATGGCGGACCGCATAGGCGTGATGCGCGACGGCGAGATCATTCTGGTGGAAGACAAAACCCGCCTGATGAGCAAGCTGGGCAAGAAAGAACTCAGGCTTCATTTGCAAAATCCGCTTGAGAAGATCCCCGGCGAGCTGACCCTGGAGCCGGTAGAACTGTCCAGTGATGGCTACGAACTGATCTATTCCTTCGATTCCCAGGAAGACCAGGCCGGTGTGGCCCGACTGCTTCGGATGCTGAGCGACATCGGCATCGAATACAGGGATCTGCAAACCCGGGAAAGTTCACTGGAAGACATTTTTGTGAACCTGGTACACGAGTAACCTCAAACCATTCAGGAGCCTTATCCTCATGAACCTTCATGGCGTGAGTGCGATTTATAAATTCGAGATGGCCCGGATGCGCCGAACGCTGATGCAGAGCCTTGCGTCACCCGTTATCTCAACCTGCCTGTATTTCGTGGTGTTCGGGTCTGCGATCGGCAGCCGCATGGGCGATATCGACAACATCAGCTATGGCGCTTACATCATTCCCGGGCTGGTTATGCTGTCCCTGCTGATGCAAAGCATTTCCAACGCATCGTTTGGTATCTACATGCCAAAATTTTCCGGCACGATTTACGAAGTGCTTTCGGCGCCCGTGTCTTACGTGGAAGTGGTGGTTGGCTATGTCGGGGCGGCAGCCACCAAATCCGTCATTCTGGGTATTGTCATTCTGATCACCGCAAAACTGTTTGTTGATTACGACGTTTTGCACCCGTTCTGGATGTTCGCCTTTCTGGTGCTGACGGCCATAACCTTCAGCCTGTTCGGCTTTATCATTGGCATCTGGGCCGACGGGTTCGAAAAACTTCAGGTCGTGCCATTGATGATCGTGACGCCGCTGGTCTTCCTGGGCGGAACTTTCTATTCCATCGACATGCTCCCCGAAGTCTGGCAAACCATTAGCCTGTTCAATCCGGTGGTGTATCTGATCAGCGGCTTCCGCTGGGCCTTCTACGGCGTTTCAGATGTGCATGTAGGCATCAGCGTGGGTATGACCTTTCTCTTCCTGACGGCGTGCATGGCGGGAGTATGGTGGATCTTCAAAACCGGCTACCGACTGCGCTCGTGATTACGCGCGCCTTGCTCTTGCTGGCGCTGCTTCCCGTCACGCCTTTCGCCGCGGCGGCAGACAAGACAGAAGCATGCTTTGTGAACGGACCGGGCCAAGGCTTGACCGTCACGCTTGAAGTCGCCAGAACGCCTGCAGTTCGCGGAAAAGGGTTGATGGGGCGCGACCAGTTGCCAGCAGGCCACGGCATGCTGTTTATTTACCCCTCAATGAATGACCCGGAGCGGGGGTTCTGGATGCACAACACTCTCATCCCCCTGGACATTGCCTATCTGGATGCCAGCCAAAGGATCGTCAGCATTCTCACTATGCAGCCCTGCCGTTCTGAAAAACGCTCAGACTGCCCCGTTTATCCGGCGGGTGTTGCTTTCCAGTATGCTGTTGAAATGAACGCCGGTTATTTCGAGCAAAACCGGATTAACACCGGGCACCGGCTGGTGTGGGACAAGCCTCTGCCATCCGCCTGCCAACGCACCCAGTCTGACCACTGACAAGCCGGAGACATTTTGGACCCGACACGTATCAAAGGGCTCAGCATGGCCGCACTCGGCGTGCTTTTCATCCTGCCGGATGCCCTGCTGGTAAAAATCACCTCTGTCGACCCGGTGGTTTTCCTGTTCTGGCGCGGCCTTCTTCTTGCCATGAGCTTTCTTCTGATCAGCGTCGCCCGCTACCGCGGCCGCCTGGTCGGGGAAATCCGCCGATGCGGCATGAAAGGTATCTATTGCGCCGTGGCCTTTTCACTGAGCACCCTGGGCTTCGTGATGGGCATGAAAAATACCGCTGCCGGCAACGTACTGGTTATTCTGAACATGGCCCCGATGATCGCCGCACTGATCGCCTGGGCAGTCTGGAACGAAACCCTGCCCTGGCGCACCTGGGTCGTGATTATTGTCTGCGTCTCCGGCGCCACGCTGATGGCCATCAGCGAATGGGGGCGCGGCGATCCAATCGGGCTGATTATGGCGGGGGTTGCCGCCATCGCACTGGCAACCAACCTGAACGTAGCCCGCTCAAAGCCGGACAGCGACATGAGCGTAATGCTGATATTTGGCGCCTCACTGGTCGCGGTGACTGCCGCAATACTCGGCGGTGCTGTCATACCACCCACGCAAGATTTTCTTTACATCGCCTTGCTCTGCCTCGTATTCCTGCCGGTTTCCAGCATCTTGATCCAGATATCCCCCCGCTACATCCCCGCAGCCGAAGTCAGCCTGATGCTGCTGATGGAAACCTTATTTGGTGCATTGCTGGTGTGGATCTTTCTGGGGGAAGTGCCGCCGTCAATGAGCTTTGTCGGTGGGGCCATTATCTTTACCGCCCTCGCGGTTCATGGATGGCTGGAAGTGACGCGATATCGGACGGCGCGGCGTGCGGCGCTCGAACTGAGTGCTGCCCGAAGCCGGACTTGACCGGCACAACCCTAACGTTTGCCTAGCAACCTGTCGGGCTGGCCCCACACGTCTTCTGCAACCGCGCGATGCAGTCTGTAAACGCGCGGCTGATGCGGGTCTGATCGCGAATCATGGCCATTCGCGGCCAGGTAGCCTGCTCACCAAGGCGGATGAACATCTCCAGATCCTGCTGACTGGGGTTGGAGAGTATTTTGCGGTACAGCAATGGACGGAATGGGAACTGCACATTGATGTCTCCGAGATAGGTTTGCGTGGCCATGGCATGGGCCTGCTCCAGCAATGGCCGCAGTATGGTGGATGACCAGCTATTGCGCGTCAGCTTTAAGGTGATAGACACCTGGGCATGCATCATCGCCGCGACTGCCTGTTTTGCCGATGCCCCGGGCCCACGTTCGTGGTGGTGACTGATGAATGGCAACACATGGGGATTGGCTTGACTAACAATGGTGCGATTAACGTTGTGCAGCCGGGCCATGCGCATCAGGGGGAGATCGCCGTGTACGCTACCGTCAATCCAGCGTTCTGTCGGCATATACGGTTTCGAACCCGCTTTGCCTTTCTCACTGTCTCGCGCCTGGAGCGTTACCGGTGGGTAAATCCCCGGCACTGCGGAAGAGGCAAGAACAGCGGAATCCACAAGTACCTCAGGGGACGCCAGGTTGTTCAGCAACCTGGGCTTCTGGCGGGTTCTGGTAGGTGATACCGAAATATTGAGGGTGCGCCCGCTACGTTCCGCGGCCTCACGGAAACTGACACTCCCCATGTTGGTGTGGATGAGGTGACGCAGTTGGGATTGGTCCATGGCATGGCCTTTCTGCCAGATGTGTCCGGGTTTCAGCCAGCGGAACGCCTCCAGATGGATTTTGCCAGGCTCTGTAAAAAACAGCTCCAGTTCACGATTATTTCGGGTGCAGATGGCGCCGGCCACAATCGCGCCCATGCTGGAACCGGCAATCACGTCAGGGAGCAGGCCTTGCTGCCAGAGTGCGCGGGCAACACCGATGTGGTAGATACCGAATGCGGCACCACCACTGAGCATCAGCGCCGGACGGCCATAGACCCACTCCGCATCCTGGAACAGGCGCAGTTTCTGTTGTTCAGAGACGCCCGGCATCGGGTGGTCGCAGATGAAGTTCATCGACCGTTCCACTTCATCCAGGAATTCAGTCACCAGGTACTTGGTGCCGGTCCAGGCGACGGTATAGAGATCGGGGTTGGCGATTTCGCCCAAATGGCGGTAAAGGCTTTCCTGCAGCACGCGGGTGAGAGCAAGGGTGTCACCCTTCACACGGCAACGCACCATGTCGTCGATGTGCCCGCGAATCAGTGCCTCATGCAGAAGTTCGCAACCGCTCTCCTCCCGCCAGGCCAGCGCGCCTGCCAGTTTATCCAGTTGCGTGGCAGTGGCGTGCCACTGGTCATAGGTAGTGGCTTGGGCGAGTTGCTGTTCTAGTTCCCTGCGATGTTTCTTTGTGTCTGTCATGAATACAGGATACATCAGACGAGCGGAATACTCAGATCAAGGCGCGTCATCGCCCGATTATGCCCTGCGCCCTAACTCTGGCCCGGAGTTCCAGGGCCGAATATTCTTTAACTGATCCTCAAGGGCATCTTCAGCATTCTCTGTGTCATAGGCTGCCCCCTCAGTAACTCGCCGGGCGTTACAGCGTCAATGTGGCGCATGAGTTACCTCCTAGTGGTAATCAACAATTTTAGGGCCTGCACCGATGACGGAACTGAGCCAGCAATCCACAACTCTGTCGGCTACTTTGAGGGTCCTGCTTTTTTTGAACAAATAATTTCTTGAGGCCTTGAGATTAGCCTTTCAATTATCTAATCCCAATAAATAACGCAGCAACCACACCATTGCGGCCTGCAAAGCTCACCTCTCCCAAGCTTGGATCATATGCACCTACACCAGTAAAACCACCATTTCGTTCAGATGAGCTGGCAATTGGTGCGTCACCACAATTAGATGCAGTGTACGAGACTTCAAAAATGTTAACCGATGGATCAGGAATAGTGAGCGTCCCATTAAACACGCAGCCTGTTTCATCGCTGCCAGTTACAGCGCCATTCGAACCTATTGTTACGGATGTAACAAAGAAGCCTGTCTGTGACATGGTGTACGTCCCGGAGACCTCTTCAAGGGTCACCCCGAGGTCGCTATACGAATTTTCGCGCTGGAGGGTTGTATTAGAAGTGAAGCCCTCAGCGCTCGCTGTGAGAGACGCAGTTTCATTTGAGTTAACAGTACCGCTCAGTGTTCCCGGAGTGAGCTCCCAAGTATCAAACAGAACATAATCCGTCCCGGAACCGTTTATTGAGGCCCCATCAAAACTGATTGACCCGAAAGTGATGTCGTCCGTGCCAAAAGCTGATGCAAATTTTCCGGTTGGACTGAGATAAGTGATTCCTTCTGATGAACTAGCATCTTCAAAGACAGTTTCGGTAACAAATGCTCCTGCCTGAAGCGTTACCGTATTATCGCTTCCTGAGTCAGAGCCACTAGATCCACCACCACATGCGCTTAGGGTGATTAACGCGGACAAAGCTGTAAGTACACGCCCTGAACTTTTGATTTTATGAAGCATTTAAGTATTCCTTACTGCGGAGTTTGTAGACACTCTCTTCTTACCGTCCGAGAGAAAAGGCGTGTTTATTGCGGCAAAACCTTTATTTGCAGAGAGTTATCGAATGCGGCAATCTAGTTTGCAACGTATATCAGTGCAAGTACGGAGCTAATATTTTTCGTTACGTAATGTAAAAGTCTGCTGCTGAACCTTCGAATGTAAAGTTGATCGGTTTTTACGCTCGCGAATACGATCTACAGCGCAACAATTACCTTGGCCGGTCCGGACAAGATAGTTGACGCTGTATAACGAACGATGAGAGCAGGTTCCAGACGGGAATCCGCTCCCTCAGCACACCAAGCATTGTATGGCTCTGAAGACGAAGTCCACCCAAAGAGGCGCTGTTGACTCAGAGGACAAAAAAATAGCTCAAGCGGAGTTCAAGGCCCTGACTGATGAAATTGCTCACAGCTGGGAGAAATTGAAAAGGATGACTCACTCGGAGCTCTGTCAATAACTGTACGCGTAATCCTTGAGATCTCATTAGCAATGCGCCTCAATAGAAACTTTCGACACGTTATAAACACAGACCTGTCGACACTCAGTAATCGTTGGATTGAAAAGCGCAATATTCATACCCTCACTGACTGAGCTTCGATAAACAACTCCGTCGAAACCACATTTCTTAGCAAATTCGCAGAGAAACTGACTAGGAATATAGTCAATTGCAGCGGCTTTGGGGAGAACGGGCCGCGTCAGCTCCTCTCCTAGACGCTCAAGAAACATAACATCCCCTCTTAAGGTCGCCACATCACTCTCATCCTCAAGGATAAACGGCGAGACTGTTTTCCTGGGCTGTCTCAAGTCCACAAACTTCAGTCCCTCTGGGATAAAAAATTCACCTACTGAAATCTTTTCACCCGTATGCGGTCTGATTTCAGATATTGCAGTGAGATCCGTTGAGGCAAGATAAAGATATGGTATACCAGCCGGATTAGCGCGACCATGCGTGGCTAAAACCTCAGGAGGAGCTCCCATCTCGCCTTTACTATATGGGCTGTCCGATTGAATCCTCGCTCTGTAAAACGGCTGATCCGGAATGAGTTCGTCAAAAATCAAGTGGGGGAAAAGCTCTTTGAGACGATCAAGGTCCAACCCCATTTCTGGAAAGAATCGATTCCTGTGTTTGAGCTCTTCTCTCAAACCGCTCCACTCTTCTAAGCTGTTGGTATAACAACTGGTTAACGGAGAAAACGGCTTTCTTACAATGTCGCCATCATCCAATATTTCGGCTAGAAGCTCCTTAGCATGAGCGGTCTCCATTTGTGGTAGGTCGAAAATTGCCCAGTCCTCACGCAGCCACTCAACAAGGAGTTTGCCTTCAGGATCTGGTGAATAGATGCTGAGAACTAATTCAAATCGCTCCCGCAGTGCAACAGGTTGAACTAGCAGTACATTTTTCGAACTACAAAACGAACAGGTACCTTCATTTTCTGAAATCGAAGGAATGATCTCACGTCTAATGTAACGATCACCAATGCAGTTACCACAACAGAAGCGCATTATTTCTCCTGTTTTGCGAAGATCGCCAACGTTTCAAGGTGATGGATCATCGAGAGTTTTTTTACCGTGCCTAGACCAGGAAAATGCTTCTTTTTATGCAATTGGACGAATTCTTCGACTGCACTAGTCTTCCAGATTTTTGTATTTGGTTCGTCTACCGCATGAACCAATTTATCTAGAGCTTCTAGGAATTTTCCGGCAGGGTCTGTCGGCGTATTCTGCCTTATTGATTTAAAGTGATGAACGTACATAATGCCGTCTTCATCATCATCTATATAAGTTAAGTGGATAGCAACCGCATAAGCTGGACCGCCGCCCACTGAATAATCGTCTCCAACAATTAAGAAATCGCCAAAACCTTGCACTCCTTCTTCTGAATAGGTCAAGTGAAGATCCGAAAACTCCTCTACCTCAGGATGCTTTCTATTTATTCGCTTTTCAAAACCGTCTCGAATCAATACGCGATCATATTTATTGAAGTTTCTACGATAGATCTTGCCACAATTAGTCTCAATAAAAATCTGTCTGGCGCTCACATCATTCTGTAAAAACCATGCTGAAAGATCCTTTGGCTTTTTAAAACCGCTATGTATGAACGATATTTTTTTACCCGAAAAGAGCTTATAAAGACGATCAATTTCTTCTATTGGGGTAGTTTCAAGTAAAAGAATCCCAATCGTAATGTATTTGGAATCATTGACATCTTCTGCGATAAAATCCTGCAAATTTCCATGCTGCTGAGCATGGTCGCCGTAACGGGGATTTGCTATCAAAATACATTCTGCTTTGGCTTCATCTAATGAGGCTAAGCACCTATTCAGGCTGCTTAGCGACTCTTTTACTGGTTCGATAATGGGAATGAAGCCAGAACTGACTATAATATCAGTGCTCTCTCTGATGGTAAGCAAGTCATACTGCTTACCACGAAAAAAAGGAAAGTACATGCCTAAATCCATTTTCTAGCGGTTTCAACTGGTAGGCTTAAAGTCTCTAACACCCTTGATCTATCCTGAACTCTTAAAGGTATTGTAAGTGCATTGACCTTCAATGAATTTGGAAACCCTGAAATAAAATTCTTCAAGTGGCTTTGTGAACGTGAAGCTTTTAAAACCTTAACAGAAGCCTCATGAACATCTAGTCCAGGCAGTTTTTCAAAAATCATTGCAAGCTCGGAATACAGCTGCGTATTTGGTAAATCCGGAACGGAAATGCCAAGCTCCTTCAATACGTCTGAGGCTTCTCGCACGGAAAGCGAGCTAAATATCGCGGACGGTGATACATTAGTTGAATTGTCAGAACCCTCACGCACAACTGATATCTGATTGCGATAAGTTAAGCGATGAATGCCAACTACTTCAGGTAAGATATTCTTAGCATCTTCAACGTGCTTTTCCGCAAGAATAACGTTCACTCTGCCAAAAACTTTCAAATAATCAGAGATTTGACCTTGCAATCTGCAAAGTTTATCGCGCTCAGACTTAACCTCGTATACTGTGGTAGTGCCATTGACAACTACAATATCAGCTTTTGAGAATCCAGCCCTAAACTCAGAAAGGAGTGTTGCAGTACTGAGATTGTGGATACCGAGAATAGTTTTTTTCGCTAAGGCAGCTTTATATACATACTCAGACCTGTTCCCCTGCCTCAGCTTAAAGAAAGCATGCTCAAACAAATCACCAACACTCAAGCATCCGTTTTGATCAAATAACGCACACTGGTCAGCTAACCTTGTGAAAGCTGGAGACCTTCCTTTAGATGCAAGGTCTCTATAAATCGCTGGGGAGAAGATTCTCGCTAATGCGACATCTCTGTCTCCGCTCCGCTTGATGGTTCGTTCGTGACTCATAAAGACTCAATTTGGGTCATTCTAAGGCCGAGTATAGTTGAACATTAATAGAAACCAATGGCTAATTAGAAAAATCGGCATCTAAGGACATCCCTTTGCCCTGAGCTCAACTGTCTACATAGACTCTACAGTAATATCCGAAGGCATTTGGCGAAAACAAAATAATGACGTAAAGCATTGAAAATGATGGTGCCCGGGGCCGGACTTGAACCGGCACGACCTAACGGTCACAAGATTTTAAGTCTTGAGTGTCTACCAATTTCACCACCCGGGCATTCGGAGGGACTTAGGACGGCAGGATTGTATAAGGCCCTGCCCTGTAACGCAATTGAGTTTTAGCTGGGGTTCTTTGCGCGCCCTTTGTAGATGTAGGCCGCGAATCTTGGCGCTTTGGGCATGTAGAAGTTATTGAGCTCTTCCACGTCAAACTCTGCTTCGGCAATCAGCTCTGTGATAGGTCGGTTCAGGTGGCAGCCACCGGCCAGTTTTTTCCAGCCGGGCGTTATGCGGTGCTGCCATTTGCGTACGTCGCTGTCCGGGGATTCTCCATGCTCAAGGAATAACAGCTCTCCGCCGGGCTTCAGCACGCGTTTCATCTGCGCCAGCGCCGACTTGTAGTCCGGTATGGTGCAAAGCGTGAAGGTGAGGACGACGGTATCGACGCTGTTATCATCCAGGGGGATCTGCTCCCCTGGCAAACCCAGCCACTCAACAGCTACCGGTGATGCCTGCAAGTTATTTCTGGCTTTGCGCCGCATACCCTCGGAAGGTTCCAGGCCGTAGACCAGATCCACCTTGTCAGGATTATAAAACTGCAGATTGATGCCGGAGCCCATGCCGATTTCCAGCACGATACCCCGGGCCATCGGCACAACCTGGCTTCGCAACTTCATAACTTGCCCCACAGAGCACGCTTTATCAATGATGTGGGGCAATATCCGGTCTTCGTAGAAGCTCATAGGGATCAGCTCGTTTCCAATACCTCAAAGCTCAGCCCGGCTTTACTGGTCAGGCGGTCGAACAGCTTGGTGTCCATCAGTGAAGAAGGCGTCCAGATGCCGCCTGGCTTTTCAGCCACGTCGAACGCCAGGCACACGCCTGCTTCGCCCAGCATTTTTGCGGTTGAGCCGTAACCCGGATCGCGGTCGCCGACCACTTTGGTCTTGATGGTTTTGCCATCTTCGGTTTTGCCCACAAAGCGAAGGTCGTAATAGCCTTTTTCCTGCACATCAGGGCTGGGGCCTTCGCCCGGTTTGGGGATAAATTTCTCAACCACCCAGCGGCTCGGTTTGAAGGCTGACGCGGTGAAGAAGCCAGCCAGCGCACCGGTGATGCTGTAGGCGGTCAAACGGCCCTGCACGCCACGACCGACCATCATGGCTTCGTCGTAGGTGAATTCTTTGCCGTAGCGGGCGTCCTGAAGTGCGTTTGAACGATGAACGATGCGGGTGTTGATCGCGCCCATCACAAACGGGGCGAGCCATACGCCCAGCTCTTTATCGTATTCTGCGCCTTTCAGGTTTGGCTGACGGGCTTCGGAGCGGTGTCCGGCCGGGCAGATTGAAAACGGGTTGGCCAGTTCTTTACGAAGCGCAGGGTCCGCTGCGGCCTCTTTGGCAACGTTCACCATGCTAGCGACAGTACCGCCTGAAAACTCCCCTTTGGCGGCCTTTACACGCATGCGAACATCGCGGCAGGGTGCGCCGAAGGTTGCTTCGGCCTGCTGCTGCAGGAACCACACGCCCATGTCGGACGGAATAGAGTCGAACCCGCAGCAGTGAACGATGCGTGCGCCGGAAGCCTTGGCGGCGTCCTCGTACTTATCGACCATTTTGCGAATCCACTGGACTTCGCCGGCAAGATCGCAATAATCCGTACCGGTTTCCGCGCATACCTTAACCAGAGGCTCGCCAAACAGAGCGTAAGGGCCGACCGTAGAGATAACGACGCGGGCCTGGTCGCACATGACCTTCAAGGCAGATTCGTCGGAAGCGTCTGCGACGATCGTCGGCAATTTGGTGCCTGCTTTTCCGAGGTCTGTTTTCAGAGCATTCAGTTTGTTCTGTGAACGCCCGGCAATGGCCCACTTGAGGTCTTTGCCCGTGCCGTAGGCTTTCAGCAGGTAGTCTGTCAGTATCTGGCCCACAAAGCTGGTCGCACCAAATACCACGATGTCGTAGGTTGTGTCCGTTTTATTGCTCATTAGTCATCCTTATGGTCTCGATTCTTTTACGGCCTCAGGCCCTTTTGGCTGCCTTTGCGCCCATCAGCACCATGAACAGTGCGACACCCAGCCCCCAGAAGCCGTTCAATACCAGGCCGCCGGTCCAGGTCTGCGCTGTTACCTCTATTCCCTTCATCGGGAACACGACCAGCATAGCAACTACGGTGGGGCCAATGGCACCGACAATCACATTGGTCAGCCAGAAAGCCAGCCCATTCAACCGGCCAAGCAAAAGCCACAGGAGCATACCCCAAAGTCCGCCGAAGAACGCCAGCGACAGCACCGATGGAACGCCAAGCGGAGGAACCGGGCTCATGTTAAACGGCGCAGATGGCACCATTTCAGCCAGATAGAACACTCCGAAAAGCCCCTGATGAAAAATAAGCGTGGCCAGTAAGCCGCTAATAAATGCTTTCAACCAGATCATGTCATTTTCCTTCTTTATATTTCCGTGTAAGTTGAATTGTGATGTCGCAGCGGCCAATCGTTTCGTCTGCACAATCGCGCACACTGTTTAAAATAACATCGCCGTTTACGGAGGTTTTACCTTGACCATCCTGCTGCTAGTTTTGAGCCTGTTTCTCACTCTGACCAGCGCCTGGCTATTCTGGCAGGTTCGCTTGCATAAAGCGCTGATTGAAGAAGTCCGGCAAGAGAGCCATGGTCCTGATAATACCCACGCACCCGAGCTCATACTTACGCTTTCTGTACAGGATCCGATTGCCCTTGCCCGGAGGGAATCCCGATCCGCTCGTATGCTTGCAGAAAGACTTCCCATTATGGTGACAAAGCTTGTGTATCAGGAAGTTATGAAAGAATTAAAGAAAGAGCTGGAAGAACGGGATATCGACGTCATTATGCAACTTGAATATCGCTAGGAGATTCATGGACGCTCTGCTTTTTGCCAGTACTGCTTTAATTCTTGTTGCCGCGTGTTTTTTCGCGCTGGCCGCTTCCATGCACCGTCAAAACCGGAGGTCGCTGATTTGCCTGCGTGCAGCCCAGCGCTCAGCGAACAGCCATGTCCAGAAAAGCCGGATGGACCTGATGGAAACCCGCAACCGTGCCCGCCTGCTGGAAGACAGCTTTAAGCATGGCACCAGCGCCGTGGAAAAAATGCATCAGGCCATCGCCACCACAACCTTCAGCCTGATCGACCACTTTGCCACTGACCAGGATTTCCGTGAAAGCGCCCAACGCGCCCGGGACAGCCATAATAATGCCAGTCGCCAGATTTATGACGCTGCCAGAACAACCAATAAAGCGCTTCACCTGCTTGCGGATACGCTGATCACCAGCCGAAAAGAGAAGAAACTGACCATGCGGACCCGCCCGAAAAACGTCGATAAGCCCACAGACGAAAAATAGTCAGTTGCCAATACAAGCAAGACAAGCCATAAAAAAGGCACCCGCAGGTGCCTTTTTTCGAACGCTTCAGGTCACAGGACCTTTTTGAGCTCTTCCTCAAACTGAGGTATTGCTTCGAACAGGTCTGCTACCAGGCCGTAGTCCGCGACCTGGAAGATAGGTGCCTCTTCGTCCTTGTTGATCGCTGCGATCACTTTGGAGTCACCCATGCCTGCCAGGTGCTGGATAGCGCCGGAGATGCCGACCGCGATATAGAGCTGCGGCGCGACAATCTTGCCGGTCTGGCCAACCTGCATGTCATTGGGTACGAAACCGGCGTCAACCGCTGCACGGGATGCACCGATAGCAGCACCAAGCTGGTCTGCAACCCGCTCCAGCATCTTGAAGTTCTCGCCGTTCTGCATGCCGCGACCACCGGAAATGACAATGTCAGCGCTGGACAGGTCAGGACGATCAGACTTGGCGAGTTCTTCACTGACAAACTCGGACAGGCCTGCGTCTTTTACAATATCAAGCGCTTCGACAGAGCCGGAACCGCCTTCGGCCGCAACCGGATCAAACCCCGTCGGACGAACCGTTACGACCTTGATGCTGTCGGTGGCTTTGACCGTAGCGACCGCGTTACCTGCGTAAATCGGACGAACAAACGTGTCTTCAGACTCAACACGCATGATGTCAGACACCTGTGCAACGTCCAGCATCGCAGCGACACGCGGCATGAAATCCTTCCCGGTCGTGCCCGCTGACGCAAGAATGTGGCTGTAGCCTTTACCTACTTCCGCCACTAACGCAGACAGGTTCTCTGCCAGTGAATGGCCATAGACAGCATTGTCAGCAACCAGAACCTTGTTCACGCCTTCGGCCTTTGCGGCTGATTCAGCAACGGCTCCACAGTTTTCACCGGCAACCAAAACGTCAATGTCGCCACCGATGGCTTTCGCAGCGGCAATCACATTCAATGTGGACTGCTTCAGGCTGCTATTGTCATGATCAGCAAATACAAGGATGCTCATTCAGATCACCTTCGCTTCGTTCTTCAGTTTGTCGACCAGCTCAGCTACGTCAGCCACCTTGATACCCGCCTGACGGGAAGCCGGAGCCTCAACCTTCAGGGTGGTCAAACGCGGTGAGATATCGACGCCAAGATCGGCCGGAGACATGTTGTCCAGCGGCTTCTTCTTTGCCTTCATGATGTTTGGCAGAGAAGCGTAACGCGGCTCGTTCAGGCGAAGATCAGTCGTTATAACAGCAGGCAGGCTTAGACCGACCGTCATCAGACCGCCGTCGATTTCACGTTTTACCTGTACCTTTTCACCATCAACAACCACTTCGGATGCGAAAGTGCCCTGCCCCATACCGGTCAGTGCTGCCAGCATCTGGCCAGTCTGGTTGTTGTCGGAATCGATGGACTGTTTACCGAGGATAACCAGCTTGGGCTCTTCTTTTTCGACCACTGCTTTCAAAAGCTTGGCCGCTTCAAGAGACTGAACCTCTTCATCGGTTTCAATGTGTATGCCACGATCTGCACCAAGGGCCAGCGCAGTACGGATCTGCTCCTGGGCGGCTTTGGGGCCAATGGTTACCACGACGATTTCGCTGGCAACGCCTTTCTCTTTCAGACGAACCGCTTCTTCAACCGCGATTTCACAGAAAGGGTTCATTGCCATTTTGACGTTAGCGAGGTCTACGCCGGTGTTGTCCGGCTTGACGCGCACTTTTACGTTGTAATCAATAACTCGTTTTACAGCGACCAGAACCTTCATAGATTCCTCGTTCTTCTACAATGAGTTTACGTTTGAGAACAGCATCAACCCACAAGGGAGGCTGTCTGTCAGGGCGACATAATACTGCCCACAAAGGTCAGTGGGGTCAATAGAACAACTATATACGCTCTGTTAAGCAAACAATGCCAAAGCCCGAGCCAAATTTCAAACAAACGTTTGTTTGATTTTTTATTTGCGGTATCCTTTGAGGGACACAAGTCTTGCACTTTCAGGGCGAAGCGGTCGTTTCTATGGTTATAAATCGCTATCATACGAACCAGCAAAGCCCTGAGTGGTACTGGAATCAAAAGCCCCTAGTGGTACTGAAATCAAAAGTCCTTAGCGGTACTGAAATCTAAAGCCATTAGCGGCACCCATTAAAAAGCAACGTTTGAGGAGACCAACGTGGAACGCGAATCGATGGAATTTGATGTTCTGATCGTCGGCGGCGGGCCAGCTGGCCTTTCTGCAGCCTGTCGTGTAATGCAGCTGGCGCAGGAGTCGGAGCAGGAACTGACAGTCTGTGTGGTTGAGAAAGGTTCCGAGATCGGCGCCCACATTCTGGCCGGCACAGTGTTCGAACCAACGGCCCTCAACGAACTATTCCCGGACTGGAAGGAAAAAGGTGCCCCGCTGAACACGCCGGTCACCCGTGACGACATCTTCTTTCTGAAGAATCAGGACAACGCCACCAGAATTCCGAACGTGTTTGTTCCAAAAAATATGCACAACCACGGCAACTATATTATCAGCCTGGGCAACCTGTGCCGCTGGCTGGCGGAGCAGGCCGAGCAACTGGGCGTCGAAGTTTATCCGGGGTTTGCTGCATCTGAAACCATTGTTGAAGATGGTCAGGTCAAAGGCATCATTACGGGTGATATGGGCGTTGCCCGTGACGGTTCCGAAAAAGATGGCTACATGCCAGGTATGGAGCTGCGCGCCAAGTATACCCTCTTTGCCGAGGGCTGCCATGGCCACCTTGGCAAGCGCCTGATCAATGACTTCAAGCTGAATGAAGGCAAGGATCCACAACACTACGGGCTTGGCATTAAAGAGCTGTGGGACATTGATCCGGCCAAACACGAGCCGGGCCTTGTGGTGCACACCACGGGCTGGCCGCTGGGGGAAAGTGGCTCTACCGGCGGTTCTTTCCTGTACCACCTTGAAAATGGTCAGGTCTATGTTGGGCTGATTACCGATCTGTCCTACAGCAACCCGCATCTGAGCCCATTCGAGGAATTCCAGCGCCTGAAGACTCATCCGGAAGTGAAGAAACATCTGGAAGGTGGCAAGCGCGTTGCGTACGGCGCACGGGCGATCACCAAGGGTGGCTTCAACTCCCTGCCAAAAATGAGCTTCCCCGGCGGCCTGCTGCTGGGCTGCGACGCAGGCACCCTGAACAGCTCCAAGATCAAGGGCTCTCACACCGCGATGAAGTCCGGTATTCTCGGCGCTGAGGCGGTGTTTGAAGCGCTGAAAGAAGGCAAGGCCGGTGAGGAAATCACCAGCTTCGAAGATCGCTTCAAGGACAGCTGGCTCTACAAAGAGCTGTACAACGAGCGCAACTTCAGCCCGGGCATGCACAAGTTCGGCAATTTTGTGGGTGGCGCCATCGCCTACTTCGAGCAGAACATTCTGCACAGAAGCCTGCCGATCACTTTCCACGATACGGTGCCGGATTACGCTACCCTCAAGCGGGCTGATGAGTCCAAAAAGATCGAGTATCCGCGGCCGGATAACAAGCTGACATTTGATCGCCTGACTTCAGTGTTTGTTTCCAACACCAACCACGAAGAAGATCAGCCGATTCACTTGCAGCTGACCAACCCGACGATTCCGCTCGAGGAAAACCTTCCGAAGTACAACGAACCCGCGCAGCGTTACTGCCCGGCCGGTGTGTATGAGGTGGTTGAGAAGGACGGCGGCGGTGGTCTGAAGTTCCAGATCAACGCGCAGAACTGTGTGCACTGCAAGACCTGTGACATCAAGGACCCATCCCAGAACATTAACTGGGTTACGCCGGAAGGTGGCGGTGGTCCCAACTACCCGAACATGTAACAGGAACATAAAAAAACGGCCCTCGGAAGGGCCGTTTTTTTTGTCTGACGAAAAAGCGTTAGTGAGCGTGACCGTGCTCTTGCTCTTCGTCGGTTGCTTCGCGGGCTTCTACGACTTCTACGTCGAAATGCAGAGTCTGACCCGCCAACGGATGGTTGGCATCGATAGTGACAGTCTCGTCGCCGACTTCCACTACGCGAACAACCTGAGGGCCGCCCGGAGTCTGCGCCTGGAACTGCATGCCAGGTTCAATGGTTTCCACACCTTCGAACGCAGTGAGCGGAACCGGCTGAACGAGCTCTTCGTTGACTTCACCGTAGCCTTCGCCAGGCTCTACGGAAACTTTCACCTGATCGCCAGCAGCTTTCTCATTCAGGGCGTTTTCAAGTCCACCGATGATGTTCTGTGCACCTTCCACGTAAGCCAGCGGCTCCCGACCTTCTACACGGGAGGAGTCCAGCTCTTCTCCCTGATCGTTGGTGAGCGTGTAATGGATGGTGACAACACGAGGTTGGGCCATGTGATCTCCTTGCGTGTAGCAATGACTGTTTGATGAGTGTGAAAAGACAGTTTAACAAATGTCGTCCTGTGTTTTCCACTGTCCGTTGTTTGGGGCAGGCTCGAGGTTTTCAACCATATCAGGCAATTTGGTAGAAATTTCCATGGCTCCAGACGCCCATGGGTGCTTCCGGGTCCGGTTCGTCTGCGACAATCAGCTCCGCCAGATCGTAATAGGCAGAGGTGACCAGCCGGGCTTCAAGTCCGTGGGGCAAGAGAATGACCGGGCGTGGTTCACCGGTCTCCGGGTAGGTGCCGACCGACAGCGGATGGGCCTCATCGATCTGGATAACCTCGCCAACACTCGTGGTTACCGAAAGGGCTTGCTTGTCGCCCTGGCCTTCTACCTTCAGGCTGTGAGCCATTAACGGGGTGTCTTCCACCTGTATCCGCCATTTTTCCACCGGGGACACCAAATAATAGTGACCGTCCTGTTCCCGGCGCAGAATGTTCGAGAACAGGCGCACAATGGCCTCCCTTGCCATCGGCTTGCCCTCGTACAGCCACTCACCCTTGCGGTTCACCACAATATCGATATCGCCGGAAAGCTCCGGGTGCCACTGGTCCAGCGGCGGTTTTGATTTTGTTTCTGCTACGGTTTCAATCGGAGAACTGTGCATCGTATTCCATTTGCCCTGAGTGTATTCATCGCATTGATAAACATCTTACGGCATGAACTGGGCTTTCAGATCTGCGCATCCGGGGCCGGCTACCGGCATATCCAGCACAATGGCCTGCGCGGTCATCAACGGAATGCCCTTTCTGTGGCCGTCAACAAACAGTGTCGCCAGGCTGCCGACCAGCGGCATGTGGGAGACAATCATCAACGGCGAGTCCGACGTTTCGAGGATGGCATCCAGGCACCTGCCGGGGTCGTCGTCGGGGGTAATAAAATCTTTCTCATAGACCGGGCAATTCAGAATTTCCGAGGCAATGGCGGCGGTCTGCCGCGCCCTGACCAGAGGGCTACACCACATGGCGCGGGGCCGCCAGGGAGATTCAGCGATCTGCGCTGCCACCTCCGCCACCGTCCGCCGGCCGTATTCGGTCAATTCCCGCTGACCATCGAGGGAGTGGAAGCCTGCCTCGCCATGGCGCATGATAATCAGCCGCACGACGGCCTCCCGCAGGCAGAACGCCTGAACGGCATGCGGCTCATTGGACAATTGTTCTCGGCAGGATGAATTCCACGTCGGAATTCTGAACCGACATCATCAGGCTGTTGATCACGGCATTAATGGAAGCGTCCTCATACATGATTTCGTAAAGGCCGCGAACCAATGGCATGTATATGCCAATGGATTCGGACTTTTCCTTGACCAATTTGAGCGTATAAATGCCTTCTGCCACTTGCCCTAGTTCTGCCACTGCGTCATCCAGCGCTTTACCTTTACCCACTGCATAGCCAATGCGGTAATTACGGCTTTTTGAAGAGGTACAGGTAACAATCAGATCCCCCACTCCGGCCAGGCCCATAAAGGTCATCGGGTTGGCGCCGAGGCTCACAGCAAAGCGGCTCATTTCCGCAAGGCCACGGGTAATCAGCATGGCCTGGGCGTTTTCGCCAAGATCCCTGGCCGATGCCAGACCTGCGATAATGGCGTAAATATTTTTCAGGGCACCAGCCAGCTCCACGCCGTAAACATCCACATTGGCGTAAACCCGAAAATATTCACAGCCCAGCAGTTCCTGCAGCTCCCGGCGAACATCCGGATCTTTGGCGGCGATGGTGGTTGCCGTCAGGTCACGGCTGACGATCTCACTGGCCAGGTTTGGCCCGCCAAGTACGCCAATACGGCAGCGGGGAATCTCTTCAGCCAGGATCTCACTCATCAGCTTAAAGCCGTGTTCTTCAATGCCTTTGGTCAGGCTGACGACAATCTGCCCTTCCCGAAACACTGCGCTGTGTTCACGGATAATGGCCCGAAAAGCCTTGCTGGGAATTGCCACCAGCACGGTACCGGCATTGCTGACTGCCTCTTCAAACCGGGTAGTCGGCCTGATATCGCCGCTCAGTGTCACATCGGGCATGTACCGGGTGTTGCAGCCGGTTTCGCGGATATGGTCGGCTTGTTCCTGATCACGCATCCAGAAGTGAACTGTGTGGCCATTTTCCGCGAGGACTTTGGTCATGGCGGTACCAAAGCTGCCACCACCGAGCACAGCGACATGCTGGCCGCTGGCCGCCGGCGCTTGCGGCTGGGCATCGTTGTTCTGAGGCATAGTCTTTCCCTTCAATGGGGTTGGGCCCGTGCTCAGCCGGGCTCTTCACATTCCAGGGCGCGCACCAGGTTCTTGAATTCCTCCCGGTTACGGCTGTTCATTCCCATCAGTACGCGATGGGCTTCAAGCACCTTGTCGCGGACTTCCTGCTCACTCGCTTTGAGTACCGGGATTTCTTCAAGCTCTTCAATGCGGGATGCAGGTTCTTTAACAATGATGAAAATCTTGTTAAAGCCCATGGACGTAGCAATGCGGGTAATGTCCGGGTTGGTAGAAACGAGTGTGGGCAGGAAATGGCTGCGCTTCTGGGCAGCCATGCCAATCTTTGCGAGCAGGCCGAGGGTGGTGCTGTCGATGATTTCAGTTTCTGTTACATCAACAACGATGGTTTTGAAGTTCGGATCCTGGGTGATGGACTCAACGAGATGATCCAGCGTCGAACAAAGGTTCAGACGGATTTCTCCAATAAACTTGAGGACATAAATGCCCTGTTGTTCCGCCTGCAGGATTTTATAACCAGCCATTGAGTTCACTGCCACTATGTCGAAGTCGGCCCATCGATAACGGGTCTCATATCCGTCACCGATAGGATAGCAATATCATCAGGTAACTCTGTGATCTCTTCCAGATTCAGAGCATCGCTTAGAGCTGTGATAGTGTGACGGCCTCCAGATACGACTTCAAGTAGTCTCCGCTCCTTTTCCTCCAGGCCTTTCTCCCGGATAACTTCCAGAATTCCGTCTGAAAACAGGATCAGATTGAACGGCTCGTGCAGCGGCACCTCGTAAACTTCCCATTCAGGCTCCTCAAACAGCCCTACCGGAAGGCCACTGCCCTCCAGAAAACGGGTTTCACCGCTTTCAAGAGACAGAATAGGCATCGGGAAATGTGCGCCTACCGAATAGCGCAGAGATCGTTCGGCAATCGAAATGATCCCGACAAAAACCGTGACATGCTTGCCCAGGCCGGTGTCCAGTAATTCGATGTTGATGCGCTCCAGAAACTGATTCGGGTAAAGGATGTCACTACTGGACCCGCGCCGGAAATTACGCTGAAGCCGGTTGGTAAGGTTTTTGAGCAGCACGGTTACAAACGCCGAGCTGGCACCGTGGCCAGACACGTCGGCGATGTATACCAGCACTTTATCGTCTGACAGCGGAAAGTAATCGAGGAAGTCACCGCTGAGGTAAAGCGAGGGTTTGATCAGGTAGTCAATCGTCAGGCCCGTCATTACCTGTTCACGGTCGGGCAACATTTTCATCTGGACCTTCCGGCCCGCATTCTGGTCGGCCCTTAGCTCTGCAATACCATCGCGAAGATCGCGATTGGCCTCTTCCAGCTCCTGCCGGTACAGGTGGTTGAGGCGGTTGACCCGGACCCGGTCAAACAGCTTTCCGATGACGTCATCCAGCGCAGCTCTGTCTTCCGAGCAGGGTTTGAGCAGCACGTCTGCCGCTCCGGCTCGCATGGCTTCGACAATGTCGGTCGCTTTTTCGGTCGAGTAAATAGCGACTATCGGCGCAAAAAGCTCCAAATCGTCGAGCCTCCCGGCCAGCTCCCCAATGGCGGCGGGTGTCAGGTCGGCAAAGATGATATCCGGGGTCTCATTGTCAAACAGTGATCTGGCAGAGCCCGTGTCCGGGTAACCGGTTACATAAAACCCTCTGGCGCTCAGGTAACGGCCAAGCTCTGAACGGGCGTGCTCGTCTGAGTCTATGATCAGAATGCGCTCAGTGCGCGATGTCATGTTTGTGCCCTAAACTGCCAGCGGTAAAAGGAAAATCGCCTATCTGCTTCCTATTCTGGCATGCCCATGTGATATAACAAGGCATCTTTACCGAATTTGGGAGTAACGGATTAATGCGAAGCGCAGTCAACGACCTGCTTGGGGCTTATGACAAGCTGATCATGGACCCGGTTCACGGCGGCATTCCCCTCTATCGACACGAAATTCAGGTGATTGACCACCCGCTCTTCCAGCGCCTGCGCAATATCTGCCAGAACGACATTCTGAGCCTGGTGTTTCCCGGCGCCACCCATTCCCGCTTTTTGCACAGCATTGGCGTAATGTATGTCGGCACGCGGATGTTCCGCTCCATGATTGATGCCTACCTGCGGGAACGCAAACTCAGTCAGCAGTCCGATCTGAGCCTGAGCCAGCTCGATGCCATCGACTATCTGGCCAAAACCGTACGTCTTGGCTGCCTGCTTCACGACAGCGGACATTCCAGCTTCTCCCATCAGTTCACCCAGGCGCGGCGCATTCACGACCTCATGGCCCGCCCCAACCGCTTTGAAGATCTCTGGAAAGGTGCGGACTACCCCCTCTATTACAGCGCAAAGCCAGAGGAACTGGAACACGAACATTATTCGGTAAGGGTTGCCCACGATGTGCTTTCAGCCGTGGCAATGGAAGAGGCCGGGCTGGACGCCATAGACGTGATCGGCATTATGGAAACCACCGATGTGCGCCCCAGCGATACCTTCTGCCAGCACGCCCGAACCTTCTGGAACTTTATTGCCGGTCCGGACGCCGATTCCGGCGTGCTGAGCGAATCCGACACGCCAAAACTGGTAATGGATCTGTTGTCATCCATTGTGTCTGGTGAAATTGACGCCGACCGGGCGGATTACATGCTTCGGGATGGCTTTCATTCCTCGGTAACCATAGGCGGGTTCAATCTTGATCACCTGCTGAGCAACCTTCGGTTCGGATGGGACGTGGGCGAGCCCTGGCTGGGCCTGGCAATCACCCAAAAAGGATTGGGCGCCCTCGAAGATTTCGTATACAGCCGCCATCAGATGTACCGAAAGGTATACGCTCACAAGACTGCACTGGGGTTCGACTGGTTACTGCGGGAAGCGATCAACGAAGTACTGGATGACCCGGAGGTGTTCGAATGGGTCGATACCTGCCTCAGCGATATGCGGTATTTTGCGGAGCTTACCGACAGCTTTTTCTGGGAGGCGTTCCGCAAAGTGTCCAGGAACAACCCTGCCAGCTATTCACGCTGCATTGTCGACCGGGTAAAGCTCAACCATCTCGATACCCGCGAAGACCTCACTCCAGAGGGTATAGAGGCCCACAGCCAATGGCTTGCCTCTAAGCTGAAGCTGGATCCGGCGAAAGTGGTGACCTGCTCCATGCGCGCCCGCTTCTCGAACATTCAGGACAACTTTAACAGCATCAAGGTGTTGGTCAGAGATCCGATCGACCGTTCACGTTCTCTGAAACAAATTACTGAAGTGAGTGCGTTTTTCAGCAAGTTCAAGGATGGCACCATTACTCACTTCTACACGCCACCGTTGTCAACTATGACGGGCTGATCAGGCGAAAGCGTCAGTAACAGACCTTACAAGCGCACTGGCGCTATCAAAGGCACCTTCAACACGACCACCGCTGAGCCAGTCACCCGCCAGGCCGATCCTGTGCTCTGAAAACCAGAGGTGACCCGGTGTCGCAGGGTCAGACGACTTGGCGTATAGCCAGCGATGGGTAACCAGATTGTCTGGCTGACCGTCAGCCCCGGTCACCGCCAGAAACTCACGAACCATCTCCGCGGCAACCTGCTCTGCGGGTGCATCCTTATTATCCCAGGACCAGTCTGATCTGGCGTGCAGGACCCACCACTGCCCTGCACCTCCACGGCCCGGTTTGCTGGAGTTGTTTGCTACCCAGCTTAGAATATCGCTTTGAACCCGCATGCCGTCATAACGCTCAAAGGGAGATTCCGGGAAGTGGGCGGCCACAGCCCAGCAGGGCTGGACATGGCGCACGGGTTCGTCCAGCTGCCCGGCAAGCTGAGGTAGGTTGCTGTCCGCGAGCAAATCACGGGCCTGGGCTGGCGGTGCGGTTATCACAACCGCATCGTAAGGGCCGAAGTGCTCGCCTTCTGTCGAGACCAGAATCCAGCCGCCTGAATCCTGATCCAGCTTCTGGATGCGTGTTTCTGCGACGAGATTGATGTTTGCAGAAAGCGCCCGGCTGATGGCCGTCATTCGGGGCACGCCTACATACCGCTCTTCAACCGGAAACCGCTCCCACGAGCCAGAAGACGTCTGGTACCCGAACCGTCCCTGCCAGGGTGCGTAACTATCTGCCCCGGCATACTGCTCAAGAAAGCGATGAAATTGTGAATTGCGGATGGTGAAATACTGAGCCCCCATATCCGCAGAGCCACCCTCAACCCGTTTTGCAGACAGCCTCCCCCCCGGCCCGCGGCTCTTTTCAAAAACGGTTGCCGCATAACCGTTCTGCTGAAACAAAATAGCAGCGGTGAGACCGGCAAGCCCTGAACCAATGATGGCCACGGAGCGTAAAGGTTGCGGTGAATCAGGTTTGTTAATCATTATTCAGGATGCATCCAGATCCGGTTAATGGGACGTATAGTGAGTATCGTCTAGTTCAGCTAAGAAGCGACACGCAAATCGCAACTACACTAGTCACTAAGTTTCGAATTAAATGACAAATTAAATGACGAATCAAAAGGCAAGCAGGGTATGACCCGAGTGCAAAACTGGCTGACAAACATTCTGAGATGGTTCGATTCGGAGGCAGGTTCGGATCACCTGAACACTGACTCAAGATCGTTCAATATGATTCGCGTGCTTCCGTTCATCGCGCTCCACCTGGCCTGCCTGTTGGTGCTGGTGACCGGAACAAGTCCTTTCGCTGTTGGTTTTGCCGCAGCCTTTTTTATCGTAAGAATGTTTGCGATCACGGGCTTTTACCATCGCTACTTCGCCCACAAGACTTTCAAGGCAGGCAGGGTTACCCAATTCCTGTTCGGCCTGCTTGGGGCCAGCGCTGCCCAGCGTGGGCCACTCTGGTGGGCAGCTCACCATCGTCACCACCACCAGCATGCCGATGGTGAGCAAGATCTGCACTCCCCCCATCAGGGTGGTTTCTGGTGGTCACACGTTGGCTGGTTCACCTGCGACGCTGGTTTCGCGATGAATGAAAGACGGGTGAAAGACTGGATGAAATTTCCTGAGCTGAAATTTCTGAACCGGTTCGACTCACTGGTTCCGGCCGCCGCAGCCGTTAGCATCTTCGGGTTGGGGGAGTTACTGGCGGCGACCGCACCGCAGCTCGGCACTAACGGTTTACAGCTTCTGGTCTGGGGCTTCTTTATTTCAACGGTGGTTCTGTTCCACGCCACCGTGTCCATTAACTCCCTGTCCCACGTCTGGGGAAAGCGCCGGTTCGATACCTCTGATGATAGTCGTAATAACGGCTGGCTTGCGCTGCTAACGCTGGGTGAAGGTTGGCATAACAACCATCATCGCTGGCCCCAGGCCGTACGTCAGGGATTTCGCTGGTACGAAATCGACATCACCTGGTACGGGCTGTGGCTGTTATCAAAGCTCGGCATAATCTGGGACATGAATCCTATACCCGAACATATCCAGGAAGAAACCCGCCAATTGGACAGGAAAAGGAGGAAGCGATCATGAACACTGCCTCGGTCATTGATATGGGCAAAGGAAAAGCCTCCGTTCCGGAGACACTTACCCAGTTCAAGAAGATGTTTAACAATCTGTCCTCCGGGAACATTCGCGACATTCGCGACGTTTACAGTGACGATGTGACCTTTCAGGATCCGTTCTCGAAGGTAGAGGGAATCGATGAGCTGACGGAGTACTTTTCCGGCGCCTATGAAAAAGTCATTTCCTGCAAGTTCGATTTTAGCGACCCGGTCATTAACGGTCCTGATGTGTGTATCCCCTGGATCATGAGGTTGAGACATAAACGTATACGCAACGGCCATCAGGTAAACGTGGACGGAATCAGCCAGCTGACAATCCACGGCGGCAAGGTAACCCACCACCGGGATTATTTCGACGTGGGGCAGCTGCTTTACGAAAACCTGCCGGTACTGGGTAAAGCCATTCGCTGGATAAGGAATCAGGCGGGATGAGCCAGCGACTACAGACGCCATCGAATATCTGGTTAACCGGTGCCAGCTCCGGCATCGGAGAGGCACTCGCAAAAGCTCTGATCCATCAGGGACACCACCTGATTGTAACCGGACGCCGACAGGAAGCACTCGATGCACTGGAAGCTGCGGGTAACGGCAAGGTCACAACAGCCCGGGCCGACACCACCAGCAAGGATGAGCTGGCAGCCATCTCAGAAACGCTGGAGGCCAATGGCGACCTGGACATGGCGGTGCTTAACGCCGGCACCTGTGAATACCTCGATATCCACGACTATGACAGCGATGTGATCGAGAAAAACATGACTACTAATGTGGTCGGAACCGCCCGAAGTCTGGACATCGCCCTACCCGCCCTGCGCCGGTCGGTAAAAAACGGCAAGCAGGCTACCCTGGTGATTGTCAGTTCTTCCGCCTGGTGGTTTCCGTTTGGCCGTGCCGAGGGCTACGGAGCGTCGAAGGCCGCACTGACCTACTTCGCTCATGCTCTGCGCGCTGACCTGGCGGCGGAAGGCATAGAGGTTGTGGTGGTTTCGCCGGGTTTCGTGAAAACGCCGCTGACAGATCAGAATGATTTTCCGATGCCATTCCTCGTGTCAGCAGAAGATGCCGCGGATCGCATTGTAAAAGGCCTGCAGAAAGGAAAACGGGAAATCGCCTTTCCAAAACGCTTTACCTGGTGCCTGAAATTGCTGGGCGCCCTTCCCCAGGGCCTGATTGACCGAATGTCTGCCAGCATGAGTCACCGGGACAATTGAGCTCAGCCCAGTGAATTCAGCCCAGTGAATTCAGCCCAGTGAACGCACCCTATCGAACGACTGCTAAGGAACGAAGAATGAGCAACCCCCGTCAGCGCATCGCAGTGATTGGCTCGGGCGTATCCGGTCTGACGACTGCCTGGCTGTTGGCCGAACACCACGATGTGCACGTGTTTGAGGCGGGTAATTACGCCGGTGGGCACACGAACACAGAGATGGTCACGGCGGGCGGCAAAGACTGGCCCGTGAATACCGGATTTATCGTCTTTAATGACTGGACCTATCCGAACTTTATCAAGCTGATGGATCGTCTTGGCGTCGCGTCAGAAGTCAGTGACATGAGTTTCAGTGTTGACGGCCACGCTTCCGGCCTGCAGTACAACGGCACCAATCTGAACACCCTGTTCGCTCAGCGGTCCAACCTGCTGAATCTGCCTTTTCTGCGGATGATTCGCGAGATTCTACGGTTCAATAAAGAATCCCGCGAAGATCTGGCTTCAGATTCCATCAACGACGACGAAACCCTGGGCGAGTACCTGAACCGTAACCGCTATTCCCGTTACTTCCGGAACAATTACATCGTGCCCATGGGTGCGGCCATCTGGTCGGCGCCTGAAATCGTTCTGGAACAGTTCCCGATCCGGTTTTTCCTGCAGTTTTTCAACAATCACGGCATGTTGTCTGTGGATCATCGACCGACCTGGCGGGTGATTTCCGGGGGTTCCGCAAGCTACGTTTCGGCCATGATGGACCGCCTGGGGGACAACACGCACCTGAACAGCCCGGTGTCGTCGGTTACTCGTGATACAGAAGGGGTGACTGTCGAAGTCGCAGGCGAACAGCAGCGGTTCGACCAAGTGGTGTTTGCATGTCACAGCGATCAGGCCCTGGGCATGATCAAGGACCCAACCGCCGCGGAGAAAGACATTCTGGGCGATATTCCGTTCCAGAATAACGACGTAGTGCTGCACACAGACAGCTCAGTGCTGCCCTCAAACAAGCGGGCATGGGCGGCCTGGAACTACTTTATACCGAGCCACAGCACCGAGCCTGTTTCTGTCACTTACAACATGAACATCCTGCAAAATTTCCACAGCGCGCCGGAAATTTTTTGCGTCACGCTGAACCGCGCTCGTGACATTAACCCGGCCAAAATCATCAAACGGTTTGAATACTCCCACCCTGTTTTCAGCATGGAAGCGGTTGCGGCTCAGGGGCGATACGATGAGATTGGCGGGCAAAACCGAAGTCATTTCTGTGGCGCCTACTGGTTTAACGGCTTCCACGAAGACGGCGTTTGCAGTGCACTGCGCGTTGCCCGGGCATTCGGAGTGGAGCTTTAACCATGACAGCCGCATGGAGCCGACATATTGTCGCGTCCGGCCTGCAGAGCCAATGGCTGGAAGGCACCATCCGCCATCGTCGCAAAGCGCCGGTCAGCCATGAATTTTCCTATCACACCGGAATGCTGGCGCTGGATCTTAGGGAATGGCACTCCATCACCCGGATTAGCCCCCTGTTCTCGCTGGAACGGTTTAACTGGCTTTCTCTGCGACGTACGGACTACCTGGAACCCGACAAAGGCGAACCGTTATTAGATGCTGTTTCCGGGCAGGTCGAACAAGCCACTGGCTGGCGACCGGATGGTGCCGTTCAGCTGATCGCCCACCCGCGATACGTCGGGTATGTGTTCAACCCGGTGAGCTTTTACTTCTGTTACGACAAGGGCGACCTGCCGGCTGAAGGCGCAGTACCAAGGGTGATACTGGCACAGATCACCAACACGCCCTGGAAAGAACGGCACGTCTACTGCCTGGAAACACAGCGCCATCAGTCTGAGACGGCATCCGGCACCGGCTGGCGCAGCGAACGATTTGAGTTCAACAAACGGTTTCACGTCTCCCCTTTCAACCCCATGAACCAGCACTACCGCTGGACGTTCAGCTTCCGTGGTCCGGAACTGAGGGTTCACATGAATGTGCTGCAGGATGACGAGAAGCAGTTTGACGCAACGCTGGTGGTCCACCGCACACCATTGGATCGTAAAACACTACACAAGAGCCTGAGACAGTTTCCCCTGGAAGCCTTCAAAGTGACCGCCGGTATTTATTGGCACGCGCTGAAGCTGAAACTAAAGGGAGCAAAATTCTTCACCCACCCCGACAAACTGCCGGAAGACAGCCCGGATTTTCGTCGCGGTTCCCAAGACTCAGGCCAGACGGTGTCGACGAGCGACACTGATACCAAAACAACGGAAATAACCGGAACGACTGGAAAGGTAAGTTCATGGAGAATCTGAATACGCAGTTTGAGACAGCCGGCAACAGCGTCCGTGGATCGCTCACCAGCCGTGTCGCCAGATCTCTGGTGTGCCAGCAGCTTTCGCAGCTTCAGCAGGGCACCCTGACCGTCCGTGAAGGGCAAGACTCCACCCTCACGTTCGGTGATGGCGATAAGCGCTACCCGTCGGCAGAACTGATTATTCATCATCAGAGCACCTGGAAGGATTTACTGACCGGAGGCAGCATCGGCGCCGCCGAAGCCTTTGTCGCCGGCGACTGGTCTACACCGGACCTGGTCGTTCTGCTGCGTTTTTTCACTCGCAACATCGACCTTATGAACCAGTTTGAGGACCGTTTCAGCTGGATTACCAAACCGGCTCTCAAAGGCCTGCACTGGCTGAACCGGAACACCAAAGAAGGGTCCAGAAAGAACATCAGCGCTCACTACGATCTGGGTAACGATCTATTCGAACGATTTCTTGATCCCACCATGATGTATTCTTCGGCGATTTACCCAAGCGACGATACATCACTGGATAACGCAGCCGTTCACAAACTCGACACCATTTGCAGGAAACTCGATCTTCAACCGGAAGATGAAGTGATCGAAATCGGCACCGGCTGGGGCGGCTTCGCTATTCATGCCGCCAAACATTACGGCTGCCGGGTGACCACCACCACGATTTCGCAGGAGCAACTGGACCTGGCCCGGGAGCGGGTAAAGGCCGAGGGACTGGAAGACCGCATCACCCTGCTGTTTGACGATTACCGGGATCTGGAAGGACAGTTCGACAAGCTGGTGTCCATTGAAATGATTGAGGCCGTGGGGCCGCAGTTTCTGGACAGCTATTTCTCGCAGATAAGTCGGCTACTCAAACCGACCGGGCTGGCACTGGTTCAGGCGATCACTATGCCGGAGCAGCGTTACGACCGCGCGCTGAAAAACGTGGACTTTATCCAGCGATTTATCTTTCCCGGCAGCTTTATTCCGTCGTTTGGCGCGATTCTGAGTTCAGTCAGAACCGGATCGGACCTGCTTATGACACAGTCCGAAGACATCGGCTTTCATTATGCCCGCACCCTCCGTGACTGGTGCGAACGGTTTATGACTCATCGCGATGCGTTGGATCAAGTGCGCTACGACATTGCTTTCCAGCGCCTGTGGGAATTCTATTTCGCCTACTGCGAGGCAGGCTTCAGCGAGCGGGCCATTGGCGTTTCCCAGATAGTGTTTGCCAAACCCGGCAATAAAAGCGCGAGCAGCCTCAGCGTATGATCCAGTCAGATACAGTGCGCAATGTCATCAATTTCGTGCTGTTTCAGGTGGGATGGTTTGCCTGCGTACTCTATCCCGGCCTGGGAGCGATTGGCCTGGTGGTGGTTATTGTTATTTTTCATCTGGCCTTTATTAGCCAGGCCCGCATGAGCGAGCTTCAGTTTATCGGCGCGGGTACCGTTCTCGGCGGCCTATTAGATGGTCTCTGGTTCAATACCGGTATTCTCGACAATGGTGTCAGCGGATTCCAGCTAACACCCATCTGGATTCTGGGCCTGTGGGCTTCGTTCACTACGACTTTGTCCCACTCTTTATCCTGGATCAGCGCCAAACCCTGGCTGCCTTTTGTCTGTGCGCCCGTCGCCGGTCCTTTTGCGTACTGGTCCGCCAGCAAAATGGGCGCCGTGGACATGCCGGAACTGACCCTGTCGCTGGCGGCTTTAGCGCTAGGCTGGCTGGTGGTATTTCCATTGTTGCTGTACATCCGCAAAACGCTGTATCCGGAGCTTGTGCAATGAAAAAACTCATTTTTGTGGCCGTGCTGACACTTCCGTTCAGCGCCTTGGCTGCTGATATCCGATTTGTGGGCACGGCGACACCTGTGGAAGGCGGCGACGCCTTCTATCAGGAACACCACGAGATAACCGGGACCTGCGACCAGGGACGGTTCACACCGGAAAATCATTCGGTGCGCTACAGCCGCGCAGATGAAGATCGCTTTGCCTGGAAAACACTGTCTTATGCGCAGTCCGTCCTGCGGCCCTCGTTAGAGTTCAGGCAGCCTGATTTCTCGGAAGTCGTCGAGATTAAAAACCATAACGACCGGACTCTTGAAGTGATCT
>Ga0307979_1000046_pt1 | contig 79390 bp, 70 predicted proteins | sample OrgLakmetage1058_FD_201833 | JGI IMG/M metagenome (GOLD analysis project Ga0307979, IMG submission 201833) | Saline water microbial communities from Organic Lake, Antarctica - #1058 | ecosystem: Environmental > Aquatic > Non-marine Saline and Alkaline > Saline | place: Antarctica: Organic Lake...
CTGTCCTGCGATCACGGAGAGGGCCAGCCTCCCCGGTTTCTAGTCGGTGCATGCGGGAGGCAAGAATGAGGGCGAGGTCACGGACCTCGTCGATTCTTCCCACCCGCACTTCTTCGTTGAGGGCTCTGGTGTTTTGCCACGAGACGTCATAGGTCCACTCTCGGCCATCGGTGTTGACGCTTTCATAAATGGCGGAGGGAATAACAGCTTCCCCTGGTGCGCACCCCGAGATTCCCAGCGCCATCCCAGAAACGACCAGAGAAAGGGCCACACGAAGCCGACCGCCAGTAATCACGCCCTAAGGCTAGTTGAGCCTCTCTGGATGTGAGCTGGTGTGAAAATCTCTGGGGTGGAGTGGAAGACACCCACGATCCCCCTGGCGAGCATCGTCAGCCTCACGGACATTCGTGACCCCTTGACCCCCAGTCTTGGATACGTCACTCACACAGGGTCATAGGTGCCCGAATTACCTTGTTTTGTGCGCTATTGAGCATCCATGGCAACGGGTGACAAAGCAACATAGTTGGCACAGCCACAAGAAGAACATCGACTCAGGCTGCCAGCGATGCCAATGACAGGGCTAGCCCACAACGGTGCACGACAGAACTGCACACACCGCTCATGTTTGCCGAGGGCCCACAACTAAGGACCTCTATGGCCCTACCGAATGATGGGGATGTTGTCTCCTATGAGCATGTATTCCCCACCGGGTCCTACAACTATGCGTGAGGTGAGCTCCAGGGTGGCACCGTTTCGGTGTGTGCCAGTGAATTGAACATCATAAGAACCTGGTGCCAACGGATCCAGGCGCACACTGGTGGAGAAAGAACCGTTTAGTTCAATGGTTCCCTCAGCCAACATGGTCACTGGTGGCCGGTTTCCTCCCACCGGGGTGAGAGTCAACGTATAAGTGGAGGTCACTTGTACCCGGTCGGCACCGTAATAGACGGGGGAGCCTGCAACACTGCGCCCCACAGGGCCGGTGATGTGAAGAAAAATACCTGGCGTGCCAGAGTCTGCACCAGTGCCAGTGCCAGTGCCAATGCTCGCGTCGACGCTGCGCATCACCTGATTCGTCCCGCCGAGAGAAACGGCAACCCACACACCATCACCATACGCAACAGACTGCCAGGAGTTAGCCTCAGCCGCCAGGACACGAGTCCAGGTCTCACCATTATCGGTGCTGCGCATCACCCGGTTCGTCCCGGTGGCAGAAACGGCAACCCACACACCATTCCCATACGCAACAGAGAACCACGCGTTATCCTCAGCCGCCACGACAGCAGTCCAGGTCTCACCATTATCGACGCTGCGCATCACCCGGTTCGTCCCGATGGCAGAAACGGCAACCCACACACCATTCCCATACGCAACAGACCGCCACGTGTTAGCCTCAGCCGCAACGACAGCAGTCCAGGTCTCACCATTATCGACGCTGCGCATCACCCGGTTCGTCCCGATGGCAGAAACGGCAACCCACACACCATTCCCATACGCAACAGACCGCCACTGGTTAGCCTCGGGCGCTGTGCGAGAGGCCCAGGTCAGACCATCGGTGCTGGTCATCACCGTATTAGTCGTCGTCCCGTCGGAAGAAACGGCAACCCACACACCATTCCCATGCGCAACAGAAGTCCACCGGTTAGCCGCGGGCGCTGCGTGAGGAGTCCAGGTCGCACCATTATCGGTGCTGCGCATCACCTGAGTTTTCCCGTTGACAGAAACGGCAACCCACACACCATTCCCATACGCAACAGAAGCCCACTCGTTAGGCTCTGCCTCTGGGACAGCAGTCCAGGTCTCACCATTATTGGTGCTGCGCATCACCTGATTCGTCCCGTTGTCAGAAACGGCAACCCACACACCATTCCCATACGCAACAGACCGCCACTGGTTAGGCTCAGCCGCTGCGACAGCGGACCAGGACGTTCCATCAGCCCACGCAGGAGACTGGTCTGCCCCCACCACAACAGGGGAGAGTGCTAACGCACCAATCGCAATAGCGGTCAGCCATCGCTTGGGTTGCGATGATGCCCGACCACGGACGGGTGCGGGGGGAGAAAAGTTTGTGTGAGCGTTCGCTTGTGTTGTGGTGTTCGTCAACGTGCTGTCCCCATCTGGTGTTTTCGTCTGGTGTGGTCTAGGCAAACCCGGTGAGATAAACCAAAAAGAACTATAAGCGACAGAAATGGCTTTTGGGGTCAAATTTGACAAAGCCACAGCGATTTTGGGGGGTTACCCCTCAGGGTGAAAGGTTTAAGCACGTTGAGGGGGTGGGTGGCATAAATTTTCACAGCAGCTCCGCCATCACTGCCAGGGGAGAACGTGACACAAAAACGTTCGTTTTGTTTACTAGTTCTCATGCCAAGCTTTGCCCTCGGTAACTCAATGATCAGTGTGTAAGAAAACTCGACAGTCAATCATTGAAAAGCAACTACCGTTTATTTTTTTCTTCTGGTGGCGGCGGAAAGGCATGTGTCGAATCAGAGCCATTCTTACGCGATGGACATTCCTTGAATCCCAAGGTTGCGCCGATAGCTACGGGTTTCGACTTGGTGGCGATGATGGGGTGATAGATGGTGAGCTCAGCGAAGTGGAGTTGAAGAAAAACGTCGTTTTTCGCTAGGCTCCCAGCGAGAAAACGAAGGCCTAATTCAGCATCCGCGTGTACAGCATGCTCAAGATCACGACGGCTCCGACCGTCCAGGCCCAGGCAGGTACTTTTTGGCGGGAAGGCTTTTCTTTGTCGCTCATGACTAAATCTTAAGCCCTCTTTGGTCATAGTTTCTTGTCCACTGTCAGTGGATGTTGACAGACTCGAACAAATGTTCGAATATAGTCCTATGTCTCCTGCTCTCATCCTTGAAGGGGTGCCCCCCGGGCGCCCCGATATTCGTGCTTTACAACAGCGCATTCACTCTATGGAGGCGGTCAGTGCGGAGCACCGAGTGTTCCCGGTGTGCTCTGGCCTTGAAGGGTTGTTCCCCGAAGGGGGTCTCCAGCGAGGCTCGATCTATCAGGTGGATTCTTCGGCTTCGCTGCTGTGGAGTTTGCTAGCAGAAGCGTCGTCTCGAGGAACCTGGTGTGCACTGGTGGGAATACCGGACGCGGGGGTGGCAGCGGCGGAAGAAATGGGTGTCAATGTCGATCGCCTTGTGCTTGTCCCCTACCCCGATAGCCAGTGGCTTTCGGTGGTGGGGGCACTGATTGATGTGGTGGGCATTGTGGCTCTTGGAGCGCTCCCTGCGCCCTCTGATCGCATGCTTTCGAGCTTGAGTGGTCGACTGCGCGAGCGTGAAGCAACACTCTTGGTGCGCCACGCCTGGCCGCGCAGTGAAGCCAGTATTCGTGTGCGTCATGCGTGGAGCGGGGTGAACCAGGGTTCGGGGCTTTTGACCGAGCACGCAGTGCACATTGAAGCAACACCGCGCCATGGCCACCCGGTGCGAAGTGCCCGTTTGATGATTGATGCCTGGGGCGCCCACGATGTGGCGCCGCAGGCACCCGTAATCGATATTTCTACCCAGCGGCAGGTGGGTTAGCAATGCGGCGCACTCTTGTTTTGTGGTGTCCAGGGTGGTCCCTGGTCAGCGCGTACGGTGATGATTCTTTGCCTGAGGTGGCGCCAGGGATACCGGTGGCTATTCTCCACAAAGGCCTGGTGAGCGAATGCTCACCCGAGGCTTCAGCCTCAGGTGTTCGTGTGGGCATGCGGCGTCGTGATGCCCATCTGATGTGTCCAGGCTTGGTGTTGACCACACGCAACGACGAACGCGATCGTGACGCGTTTGATCGTGTGTTGATTGATCTTGCCCAGTGTGTTTCCGAGCACTCTTTGCTCTCCCCCGGCCTTGTTGCCTTTCATGCCCGAGGCTTAGCGCGTTTCTACGGCAGTGAAGATGCGGGGGCACGCATGGTGATGGATGCGCTCACGGTGAGCCAACCGCTTGCCACAGCGCGCGTAGGAATTGCGGATGACCTTTTCACCGGTGTGATTGCTGCGCACCACACCAGTGAGGGTTATCCTCTGCGCAGCGTGGGGGCGGGGGAATCGGCAGCGTTTCTGTCCGATATTTCGGTCAGTGCACTCGATGACGAGGCGACCGTGTCGTTGCTTCTCCGGTTGGGGGTGACCACACTGGGGGGCTTTGTGGCACTGGGCTCCGAGGCGATTCGTGACCGGTTGGGGGTGACAGGCGAAAGGCTGTATCGCCTTGCAAGCGGTGGTGGCGATAGGTCTCTGACTCTCAGTGGTGCACCGCTTAATGCGTCCAGGAAGGTGGAATTGCCCGAAGCGTTGGTGTCAGTAGATCAGGTGAGCTTTGCCCTTCGTGTTCCTACCGAGGACTATGCGACAACACTTTCTGATGCTGGCGTGGTGTGTACACAAGTGCAGATCACCCTGGGTTTTGATAACGACACCACCCATCAGCGCCTATGGCGACACCCGCGCTACTTTCAGGCCTCCGACCTGGTGGACCGCGTGCGCTGGCAACTGGAGCAGTGCTTTAGGAATCGCCAAGATGAAGAGTCAGCGTTTCCTCTGGCCGTGGCATGGGTGGGCTTTGACGCAGTATCCCCCGAAGACTCCTCTGCCCATGAGCCTGGTTTATGGGGTCAAGGCCCCGACAGCAGAGTGCACCATGTGCTCTCTCGCATCCAAGGAATGGTGGGTGCCGGGGGCGTGCTCACCGCACGCCCCCGGGTTGCCCGGGTTGCTGCGGAAGCTCACGTTCTCACCCCTTGGGGGGATTCCCCACAGACAGAAGACGCACCGGGCCCACTGCCCGGGGCGCTACCAAGCCCGCTGCCCGGCACTGTCTTTGCCACCCCTCCCGAGGTCACCCTGATCAGTGAATCGGGTGACTACATTGTGGTCAGTGAGCAGTCGCAACTCTCTGCCCTGCCCTATTGGATGGTCTCTGGTGATCGTCGGGTGAAGTTGCGATCGTGGGCTGGGCCTTGGCCGGTGTGGGAAAGATGGTGGGATCCCACCCGGAGTCGTTTCTTACACCGCGTGCAGTTGGTAGATGACAACGGTATGGGATGGCTTGTGAGCGCTCATGACCGCCACCACTGGCATCTTGAAGCCCGGTATGACTAGTGGGGTGGCATAACCCCCCTATTCCCTGGTCTGAGCACGAAAGACTTCTTCGAGAATCGTCCAGACCCGGTAGTTCACCGCCGTTGGGCGCAGATGCGGGTGATTCACCTGCATGGTCAGCCCATCGAGCGCCCTACAGGGCACCCCACGAGGTGTCACCACCAGCGGAGAACACCATTCCCTATGCGGAGCTGCACATGCACAGCAGTTTTAGCTTCCTTGATGGGGTGTCTGCTCCAGAAAAACTGGTGGAGCGGGCCCACCAGCTGGGCTTAGAGGGCCTTTCTCTGACTGATCACAACGGCCTGTACGGGGTGGTTCGTTTTGCTGAAGCAGCCGCAGCACACACCATTCCCACCGTTTTTGGCGCGGAGTTATCGGTGGGAACGACTCTCTCTCGCACCGAAACCCCCGATCCCGCAGGAACCCACCTGCTCGTTTTGGCCAGAGGGGAAGAGGGCTATCACCGACTCTCGAGTGCCCTGACAGATGCCCATTTAGCGACGGAAGATAAAGGCACCCTCCGCGTGGACATGGAGATGTTGACTCAAAGCGCTGGGGGTCACTGGATGATTCTCACGGGGTGTCGCAAAGGGGCTGTGCGCTCTTTTTTGCCCTCTCACCGGATGCCGACACGGGTCGAGCAAGAACACAGCCAGAAAGCTCTGACAGACCTGGTGGATCGTTTTGGCGCAGACAACGTGGTGGTGGAGCTTTTTGATAACCAGCACCCCCTGGATAGCGCCCACAACGATTTCCTTGCCACTGTGGCCGCTACCCATCACCTTCCCACCGTGGTGACAGGGGTGGTGCACTATGCCACCGCGGCGGAAGCGAACCTTTCCCACGCAATGGCGGCGGTGCGGGCACGGACCAGCATGGAAGCACTCCACTCGTGGTTACCCGCATCCCCCGGAGCATATTTACGCTCCGGTGTGGAACAGGCCGCCCGGTTTCCGCGTGCTCTTGATGCGGTTACCCGCAGTGCCGAGATTGCGCGGGAGCTCAGCTTTTCTTTGAAAAAAGTGTCCCCCGGGTTACCCCGTTCCCTGTGTCCAGAGGGTCATTCCACTATCAGCTACCTGCGCCAGCTGATTGGTGAGGCTGTCCCCCGGCGTTACCCGGGAGCATCCGAGGCAGTGTGGGAGCGAATTAACAAAGAACTTGCGCTCATTGAGCGCAAAGACTTCGCCGGATATTTTTTGATTGTTCACGACATTGTGCGCTTTGCGAGGTCTCGAGGAATTTTGTGTCAGGGGCGTGGGTCAGCAGCGAACTCTGCGGTGTGTTTTCTGCTGGATATCACTGCGGTGGACTCCATTTACTACAACCTGCCTTTTGAGAGGTTTCTTTCTGCCCTGCGGGATGAAGAGCCCGACATTGATGTGGATTTTGAATCTCGGAGGCGAGAAGAAGTTATTCAGTATGTGTATGAACGCTATGGGCGACGCCAAGCCGCCCAGGTCGCCACGGTCAATGAGTACAAAGCCAAAAGCGCGGTGCGAGATATGGCTCGAGCTTTGGGGTATAGCGCAGGGCAGCAGGATGCTTTCTCGAGGCAGGTGGAACGCTCCGGAGCACTTCGAGACAGCACCGATCACACCATTCCTCCCGACGTCACCGATTTAGCCCTTCGGGTCTTAACCCTGCCCAAACATTTGGGCATCCATTCGGGGGGAATGGTGCTGACCGACCGGCCTGTATCGGAAGTGGTGCCTATTGAGCGTGCTCGCATGGCTAATCGCACGGTGGTGCAGTGGGATAAAGATGATTGCGAATGGATGGGCCTGGTCAAGTTTGACCTGTTGGGGTTAGGGATTTTGGAAGCTATTCGCGACACCTTTGACATGGTCGGTGAACACCTGGGCGAATCGTGGGAGTTAGCCACCCTGCCACGGGATGAGCAGGGTGTGTATGACATGCTCTGCCTGGCTGACTCCATTGGTGTGTTTCAGGTGGAATCTCGAGCCCAAATGGCGTTGTTGCCACGGTTGCAACCGCGCAGGTTTTATGACCTGGCTATTCAAATAGCCATGATTCGACCAGGCCCCATTCAAGGTGGTGCAGTGCACCCCTTTGTGAGACGCAAAGCGGGCTTGGAGCCGGTGGAATACCCCCACCCCGCACTGGAAGAATGCCTGTCTCGAACACTGGGTGTTCCTATTTTCCAGGAACAACTGATGCAAATTGCGATGACGGTGGGTGGGTGCACCGGTGAAGACGCCGACCTATTGCGCCGCGCGATGGGGTCCAAAAGAGGGTTGGAGCGCATTGAGTCGCTGCGGGAAACCCTGTATCGGGGTATGGAGGCAAGCGGACTTGATTCAGCCACCGCCGATCGCGTGTATACGATGATCCAGGCGTTTGCGAGTTTTGGTTTCGCAGAAAGCCACTCGCTCAGTTTTGCTCTCCTGGTTTATGCCAGTGCGTGGCTCAAGCTTCACTATCCCGCCGTGTTTTTGGCAGGCCTTGTTCGAGCCTGGCCGATGGGTTTTTACTCCCCCGCCTCGTTAGTTTCCGATGCGGAACGCCACGGTGTGGTGGTGCGAAAACCTTCTGTGCAGCACTCCGATGTGGAAGCCTCCATTGAACCCCTCGAGGGCACCACCGCCACGCCAAGCGGTCTGGATTCCTGTCTGGTCTATGACCAACCCACACCCTCCATTGTGTTTGACGCACACGGAGAAAACCCCACCCACACTCACCGCCGAGACACCGAACTTGCCACCCGTTTGGGGCTTGCCAGTGTGCGCGGTGTGGGAAAAGAGACGGCGAAAAGAATCGTGTCGGAAAGAGACCGTCACGGTCCTTTTCGCGATGCCGCCGATGTGACCAGGCGGGTGGGGTTGAGCGCAACCCAAGTCGAATCGCTTGCCAGTGCGGGAGCATTTGATGACTGCGGTATTACTCGGCGCGAAGCGCTGTGGGCAGCGGGGCACTTGGCGAAGGAAAATCCGCAGTATTTGCCCCACACCAGCACAGCCCTGGTGCTGCCCCTCTTTGATCAGATGACACCGCACGAGGTGATGGTGGCTGATCGGGTGTTCACCGGGATATCACCCGGTGATCACCCTCTGCGCTACCTGCGAGCGGGGTTACGCGAGCGTGGTGTGGGGTACGTGTCGGACATGTTTGTGGAGGAACCGGGCAGACGAGTCTGGGTGGCAGGAATGATTACTCATCGACAACGCCCCTCCACTGCTCAAGGGGTGACATTTTTGAACGTCGAAGACGAAACAGGTCTCATCAACATAATTTGCGGGGTGGGATTCTGGAAACGCCACCGAGTAGTGCTGCGCGATAGTTCCGCCGTCATTATTCGAGGGCTTCTGGAGCGAAGCCCTGAAAAAGTGGTGTCCATTGTGGCGGACGGGGTGGAAGCCTTGCCCCTGACGGTGCCAGGGGCTTCCAGAAACTACCGGTAGCGCAGTGCCCACATCGCTACAGCGCCCGCAGCAGCAACGTTGAGTGAGTCAACACCACCGCTCATCGGAATGGAGACGACCACATCGGCGCTGCGAAGAGCGGTTGCACTCACACCGTCGCCTTCTGTTCCCAACACCAAGGCAACTTTCTTGGGTGGATTCTCTGCAAACTCCTCTAATGTCTGTGCATCCTCTTTCAGGGCGAGAGCGGTAATGGTGAAGCCGTGGTGGTGAAGATCTTCCACCAGGTCATCCCACGCTGCGGCGCGCGTCCACGGGACCTGCATGACTGTGCCCATGCTGACCCGGACACTTCGGCGATAGAGCGGGTCTGCGCACCCCTGGGAGACAATGACTGCATCAGCACCCAGACCTGCCACGGAGCGAAACACCGCGCCCACATTGGTGTGATCCACAATGTTTTCTAAAATCACCACTCGGTGAGCATTCTGGAGAATCGCGGAGACACTCGGCAGGGAAGGCCTCGCCATACTGGCAAGTGTTCCCCGGTGTACATGAAAACCGGTCAGCTCTTCAATCAGGGCGGGCTCCCCCACATAGACGGGAACGTGACGCAGCGCCTCCGGGTGGCGGCTGTGTAGTTGGTGGATCTGATCAACCCACTGGGTGGTGGTCACAATGGAGCGCGGCTGATGCCCCGCCTGCACGGCGCGCTCCAACACTTTCAACGATTCGGCAATGTAGAGGCCTTCGTCGGGTTCGATTCGTTGTCGCAGTGCCACATCGGTCAGGTCGCGGTAGTCCGAGAGTCCAGGATGGTCAAGCGAATTCAGAGCATGCATTACTACCATGGTGAGCTAGGCCTCCCTCCGTGGCGCAACATTCCCGAAAGATTCGGGAGATAGCATCCAGAGTACTTCGTGAACTATTTTTGGAGACCATGTCTGTACCCGTGACGGCCGATGTTTCGTCCCCTCTGCCTCAAGTGATTGATGACGCGGTGTCGGTGTTGCGCGGCCGCCCCACCGCAATACTCACGGGTGCGGGAGTCTCCACCGATTCAGGTATTCCTGACTACCGCGGCGAAGGGGCACCCAAAGGTCACCCCATGTCGTTTAGCGATTTTTTGGGCTCTGCCAGCCACCGCCAACGCTATTGGCTCGGTTCTCATATGGGGTGGCCACGATTTGCCGGCGCCACACCCAATGCCGGCCACACCGCCATTGCCCTGGCCGAGCAGGCGGGCATCTGTAGTGGCGTGGTGACACAAAACGTTGATGCACTTCACCACAAAGCGGGGTCGTTGCGAGTGGTTGATCTGCACGGACGTCTGGACAGGGTCCGCTGTATTCACTGCGGCCAGGCTTTTACCAGGGACGCGATTGCCAAAAAAATCGATGGGGCAAACCCCTGGCTTGCCACACTGGATATGTCTGGCCAGATCCGACCTGATGGCGATGTGGATGTGGCTATTACCCAAGAGTTTGTGGTCCCCCCGTGTGAGCTGTGTCAGGGAGTGCTGAAACCTGAAGTGACATTTTTTGGTGAATATGTGCCCCTCACGGTGTTTCAACAGGCTGCCGCGGTGATTGCGCGCTCCGATGCGCTCTTGGTCGCGGGGTCCTCGCTGGTGGTGAACACCGGCATGCGTTTGGTGGCCCTCGCCCAGAAAAAGAAAATTCCGATTGTCATCATCAATCGGGGGGCGACCAAGGCGGACAGGCTTGCAGCGGTTAGGATTGAGGGTGGAACGTCACAAACGCTCGAAGAACTGGTGCAGCGTCTGCGTTAGTAACCGTAAAGAATCCCTAATGGGGGCGGAGTTTTGCCCCAAGGAGTGTCATGACACGTTTTTTTCTTGTGCGCCACGGCGAAACCGAATGGAATCGGATACGCCGCATCCAAGGGGTGAGTGATATTCCTCTGAACGCCACCGGTCGAGCCCAAGCCGCCGCGCTTGGACAGATTCTGTCTAAACATTCTTTTGATCTGATGGTCGCAAGCCCGCTCTCGCGGGCCTTGGAAACAGCGACCATCGTGGCTAAACACTTGGCGATGCCAGCGCCGCTGGTGATCCCCGACCTAATTGAGCGCAACTACGGCGAAGCGGAAGGCCAGAACGGCCACGACCTTGACCAGCGCTATCCCGGTGGCATGGAAATTCCCGGGCGTGAGCCTCGCGAAGATGTGGCCAAACGTGTCGTTCGAGTTCTCGCCGATCTTGCTGTTCGACACCCCGAAGCGGATATCATCGTCGTGTGCCACGGCGCTGTTATTCGCAGTGTGGTGGACTACGCCGCTCCCGGACTCCACAAAGAGCCCATCACGAACTGTTCTGTTCACAATTTTTCCCATGTGGCCGGAACCCTGGAACTGGTGGCTTTTGATGACCCGATGGAGGTCGCCTCCCACGAAATAGCGGCCGAAGAATTTGAAGATCAAAACCCTGCCGAAGCACGCGAGGGTGCGGGGCGTGGCTAAAGGGGTCGACCGATTCCGCGCTGCCACAGCGCACCTTGACCTGGCTATTGAGAGTGCGCCAGAGACCACCCACACGGCCCAGGGCGCCGCAGATGCAGTGGGATCCCCGGTGGGGGCGATCGTGAAATCTCTGGTGTTTCTTGCCGATGGTGAACCACTGTTGGTGTTGGTCTCTGGCCCCAATCGGGTGAATGTGGACGCTCTCGGAGAACGTCTCGGGGTAATACTGGCCCGCGCCGATGCCGATACCGTCAAATCTGCCACCGGTTTCAGTATTGGTGGTGTTCCTCCTTTTGGCCATCCCACTCCCCTGCGCTGCGTGATGGATGAAGACCTGCTGCACCAGGATGTGGTGTGGGCGGCTGCAGGGAGCGCGCAAGCGGTCTTTCCTCTTGATCCACGGCGTCTGGTCGAACTTTCCGGGGCCACGGTCCTGTCGGTCATCTAAGACGCGCTCGAGGGTGCCCACCAGTCTCATGTCTTCGCTGCGCATCAACATGATTGACATGATTGATGTGATTGACACGGGAGACTCGCGCGCGCTTTAGACTTGGGCCCTGTTGCCCACCACCTCCAGGAGTCCCATGGATTTTTCTTTGCCCTACGCCCGTCGCGGGTTAGAGCATGACCCCCAGTGGTATCGCCGCTCGGTGTTTTATGAGGTGATGGTGCGAGCGTTTTATGACGCCGACGGGGATGGTGTGGGTGATATTCCCGGGCTGATTAGCAAACTGGACTACCTGGAATGGCTCGGAGTGGATGCACTCTGGTTGCCACCCTTCTATTCTTCCCCGCTCTTGGATGGCGGATATGACGTGGCCGATTTCATGTCCGTTTTGCCTGAATTTGGGACGATTGATGATTTTCAGGAATTGGTGTCTCAAGCGCACGCTAGGAACATGCGCGTGGTCATGGATTTGCCCCTCAATCACACCTCTGATGAACACCACTGGTTTCAGGAGTCCCGGAGGGATCCGGAGGGCCCCTACGGCGACTACTACGTGTGGTCAGACACCAACGAGATTCGCGAACAGATTCGCATTATTTTCAGCGACACCGAAGTCTCCAATTGGGCTTTCGATTCGGAACGTCGCCAGTTCTACTTTCACCGGTTTTTTTCTCACCAGCCCGATCTGAATTTCCACAACCCTGCCGTTCACCAGGAAATCTATGACATTGCTCGCTTTTGGTTAGGGATGGGTGTCGATGGGTTCCGACTGGATGCCATTGCCTACCTCTACGAATCGGATGAAGGGTCGGGCGAAAGCGAGCCGGAAACTCACCAGTTTTTGACCGAGTTTCGCGCCTTTATCGATCGCGATTTCCCGGGTCGGGTACTTATCGCGGAAGCCAATCAGTCACCCCGCGAAGTGGCCGCATATATGGGCACCGAAACCAACCCCGAATGCCACATGGCCTTTGATTTTCCCATCATGCCAAGGATTTTCTACGCGCTTCGCTCGCAACAGACCAGCAGTTTGAACGAGGTGCTCGCAGAAAGCACCGAGGTTCCCCCCGGATCGGCGTGGGGCGTTTTTCTTCGTAATCATGACGAGCTCACTCTGGAGATGGTGACAGAAGAGGAACGCCAAGCTCTCTATGGCTGGTATGCCTACGACCCGAGAATGCGGGTGAACGTGGGTATCCGCCGTCGGCTCGCCCCGCTGCTGGATAATTCCCGGCCCGAACTTGAACTTGCCCACGCCCTCCTCCTCTCGCTTCCCGGCAGCCCCTTCCTGTTTTATGGCGATGAAATCGGGATGGGCGACAACATTTGGTTGAACGACCGCGATAGTTCCCGGACACCCATGCAGTGGACCCCGGATAGGAACGCGGGATTCTCTGCTGCTGACCCAGGCAAACTGTATTTGCCCGTGGTGCAGTCGCTGGCGTACCACTACGGCTTTTCCAACGTAGAAACCCAGCTTGCGCAGCAAACATCCCTTCTGCACTGGGTGCGAAACCTTGTGCACCTGCGAAAAGAACACCCGGCCTTTGGCGTGGGGGGGATGACGGTGGTCGACACCGATAACCCTTCGGCTTTGGCCTTCATCCGGGATATGTCCGAGGACGAATGTCGCCCCGGCGAGCGCGCGGAGACATTGCTGTGTGTGTATTCCTTTTCCCATCAGCCCATTGCGGTCTCGCTGTCCCTGCCAGAGCAGTACCGCGCTAACGAAGTGACCAACGTCATGGGAGGCGCCCGTTTCCCTGTTCCTAACGAACAGGGCCAGCTGATGCTTACCCTTCCCGCCCAAAGCTTCTACTGGCTGTCGTTGGCCGGGGTGAAACAGTCTGCGGCGTAGGCTTTGTCCATGCCAATGCCACAGTGGAGTAACACCCTCGCCGTGTTTGACACCGAAACAACCGGTTTAGACACGTCTCAGGCGCGGATCGTAACCGCTTTTGTGGGGTTAATTGATGCGGAGGGCACTCTGATTGAGTCGGCGCAGTGGCTTGCCGATCCCGGTGTGACCATTCCCCAGCAGGCGAGCGCCGTGCACGGCATCACCACCGAGGTGGCCAGGCGCGATGGCCGCAATGCCGGCGAAGTGGTGGGGGAAATTGGGGCGGCGCTTGGTTCCTACTTGGCACGGGGTATCCCTGTTGTTGCCTACAACGCCTCCTACGACTTTTCGATTTTGCACCACGAGATGGTGCGCCACGGGTTCGCTCCCCTGCTCAGCCCACAACCGATCATCGACCCGCTGGTGATTGATCGAGCAGTGGATCGCTACCGGCGTGGAAAACGCACTTTGCAAATGGCTACCGCCCACTACATGGTGCGTTTTGAGGACTCTCACACGGCCGATGCCGATGCGATTGCCGCCGGACGTGTCGCACAAGCAATCCTCAGCGCGCACAGCGCCGAATTACCCGAGGATCCGCAACTCCTTCACGACCAACAAGTTGTCTGGTCGAAGGAGTGGGCGGAAAACTTTCAGCAGTTCCGACGCTCCAAAGGAGACCCAGCCTTCACCGCGAACGGTGATTGGCCCGTCCGGCTCTAGCTATTGACCAAAGTTTTTGAAGCGCTTGTTGAACTTCTCCACGCGACCGGCAGAGTCAAGAATGCGCTGCTTGCCCGTATAGAAAGGGTGCGACGCGCTCGAGATTTCCACATCGACAACGGGGTAGGTGGTGCCGTCTTCCCATTCAATGGTTTTGTCGCTGGTCCTGGTGGAACGCGTTAAAAAGAGTTCCCCCGAGGTCAAGTCGCGAAACACGATGGGTGTGTACTCCGGGTGAATGTCCGTCTTCATCACAAATCCTTTATTGAGCCGATGCCAGATTTACAGAGTCTGGCCAACGCACGACTTTACCAGGAAAATCATAAAGCCGTAGCCTGAAAACGTCCATTGTTGTGGGTGATGGAGAGTGGGCGCCCAAACGCTTCACTCATGGTGTCTCCCGTGAGGGTGTCAGCGATGGGGCCCTTGGCAACAATGCGACCGCCGGCAATGACAAGAAGGTGGGTGAACCCGGCAGGAATTTCTTCCACATGGTGGGTGACCATGACCATGGCGGGCGAACGCGCTTCACTAGCGAAGTGGTCAAGCATTTCGATGACATCCTCTCTGGCTCCGACATCGAGGCTTCCCGCGGGTTCATCAAGGAGCAACATCTCGGGGTCGGTCATGACGGCGCGAGCAATTTGCACTCGTTTGCGTTCGCCATCGGAGAGCGTTCCCACGGTGTGATCCGCGAGGCTTTCAAGGTTCCATTCCGACAGAACGCGCAGAGCACGGCGCGTGTCGATTTCTTCATAGCTTTCCACCCAGCGCCCGGTAACACCCCACGCGGCGGTGAGAATGGCATCGAGGACTGTTTCGTTGTGGGGAATCCGGTTAGCCATATCACTGGAGGCAAAACCGACGCGGGGCCGCAACTCAAACACATCCGTCTTGCCGAGCGTTTCGCCGAGCACCGTGACTTTTCCGGTGCTGGGGTGGGTCAGGGAGGCCAGCATCGCAAGGAGGGTAGTTTTGCCGGCACCGTTTGGCCCCACAATCACCCAGCGTTCGTGGGAGTCAATGGTCCAGGTTATGTCGCTAAGAATCTCACGACCAGCTCTGGTGAACCCGACTGATTCGAGTGAGGCGACAGTGGACATTGATCCAAGCTTAGACCACACCCATCCTCTGTCTGGGGCCTATCCACTACGCTTGTGGAGTGTCCAAGCCGAAAGTGTTCGGGATTGTCCTTGCCGGGGGTGAGGGCAAGCGACTGATGCCCCTCACCGCGGATCGCGCAAAACCGGCTGTGCCCTTTGCCGGGCATTACCGTCTTGTCGACTTTGCTATTTCTAACCTCCTCAATTCGGGGTTGCGTCAGGTTGTTGTGCTCACGCAGTATAAATCGCACTCTCTCGACCGCCACATGTCACAAACCTACGGTCTCAGCGGAATGCTCAATGCCTATGTGGCATCTGTCCCCGCCCAGCAGCGTTTAGGGAAACGCTGGTTTGCGGGGTCTGCTGATGCAATTTTTCAAAGCCTGAATCTCATTGGGGATGAAAAACCCGACCTGGTCGTTGTCGTGGGTGCAGATCACGTCTATCGGATGGATTTTCAGCAAATGATTAGTGCGCACCTCGACAGTGGCGCCGGCGTGACGGTAGCGGGGATTCGTCAACCCAGAGAGCTCTCGAACCAGTTTGGGGTCATCAGCACGGACCCGAGCAATCCTGAGAAAATACGGGAGTTTGTGGAAAAACCTGGGTCCATCGAAGGTCTCGCCGACTCCCCCAACGAAGTGCTTGCCTCGATGGGTAACTACGTGTTTACCACCTCTGCACTTGTCGATGCGGTGCGACAAGACGCCAAAGATGTCGAATCCGACCACGATATGGGTGGGGATGTGATTCCTGCTTTTGTCAGGCGCGGGGAAGCGTATGTGTATGACTTGAACCGCAACACGGTGCCCGGCGCCCGAGTGCATGATCGCTTTTACTGGCGTGACGTGGGCACCATCGATGCGTTTTTTGATGCCCACCAAGATTTGATCTCCAAAGACCCGATATTTAACCTCTTCAACTCGGAGTGGCCTATTTTTTCGCAACAGTGGAATTCGCCACCCGCCAAATTTGTGGGCGACAAAGAGGGAAACCCGGGCTCGCTGTCGGAATCCACCGTGTCACTCGGTTGCTATGTGGTGGGTGCCACGGTGCTTCGCAGCGTGTTGGGTCCGTGGGTGAAAATTGATTCCGGCGCCACCGTGGAAGACTCCATACTTTTTGAACGCGTCGTTGTGGGTGCCGGAGCAATGATTAGGCGAACCATTGTGGATAAAGAAGTTGTGGTCGCGCCTGGCGCGACCGTGGGTGTTGACAAAGCGAAGGATCTTGCCCGCGGCTACGCCGTCTCTGCGGGCGGTGTCACGGTGGTGGAAAAAGGGACGGTTATTGTCGCGTGACGGGGCAGCGTTTCCTGATCATTCTCGATGTTGATTCCACACTGACTCAAGATGAGGGCATCGACCTTCTTGCCGAGAGTGTGTCACCCGAGGTTGGCGCGCAGGTTGCCGCCATCACCGAGTCGGCGATGCACGGTCATCTCGATTTTGCTGAGTCTCTCGTTGCTCGAGTGCGGGCACTTGCGGGCGTGAGCCTCACCCAGGTTGGTGAGGCTGCCGGTCGGGTGAGGTTGACGCAGGGAGCGCAGAGCCTGATCGACACCCTGCATGGCGCTGGTCACCTGGTGGGAGCGGTGTCTGGCGGATTTCACGAGATGATCGACCCGCTGGCTTCGGACATTGGCCTGGATGTGCACCGGGCAAATCGTTTCGAGACGGTTGATTCCGTTCTCACGGGACGCATTGCGGGACGCATCGTGGATTCCCGGGCGAAGGCGGACGCCCTCAGGCAGTGGGCCAACGATTTTGGCATACCGCTTCAGAACACCATCGCCGTCGGTGACGGGGGAAATGATGTGGAGATGCTTCGGACCGCCGGTGTGGGAATCGCGTTTATGGCTAAGCAGGTTGCCAAAGACGCTGCCGATGTGAGCATCGATATTGCTGATTTGTCACTCGTGCTCGAGCATATGAAACTCGGCTGACCAGTCCCGGCTCAGTGGCCCATGCCCAATCCACCATCGATGGGAATGACCGCGCCAGAAATGTAGGCCGCGTCATCGGAGGCGAGCCACAGCACAGCCGAGGCTACCTCCGCGGGTGTCGCAAAGCGACCGGCGGGAATAGCGGCAAGATAGGCCTCCTGCTGGGCCTGGGGCAACGCTTGGGTCATATCGGTGTCAATAAATCCGGGGGCGACGACATTTGCGGTGATGCCGCGAGAGCCAACCTCCCTGGTGAGCGAACGGGCTAGACCGACCAACCCCGACTTAGCGGCGGCATAATTCACCTGCCCGGGTGAACCGTACAGACCAACAACGCTCGAAATGAGAATGACACGACCAAACTTTTGTTTGAGCATGGATCGGATAGATCTTTTGACCACCCGAAACACCCCGGTCAAATTGGTGTTGATGACGTCTTCAAAGTCCTCGTCGCTCATACGCATGAGCAGGGTGTCGCGGGTGATCCCTGCGTTTGCCACCACGACTTCAAGGGGACCAAGAGCTGCCTCTACGGCTGCGATGGCGGCATCCAGCGAGGCGCCATCGGTCACATCGGCACGGACAGTCATCGAGCCCGCGGGACCCTCCCCCTGCCTGGCCGTCACAGCGACTTTGTGCCCCTCATGGACGAAGCGCTCCGCGATGGCATACCCGATTCCGCGGTTGCCCCCGGTGACTAAAACTGTTCTTGATGTGGTCATAAAATCAAGCTTATTAGCAGGTGGTTGTTCTACGATGAGGTAACGATGACAAACGTGTACACCGCCACCTCTCTCCAGGCCGCACCGGAGTCCGAACGCCGCGCCCGCATGATCAAATACACGGTTGCAATGTTGGTGCGTTTGGCCTGCATTGGCGCCTGCTTTGTGGTGGAGGGGTGGTGGCTGTTACTCCCGGCTTTGGGTGCCGTGATTTTGCCCTACTTTGCCGTCATTCTTGCCAACTCCGTCACACCCAAGCCCCCCACGGGTGGCCCGCTTCGTCCAGGGACGATGAGTGTCGTCTCCCCAAAATGATTATTCCCGGAGCCGAAACGCCCACCAAGCGGTGTTCGAGGACATCCTGTCGAGAAGAGCCCACCTGGGAAGTGCAGTGGCGTAATCCAAAAATTCATTCCGAAGATCGAGTGAAAATTTGGTTGGCCTGCGACGTACACCAGGAGTTTTTTCAAGGCTATTTGGAGCAGCGCAACTTCCCCGTGACCTGTGTGGCAATCACGGAAGAGGCCTAAGGTGCTTCGACTATTTTTCACCTCGCGGTGGATGGGGTATCTGGCGCTGACCATCGTCTTTGCCATCATCGCCTCACTGTTTGGCCTGTGGCAGTGGGACCGCAGAGGGCAAGCGGTCGAAGCGATGGATCGGGTCGAGAACAATTACGATCGCACCCCTGTCTCGTTAGAAGATTTCGTTCCCGTCTCTAACACCGTGACAGTGGCCGATGAATGGACTCCCCTGGTCCTTCGAGGAACTTTTGTTATCGAAGACCAGGTGCTTGTGCGCACCAGACCTCGGGCGGGCCAAGTTGGCTTTGAGGTTCTTGTTCCTTTTCGCACCTCGACAGACACGATCGTGGTGAATAGAGGATGGGTATCCACCGGTGAAGAGACAGACTTCCCCGATCTCATTCCTGCCCCACCCACCGGAGTTGTCACGGTGGAGGGTCGCCTCAAACTCCCCGAGCCTGAGTTGCGCGGGCGTGGAGCGCCGGAGGGACAGGTCGCCACCATCAACCTGAACATTTTGCAGCCCCTCACCACCGATACGGTGCGAGAAGATTTTTTCGTAATTGTCAGCGCCGAAACACCAGCGCCCGATCGGGCGCCTCTGCGGGGCGAACGACCGTTCCTCGATGAGGGCCCACACCTGAGCTACACCTTCCAGTGGTTTATTTTTGCTCTGATGGCGTTCGTTGGATACGGGTGGCTACTGCGCCAGGATTACCGGATTTCTCGTGGGCTCGAACCACCCAGGAAGTCTAAGCGCTCGGACGCGGAGGAAGAAGACGCCCTGTTGGAAGAAAGCAGACTCTAAGCCAGCGAGATCAGATCGGCGTATTCGTCGCTCCAGTGATCTTCCACGCCATCGGGCATAATCAGTACTCGCTCTGGGTTCAGCGCAAGGACAGCGCCGTCATCGTGGCTGACCAGCACCACGGCGCCGGCGTAGTGAGCCAGAGCGTCCAAGATTTCTGCACGACTGGCCGGGTCGAGGTTGTTGGTGGGTTCATCTAGCAGTAACACGTTCGCTTTTGATACCACCAGGGTGGCCAGTGAGAGACGCGTCTTTTCTCCACCGGAGAGAACCCCCGCAGGTTTCAATACGTCATCCCCGGTAAAAAGGAACGACCCCAACACCGACCGCGCTTCGCGCTCACCGATGTCTGGTGAGGAGGCAAGCATGTTCTCCAACACGGTTCGATTTACATCCAAGGTTTCATGCTCTTGGGCGTAATACCCGACGCGCAGCCCGTGACCGGCCTCCACCACTCCGGTGTCCGGGGCATCAACGCCTGCCAGCACTCGAAGCAGGGTGGTTTTACCGGCACCGTTGAGCCCGACGATAACGACCTTGGAGCCACGGTCAATGGCCAGGTCAACGGAGGCGAATACTTCGAGCGAACCGTAGCTTTTGGACAGATTGTGCGCAAACAGGGGTGTTTTTCCGCAGCTGGCTGGCTCAGGGAAACGCAGTTTCGCCACCCGCTCGGTTGCTCGGACATCATCGAGGCCAGACAGCATGCGTTCAGCTCGAGCCACCATCTGGTGGGAGGCGGCAGCCTTGCTCGCTTTGGCCCCAAACTTTGCCGCCTGCAGCTGCAATGCGGTCGCTTTCTTTTCCGTAATGCTGCGCTCTTTGCGGCGTCGTTCCTCATCCGCTTGGCGTTGGCGCAGATAGTTCTTCCACGACATGTTGTACACATCGATGGTGGTCCTCAGTGCGTCGAGATAGAACACGCGGTTGACGGTTTCTTCGACCAATCCCACATCGTGGGAAATCACGATGACCCCGCCGGGATAGGTGGAGAGAAAGTTTCTCAACCACAGCACCGAATCGGCATCCAGGTGGTTTGTCGGTTCGTCAAGAACCATGAGGGGTGCGTTTTGGAAGAGGATCCGCGCAAGTTCGATTCGTCTGCGCTGTCCACCCGACAGGGTGCCTAACGACTGGTCTAAAATTCCGGGAGGCAAATTGAGGTGGGAGGCGATGGTTGCCGCTTCCGCTTCCGCTTGATAACCGCCTGCGGCGAGGAATTGGTCATTGAGGCGGCCGTAGCGCTTCATGGCTGCCTGGGAGACGGCTTCTTCCGTGCTCGCCATCTCCAGTGTTGCCCGCTCCATACCGGCCATCACCTGGCCAAGACCTCGGGCATCCAGAACTCGAGTTTTTGCGGATTCTTCAGGGTCACCGGCGCGCGGATCTTGCGGCAGGTACCCCACTTCGCCGGTCACGTGGGCATATCCCGCCGTGGCAGCCAGGTCACCGGCAATGATTTTGGTGAGCGTGGTTTTGCCCGCACCGTTTCGACCGACAAGCCCGACTTTATCTCCGACGTCCACTCGAAAAGACACGTCATCCAGAAGGACGCGCGCGCCGATTCGTATCTGAAGGTTTCGAACCTCAAGCATTAACAGCTACTCACTGTGGCACCACGGGCGCCACACGTTATATCGAGAAACCGAGAGCTCTCATCATGTCACGGCCATCGGAGGTGATGCGTTCTTGACCCCAGGGTGGCATCCACACCCAGTTAATACGGAAGCGTTCCACGATGCCATCCATACTTTTTGTGATTTCTTCTTCAATCACATCCGTCAGCGGGCATCCCGCAGACGTCAGAGTCATGCTCACAATCAGCGCATCCTCTTCGTCATCCCACGACAGGTCATAAATCAGTCCCAGGTCAACAATGTTGACCCCCAGCTCGGGGTCAATCACGTCTTTGAGACCCTCTTGAACTTGGTCGAATTTCTCGTCATTCAGCGTGATGGTGCTCATGGGTGCCTCCTAGGACGGCGAATCTGCGGTGGAAGGAAGGTAACGGTCATAGCCTTCATTTTCGAGGCGGTCGGCTAGTTCTGGTCCGCCGCTGTCAACAATTTTTCCTCCCACGATGACGTGGACGAAATCAGGCGTGATGTAGTTGAGGATGCGGGTGTAGTGGGTGATGAGTAGCACACCGAGACCGGTGCTGGCTTTCGCCCGATTAACACCTTCGGCAACAATTTTTAATGCGTCGACATCAAGGCCTGAATCGGTTTCATCGAGAACAGCAATTTTTGGCTGAAGCAGCTCGAGCTGCATGATCTCGTGGCGCTTCTTTTCTCCTCCGGAGAACCCTTCGTTGACATTGCGCTGGGCAAAACCAGGCTCCATTTTGAGCGCATCCATCGCGCTTTTCAAATCGCCAATCCATTGGCGAAGGGCGGGAGCTTTCCCCTCCAAAGCTGTCTTAGCGGAGCGAAGAAAGTTGGTAACGCTGACACCGGGAACTTCGACCGGGTACTGCATCGCCAGGAACAGTCCCGCCTTCGCGCGCTCATCAACGCTCATCGCCAGCACATCTGCGCCATCAAGGGTGATGGTCCCCCCGGTTACGTGGTAGCGGGGGTGGCCGGCAATTGTGTAGGCGAGGGTGGATTTACCTGAGCCGTTAGGGCCCATAATCGCATGGGTGGTGCCGGTTTCCAGCGTCAGGGTGACTCCGGTCAAAATTTCGATGGGACCACTCTCCGTCTCGATGGAGACGTGAAGGTCGGTGATTTCGAGGGTAGTCATGCGTTGTCCTTACGGGGTTTCTGTAACGGGCTGGGGGGTCGGGTCAACGTATACGTCACCCTCGACAATGGTGACGGCATACACGGGTACAGGCTCGAAGGCCGGGAAGTTTTTTGGCTTTCCGGTGGTCAATTCAAATTTGGATCCGTGTGCCCAACACTCCAGGGTGTCATCTTCGACAAATCCTTCCGCGAGTGAAATCTCTCCGTGGCTGCAGGTATCACCAATAGCAAAAATGTCCCCTGCTGAATCTTTGACTAGGGCTATGGGCGTGCCCTCGATAGTTATTTTGAGTGCGGTCGAGACCGTGATGTCATCCGCATTGCAAATTTTGACCGCGGTCATGCAGGGACCTCCGTCGCGGAGAGCTTTACTCGCACAGTGGCGGTCAGCTCCTCAACCAGTGCGGGGTCCTCGATTTTGGAAATGATGTCGATGAGGAAGCCCAAGACGACGAGTCTTCTCGCTTCCAGCTCTTCAATTCCGCGAGACTGCAGATAAAACAACTGTTCGTCATCAAATCGTCCGGTTGCGCTGGCGTGGCCGGCACCCTTAATGTCTCCCGTTTTGATTTCGAGGTTCGGAACGGAGTCCGCTCGGGTGCCCTCACTGAGAACAAGGTTTCGGTTTTGCTCATAGGAGTCTGTGCCTTTAGCATCGGCTCCAATCAACACATCTCCCACCCAGACCGTCCTTGCACCACGCCCGTGTAGTGCGCCTTTGTAGGCCACGCGCGAAATCGTGGAGGGGCCAACGTGGTTGACATACACACGGTGTTCCAAATGTTGGGATGCGTCCGCAAAATACCCACCAAACAGGTGAGCCTCTGACCCTTCGCCCACCAGGTGGGCGCTCGGGTTGAGAATCACGATGTCGCCACCGAGGTTCACCACAATGTGGGTGAGCACGGCTTTTTTTGCCAGGGCTGCGAAGTGGGCGCCATAGTGAATAGCGCCGGGATTCCACTCCCCCACAAACACTGCGTGGAGAGAAGATTCTTCGCCAAGGTCAAATTCAACGTTTTCCCCCAGCGCCGCATCCCCGGTCGAAGAAAGAATCAGTGCCGCTTTCGCGCCCTGTTCAAGACGAATAATGGTGTGCGCCGCGCGCAGCCCCGTTCCCAAGTGACCGCGGTGAAAACGCAGCGGCTCGGTGTGAGTGCCTTCGATGGTGATGGTCAGCACCTCTTGAGTCTGGCTCCACGCGTTAGCGGCAAGTCGATCCTCGGAGATTCCGACAACGCCGCGCTCCGCTTCACCCACACTCACCCAGGCCACCTGAACACCCTCAACCTGGGGGGAGTCCAACTCATACCGGCTGCCGTCCAGGCTTTCCTCCATGAGAGGTCGGAGCTTGGGGACAGGGCTGAGGCGCCATTCTGCCTCGCGACCGGTGACAATGGGGAAATCTTCGACTGCGGTGGAGGCGAAACGTTCCGAGCGGGTCTGAACCGGAACGTCGCCACCCCCACGAGAGTCTGGCGGCGTCAGAAGGGGACTGGGGCCGCTTGAGGTGCTGGTGCTCATTTAACCGACGGAGCCTTCCATATTCATTTCGATAAGTTTGTTCAGCTCCAAAGCGTATTCCATGGGCAATTCTCGAGCGATGGGCTCGATAAACCCACGAACGATCATGGCCATTGCTTCATCTTCTGCCATACCTCGGCTCTGCAGATAAAACAACTGCTCCTCGCTGACGCGTGACACGGTCGCTTCGTGACCCAACTGCACGTCATCGACACGGATGTCGATGGCCGGGTAGGTGTCACTGCGGGAGATACTGTCGACAAGTAGCGCATCACATCTCACAGTGTTCGCTGAGTGATGGGCGTTCTCGTCCATGCGGACTTCGCCTCGGTACGCGGATCGCCCACCGCCACGAGCAATGGATTTAGAGACAATCGAGGACGTTGTGTGAGGGGCCATATGGACCATTTTGGCTCCGGCGTCTTGGTGCTGGCCGGGGCCGGCAAAGGCCACCGACAAAGTTTCGCCTTTGGCTCGCTCCCCTACCAAGAACACGGACGGGTACTTCATGGTCACTTTGGAACCCAGGTTGCCATCAATCCACTCCATGGTGGCACCTTCGTGCGCAATGGCACGCTTGGTGACCAGGTTGTAGACGTTGGTTGACCAGTTCTGAATCGTTGTGTAGCGAACGCGAGCGTTCTTTTTCACAATAATTTCCACTACGGCAGAGTGCAGAGAATCACTGGAGTAGATGGGTGCGGTGCAACCTTCGATGTAGTGCACGTAGCTGCCCTCGTCAGCAATGATGAGCGTTCGCTCAAACTGGCCCATGTTCTCCGTGTTAATCCGAAAGTAGGCCTGGAGGGGAATATCGACGTGCACGCCCGGTGGGATATATACAAACGATCCGCCCGACCACACGGCAGTGTTGAGGGCGGCAAACTTATTGTCGCCTGAAGGAATCACGGAACCGAAGTACTCCGTGAAGAACTCGGGGTGCTCGCGCAGCGCCGTGTCGGTGTCAAGGAAGATGACGCCCTGCTCCTGCAGGTCTTCACGAATCTGGTGATAAACCACTTCAGATTCGTATTGCGCGGCAACACCGGACACCAGGCGTGAACGCTCAGCCTCGGGAATTCCCAACTTTTCGTACGTGTTGCGAATGTCCTCGGGGAGATCTTCCCAAGTCTGTGCTTGACGTTCGGTGGACCGAACGAAGTACTTAATGGTGTCGAAGTGAATTCCCGACAGGTCAGCACCAAAGGTGGGCATCGGCTTTTTCTCAAACAGGGCGAGGCCTTTGAGTCGTGCCTTCAGCATCCACTCGGGCTCGTTTTTGAGAGCGGAAATTTCTCGGACGACCTGTTCGGACAGTCCTCGCTTGGCAATCGCACCGGCTGCATCGGTGTCGTGCCATCCAAATTCGTAGTTTCCTAGACCTTCGAGGTCGGGGCGGTCGAGCAATACATCTGACATGGCTCTCCTCTTTCTCTCGTGCGGATCGAGGGGTGTTGGTTTCCAGCCCCTCCACGGTTTTCTCTTCTACACTCTGCACTAAGACCTGGTGAGAGTGATGAGAGCGGCTTCATCACCACTACCTCTACCGTATCGGCTTTGTTTGCTTCTGGGAAGGCTGGAATCCGTGAAACCCCTGTGGAAGTTTCTTCCTAGCGCTGTTGATCGGCGCGTCAAATTTTTTGCGTGGGCGTCTCTGGTTAGCCAGACTCTCATTATCGGCACCGGGGGTGCCGTTCGGCTGACCGGTTCCGGTTTGGGTTGTCCCACATGGCCCCGGTGCACGGAAGATTCCTTTATTTCGACCCCCGAGATGGGTCTGCACGGTCTGATCGAGTTTGGCAACCGGCTGTTGACTTTTGTTCTTGCGATCATTGCCATCGTCATGGTGGTGTTGCTGCTGCGTCTGCGCCGTGAACGGCCAGAGCTTTTTCGTTTGTCGATTGCGTTGGGCTTGGGTATTCCCGGCCAGGCGGTTATTGGCGGTATTACGGTTTTGACAAACCTGAACCCGTGGGTGGTGGGGCTGCACTACGTGCTTTCACTTGTGCTGGTGGGCTTGGCGGCCGTGTTGCTCTATCGCGTGCGCACCGGAAAGCGGCAAAAAATGTGGTCGGTTGCGCCTCCCGTGCGTTTTCTCACCGCCACCCTCTCGGTGGCGTTGAGCATTTCTTTGGCTATGGGTGTGATCACCACCGGTTCGGGTCCCCACTCTGGTGACGGTGGAGCCGCGCGAAACGGACTTGATTCGTGGCTTCTGCAGCATTTTCACTCGTGGCCTTCCTATATCGTGCTTGGTCTCTTGGTGAGCCTGACGGCCGCCTCCTGGTGGGCCGGCGTGGGGTCAGCGGGCTTCCGGAGAGCCACCACGGGCGCTTTGGGCGTCACGGTGGCCCAGGTAGCCCTCGGGCTTTATCAAGCGCGCAATGGTCTTCCTGAGCTCGCCGTCGGCATTCACATGGTTCTCGCCGCTGTGCTTGTCGCGCTTGTCACCACGCTTCTGCTGGCGCAAAAACAGAACAGTGCCCAGGAAGATGTTTTGCGCCCACTCCAGGAGCACGCTCCCGCAACGCGCGGATAGTTTTGTTTACGGCCGCCCGGTCGACATAGTGATGCTCTCGAGGAACACGCCCTTCAGCGCGCTGCAGCAGCAAACGATCTCGCTCGGAGAAACTAGTTGCGCGGGTGTGGACTGCGCCCAGGGCAGGTAGGTAAGCGCTGGGGCGTCTGGCGGGGTGCCTGCCGGGGTGTCTGCCGGGGTGGATACTGGTGCATTCATCTCCGCTAGAGGCGGGTTCGAGCTTCCCCCTCAGAAGCGAACGGTCCTTGAGGGCGCTACCTAGCTCAAAGGTGGCTTACCCACCGCACTACCAGGGCAGAAGCGGGTCGACCCCCACGGCAATAAAGAGCAGGGTCAAATAGGTAATGCTGGCGCCAAAGACTTTCATGGGCGAGGTTTCAAGACCGTGCAACGCGCGGTGATAGAGCCGATGGGCTTCGATAATGAACCAGCCCCCGCTGATGAGTGCCACCGCTGCGTAGAGAATGCCCATCGAGGCAACAGGAATCAGCAGTAGTGAGGCCACCACGGTTGCCCACGCATACAGCACCACCTGCAGACCAACCGCGGGAGCCTCGCGCACCACCGCGAGCATTGGCACGTGTGCGCTGGCGTAATCCTCGCGGTATTTCATCGACAGCGGCCAATAGTGGGGCGGCGTCCACAAAAAAACCACCAGGAAAAGAATCCAGGCTTCCAGCCCGATTTCTCCGGTCACCGCCGCCCAACCGATCAGGACAGGGAAACATCCGGCGATGCCGCCCCAAATGATGTTTTGTTCACTGCGTCGCTTTAACCAGATCGTGTAGACGAAGACGTAAAAAGCAATGGCTCCAAGCGCAAGCACGGAGGCTAGTGGTGTGGTCCAGACCCACAAAAGGATGGCGGATAGCGCAGCGAGGACGCTCGCAAAGATGAGTGCGGCGCGCGGGGAAATTTCCCCTGTCACCAGGGGGCGTGACTGGGTGCGACCCATGATGGTGTCAATGTCGCGGTCGATATACATGTTGAAAGTGTTGGCACTACCCGCGCTCAAAGCGCCTCCGGCGACGGTTGCGAGCACCAACCAGAAGCTCGGAAGGCCACGCTCAGCCAGAACCATCACGGGGATGGTGGTAACCAACAGCAGTTCGATAACCCGGGGTTTTGTAAGTGCCAGGTACGCGCGAAAAGTAGAGAGTGGCGTTGAACCAGAGCCCACAGAGGTGGGGACGGAGGTTGTGGTCATGTCATCCTTTGCGAGGGTGTTGCCTCAAAGTCTAGAAGGTGAAGCCTCAGGAGGCCCTGAGTGTGCCCGAGGGCCACGGTGAACGCCGGCCGATGTGGTGGTGGCCGGTAGGCTGTCATTCGCCGGTACTTGGTTCCTTTTCGGCAGAAATGTTGTGTTCCCCAGCGAAGAAAGAGTTGTCCTGCGTTATGACTTCTGTATTTGATAATCTCGATCGCCAAGCCGTTGACACCGCTCGAGTTCTCGCAGCAGACGCTGTGGAGAAAGCGGGCCACGGACACCCCGGTACGGCGATCAGCCTCGCTCCGCTGGCCTACCTGCTCTACCAAAAGGTGATGGCGCTTGACCCTTCTGATCCCGCGTGGCTGGGCCGTGATCGTTTTATTTTGTCGGCGGGCCATTCGTCGCTCACCCAGTACGTTCAGCTGTTTATGGGAGGGCTAGGGCTGGAGCTTGATGACCTGAAAGCGCTGAGGACGTGGGGCTCGCTGACCCCCGGTCATCCCGAATACCGTCACACCGACCACGTAGAAATGACGACGGGTCCACTTGGCCAAGGAATTGCCTCGGCGACAGGTTTTGCCTACGCACAGCGTTTTGAGCGGGGCCTCTTTGACCCCGATGCGCCCGCCGGGGAGTCCCCTTTCGACCATTTCATCTACGTGATTGCCGGTGATGGTGACATGCAGGAGGGCGTCTCGGCAGAGGCCGCCTCACTCGCTGGCCACCAAGAGCTTGGCAACCTCATTGTGTTTTATGACGCCAACCAAATCTCTATCGAAGATGATGTCGATATTGCTTTCTCGGAAGATGTGTCCGCCCGCTACGAGTCATACGGCTGGGATGTGCACACTGTCGATTTCGGCCAGGGAGAAAACTACACCGAAGACGTGGACGCGGTGATGGCAGCGATTGCTTTGGCTCAGCGCGAAAGCGGTAAACCCTCCCTCATCACCGTGAAAACGGTGATTGGGTGGCCCTCCCCCACCAAGCAAAATACCGGAAAAATTCACGGCTCCGCTCTCGGTGCCGAGGAGGTGGCTGGTTTGAAGCGCGCGGTGGGCATGGATGACACGCAGTCTTTCCATGTTGCCCCTGAGGTTCTCGAACACAGCAGAAAACTCCGTGATCGCTCGGGCGTTGCCCGCGCACAGTGGGATGCCCGGTTTGAGTCCTGGTCCACGGCGAACCCGGAGCGTCGAACCCTTCTGGATCGTCTCCTGTCTGGCACGGTGCCCCCGCTTGAAGACCTGTTGCCGAGCTTTGCCGAGGTGGGTTCGATGGCGACCAGGCAGGCTTCAGGGCTTGTAATCAACGCCCTCGCTGGCACACTGCCAGAGCTGTGGGGTGGGTCGGCTGACCTTGCCGAATCGAATTTGACCACCATTAAGGGTGCTCAGTCCTTTGCGCCCCTGAAACGCAGCACAAAGGAATGGTCGACGGATACTCACGGCCGTGTTCTCCACTTTGGTATCCGCGAGCACGCGATGGGCGCCATTCTCAATGGCATCGTGTTGCACGGCCCCACACGGGCTTTTGGCGGCACGTTCCTAATCTTTAGCGACTACATGAGGCCCTCCGTGCGGTTGGCCGCTTTGATGAAAATCCCCGCGCTGTATGTGTGGACTCACGATTCGATTGGGTTGGGTGAAGATGGTCCCACCCACCAACCGGTGGAACAGTTGGCAAGCTTGCGCGCAATCCCCGGTCTTGACGTGGTGCGGCCCTCCGATGCTCACGAAACCGCGTGGGCCTGGAAAACGATGCTCGAGCGGACCCAAGAGGGGCCTGCTGGAATCGTCCTCACCAGGCAAGCCGTTCCCGTCCTCACCAGAGGTTCTGACCTCGCGGAGGGCGACACCTTCGCTCACGCTCGCCATACGGCCCGCGGTGGGTATGTTTTGGCCGAAGCAGTGGGTGAGTGCGAGATTGTGGTGATTGCCACCGGATCTGAGGTGTCCCTTGCTCTGGAGGCGCGCGATGTCTTGCAATCCTCCGGCCACCCGACCCGCGTGGTGTCGATGCCCTGTGTGGAATGGTTTGACGCACAAACCCCCGAATATCGCAACGAGGTACTTCCTCCCGCGCTCAGGGCACGAGTGACCGTAGAGGCAGGTATTTCTCAGAGCTGGCACCGCTTCCTCGGTGACCACGGACGAGCAGTATCCCTTGAGCACTATGGGGCTTCCGCCGATGGAGGTGTCCTGTATCGCGAATTTGGCATCACCTCCGAGGCTGTCGTTCATGCAGCCACCGACAGTCTCAACAGCACACGAACGGATAGCAAATGACTCTCTCCCCCACCGCCGAACTCGCCGGACTTGGCGTCAGCATCTGGCTCGATGACCTCTCGAAAGACCGCCTGACCTCGGGCTCCTTGGCAGGGCTCATGGAGTCCCACAACGTAGTGGGTGTGACCAGCAACCCCACCATTTTTGCTGGCTCACTCGCCGGAAGTGACTCCTATGCCACCGACATCGCACGGTTAGCCGCAGCGGGCCACAGTGCTGAAGATGCGGCCTTTGCGATTATGGTCTCCGATGTTCAAGGAGCGTGTGACCTATTGCGGGGGGTCTTTGAGAACACCCACGGTGTTGATGGTCGTGTCTCCCTTGAAGTCTCCCCCACGCTCGCCAACGACACCGAGGGAACCATCGCGCAAGCTGTTGCGTTGTCGAACCAAGTGGGTCGCGACAACCTGATGATCAAAATACCTGCCACCCGCGCTGGGCTTCCCGCGATCACCGAAGTGTTATCCCAGGGCATCTCTGTCAATGTCACGCTGATTTTTAGCCTCGAACGCTACGCCGAGGTCATCGACGCCTACGTTGCCGGTATCACCCGGGCCCGAGAGAGGGGTCACGACCTCTCTGCAATCCACTCTGTGGCGTCGTTCTTTGTGTCCCGCGTGGATGCTGCTATCGATGCGAAGCTGGTGGCTATTGGCACGGATGCCGCCCTCGCGCTGAAGTCCCAGGCAGCAATAGCGAACGCTCGCTTGGCGTATGAACTTTTTGAGGCCCGCCACGCCACCCCTGCGGCACTCGCCCTGATCGAGAACGGCATGACCCGCCAGCGTCCACTGTGGGCCTCGACAGGGGTGAAAGACCCCGCGCTTCCCGAGACCCTTTACGTCACGGAGCTCGCCGTGAGTCACACGGTGAACACCATGCCGGAAAAAACCCTTGTGGCCACGAAGCGCGACGGCGGAATCACCGGTGATCGTGTCCATGGCACCTACGACGAAGCTCGAGCGCTCATGGCGGCGCTGGGTGATCTGGGTATCTCGCTGGTTGACGTCACCGATGAGCTGGAGCGCGAGGGGGTAGCGAAGTTTGTGGCTTCGTGGCAGGAACTTCTCGACACCGTCACGCGTGCAATGAGTGTGAGCCGCTAGCCATGCACATCACTCTCTCCCCGGAGAGAACTGCAGCCATCGACGAGGTGGTTGCCCAAGCGGTGGCGGAGGGTTTCTCCCGGGCCCTGATGTCGCAGGACTCAACTCTCTGGGGGCCACAGGCCGAGCCTGAGGCGGCTATTCGTCTGGGGTGGACTCGTTCACCGTCCGTCTGGTTACCGCTTGTTGAGGAGCTTCGTGTGCTCCGAGAGAGCACACTTCAGGCTGGGCTCACCAGGGTGGTGCTGTGTGGGATGGGGGGCTCATCATTGGCCCCCGAGGTGATGGCTCGCGCTTCGGGTGTTGAGATGACCATCGTTGACACCACCCACCCCGACCAGCTTGCCCCGATTCTCGAGGGGGACCTTTCTCACACGATCGTGGTGGTCTCCTCAAAATCTGGTGGCACGGTGGAGACGGACTCCCAACGGAGGGCCTTCGAGCAGGCGCTTCGAGATCAGGGCATCGACCCCTCGGATCGCATCATTGTGGTGACCGACCCTCAGTCACCACTGCATCAGGACGCGCAGCGCCGGGGATACCGGGTTTTCCTTTCCGACCCCACCATTGGTGGCCGGTTCTCTGCCCTGAGTCCTTTCGGTTTGGTGCCCTCGGCGCTTGCCGGGGTAGATATCGAAGCGATTGTTCGTGACGCGACCAGCGCTCACCAGGCGCTGTCCAAGGACGCGGTGGATAATCCCGGACTCATGCTCGGTGCGGCCATCTCGGTGTCTCACCCGCTGCGCAACAAGCTGCTCCTGCACCCTTTTGCTGCCCTACCGGGCCTGGGTGACTGGATTGAGCAGCTGATTGCGGAATCCACCGGCAAAGAGGGCAAAGGGGTGTTACCCGTTGTCGGAACACATCTCGAAGCACTCCCTGATGGAATCACGGTGGGTGAGGGGGACTCTGGGTGGGATATCTCGCTTCGGTGCTCACTCGGTGAACATTTTCTGCTCTGGGAGTTTGCGACCGCCCTGTCCGGTGTGGTCCTCGCGGTGAACCCCTTTGATCAGCCCAACGTGGAAAGCACCAAAATTGCGGCGCGAGTGCTTGTGGAGAGCCCTGACCGGGTGGTTCGCGAAGAACTCGCCGTCGCCGGTGCCACCGTATGGGCGTCGCCGCCACTGCCTCAGAACTCTGCGACGCTCTCCAGCGTTCTGGAGCACGCACTCGCGGGCGTTGGTGAGCGTTCCTATGTGGCGCTGTGTGTCTTTGGCAATCAGAGCGCCCAGTCAGAGTGGGAGCGGGCCAGGGGAGCACTCGAGAGCACACTTGGCCGGCCTGTGACGCTCGGCTTTGGGCCACGATTTTTGCACTCCACGGGCCAATTCCACAAAGGCGGCCCCGCCGAAGGCGTCTTCGTCCAGATTCTGGAGACACCGGAGTCCACGAGAGAGATTCCTGGCCGCGAGTTTGACTTTGGAACACTGCTCAGCGCTCAAGCTCATGCCGACGCTGATGTTTTGGCACAATCCGGTGTTCCGGTGACGAGTATTACGGTCTCGCGAAGCGGACGTGCCGAACTTGTTGAACTCCTTGGGGGCTAGCGCCGCCCCTTTTTTACGCGGAGTCTCGCCAGTGCGTCATCGAGAATCTGCTTGGCCTCGTCGGCGCTCCTGCGCTCTTTCACATAGGCGAGGTGAGTTTTGTACGGCTCGTTGGTGGCAAGCTCTGGAGGATTCACTTTGTCCCGACCGGCAGGAAGACCTGTGGAAGGGGAATCGATAAGCTCGGGAATTTCTTCGGGATCAATGTGTGCGGAAAAATGCCGCACCGTTTCGTTGCCCATCACATCCCAGTAGGACACAGCAATGCGCTCTGCTTGGATACCACGATCTTGTTCACCCATGGGGCCGGAACCGACACGGGTCCCCCGAATTGCACTACCGCCTGAAGCCATGAAAAAACCTTCCTAAACGTCAAACCGGGTAAAGAGACCAAGGGTGATAATGCTGGATACCCACACCAGCGCAACCACCACGGTGATCCTGTTGAGGTTGCGCTCTGCAACGCCCGAGGATCCCAGGTTGGAGGTGACACCGCCGCCGAACATATCTGACAACCCTCCACCGCGCCCGCGGTGGAGCAAAATCATCAGGGTCAACAGGATGCTCGTCAGTGCGAGCACCACCTGAAAAACGACGCGCAATACTTCCACAACAACCTCCTGGGTAACACCCCACTATAAACGCTGGGGCAGAGCTTTTAGTCCAGCGTGACGTGTTTCGGGAACTGGACAATGGCTGCAAACTCTTTAACGTCCAAGCTAGCTCCCCCTACAAGGGCGCCATCGACGTCTTCCCGCTTCATGAATGACGCGATATTGCTCGATTTAACGGAACCACCGTAGAGAATGCGCGTGCGGGCTGCGGCCTCTGGACCGTGGACCTGGTCGATGGTCTCGCGCAGTGCGCGGGCGACATCCCCGGCTTGGTCGGGGGTGGCTGCCTGCCCACTGCCGATGGCCCAGACGGGTTCGTAGGCCACGACATACTCGTCGCCAGCCCCGAGTTGGCCAAGGATGGTGCGCAGTTGTTCCACGGGCACCTTGCTCGCACCGTGGATCTCTAAGTCTTCGGCCGTTTCCCCCACACAAATGATCGGAACCAGACCGTTGCGGAGAGCAGCGAGTGCCTTCTTCCCCACAACACCGTCGTCTTCGTGATGATCAGCCCGCCGTTCCGAGTGGCCCACAATGACGTAGAAGCATTCGAGTGCGGCCAAGAAGACCCCGGAAACGTCTCCGGTGTGGGCACCTTCGTCCTCCATCGACAGGTCTTGCGCCCCAAAGCGAAGCGGGAGAGAGTCGGCATTGATCAGGGTTTGCACGGAACGCAGATCCGTGAACGGAGGGAACACGGCAACTTCCACCTCGGCGGCATCATGCTGAGCGTCTTTGAGAGCCCACGCAAGCTTTTGAACAAAAGCGATGGACTGAAGATGGGTGAGGTTCATCTTCCAGTTTCCCGCTATCAACGGTGTCCTTAGTGTTGCCATCCGAAGATCTCCAATCCAGGTAGTAGGGAACCTTCAAGAAATTCCAAACTGGCTCCACCGCCAGTGGAAATATGCCCAAAAGCCTCATCAGGGTATCCGAGGGCGCGAACAGCAGCGGCGGAGTCTCCCCCACCAACAACCGAAAGCCCCGATACTGCCGTGAGCGCTTGTGCGACGGCCGCGGTGCCCGCGGCAAATGCCTTGAATTCAAACACGCCCATCGGACCGTTCCAGAACACCGTCTGTGACGACTCAATGATGGCCCCAAACTGGGCAGCGCTCTCTGGGCCAATATCGAGGCCCATCGCCTTGGATCCGTAAGGACCACTTTCGAGTGCTTCACTGGGCAACACCTGGTGGTCGGCATCAGGCGAAAAACCTGCGGCCATCACGATGTCGGTCGGGAGGTGAATGGTCACCCCGTGGTCTGCAGCATCAGCTAAAAACTGGCGAACGGTGTCGAGCCGGTCTACTTCCAACAGGCTGGAGGCGACCTCGTGCCCCATGGCACGCAAAACCGTGAACACCATCCCACCTCCGATGAGGATGTTATCCACCGTAGGCAGCAAGGCCTGGATGACTCCGAGCTTGTCTGACACCTTCGATCCGCCCAACACCACCGTGTAGGGGTGGGCAGGTTCTGTGGTGAGACGCGTCAACACGTCCACCTCTTTTTCAATCAGAAAACCCGCGTAGCTGGTGGTGACGCGAGGCAGCTCATAGACGCTTGCTTGCTTGCGGTGCACAACGCCAAAACCATCAACAACGGTGGCGTCGACATGGTCGGCCCACTCCATAGCGAAAGAGAGCCGCTTGCCCGCATCCTTCGACGTTTCCCGCTCATCAAAACGCAAATTCTCGACCATGCAGGCACCGCCGGGAAGGAGATTCCCCACCATCGACCACACATCATCGCCGGTCACACTGCCGACAAAAGGAACGGGTTTACCCCACAGTTGGGCTAAGCGCTCCGCTACCGGGGCAAGGCTCAGGTGACGATCGTGGGGTCCGTCGGGGCGACCGAGGTGGCTACCGATAACCACTTCGGCACCCCGATCGCACAGCCATTGCAGGGTGGGAAGAAAGGCACGAATGCGCCCGTCATCGGTGATGGTGTTGCCATCGAGTGGCACATTGGCATCCACTCGGAGGAAAACAGTCTGACCGTCAAGGTCAGTGCCACCCAGCGTTCGAAGACCCACTAGTTAGAGTGACTCAGCCATGTAGGCAGCGAGGTCGACCAGGCGGTTGGAGTAACCCCACTCGTTGTCATACCAGGAGCTCATTTTGACCTGGTTGCCCAACACACGAATCAAACCGCCATCAATGATGGAGGAGAACGGGTCGCCCACAATGTCACTGGAGACGATGGGTTCTTCGGTGTAGCGCATAACGCCCGCAAAAGGTCCGGTGTCGGAAGCTTTCCTAAACGCTGCCTGAACCTCTTCGAGAGTGACGCCTCGAGAGGCTTCGACCGTGAGGTCGGTAATCGAACCGGTGGGAACGGGCACGCGGAGGGCAAAACCATCCAGCTTGCCTTTCAGCTCCGGAAGAACCAGCCCAATCGCTTTTGCCGCACCGGTTGAGGTGGGAACAATGTTGATTCCTGCCGCCCGAGCTCTGCGCAGATCGCTGTGCGGCCCATCCTGGAGATTTTGATCAGCGGTGTAGGCGTGAACGGTGGTCATGAGGCCGCGTTCGATACCAAAAGTGTCGTGAAAGACCTTAGCCATCGGGGCCAAACAGTTTGTGGTGCACGAAGCGTTGGAGACGATGTGGTGCGAGCGTGCGTCATAGTCTTGGTGGTTGACACCCATCACCACCGTGATGTCCTCACCCGAGGCTGGTGCGGAGATAATGACTTTCCGAGCCCCGGCATCGAGGTGGGCTTGAGCTTTGGTGGCATCGGTGAAAAAACCCGTTGACTCAATGACGATGTCCACGCCGAGCTCGGCCCAGGGAAGATCGCCAGGGTTACGCTCCGCGTACACGGTGATGGGCTTGCCATCGACGATGATTGTGCCCTCGCCCGCTTCAACCGAAACCGGCAGACGTCCGCCCACGGAGTCGTACTTCAAGAGGTGGGCGAGAGCTTTGGGATCACTCAGGTCATTGACCGCAACGATGCTGACGTCGTGTGAGCTTGCGAGCACTGCGCGAAAAAAACTACGCCCAATGCGACCAAAACCGTTAATTGCAACCGTAACCACGACAACCCCTTATTTCGAAACGACCAAAGCACAAACCCGGACCATCATGCCCCGGGTACTACGAGATTAGCAGTGTTGCCCCAGCCCCCTGGCGGGCGGCATCGAAACGCTTGCCAACATTGTCCCAGTTGACGATGTTCCAAAAAGCTTTCACATAATCGGCTTTAACGTTCTGGTAGTCCAAGTAGAAGGCGTGCTCCCACATGTCCAGCTGCAACAGAGGCACAGTTCCCTGTGCGGTGTTGCCCTGCTGGTCAAAAAGCTGCTGGATGATGAGCTGCGAACCGACGGGATCCCAGGATAAAACACCCCACCCAGATCCTTGGATACCCAGTGATGCTGCGCTGAAATGAGCGACAAAAGCGTCAAAGGAACCAAAGAACTCGTCAACTGCTGAGGCAATTTCTCCCTCAGGTGTTCCTCCGGCCTCCGGGTGCAGGTTGGTCCAAAAAATCGAGTGGTTGACGTGCCCGCCCAGGTGAAAGGCAAGATCCTTTTCCAGGCGGTTGATGTTGGCGAAGTTTCCCGTTTCACGAGCTTCGGCCATACCGGAGAGGGCATTATTTGCGCCATCCACATACGCTTTGTGGTGTTTTGAGTGGTGAAGCTCCATGATGCGAGCAGAAATGTGTGGCTCAAGGGCTGAGTAGTCGTAGGGAAGTTCTGGCAGCGTGTACGTCATGGTGATGGACCTCCAGGTCTGAACGGTGACTCCAGTCTAGAAGCTTTCTGCCAGTGGTGCTGTTAGAGCCGGTCAATCTCGCGGGGAACACTGTCAAGAGTGTTCGGTACGCCCAAGTCTTCGGCCTTCTTATCCGCCATGGCCAGAAGGCGTCGAATACGCCCAGCCACAGCATCTTTGGTGAGCGGTGGGTCGGCGTGATGTCCGAGCTCGTCGAGGCTGGCATCGCGGTGTTCCATGCGCAAAGCGCCGGCATAAAGAAGATGGGCGGGGATATCGGGGCCAAGCAACTCCAGTGCCCGTTCTACCCGGGCGCACGCGGCGACGGCGGCTTGAGCAGATCGGCGCAAGTTAGCATCGTCAAAGTTCACCAGCCTGTTCGCGGTGGCGCGCACTTCGCGTCTGGCGCGAAGCTTCTCCCACTCGCTGACTGCTCCGGGCGCACCCATGAGAACAAGAAGTTCGGAAATCGCATCGCCATCACGGACCATCACGCGGTGAGCCATGCGCACTTCACGTGCTTTGGACACGATTCCCAGACGAGATCCAATCCCCACCATGGCCATCGCCGCTTCTCCGGTGGGAGCCACAATGTCGATGGCCGCCGAACGCCCGGGCTCGCTGATGGATCCGCTGGCAAGGAATGCTCCACGCCAGATCGCTGGCAAATCTCCCACAGGGGAGGTCGTGAGCTTATTGGGAAGGCCTCGAACCGGGCGTTTGCGGGTATCAAGAAGACCTGTTTGCCGAGCGAGAGTTTCGCCTCCCTGGCGCACTCGCACCACGTAGAGGGGGTAGGTGCGATTCCCGGAGGGCTGCATCACCGCGGCATCGGTGGCCATTCCAAAAAGGTCGCGGATGTCCCTGCGGACACGCTTGGCTGTTTCGAGGTGGTCAAGCTCGACTTCCACGGCAAGGTGACCACCGATGACATGAAGGCCGCCAGCAAAACGCAAGATGGTGGCCAGTTCTGCCATGCGGTGGCTGGTCGCCGTGGTGGCCTTTGAGACAAGCTCGTCTTTCACTGCCACCGTCAAAGAATGCATGCGCACTAAACCTATTCGCGACCGAGATCCCGATGCTTCACCGAGATCTGAATGTCGTCTCGGGTACCGAGGCGGTGGAATAATTCTTCAGCCATCGCTACGGAGCGATGCTTACCACCGGTACACCCTATCGCAAGGGTCGCATAGGTCTTGTTCTCTCCCAAGTAGCCCCGAAGCACGACATCGAGGGACTTCTCAAAATGTTCCACAAACTCCACCGCGAGCGGATTTTCTGTCACATACGCTCGAACACTAGCGTCTCGACCCGAAGAGTCTCGCAACTTTTCTTCCCAATAAGGATTGGGTAAAAAACGCATATCGGCAATCATGTCAACATCTGAGGGAACTCCATATTTGAAGCCAAAACTCATCAGGGTGAGCCGGGTCTTGACTTGCTCGCTGTCACCGTACGCATTCTTTACCGCCATGGTGAGTTGGTGCACGTTCATCTCGGAGGTGTCGATGACGAGGTCACTGTGCTCACGAATTCCCTGCATCACCTCGCGTTCAGCCCGGATACCGTCCAACAGGGTTCCCTCACCCTGCAGCGGATGGGGCCGCCTCACCTGCTCAAAACGCCGCACCAGGACATCATCGGTGGAATCAAGAAACATCACCTGCACATCGGCATCTTTGGCCAGAGCAAGTACCGCATCCCTGGCCTCGCTGAACCGTGCGCTTCCGCGCACGTCTATCACGGCGGCCAACTGGGGCATGGCCGATTCGGGCTTTCGGGCTAGCTCCACTAAGGGAGGCAGCATTTGCGGCGGGAGATTATCCACCACGTACCAACCAAGATCTTCCAGAGAATTGGCGGCTGTAGAGCGCCCAGCCCCCGACATTCCCGTCAGAATCAGAACACGTTGCGGGGACGATTCTTTTGAGGACATGACTTCTCTCGCACGGTGTGGGTGTCTCCCATCGTAGTCTTCCTTACGAGGGGTCACCGAGAAAAGCATGGATTCTTTCAGCAACAGCCGGCCCCACCCCCGCAACGTGTGTGAGCTCCACCATGGTGGCTCCTCGAATTTTTGTGACAGACCCGAAATGTTTCAAGAGTGCTTTTGCCAATTCAGGTCCCACCCCTGGAACATCCACAAGTACGGTGGTGAGCGTGCGCTTCCTGGTCGAGCGCTGGTATTGAATGGCCACCCGGTGGGATTCGTCGCGAATCCGCTGCAAAAGGAACAGCGCTTCGCTCTGCCTGGCAAGAATCAGGGGGTAGTCAGCACCCGGGCGCCACACTTCCTCGAGCTTTTTGGCAAGGCCGCACACCGGGATATTCACTCCCGCCTCACGCAGAGCGCGCGCGGCGGCGTTGACCTGAGGTAATCCCCCATCGACCACAATCAGACCTGGCGGATACCGAAAACCGGCCGCAGAGGCTGAGTCGTCCGCGCTATCGCCCACCAACCGCGCCACTCGCCGAGAAATTACCTGGTGGATGGCTTCGGTATCGTCTCGAACATCGCGTATCGCAAAACGTCGATAGTGCTCGCGTCGGGGAAGCCCGTCTTCAAAAACCACCATGGAGGCCACCGGGTTATCGCCGCCCAAATGGGAGACATCAAAACATTCAACGCGCAGTGGCGCATCCTCAAGTCCCAGAGCACTCTGGATTTCTCCCAAAGCCATGGAGCGGGCCCCCGGGTCACTGGTGCGCCGAGACAGGTAGCTGTGCAGCGTGTGTTTGGCGTTGAGGGTGACTGTCTCGTAAAGCTTCGCCAGTTCACCCCTCTGGGCAGTTTTGAGTTTCACACCCCCCCGCTCCCCCGCCTCGGCTCGCAGGGTGGTGAGCTGTTCTTGCCACGCGTCCCCATTTCGGGGAATAGCTGGCACAATCACCAGCTTTGCGGGGATATCACCCTCAAAACCGTCACGAAGAATCATCTCCACCAGCGATTCCGGGCTGTGCTCGGCGGGCGCCTCCACCACAAAACCTTTCGCCCCTCGGATGCGTCCTCCGCGGACGCGAAATACGTGGGCAGCAGCAACCAGGGAGTCGGAGGCGAGACCAAAAATGTCAACGTCGATCTCGTCGGATAACACCATCGTGTTGCCAGCGAGAATGGTGGAAATAGCGTCGAGGCGATCGCGAAGCCGTGCCGCCCTCTCAAACTCAAGATCTTCGGCAGCTTTTTCCATGCTCAAGCGCAGACCGTTGCTGACATTACTGTCGTTGCCCGCCATGAACGACACCAGCGACACAGCGAGGCCTTTGTGCTCTGCCTGGCTTACCCTCCCCACGCAGGGCGCCGCACATTTACCAATATCACCCAGCAAACACGGTCTTTTTTCCCGAACCGCTTTGGCATAGACACTCTGGCTGCACGAGCGCACGGGGAACGCTTTGATAATCGTTGCGAGGGTATCTCGAAGAGCAAGGCTGGTGGGAAAAGGACCAAAGTAGCGGGCACCCTTGATACCTTTTTTTCGAGCCAGAAATACTCGGGGAATATCGTCGGCCATGCTCACCACAAGATAGGGGTAGGACTTATCGTCCCTGAATCGCACATTGAACTCTGGTTGAAACTGTTTGATCCAGAGGTATTCCAGGTTCAGCGCTTCACGTTCGGAGGGAACGAGAGTCCAGTCAACCCTCCCGGCTGCAGCGACCATGCGGCGGGTGCGCTCGTGGAGAGCCTCAGGTTTCTGAAAATAGGTGGTGAGTCTGGCCCGGAGGTTTTTTGCTTTCCCCACATACACCACGCGACCACCGTCATCCAGAAACCGATACACCCCGGGGGTATCAGGGATATCAGACGTTGCGGGTTGCCAGTCGTGACGTCGGGACATCATGTCCTAAGACAAGGCCTCGGCGAGGAACGCACCGGTGTAGGAACCTGCGTGCTTGGCAATCTGATCGGGGGTGCCCGTGGCAACAACCTGGCCTCCCCCCGCCCCGCCTTCGGGGCCTAAATCAATCACCCAGTCTGAGGCGGCAATGACATCAAGGTTGTGTTCAATCACCACGACTGTGTTGCCTTTATCCCCCAGTTCTTGGAGCACATCGAGCAGCTTTTTGACGTCGTGGAAATGAAGACCCGTCGTGGGTTCGTCCAGGACGTAAATTGTGCGCCCGGTGGAACGTCGCTGCAGCTCGGTAGCAAGCTTCACCCGCTGCGCTTCGCCACCGGAGAGTGTCGTAGCGCTTTGACCGAGGCGGACATAGCCCAACCCGACGTCAACAAGGGTCTTGAGGTACCGGTGGATGGACGAAATAGGTTCAAAGAACTCGGTTGCCTCACCAATGGGCATATGCAACACATCGGCGACGGTTTTGCCTTTGTAGTGCACTTGAAGCGTTTCGCGGTTATATCTTGCTCCGTGGCACACTTCACAGTCGACATAGACGTCGGGCAAAAAGTTCATTTCGATGGTGATGGTGCCATCGCCGGAACAGTGTTCACACCGCCCACCTTTAACGTTGAAACTGAAGCGCCCAGGTTGGTACCCGCGCATTTTTGCTTCGGGAGTATCCGCAAAGAGTGCACGAATTTTGTCAAACACTCCCGTGTATGTTGCCGGGTTGCTTCGCGGTGTGCGCCCAATAGGCGCCTGATCAACATGCACAATCTTGTCCAGCTGTTCCACACCTTTAATTCGGGTGTGCATTCCGGGAACGTGGCGGGCACCGTTTAGCGTATTGGCGAGGGATCGATACAGAATGTCGTTGACGAGGGAGGATTTTCCGGACCCGCTTACCCCCGTCACAGCCACCATCACTCCCAGAGGAATCTCCACGGTGACGTCTCTTAGGTTATTGGCTTTCGCACCCTCCACGGTGAGCACTCGCGCGGGGTCAACCTGCCTGCGAACCCGGGGTTCGACAACCCGAGAGGCCCCGGTCAGATACCCCGCGGTAATGGATCTCTTCTCTTTGAGCAGCGAGCTCAGAGAACCGGAGTGAACGACTGTGCCCCCAAACTCTCCCGCACCGGGACCAATGTCGACAATCCAGTCAGCTGTCTGAATCGTTTCTTCATCGTGTTCGACAACGATCAGAGTGTTACCCAGATCGCGAAGCTTAATCAACGTATCAATCAGGCGGCGGTTGTCTCTCTGGTGGAGGCCAATGCTTGGCTCATCGAGCACGTAAAGAACACCGGTCAGTCCCGAACCGATCTGGGTGGCGAGTCGAATCCTTTGCGCTTCTCCCCCCGACAGGCTTCCCGCCGTTCGGCCCATGCTGAGATAGTTGAGCCCCACCTCCAAGAGGAACTCCAGCCGGGCTTGAATTTCACGCAGGATGGGGGCAGCAATCGCATGGTCGCGTTCGGAGAGGGTGAGCGAAGACATAAAGCTGTGGGCATCGAGCAGGCTCATATCGACCACATCCGAGATTGACGCATCGTTCACAGTGACAGCGAGGATGTCGGGTCGAAGCCGTTTGCCCGCACATTGTCCGCATTGAATTTCCCGCAAATAATCGGCAAACCTCTGTTTGCTCCACTCGCTGTCGGTTTCATGGAATTTACGCTCGATGTAGGGTATGACGCCCTCAAAGCCGCTGGAATAGGTGACATCCCGCCCAAAACGGTTACGATATTTCACGACCAGATCAAAATTGTTGCCCCGCAACACGGCCTGCTGAATACCTTCGGGCAGCAACCTCCATGGCGTTTCCAGGTCAAAATCCAACTCATCGGCAAGACTGCCTAAAAGATTCGTGAAGTATCCGTAGAGTCCTTTGCCAGCCTGGGTCCAGGGCCTAATGGCGCCCTGTGCAATGCTGAGATCTGCGTCTCCAATGACCATCTGGGGGTCAACCGCCATCGTGTAACCCAGACCTGAACACCCCGGGCACGCCCCAAATGGTGAGTTGAACGAGAACGTGCGGGGTTCCACCTCGGTGAGCGAGACGGTGTGGCCGTTGGGGCAACTCAACTTTTCGCTAAACGTTTGGTTGGTGTCGCCCTCCACATCGTGAAGGGTGACGGTGCCATCGGCAAGTTTCAACGCGGTTTCAAGAGAATCGGTGAGCCGACCGAGAATATCGGGGCCCATCACCAGTCGATCAACAACGACTTCAATGTCGTGTTTCTTCGTTTTCGCAAGTTTTGGCACATCGGACAGGGTGACGGTATCGCCATCAATGCGGGCGCGGGAGTAGCCCTGGGAATTAAGGCTGCGCAACAGATCCGCAAACTCGCCTTTACGCCCAAGAACGACCGGGGCAAGAAGCTGAAAGCGCCAGCCTTCGTCACCCTGCATCACCGCATCGGCGATGGTTTGAACGCTCTGGCGTTTGATAACCTCGCCGCATTCCACGCAGTGGGGAATCCCTGTCCGAGCCCACAGCAGGCGGAGGTAGTCATAAATTTCGGTGATGGTACCGACCGTGGAGCGCGGGTTGCGGTTGGTCGATTTTTGGTCGATGGACACAGCGGGGCTCAAACCCTCGATGACATCTACATCGGGGCGATCCACCTGTCCAAGAAACTGGCGGGCGTAGGCCGAAAGCGATTCAACATAGCGACGCTGCCCTTCCGCAAAAATGGTGTCAAATGCGAGGGAAGATTTTCCTGAACCGGACAAACCGGTGAATACCACCAGTGAGTCACGAGGGATCGTGACATCGACGTTTTTGAGGTTGTGAACCCGTGCCCCTTTGACGCGGAGAACAGAGTCAGTCTGGGGTTTTTCGATAGGCACCGGCCTAGTCTAGAGAGGGTTGCCTGGGTTCCCCCGCAAGCCTCTAGGCCGTAGCGTTTGTCATTTCCCGCAGCTCGCGCTTGAGGTCCCGCACTTCGTCGCGAAGTTTTGCCGCGAGCTCAAACTTGAGCTCGCCCGAAGCCTGCATCATCTGGTCGGTCAGTGTCCCAATGAGACCACCCAGTTCTTCTGGGCCCTGCTTCAGGCTGTGTGCCCGCGAATAGCCCTCGCCCTTGGCCCCGGTCACACCCGCCAGCAACTCGTCCGAGTCGGCCTTTTCCCGGGCAAGCACCGAGGTGATGTCGGCAATCTTTTTGCGCAGGGGTGTGGGGTCGATGTTGTGCTCAGTGTTGTAGGCGACCTGCAGCTCTCGGCGTCTATCCGTTTCGGAGATTGCGGACGCCATCGATCGGGTGATTTTTGAGGCGTACATGTGTACTTCGCCGGACACGTTTCGTGCCGCGCGGCCAATGGTCTGGATCAGAGAGGTAGAGGAGCGCAGGAAGCCTTCCTTATCGGCATCGAGGATCGCCACCAGAGATACTTCGGGCAGGTCAAGCCCCTCCCTCAGAAGGTTGATACCCACCAGGACGTCGTAGACACCCGCGCGCAGTTCTGTGAGCAACTCAATGCGGCGCAGCGTGTCGACATCGGAATGAAGATAGCGGACCTTCACCCCGGCGTCATCGAGGTAGTCGGAGAGGTCTTCCGCCATCTTTTTGGTCAACGTGGTGACCAATACCCGTTCGTTTCGTCCTGCACGGAGCCGAATTTCTTCCAGCAGATCATCAATTTGACCCTCGACGGGCTTGACCACAATCTGAGGGTCAATGAGCCCCGTGGGTCGGATAATTTGTTGCACCACGCCGTCGGAGATACCTAACTCATACGGGCCGGGAGTCGCCGAAAGATAGAGGGTTTGGCCGGTCCGGCCAAGAAACTCATCAAACCGCAGCGGGCGGTTATCCATGGCGCTTGGCAGGCGAAAACCGTGCTCGACAAGAGTTCGTTTCCTGGAGGCATCCCCCTCATACATCCCACCAATCTGGGGCACGGTGGCGTGAGATTCGTCTATCACGGTGAGGAAATCGTCAGGAAAGTAATCCAACAAACAGTTGGGGGCCTCACCGGGCTGCCGGCCATCAATATGCCTCGAATAGTTTTCAATACCGGAGCAGAAGCCCAACTGCTCCATCATTTCCAAGTCATAGGTGGTGCGCATTCTGATGCGCTGCGCCTCAAGAAGCTTTCCCGCTTTTTCTAGTTCTGCCACACGCTCTTCAAGTTCCGCTCGGATGGTGACGACGGCGCGCTTCATGGTCTCCGGGGAGGCCGCATAGTGGGTGGCAGGAAAGACACTGATGGTTTCTTCGGTGGAGAGCGTGTCGCCGGTGAGGGGATGGAGCAAACTGAGCGACTCGATTTCGTCACCAAACATTTCAATCCGAATCGCGAGCTCCTCATACACGGGAATAATTTCCACGGTATCGCCGCGCACACGGAACGTCCCGCGTTCAAAGGCGATGTCGTTTCGCTCGTATTGCATCTGTACAAAACCTTTGATCAGCGCTTCGCGAGAAATACGCTGACCTACTTGGAGTCCCACCATCGCCTCAAAATAGTCTTCCGGTGCGCCCAGCCCATAGATGCACGACACGGTGGACACGACCACCACATCCCGCCTGCTGAGCAACGAGTTGGTGGTGGAATGCCGAAGCCGCTCCACCTCGGCGTTTACCGAACTGTCTTTTTCGATAAAGGTGTCTGACTGGGGAACATAGGCTTCAGGCTGGTAATAGTCGTAGTACGACACGAAATACTCCACAGCGTTGTGGGGCAACATGTCGCGAAGCTCTGTTGCCAACTGCGCAGCCAACGTTTTGTTGTGGGCAAGAATCAGGGCGGGGCGTTGCAAGCGCTCGATCAGCCACGCGGTGGTGGCGGACTTCCCAGTGCCTGTTGCGCCCAACAGGACGACGTCTGCCTCCCCGGCCAGAAACCTGCTCTCGAGCTGATCGAGCGCACGAGGTTGGTCACCGCTTGGGGTGTATTCGCTCACAACTTCAAAGGGTCGAAAAGCTCTCGTGGACTCCATACGTCCAAGCCTAGGCTGAGGTCCTAGGGAAAGCTCGGGCAACCTGGTTGAGCCTGTCAGGCCACGTCGCCACTACCTCCTCATACAGCTGCTGGGCAGCCCTCTCCGTGTCCTCCACCGATCTGGTGGCATCAATCACCACATCGGCCAGGGCTAGGCGTTCTGCGTCACTAGCCTGGGCGTTCACACGAGAGAGCGCCTCCTCTGCGCTGAGGTGACGATAATCCCTTAGGCGTTGAACCCGCAGCTCAGCCGGGGCGTGAACTACAACAACGAGGGAAAATTCGCCACGGTCTCTCGCTTCTGCCAGGAGCGGCACGTCATACACGAGAGGAGTCTCAGGCTCGCTCGCCACATGGTGAGCCACGGCAACGCCATACAGGCGCTTGACCTCGGGGTGCACAATCGCATTCAGATCACGCCGGGCATCGGGGTCGGAGAAAATAATCGCACCCAGCGCACCGCGGTCAAGTTCGCCAGAGGGCAGCAGAATGTGTGGACCAAAACGAGCCTCGACCGCCCGGAGGCCCGTCGAGCCTGTGGCGACTGCCTCACGAGCGAGAGCATCGGCGTCGATAACTTCGGCTCCGAGCTGGCGCAGGACCCGCGCTACCGTGGACTTTCCCGCTGCCACACCGCCTGTCAGAGCAACGACCGTCATATTCTCACCTTATCGAGGCTTAAATAGTGAGGGCCCCACCACACGTGGGGCCCTCACTATTGAGGCTTTAGTCTTGGGTGCCGATGAGCTTGTCGCGCAGAGCCGCCAGTGCTTCGTCGTCAGCCAGCGTTCCAGCCTGAACCGCAGGGGCACTGCCCTGGGTCCCGGAATCGGATGCGTCTGCGGCGACCTCGACAGGAACAATGACCATTGCTGCCATGTGGGCAACCTGAGCCTTGTGGGACTCCCACCGCGCTTGGGCGTCAGCGTACTGCTGCTCCCAGACTTTGCGCTGGTCGTCGAACCCTTCGCGCCATTCGGCGGTGTCCACGTTGAATCCTTCGGGGTAGGCGTAATTGCCTTTGTCGTCGTATTCGGTGGGCATTCCGTAGAGTGCGGGATCAAATTCGCTACCCTCGGGGTCAACGCCTTCGTTTGCCTGCTTGATGGACAGCGAAATCCGGCGACGTTCGAGGTCGATATCAATGATTTTCACAAACACTTGATCGCTCGTGGTCACCACTTGCTCTGCAAGTTCGATGTGCTTGTCAGACAGTTCAGAGATGTGAACCAGCCCCTCAATTCCATCTGCGACACGAACAAACGCTCCGAAGGGCACCAACTTGGTGACCGCTCCGGGGGCAATCTGGCCAATCGCGTGAGTTCTTGCGAATACCTGCCACGGGTCTTCCTGAGTTGCCTTCAGCGACAGCGACACGCGTTCGCGCTCCATGTCGACCTCGAGGACCTCGACGGTGACTTCCTGGCCGACTTCGACAACCTCGCTGGCGTGCTCAATGTGCTTCCAGCTCAACTCAGACACGTGGACGAGGCCGTCTACGCCACCGAGGTCAACGAATGCACCAAAGTTGACAATCGAGGACACGATGCCCTTGCGGACCTGGCCCTTGACCAAGCCTTCCAGGAAGCTGGAGCGGTTTTCGCTCTGGCTTTGCTCCAGCAGGGCGCGACGAGAGAGAACCACGTTGTTGCGGTTCTTGTCGAGCTCCAGAATCTTGGCTTCCACTTCCTGGCCCAGGTAGGGGGTCAAGTCGCGCACGCGGCGAAGTTCGATGAGTGAGGCGGGAAGGAAGCCGCGCAGGCCGATGTCGACGATGAGGCCACCCTTGACGACCTCAATGACGGTTCCGGTCACCACGCCATCTTCTTCTTTGATCTTTTCCACATCACCCCAGGCACGCTCATATTGAGCGCGCTTCTTAGAGAGAATCAATCGGCCTTCTTTGTCTTCCTTCTGGAGGACCAACGCTTCGATCGCATCACCAACACTGACAACCTCGGAAGGGTCGACATCGTGCTTGATGGACAGTTCGCGGGAGGGGATAACGCCCTCAGTTTTATAACCGACATCGAGGAGAACCTCGTCGCGATCAATTTTGACAACAGTACCTTCGATGAGGTCTCCGTCATTGAAAAACTTCAGTGTTTTCTCGACCTCAGCCAAGAAATCTTCGGCGCTGCCGATGTCGTCAATTGCGATTTGCTTCGGGCCAGCGCTCGTGTTGGATGTCATAGAGATGGATTTAGAGGTTTCTACTAGGGTCGCCCACCTGGTGGTGGGTAACACGGCGATAAACCGTCCGGTTGGACGACGCTCCAGTGTATCCATGGGCTGGCGTCAGGGCCAAACTTAGTGTGCGGCGTCGTCCCAGTGGGATCCCCACCCCAGCTGAACATCCAGGGGAACCAGCAGTGTCGCAGCCTGGCCCATATGCTGGACGACAATTTTCTCCAGGGCATCACGCTCTCGGGGCATTACCTCAAAAACCAGTTCATCGTGCACCTGCAGGGTCATCCTTGACTGGAGGCCTGTAGAACTGATTTCCGCGTCGATGCCGATCATGGCCCTTTTGATAATGTCAGCGGCGGTGCCCTGAATGGGTGCGTTCAACGCCGCCCGCTCGGCGGCTTCGCGAACTATCCGGTTGGGCGATGCCAGGTCAGGAAAAGGCCTTCGTCTGCCAAAGATTGTCTCGGTGTAACCATCTTTGGCAGCCTGCTCCACGACGCTGCGCAGGTAATCCCGGACACTGCCGAATCGTCGGAAATATTCGGTCATGAGCTCTTTGGCTTCGCCGGTGGGAATGCGAAGCTGCTTGGCCAGGCCAAACGCCGAGAGACCGTAGGCGAGCCCGTAACTCATCGCCTTCACTGTGGTGCGCATTTCCGGGGTCACCGTGTCGGGGTCCACATCAAAAATTTTTGCACCGACAAACCTGTGCAGGTCTTCCCCGGCGTGGAAAGCCTGAATCAGCCCTTCGTCTCCCGAAAGGTGGGCCATGATCCGCATCTCAATTTGGGAATAATCAGCGGTGAGTAAGCCTTCGGAGGGTTCTTGTGCCACGAAGGTGGCGCGGATCTGATGGCCTACATCGGTGCGCACCGGAATGTTTTGCAGGTTCGGGTCGAGTGAGGACAATCGCCCGGTGCTGGTGCCGGTTTGATCAAAAGTGCTGTGAATCCGGTGATCCGTGGCTACAGAGGCCCGGAGGCCCTCCACAATCTGACGCAACTTCGTTACATCGCGGTGGTGGAGCAGCGCGTCTAAAAAAGGGTGGGGGTTGGTCAATTGCAGCTCTTGGAGAGCTGCGGCATCCGTGGTGTAGCCCGTTTTGGTTGCCCGTGTCTTTGGCATCGCTAGCTCATCGAAGAGCACTGCCTGGAGCTGTTTGGGCGAACCGAGGTTGACCTCGTGGCCAAGCGCTTTAAACGCGGCAGTTTCCCACCGGGAAACATCGGTGCCCAAACTTTCTTCGAGGGAGGTGAGAGCGTCCTTGTCGCTGCCAACACCCACGCTTTCCATGGCGGCAAGAATCGGCACTAACGGCAGTTCTATGGTGTGGAGAACCCGGAGGCTTCCCTCATCGAGACGAGCAGTGATCTGGGTCCAGAGCCCGAGTGCCCACCACGCTTCGACGCCCGCGCCCACAGGAGACTCCTCCGGGAGCAACTGGTCTGCGCGGGGCGCAGGCAGGGTGATCCCCATCACGGCAAACACCGCATCAGCAAAACCGAGTGATTTCCCTGACGGCTTCTCCACCCAGCCTGCCAAATACCCATCCCCTGCCGGCACGATGGGGCCCACGCCGTGTGAGCCGAGCAATGTGAGCTGATCTTTGGCGTGGAAAAACACCCACCTGTGGTCGGGGTTGGCGAGCGCGGCGAGGAGCGGGTCATGGTCTGGACTTCCCTGCGTCCACGGAACCCGAATTGCCTGATCCCCGTGGGCTAAGCCAATTTCCTCTATGGCCCCGGCGGAGCCCCGAATGGAGAGGCCAATGGGGTCGCCTTCGCGCTCCCCCAGCCATGCCTGGAGTTCTTCATCAGCCAGGGTTACTTCACCGGGAGCGACAACCTCTACTGCGACATCCTTCAGCGGGTCTGCGGCCTCGGTGTTGACCCCCGCTAAAGCCAGCACACGCTCCGTCAGAGTGCGAAAAGCGAGTTTGCCAAACACGGCCCGCACCGCTTCGATGTCGAGGGGTGCTCGGATGAGGTCCCCAAGGCTCACTCCGAGCTCAACATCAGTCAGGAGATGGTTGAGCTCGCGGTTCAATACCGCTCTGCTTTGCTGGTCACGAAGGTTGTTACCGACAACGCCTGGAATCTCGGCAGCAGCAGCGAGCACGCCAGCGAGTGAGCCATATTGGGTAATCCACTTGACGGCCGTTTTCTCCCCCACCTTGTCAATGCCAATCAGGTTGTCGCTCGTTTCGCCGACAAGCGCTGCGATGTCGGGGTATCTCTCGGGTGGGACGCCATAGCGTTCTACGACGGCGTCGGGGGTATAGCGCTTAAGCTCTGCCACCCCCCGGGCACTGGGATACAACACGGTGACGTTGTCATTGACCAGCTGGAATGTGTCCCGATCGCCTGACACCACCAGAACGGTGAAGCCTTGATTCGAACCCTGCGTGGCGAGAGTGGCCAAAATGTCGTCCGCCTCGTAGTCCTCTTTCGTGAGAGTGGGGACCCCCATGGCGTGCAGCGCTTCCTGCAGCAGCGGAACTTGACCAATGAACTCGGGGGGCGTTTCTCCCCGAGTTCCTTTGTACTCGGGATAAATACGAGTTCGGAAAGAAAAGCGCGACAGGTCAAAGGCCACCGCAACGTGAGTCGGGTTCTCTTTTTTCAGAAGTCCCAGAAACATCGAAATAAAGCCGTGGATGGCGTTGGTGTGCTGTCCTTCGGGGGTTCGGAAGCTGTCTAGGGGCAGCGCGTAAAACGCCCGGAAGGCAAGCGAATGGCCGTCGATGACCATCAAGATAGGCTTATCGCTCACAGGATGAGCCTATCTTGCACACGCGTAGCCAAGGAGAACCGATGCCTCTCTTCCCCGCCGATATGGACCCCGAACTTGTGGAGCGCCTCATTGCCACGGGAGGAGGAGAGCTTGCGGTGAAGATGGGCATCGAGTTATTGGAAATTTCTGCGGAGAGGTCAATCGCGACGATGCCGGTTGCGGGAAACCGTCAGGTTGTTGGCCTCCTCCACGGTGGCGCCCATGTGGTGTTGGCTGAATCGCTCGGGTCCATGTCTTCCGCCATTCACGCCGGCCCAGGGCGAATCGCCGTGGGGATTGAAATCAACGCCACACATTCCAAATCGGTCCAGGACGGTGTCGTGACAGCAACCTGTGAAGCCCTGGTGTTGGGTCGCACCCTCGCCACCCACAGCATCACCATTCGTGACGAAGAAGGCAACCGGCTGTCCACGGTGCGGATGACGAACTTCTTGAAAGATGCCCGCGGCTAAATATCGGGGTTGTCGGATTTTTCTGACAGCTGATCGATCACGGTTTGGGCCACTTCCCGCATGGTCAACCTGCGGTCCATGGATGCTTTCTGAATCCATCGGAATGCTTCGGGTTCGGGCAACCCCATGGTGTTGTTCAAAATACCCTTAGCCCGGTCAAGAACTTTGCGGGTTTCGAGACGCTCTGCGAGATCAGACACCTCGTCTTCGAGGGCCTGAATTTGGTGATAGCGCGAGAGAGCGATGTTGATAGCCGGGATGAGATCGCTGGGGGTGAAAGGTTTCACCACGTAGGCAAGAGCACCGGCCTCCGCCGCTCGCTCCACCAAATCCTGTTGCGAGAACGCGGTGAGGAGAACCACGGCGGTAAGTTTTTTCTTCGTAATAATTTCCGCCGCCGAGATTCCATCAAGCAGCGGCATTTTGACGTCCATCACGACAAGGTCGGGGCGAAGCTCTTCCGCCAGTGCCACTGCTTTTTCCCCGTCGGCGGCTTCGGCAACAACATCGAAGCCGTGATCGATGAGGGTTTCCACGATGTCAATGCGGATGAGCGATTCGTCTTCCACCACAATGACGCGTTTCTTGGCACCCTGGGGCGTTACGTTTTCACTCACAACCCCACCCTAGGGTATGGTCGTTGAGCGCACATGGTGCGCAGGCCGGATTGGCGGAATGGCAGACGCGGAGCACTCAAAATGCTTTGTCCGAAAGGGCGTGTGGGTTCAAATCCCACATCCGGCACGTTGTGAGTGCGTTACTTTTGCCACACGGGGGCAACCCCTGCTTGGGCGTCTCCCACTGTGTGCACCCTCAGGTCGTTGGTCGATCCGGGCCGCCCTGGAGGGGACCCGGAAATAACGACCACTTTGTCACCGATTGCCGCGAGGCCGTTTTCCAAAAGCGTCTGATCGACCTGCGGATACATTTCGTCGGTGTGGGTAACTCGGGGAACAACAAACGATTCGATGCCCCAGGTAAGGGAGATCCGCCGACGGACGTCCTCCGAGGGCGTAAAGGCAATCATGGGAATGGGTGAGCGGAGCCTCGACATTCGGCGGGCTGAATCACCGGATTCGGTGAACACACACAAAAATTTCGCTTCCACAAACTCCGCAACCTCAGCCGCAGCGAGGGTAATCGCCCCGCCCTGTGTGCGGGGTTTCGTTCCAAGCGGCGGAATGCGCTTGAGTCCGTGATCTTCGGAAGACTCGAGGATGCGCGCCATGGTCGCCACCGTGACCGCGGGATACTGGCCCACACTGGTTTCACCGCTCAGCATGACCGCGTCAGCGCCATCAAGGACGGCGTTAGCAACATCGGAGGTCTCCGCCCGGGTAGGGACGGGGGAATCAATCATCGATTCCAGCATTTGGGTAGCAACAATCACCGGTTTCGCCATTTTGCGACACAGCTCAATGGCCATTTTCTGCACGATGGGCACCGTTTCGGGTGGGAGCTCAACGCCCAGGTCCCCTCGGGCGACCATGATGCCGTCAAACGCATCAATGATTTCATTGAGCGCCTCGACAGCTTCAGGCTTCTCAATTTTGGCGATGATGGGGCAGGACCGGCCCTCTTCACGCATAATCTCGCGCACCCGATCAGCGTCTGCTGCGCTTCGCACGAAGCTCAAGGCGATGAAGTCGCAGCCGAGCGCCAGGCCCCAGCGCAAATCGGCTTCGTCTTTGTCCGACAGGGCAGGAGCAGAGACCATAACGCCGGGAAGATTGATGCCCTTGTTGTTCGACACCATCCCTCCGACAATCACCGTGGTCACCACGTCGGTGGCACTGGAGCTGACCGCTTCGAGCCTGACCTTCCCGTCGTCGATGAGGAGCGTGTCACCGACAGAAACATCGCCGGGGAGGCCCTTATAGGTTGTGCCAACGAGTTCTTTCGTTCCCTCAACATCGCGGGTGGTGATGGTGAATGTATCGCCGTTACGCAGCTCGTGAGGGCCGTCGACAAACTTTTCGAGGCGAATCTTTGGGCCCTGAAGGTCGACCAAGACGCCAATGGGCTTGTTGGTGTCTACTGCTGCCCGCCGAACGTTTTTGTAGATTTCCTCGTGCACGTCGTGCGACCCGTGGGAAAGGTTCATCCGCAAGACGTTGGCGCCGGCATCAAGCAGCGCCCGGATGTTGTCATAGCTTGCGGTAGCAGGACCCAACGTAGCAACGATTTTGGCGCGTCTCATGAAATCCTTGTGTTTTTAGGCGTGAAGAGCTTGATCAAAAGCCCCGACAGGAGCAGGTAATAGCGTAGCGCCTTCAAGGAAACGATCCACCTCGGCGGCGACCGCGCGACCCTCCGCAATAGCCCAGACAATCAGCGATGCTCCGCGACCTGCGTCGCCGGCCACAAAAACACCCTCGGTGGCGGTGGTGTAGTCCGCGTGACGGCCCATATTCCCGCGGCCATCAACACCCAAGCCAAGTTGATCGGTCAGGGTTTCGTGCTCAGCACCCCGGTAGCCAAGCGCAAGAAGGACTAAATCGGCGGGTATTTCCTGTTCCGTGCCGGGCTTAGGGAACCGCCCGCCGTCACGGTACTCCGTTTCCGCAACGACCACAGCCCGCACTTCGCCCGCCTCGTTGGCGAGGAACCCCACGGTGGAGGCAAGGTATTCCCTGGATCCCCCTTCTTCGTGGGCGCTTTGAACCTGGAAGAGCACGGGATCGGTCGGCCAGGGGGCCTCACTGGGGCGCTCCGTCGGCGGTTGAGTACCAATAGCCAGCATGGTGGTCGAGAGCGCGTGTTGGCGGTGGGCGGTGCCCAAACAGTCGGCGCCCGTGTCTCCCCCGCCCAAGATCACCACGTGCTTGCCTTCCGCGTTGATAAAAGCGGTCTCGGCATCCCCTGCCTGCACTTTGTTGGAGGGGGTGAGGTACTCCATGGCGGGGTGAATCCCCATAAGGTCTCTGCCCGGCAATGTCAGATCCCTGGGAACACTCGCGCCGGTCGCAATCACGACGGCGTCGTAGCGTTCCGTCAGTTCATCCCAGGTGATGTCTGTGCCGATTTCCACACCGGCGCGGAAACGAGTCCCTTCAGCTTGCATCTGGGCCAAACGAAGCTCCAAATGCTTCTTTTCCATCTTGAAGTCAGGAATCCCGTAGCGCAGCAAACCACCGATGCGGTCGTCGCGTTCAAAAACCGCCACGGTGTGTCCCACCCTGGTCAACTGCTGTGCGGCGGCCAAGCCCGCGGGCCCGCTACCCACGACAGCGACCGTTTTGCCACTCAGGCGGTCGGGCGGAATTGGTTGCACCCACCCATTAGCCCACGCCTGATCGATGATGGAGACTTCGATATTCTTGATCGTGACGGGCGGCTGGTTGATACCCAGCACGCAGGAAGATTCACAGGGTGCCGGGCACAGACGCCCCGTGAACTCGGGGAAGTTGTTGGTCTCGTGCAGGCGCTCGATCGCGCCGCGACCGTCGCCTCTGCGCATGAGTTCGTTCCATTCGGGAATGAGGTTCCCCAATGGACAACCCCCGTGGCAGAAGGGCACACCGCAGTCCATGCAGCGGCTGGCCTGCCTTTTGAGGGCCTCCGGGTCACCGGCGCCATACACCTCACGCCAATCGCCGATACGCACCTCGACGGGCCGACGTTCGGGAAGTTCACGATCCGTGAACTTCAAAAAACCTCGTGGATCAGCCACCTGTCACCTCCAGTATTCGTCCCCACACAATGTCTCCATCGGGGTCAAGGCCCTCTTTCTTTGCCTGCTCTGTCGCTCTCAACACCGCTTGGTAATCGCGGGGCGTCACTTTGACAAAGTCGGCAAGACTTCCTTCCGGGTCATCCAGCAGGCGGGTGCCAAGAGGAGACCCGGTCCGCGCTACGTGGGTGTGCAGCAGATCCAAAACTATTTGAACATCAGCACTACCCAACGGTGTTACTTCAAGTTCGCCCGAGGACAGCGCGTCTTTGTTAATCCGCTCCATACGCAAACCTCGGATGTAGGCGGTCCCACCAGACATTCCTGCACCCAGGTTGCGTCCCGTTTCACCGAGAATAACCGCAAGCCCGCCGGTCATGTATTCCAAAGCGTGGTCTCCCACACCTTCCACCACGGCGGTTGCGCCAGAGTTTCGAACAAAGAATCTTTCCCCCACCACACCGGAAATAAACATTGTGCCCGATGTCGCGCCATACCCGATCACGTTTCCGGCAATCACGTTGCGCTCCGGCGGATAGAGAGAACCCTCGGCGGGGCGGACCACGATGGAACCCCCGGAAAGGCCTTTTCCCACATAGTCATTAGCGTCCCCCGACAACGTCAGACTGACACCGCCTGGGAGGAACGCTCCAAATGACTGACCGGCAGCTCCCGAAAGCGACACGTTGATGGTGTCCGTTGGCAAACCGTGCTCGCCGTGGGCGACCGTGACAGCGTTACCCAGCAGTGTCCCCACCGCGCGTTCGGTGTTGCGAATGGGAAGAACAATATCGACCCTTTCGCCTCGCGCAAGCGCGGGTTCGGAGCGGGCGATGAGAACCTGATCGAAATGATCGACCAGTTCGTGGTCTTGACCCTCGCTCTTGGACAGCGAACCGCCGAGGTCGGCATGAGTGCCCGAAAGAATGGGCGACAAATCAAGCCCATCAGCTTTCCAGTGGTGAATGGCACGATCAACGTTTAACAAACCGACCTGACCAATAGCTTCTTGCAGGCTTCGGAAACCCAATGCTGCGAGGTACTCTCGCACCTCCTGGGCAAGAAACTCGAAGAATGTTTTCACAAACTGAGGGCTTCCGTTGAACCGTGCGCGCAGTTCCGGGTTTTGTGTAGCGACGCCGACCGGACAGGTGTCCAAATGGCACACCCTCATCAGGATGCATCCGCTGACGACCATGGGGGCGGTGGCAAAACCGTACTCTTCAGCTCCCAGTAGCGCCGCAATAATCACGTCTCGACCGGTCTTCATCTGGCCGTCCACTTGCACCGTGACGCGTCCGCGCAGTTTGTTCACTACGAGTGTTTGCTGGGCTTCAGCCAAACCGATTTCCCACGGAGTTCCTGCATGCTTCAACGAGTTCAGCGGGCTCGCCCCGGTTCCACCATCGTGGCCGGAGATCAAGATCACATCAGCTTTTGCTTTGGCCACACCCGTTGCCACAGCGCCAATGCCTGACTGGCTGACCAGTTTGACGTGAACCCGAGCAATGGGGTTTGACCTCTTCAGGTCAAAAATCAGCTGTTTGAGGTCTTCAATCGAGTAAATGTCGTGGTGGGGTGGAGGTGAAATCAGTCCCACACCAGGTGTGCCATGGCGTAGCGATGCGATCCACGGGTACACCTTGTTCGAGGGAAGCTGTCCGCCCTCCCCAGGTTTTGCGCCCTGAGCCATTTTGATCTGGAGGTCTTCGGCCATGGTGAGGTAGAAACTGGTCACCCCGAAACGGCCCGAAGCAACCTGCTTGATTTTGCTTCGCTTTTTGGGATCACGCAGGCGCTCCGGTGATTCCCCACCCTCGCCCGTGTTGCTGCGAGCACCCAGCTCGTTCATCGCCACAGCTAACGTTTCATGCATCTCAGGGGAGATAGCCCCCATGCTCATCGCACCGGTAGTGAAGCGACGAATAATCGCAGAGGCCGACTCGACCTCGTCGAGGGGAACCGGAGTTCTCTCCTCTGTCTTCAGGCGGAAAAGACCCCGCAGAGTCATCAGACGTTCCGCCTGATCATCAACACTTTTGGTGTATTCGCGGAAGATTTCGAAGCTCTTTGATCGTGTGGCGTGCTGAAGTTTGAACACGGTTGCGGGGTTGAAAAGGTGCGGAGGACCTTCGCGACGCCACTGATATTCTCCCCCTGTAGCCAATCCGGCATGGGGGTTGGCCACAACCGTGGTGGGGTACGCACTGCGGTGGCGGGAATGGTTTTCCTCCGCCAGAACCTCGAGCCCCACTCCGCCGAGAACGGTGGTGGTGCCGGTGAAATATTGATCAACCAGTGCATGGCTGAGCCCGATGGCTTCAAACGTTTGCGCTCCGGCGTAGGAGGCGACCGTAGAAATTCCCATCTTGCTCATGATCTTCAGCACACCTTTGCCCAAAGCCTTGATCACATTGGCCACGGCGTGCTCGGGCGTGATGTTCTCGACCACTCCGGTACGAGCAAGAAGCTCGACGCTCTCCATGGCCAGGTAGGGGTTCACAGCGGATGCTCCAAACCCAATCAGCAGTGCCACGTGGTGCACTTCCCGGACATCTCCCGCTTCGACGACCAAGCCGACCTGCATCCGATGGTGTCCACGGATGAGGTGGTGGTGCACCGCGGACAGCATCAGCAGCGAAGGAATGGGGGCCAGATCTGAGGTGGAGTCGCGGTCGCTCAAAACAATGAACTGCTTGCCCTGCTCGATGGCCGCTTCGGCTTCGACGCAGAGCTCCTCCAGTCGCGTGCGCAGGCCTTCCGCCCCGTCATCGACGCGGTACAGACCCTTCAGGGTTGCGGTCGCTGCCTCGCCGTCAGCAAGACGGATGTGCCCAATTTTTGCGACATCATCGTTATCAATCACGGGAAACTCCAGAGTGACCTGGGCCGCATGGGCCGGTGTAGCACTGAGGAGGTTACGCTCCGGTCCAAGCCCGGAGGTCATCGAGGTGACCACTTCTTCACGAATGGAATCCAGGGGTGGGTTTGTGACCTGGGCAAACTGCTGGCTGAAGTAGTCAAACAGGAGACGCGGACGGTCAGAGATAGCCGCAATCGGTGTGTCGGAGCCCATCGCTCCCAGAGGCTCCCCACCGTGTCGGCCCATGGGGGCAAGCAGAACGCGCACCTCCTCTTCGGTGTAGCCGAAGGTTCTTTGGCGACGCATAATCGAGCTGGGGGTGTGCACGATGTGCTCGCGTTCAGGAAGCTGTTCCAATTCGATGCGGTTGTCACGAACCCAGTCGCCCCAGGGCATTTGGTGGGCGAGCTGCTGCTTCAGTTCGTGGTCCTCAATCAGGCGACCTTCCACCGTGTCAGCCAACAGCATGGACCCGGGGCGAAGACGACCTTTGCGCACAACGGTCGAGGGATCAACATCTAACACCCCAATTTCGCTGGCGAGAACGATCAGACCATCGGACGTGATGACGTAGCGCCCTGGTCGCAGGCCATTACGATCCAAGGTCGCCCCGACCAGCGAACCATCGGTAAAGACCAGTGCCGCGGGACCATCCCACGGCTCAAGCAGCATCGAGTGGTACTCGTAAAAATCGCGCACCTTGGGGTCAATCTCTGTTTGGTTTTCCCACGCTTCTGGCACCATCATCATGATGGCGTGGGGCAAACTGCGCCCCGACAGGGTGAGAAGCTCGACGACTTCGTCAAAAGATGCCGAGTCGGAGCCACCCTCGGTGACAATGGGCAGCAGTGACTCCAGCTCCCCCAAGTGCTCGGAGTGGAGCTGAGATTGCCGGGCGCGCATCCAGTTTCGGTTCGCCCTAATCGTGTTGATTTCACCATTGTGGGCAATCATCCGAAAGGGCTGAGCGAGCGGCCATGAGGGAAAAGTGTTGGTCGAATAGCGTGAGTGAACAAGTGCCAGGGTTGACTGGAACCGGGAATCACCCAGGTCTGGATAGAACGGCTCAAGCTGGAGCGTCGTCACCATTCCCTTGTAGACAAGGGTCCGACACGACAGCGAGGGGAAGTAAGAACCGAGTTCTCTTTCGGCTCTTTTGCGCAATCGAAAAGTGAGTCGATCAAGCTCAATCCCTGAAAGCAGAGCGGAGCCCTTCTCGTCTGAATGGGAGGCAACAAAAAGCTGTTCGAAGGCGGGCATCGCTTCGCGAGCCATATCCCCGATGACCTCGGGTGCCGTGGGAACAATTCTCCACCCCAGGACATCCAAACCTTCTTGGGCGGCTATCACCTCGATAGCGGTTTTTTCGACGTCGCGATCGTGCGAGTCGGTGGGGAGAAAAGCGATTCCCACTGCGTAGTGGCCTTTAACGGGCAGGGCAAAGTCGACGACGTCGCGCAGAAGGCGATCAGGAATCTGGGTCATGATTCCCGCTCCGTCGCCCGTTCCCGCATCGGAACCCACCGCACCGCGGTGTTCCAGATTGCGCAGAGCCTGGAGAGCTTTTTCCACAATGTCGTGCCCCGGGGTACCACGAAGCGTGGCGACCATCGCGAGCCCGCATGCGTCGCGGTCGTGGGCAGGGTCATACAAACCGGAGGCTTCGGGAACCGAGCTCCAGCGCTGGTAGGGCGCACCTATTGTCATACACACCGTCCTAGACTTCGTCAAAGAGTGGTGGGACAACGCTGGCCCGAGGAAGGAAAGTTATCCCTGGGGTGAGGACGTTTTCTGGCTTGTGGCCGAACCAACTTCACCTTCGTCGTTTTCGATGGCACCATCGTCCACGACGTAATATTCGTCCTCAGATTGTAGCGCAGGCTCAGCTGACCATTCCCTGCCAACTCGATAAGGTCCTCGTTCATTGCCGGGGTGACGTCTGCCCTGCACGGCCATAATGACGAGGCCCAGCGCGATTGCCGCAAACGCGCCCCAGATGTTGACCCTGATTCCCAGCACAAGTTCGGCGGGGTCTAGGCGCAACGTTTCCAGGAACGCCCTCCCAATTCCGTACCAGACAAGGTAGAGACCCAACAGTCGGCCCCATTGCAGACGGAATTGATTACCCGCCCAGACCAAAACGATGGCTCCGAGGACGTTCCAGAGCATTTCGTAGGCGAAGGTGGGATGAAAGAGTGTGTCCTCTGGCAATCCGATCGGGATGGCGGCGTTGGGTCTATCGATGTGCAGACCCCAGGGGAGATCGGTGGGGGAACCGAAAAGTTCCTGGTTGAAATAATTGCCGAGGCGGCCCATCGCCTGGGCCAGAAGAAGCCCCGGTACCAGCGCATCTGCGTAGGCACCAAACCGCAGACCTGCACGCCTGGCCCCAATGTACGCTCCTACTGCTCCCAGCGAGATGGCGCCAAAAATGGCGAGCCCTCCCTCCCACACATACAAGATGCGCAGCAGGTCGGCGCCCTCAAAAAAGTAGTCCCCCGGGTGGGTTGCAACGTGATAGAGCCTTCCTCCCAAAATGCCCAGGGGAACGGCCCACAACGCCACATCAAGAACTACCCAGGGCTCGCCACCACGAGCAACCAACCGTCGGTTGCTCACCCACAGTGCGATGCCGATGCCGATCAGGATAAAGAGCGCATAGGCGTTGATCTGAATATTGAGACCAAACCAGTCAAGACCCAGGTCTCGCAACCAGGCCCCAATGTTGAACGAACGCCATTCGGCGGGGGGACTAGGGATACCGTCGGGATTCATGGCTACCTCTCTGGAAAAGTCCAGGCTACTAGTTGCGTTTGGTGCCCGTGGCCAATTGCACAGAGATTGACCGGACAGCCTCTACCCCACCGTCTCCGAGGGCGAGAACCAAAGCGGAGCCGACAATGGCCCCGTCAGCGAAGGACACCACGTCGGCCACTTGCTCAGGCGTAGAAATCCCCAAACCCACGCAGGTGGCCACTGCTCCGTGGTCATAAATTTTTTCCACCAGAACCCGGGCTGCAGAATCGACATCGGTGCGCGCACCGGTGATTCCCATAGTGGAGACGGCGTACACGAAACCTCGGGAGAACTCGCCGGATACCTCCAGTCTTTTACTGGAAGACGAGGGTGCAGCGAGAAAGACTCTTTCCAGGCCCAGCGAATCGGATGCAGCTAACCATTCGCCCGCCTCGTCGGGAATCAAATCGGGCGTGATAATCCCCGCTCCGCCAGCGTCGCGGAGGTCAGTGGCGAAACGCTCCACTCCATACTGCATAACGGGGTTCCAATAGGTCATCACCAGGACCGGTTTACCGGTCGCTTCGGTAATCTGGCGAATTGCCGGAAAAAGCTGACTCAGTTTGAAGCCACCTTCGAGCGCCACCTGTGTTGCTCGGGCTATTACCGGGCCGTCCATGAGGGGGTCGCTGTAGGGAACCCCGAGCTCGAGAACATCTACCCCGGCATCCAGCACGGCGATGCACGCCTCGATGCTCACATCGAGGGTGGGATATCCGATGGGGAGGTAGGCGATGAGGGTTCCGTGACCCTCCGCTTTTCTGGCGGCGATGGTCTCAGCGACCGTGGAGGTCATGAGCCACCCGGCTCGAGCAGATTAAAGTATCGTCCCGCTGTCTCCATGTCTTTGTCGCCTCGACCGCTCAGAGAAACCAAAATGATGCCCTCGGGGCCGAGTTCCCTTCCCAGGTTCTGGACTCCCGCGAGGGCGTGCGCGGTTTCGATGGCGGGAATAATGCCCTCCGTCTGGCTCAGCAGACGCAAAGCCTGCATTGCCTCATCATCGGTGACAGGAACATATTCTGCGCGGTGGATGCTCGAGAGCCACGCGTGCTCGGGCCCGACCCCGGGATAATCCAGGCCTGCGGAAATGGAATGTGATTCCACCGTTTGGCCATCTTCGTCCTGCAAAATCAGCGACCGTGCACCGTGGAGAACACCGGGGCGGCCTTTACTCAGAGTCGCAGCGTGGTGTGGCGTATCAACACCATCACCGGCAGCCTCATATCCGATGAGTCGAACAGAGTCATCATCCAAGAAGGCGTGGAAAATCCCCATGGCGTTGCTCCCACCACCCACACACGCGGTGACCGCGGTAGGAAGCACTCCGGTGAGCTCAAGCATCTGGGCGCGCGCTTCGGTTCCGATAACCGAGTGGAAATCTCTGACCATCAACGGGAACGGGTGGGGCCCTGCCACAGTGCCCAGTAGGTAGTGGGTGGTCTCGACCGATGCCACCCAGTCGCGCATGGCGTCATTGATCGCATCTTTGAGTGTCCTCGACCCGCTTGTCACGGCAATAACCTCGGCACCCAGCAGTCGCATGCGCGCGACGTTCAATGCCTGGCGCTCGGTGTCTACCTCTCCCATATACACCACACAACTCATGCCCATGAGTGCCGCTGCGGTGGCGGTTGCAACACCGTGTTGGCCGGCACCGGTTTCCGCAATCAGGCGGGATTTTCCCAACCTTTTGGCCAGGAGCGCCTGGCCCAAGACGTTGTTAATTTTGTGGCTGCCGGTGTGGTTGAGATCTTCTCGTTTGAGGAAAATCCTTGCCCCGCCACAGTGCTCGGCGAAACGTTTAGCCTCGGTGATGATCGATGGCCTGCCGGTGTAGGTTCGGTGCAAATCATCGAGTTCGGCGTGGAACGCCGGATCTGCTTTCGCACTGCGATAGGCCTGTTCGAGCTCATCGAGGGCGTGAATAAGAGACTCGGGAACGAAACGGCCGCCAAATTCGCCGTAGTAGGGGCCTTCCACCGACCGCAAATTTGTACTCATGCTTGGACGAATCCCTTCACTCGCTCACGAGGATTGTCACCGGTCACCAGGGCTTCCCCTACCAATACGGCGTGTGCTCCCTGCTCACGGTAGCGGGTGACATCCTGAGAATTCGCCACAGCGGACTCAGCGACCCGAATAATCCCCTCAGGAATCCGGGGCACCATCGTGGCAAACAGGGTGGGGTCCAAGTCAAAGGTGGTGAGGTCTCTCGCGTTGACCCCAATAATGTCCGCACCGATAGCGACCGCGCGATCAACCTCTTCACCAGAGTGCGCCTCCACCAGCGCCTCCATCCCCAGCCCTCGGGCAACCTGAAGGAGAGCGCTTGCCCGGTCATCGCTCAGGCCCGCCATGATCAACAACACCATGTCCGCTCCCCAGGCACGAGATTCCACGATCTGATACTCGCTCTCAAGAAAGTCTTTGCGAAGAACCGGAATGCCCACAGCGCGCGAGACGTCGCGAAGATCGCCCAGCGAGCCACCAAACTGGCGGCTTTCGGTCAACACGCTGATCACGCTCGCTCCCCCGGCTTCGTATTCCCTGGCGAGAGCTGCAGCATCCGCAATGGGAGCGAGGTCACCCTTGGAGGGACTTCTCCGCTTGATTTCTGCAATGACGTGAATCTCGGGGCGGGCAGCGAGGAAATCGAGCGCCCGGCGCACAGGCGGAGCCTCGCTTGCGAGAGCCTCTATCTCGGCAAGAGAATGCGTGGCCGCGCGAGCAAGATAATCCTCACGCGCACCGCGAAAGAGTCCCTCAAGCACTACGCGCGCTCTTTTGGCTGAAATTTGGGTCCGGCAGCTCCCCAGCCCATGGCAGAAAGAACGAACCCGACACCCCAGCCAGCCACTGTTGCCACAAAGCTGGCAATGACCAACCACCACATAGCAAAAAAGAACGCTACGGTTCCCACCGACAGGGTAATCAGCATCAGAACAACTGCCGTCCATGCCGCGGGTGAGTGTCCGTGGCCGGGGTCTGTCGAGGGGTTCATGTCACTCCTAGAGGGTAGAAAAACTAGTCTACAAGGTCGGGTCTTCGCCCTCGCTCAGCGCATCCCAAGCTCCGGCACTATCTTCTGGATCAGCCTTGGCCGAGCCTCGCTCGTATCGGGAAGAACCCGGCGGAAGCTTCATCTGGGAGGCCCCAAAGCCCAAGCCCAACGCAATACACGCTGAAGCCAGGGCTCCCACCAAGCCAACACCTGTGGGCTCAACCGAAGCAACCACATCCAGTGCCGCCTGCCCGGTCACCCCTGTTTGCAGGGCGAGTTGGGTGCTGATGGCCCCCCAGGGTATAGAGGTCTGTGTGATCATCTGGATGGTTGCACCGACCCCTGCAGCAGCGCCCAGCACCAGAACAATGCGGTGGGCCACTCGCGAGAGCAGAAGCGATGCTGCGTAGGCGGCACCGGCCACCAGCAGAAGACTCCAGCCCAGAGGTTGGGACTCCGATCCTGCGATGTCGAAACCATCTCCTGTGGTGAGTTCCACTCGCCACCACGACATGCTCACCGCGACAATGGTGCCAAAAGCACCGATCACGGTAAGGAGGTGGTGGAAGCGTTTCATTGTTTTCCTGGAGTCAGGGCGTTGGCTACCCGGATTGCCCGCGCCGGAGCGCTGGCTTTGTGGAGTGTCTCTGCATATTCCATTTCCGGGTCTGAATCAGCGACGATACCGGCTCCCGCCTGGACAATGGCTTTGCCCTCGCTCATCCACAGCGTTCGAATCGCAATGGCCAGGTCTGCATCGCCACTGTGACCGAAGTATCCGACTACACCCCCGTACACCCCGCGCTGGGTGGGCTCCAACGAGTCGATGATCTCCAGGGCGCGAGGTTTCGGGGCCCCGCTCAGCGTTCCCGCCGGGAATGTGGCTTCAAAAACGTCCACACTGCTGGCACCCTCGCGCAGCTCGCCCTCCACGGAGGAAACCAAATGCATGATGTGGCTGAAACGCTCAACCTGCATAAACTCGGTCACCTCGACGGTACCCGCCACACACACTTTGGAGAGATCATTTCTTGCCAAATCCACGAGCATCAGGTGTTCGGCCTTTTCCTTCGTGTCGTTGCGCATACTTTCCGCATGCTGAGCGTCCTCGGCCGGGGTGGCACCGCGAGGTCGTGATCCGGCAATGGGGTGCGAGATAACTTTTTTTCCCACCACGGTGACCAAAGCTTCGGGCGAGGATCCCACCACCTGGTAGCTCACGCCGGCCTCGTCTTCACACTCCAGGAGATACATGTAGGGGCTCGGGTTCATTTGGCGCAGCACCCGATAGACCTCAAGTGCGGTTGCCGACACATCCAGGGGGAACTGCTGGGAGAGAACGACTTGAAACACATCTCCGTCGCGAATGTGTTTTTTTGCCTGGGCAATCATTGCGAGAAAATCGTCTTTCGCCATCGCCGGCGATGGTGCCACGGCATCCGGTTCTGACCGGCGCTGCAACGTTGATTGGGTTGGGGCCTCCAGGGTTTCACGAAGTGCATCAAGGCGCGCAACGGCGTCGCGAAAGTCGAGCTCGGTGACGCCGTCTGCGGAGTGGGTGAGGGCCACCAGGACGACCTCTGAGCTTTGGTGGTCAATGGCCACAAAATCTTTCACCAACGACATAAACAGCGGCGGAACGCGGTGGGACGCTGGCGAACTTGCCGGCAAATGCTCCAGGTGTCTCACCATTTCCCACCCAATATGGCCCACTAGCCCCCCAGCAAAAGGAGGCAAACCGGGCACCGGGTCACTTCGCCAATACTCGGTCAGTGCATGGAGGGCGCCCAGTGGCTCGGAGGGCATCGGACCGCCAAAAGCGTGTTCCTGACTCATACCGTGGTCACTCCAGAGTGCCTGCCCACCGGATTCGCTCAAAACACCGTGGACGGACACCCCCAAAAACGAATATCGTGACCACTGCCCTGCCTGGTCAGCGGACTCCAGCAGGAATGACCCCACCGCGCTTCCCAACTTCCGGTACAGCCCCATGGGCGTTTCACTGTCGACAAACAGTCGACGAACGACCGGCACAACCCGCCGGGTCTTACTCTGCTCAATAAAATCTTCGTAGCTGGTGTCAGTCATGCCGAGCTCCCACATCAAAACAGCTTGTGGCACCTGTGTGGCAGGCAGGGCCAACCTGGGTGACACTCAGCAACACCACGTCGCCGTCGCAGTCCAGGCGGGCGCGATGAGCGGTTTGGGTGTGACCGCTGGTGTCGCCTTTGCGCCAATATTCAGCGCGGGAGCGACTGAAATACGTGACCCGGCCTTCGCGAAGGGTTCGCAGTAGCGCTTCACGATCCATCCACGCCACCATCAAGACGGCGAGAGTGTCCTGGTCTTGCGCAATCGCCGGCATCAGTCCGCGAGAATCGAATACGGCACGATCCACAATGGTGTCCTCGGCTGCTACCGCCCACTCTGTGCTCATCGAATGATTGCCCCTGCCGCTCGGAGGTGTTCCTTGACCTCGTGGATGGACACCCTATCGTGGTGAAAAATGGAGGCGGCGAGTACAGCATCCGCACCGGCACGGTAGGCGGCAACGGCGTCGGATGCTCTCCCCGCCCCGCCGGAGGCGATGAGGGGAACGCCCAGGTGGGAGCGAAATGCCTCAATCATCACGACATCAAAACCCTCTTTGGTCCCATCGGCATCGATGGAGTTCAGGAGGACCTCCCCCGCACCTCTGGCGCACGCTTCTCTTGCCCATTCCAGCGCGTCTGTCCCCGCACTTTGTCGCCCACCGTGGGTGGTGGTGACAAACCCTGAGGGTTGCGTAGCATCGCGTTTAGCGTCGATGGATATCACACAAATTTGGGACCCAAAGTGGGCGGCAATGTCATCCAACAGGGAGGGGTTGGCGATGGCGGCACTGTTCACACTGATTTTGTCCGCTCCGGATTCGAGAAGGCGACCGACGTCGGCGACACTTCTCACCCCGCCCCCCACCGTGAGGGGGATGAACACGTTTTGGGCCGTGTGGCGAACCAAGTCAAAGGTGGTGTCGCGGTCATCAACGGTCGCGCTGACATCGAGAAATGTCAGTTCGTCAGCGCCCTGTTCGCTGTAGAGCGCAGCGAGTTCCACCGGATCTCCCGCGTCTTGCAGGTTGAGAAAATTCACACCCTTCACCACGCGCCCGCGATCGACATCAAGGCAGGGAATAACTCGGAGAGACAGCGACATTAGATTCTGGCGGCGTGAATGGCAGAGACCAGAATCGCCCTGGCGCCCAGAGCATAGAGCTGATCCATGACGCTGTTGGAGTCGTTGCGGGGCACCATCGCTCGCACCGCCACCCACTGGGGGTCGCGAAGCGGTGACACGGTGGGTGACTCAAGCCCCGGGGTAATCGCGGAGGCTTCATCCAGCAGCGCTAAGGGAAGGTCGTAATCCATCAGCACATATTGCTTTGCCACCCACACCCCGCGCAGCCGTCGACGCAAAATATCAATACCGGCAGTGTCGGGGTTGCCGGTGATGAGCACCGCTTCTGACTCCAAAATGATGGGACCAAAGATTTCTAGACCCTGAGCTTTCAAGGTGGCACCGGTAGAAACAACATCGGCAACAGCGTCGGCCACACCCAGTTTCACGGCAACCTCCACCGCACCATCCAATTGAACAATGGTGGCGTGTACTCCACGGGCATCAAGAAAATTACCCACCAGTAGCGGGTAGGACGTGGCTACCCTTTTACCCTGAAGATCCTCAATGGAGGTCGTTCCCTCGGGGCCGGCGAACCGAAAGGTCGAGTGCCCAAAGCCAAGAGATTCGACCTCTTCGGCTTCACCGGGAGAATCGAGCAGCAGATCACGCCCTGTAATGCCCACATCGAGTGCTCCGGAGCTCACATACGTCGCGATATCTCGGGGTCGCAGATAAAAAAATTCGACGCCGTTTCTGGCATCGGGCACGGTGAGTGCGCGCGCGTCACGCCTGCCGGCGTATCCGGCCTCGACGAGCATTTCCACGGAAGTCTCTGACAGGGTCCCTTTATTGGGTACCGCAACACGCAACGGGGCGTTCATAGTGTGCGATACACATCCTTTGGGTCAATACCCCGGGCAATCATCATGACTTGGAGGTGGTAAATCAGTTGCGAGATCTCCTCGGCGAGGGCTTCGCCGCTCTCATGTTCCGCCGCCATCCAGACTTCTGCAGCCTCTTCGACCACCTTTTTCCCAATCGCGTGGACTCCAGCATCCAAGAGTTCCACGGTGCGCGACCCCACGGGGCGCGACTCCTTGGCGGCCTGCAATTCTTGGAACAGTTGGTCGAAGTTCTTCACTCCCAAAGGGTACCGGGCTTACGCGGGCTTGGTGGCGAGCAGGTCAATGGCGAACACCAACGTCTTGCCCGAGAGACGATGACCACCGCCGGAGGGGCCGTAGGCCCACTCGGGAGGACACACCAGCTCTCGTCGACCACCGACTTTCATTCCCGGTATGCCTTCTTGCCAACCCCGAATCAGGCTAGTGAGGGGGAACTCGATGCTTTCCCCACGATTCCAGGAGGAATCAAACTCTTCACCGGTCTCGTATTCCACCCCCATGTAGTGCACTTCCACTATCGCGCCGGGGGTGGCCACGTCACCGTCACCCGCTGTCACCTCGGTGATCACGAGCTCGGTGGGAGCGGCCTCTAAGCGGGGCTCAATCTCGGGTTTGTTCGGATTCATGGTGTGTGTCCTTTCTGGGTAGCCGAGGCACGAAGTGCCTCAATGTTGTGTGCGGGGTCGCCGTGACCGTACACGCTGGAGCCCGCCACAAAGGTGTTTGCTCCGTGGCGCAGCGCGGTGTGAAGCGTATCGATGGTAATTCCGCCATCCACCTGCACCAAGGGAGAGAGATTCTGCTGCTCCAGATACGCCCCAAGCTGATCCAGTTTGGCCATCATGGGGGTAAGAAAAGCTTGACCTCCGGCACCTGGCTCGACCGTCATAATCAGAATGAGGTCGACCAGGTGGAAAAGTTCAAGGTAGTCATCCACAGGGGTGTCAGGTTTCAGCGCAATGCCGGCTTTCGCACCCCGGTCGTGAAGGTCAGAAATGATGGCGGTGGGCGTCGTGGCGGCTTCCACATGAAACGTCACCGACTGCGCACCCATTTCCGCATAGGTCGCGGTGTGCCTATCAGCGTTGTTGATCATCAGGTGCACATCCAAGGGCACCGGTGACACCTGGGCAATGCGCTTGACCATCTGCGGCCCGAAAGAAAGGGAAGGCACGAAATGGTTGTCCATCACATCCACATGCACCGCATCTGCGGTGGAAATCCTCTGCAGTTCCGATTCCATATTCACATAATCTGCGGCCAACACACTGGGGTGAATTCTGATCTGCACCACGTCATCCTACCGATGACACACGCTGGATAAGTTGAACAAACATGGCATCGGTGCCGTGGGTCACGCTCCACAGTTGCACGGCACTCCCCCGTCTCGCACCCATAACGGGCCGGCGTGCGACCCTGTCCAACACGGAGGGGGTGTCCACAAGAATTGCGTCGTGCCTGGCGACGAGCACGGCATCGACGACCTCGGTGGTTTCTGCCAGAACGGGAGAACAGGTCACGTAGGCCACATAACCACCCGGAGCACACAGATCGAGCGCTCGAGTCAGCAAATCTTTTTGCAAGGCCACAAGTTCCGCTAGGTCGTCAAAAGATTTCCGCCACCGAGCTTCGGGGCGCCGGCGCAGTGCACCGAGCCCTGAACACGGTGCGTCGACTAACACTCTGGTGAACCCTGGCCTGGGATCTGTCAATACCTTCGCATCACCGACCACCACGTTCACCACCGAGGGGTTATGGGCAAGCACACCGGCAACAGACTGCTCGACCAATCGGGCGCGGTGGGGAGCTTTTTCCCACGCGGTCACCACCGCGTGGGCCTTCGACGCCTCTGCAGCGAGGACCGCTGTTTTTCCTCCGGGGCCCGCGCACATATCGAGCAGCGAATCTCCCTCGTGAAGCTTTTCCACCCGCGAAAGCATCAGTGCCGCAAGCTGAGAACCCTCATCTTGAACCCGAATCCACCCTTGGGCCACACCTGCGACCGTTGCCGGGTTTCCCCCACTCAACACGGAGCCAAGCGGCGAATAGGGCGTGGGATTCTCGGTCGGCTCGGAGAGGCCTGGAAGATGAACCAGAGTCACCCGAGGGGGTTCGTTGTGGGCATCCAACACGGCGCCAAGATTGTCGGCTACTTCACACGTCTCGAGGGCTCGCTCGATCTCCCGGGTGATCCAGGGCGGGTGGGAGTGAAAAGAACCGGTGTCCTCTTCGATAATGCCGGTCCAATACTCCGGGGGCTTTCGAGTTATTCCTCGAAGGAGACCGTTGAGAAAACCCGCAGCTCGTTGCAATCCGGACGCTTTTGCCAATCGCACGCTCTCATCCACCGCAGCATGGCTGGGGATGCGCATGTAGAGCAGCTGGTAGACACCCAGGCGGGCAATAGCAAGAACGTCCGCTTCCAGGGTGGAGGGCTGCCGCCCGGCACCCTCGGCAATAACCGCATCCAGTTCGCCCTCGCGCCGAAGCGAACCGTAGACCATTTCGGTCACTAAAGCCCTGTCTCGCTCATCGAGGGTGCTGGAACTCAGAGCAACGGGTAGGGCAAGGTTTGCGTAGGCACCATCGCGGTTGATCTGAAGCAGAACCTCGAGCGCCACTGCTCTGGCTGAGGGCCCTTTAGCCATGGAGCACAACCCCCTCCGGCACACCGCGGAACCAGTCAGGGGCATTCATCGGTTTTTTGCCAGCGGGTTGGACTCTCTCCAGCTCGAGAGGTTCCCCTCCCGTTCCCACCAACAGCACGTCATCCAGGTGCAATTGCCCCGCTGGGAGCGGGTTGCGTTCGTGGGCCGGAGGCCGCATCTGGAGAATATTTATCCTGTCTCCGGTGTCGCCTCGACGGACGTAGGCGCCAGGTTCCGGCGTGGCTGCGCGAAAACGTCGGTAAATGCTCGCAGCGTCGGCGGCGAGATCAAGAGACCCAAAATCTTTGGCCGGCTTGGGGGCGAATGTGGCGTGGCCCTGTTGAGCGTGTGTGATCAGCGAACCCTCTGCAAAGCTCTTCACAAGGTCCACGATGCCCACCGCAGCTTTCTCCCCCAGTGTGGCAAGAACACTCCCGGTCGTGTCGTGGGGTGCAATGTCGTAGGGGATTGTGGCTGCGATGTCACCGGTGTCGAGCCCCTGATCGAGGCGGAAAAGCGTCACCCCCGTTGTTTCATCACCGGCAAGAATCGCGTGGGGAACCGGAGCCGCGCCGCGCCAGAGGGGCAGTAAGGAAAAGTGTGCGTTCCACCACCCCCCGGCAACCGAGGCCAGCACATCGGGGGAAAGTAAGCGCCCATAGGCCACCACCACGGCAATATCGGGTTTCCACTGCGTCACAACCTTGAGCAACGTGTCAGCATCGGGGGGGGTTTCACGAGGAACACTATGTTCGAGGGCCCAGGTGGACACCGCAGTATCGCGAAGTTCACGCTTTCGCCCCCACGGCTGCGCGGGCTGGGACACAACCCCGACGACGTTGATTCCCGCACCAACCAATGCGGCAAGGCTTGGCAGTGCGACATCGGGGCTTCCGGCAAACATCACTTTCACAGGGGCGAGCCTAGTCAGCTCCGAGGCAAACGCCGGCACCTACTCGCCCATCAACGCATCAAGGCGGTCGGGATCGTCAATGACAATGTGCAGCCGAAGGGATCGACCACGGCTGGTACCCAGAGCTAATTTATTGCGCAATGCCCGCAGCTCCTGTGTGACAAGGTCTCCACCCGCGTAGGGAAAGCGAATAATAATTCGCACCGTTGCATCCTCCATCCCCACGGGGCCCAGCACATCGAGACCGCTAAAGCGCGTCTCCAAGGCTTCGCGGGCCTTGGTGACCAGTTCCGCCGGCCCCGTAATACTCGCAAGCCGCACCGTGGGGGGCAGCCGGAGGGCGGTCCGCTCGGTGATCTCCTCAGAGAGGAGTTGCTCGAAGCGTCCAGAGGCAAGCGCCATGGCAGGGTTACCCGAAACCTCGGTCACGTACGCGGCGCCCTCTGGCCGCACCAGGGAGATAGCGTTTTCCCACGCGTGCAGGGAATCTTCCAGCGCGCGCAGAGATTCTCTCGAGAGCATTGCACCACCATCGAGTAGCAACGCCAGACGGTAGCCTCCCTCCGCTACAGGCTCAGACCCGCGAGTGGCAATAACGACGGCTGGCTGATCGGACACAGAAACCACTCGGTGACTCGCGTCTGATTGGATGACGGGAACGGTGGGAAACGCTCGCCCAATGTCGCTCATCGTGCGACCGATTCCTTGGCCCCGGGGAACAAGATTATTCCCACCACACAGGGCGCATCGCCACGCCACATGCACCACCCCACACCAGCTGCACACCGGCCTAGCCTGCGCTTGGGGCAAACGCAGAGGGCCGTGACAGGTGTGACACATTCCGCGCTCATTGCAGGTGGCGCAGGCAAGGCCGGTGGAAAAACCGCTGCGGAACACCTGGATCAGCACAGGCCCGAGGCGAAGAGCCTCCTTGGCGGCCTGAAAAGCCGCTGAGGGCAACCTGGCTGGCGCTCGGTCACGGTCGGCGCCCACCGACAGTTCTGTGAGAACTACCCGGGGGCGCGCACTCGCAGCGGGAGCGACGGCGGACACGTAGCCCTGGTCAATCCAGCGTTTCACGCTCAGGCTTGGCAGAAGGCTCGCAAACACGACGGCACACCCCTCGCCCTGGTGTCTCAACAGCGCCACATCTCTCGTGTGGGGATAGGGGGCAAGCGGTTCGCGGTGGGCGTCATCGCCGTCATCCACCACCACGATGGCCCCAAGATTCGGCGCCGGTGCGTACACCGCGTGCCGGGTACCAAGGATGATGATGGGCGCTGACTCCAAACCTCGCAGAAAATTTCCATAGCGCTCGGAGGGCGAACCATCGGCGCGCAACACCACGACCGCTCCCATGCTCGACTCGTCGGCCGACTCCAGCGCCGACTCAAGCGCGTGAAGATAGTGCTCGATGTCACGCCAGGTGGGAACCACGATGATGGTCGACTGCGCGCGGGCAAAAGCTTCCTGGGCTACGGCGATTACCGCCCGACACCCCTGTGGAACCGTATTCGACCCGGCCTGGGCTGTTCCATGGGGAAGATACAGGGCAGTTCTGGCACGGGGTTCCACCATTGCTGACCAGGTCTCTGGTGGAAACCCCTCCACCGACGCCCTCGGTGCTCGCATCGTGCTCGTGCCAACCAGCGAGGGGTCACGCGCCAGCCAGCTCTTTTCTACTCGCACATACCGCGGGGGTATTGCAAGCCTCAGCACATCGGCCGCACTGCCAGCCTGACGCTGCGCTATCGCACTGGCCAAAGACCAAAGCTCGGGGCTGAGAACCGGAACCTTGGAAACCATCTCGGCAATGTCGACCAATGCACCGCTGTGGTCGCTGGTGTCGGCGAGTTCTACCACCCAGCCATAGGAGAGACGAGTCTGGTTTCGCAGGGGAACACGGACTCGCACACCGGCCTGGAGGGCGAGACCATCGGGGATGGAATAGTCAAAAAGCCGATCAAGTTGGGGCAGGCGTGTGTCAAGAACGACCTTGGCGACACGTCTCCCACTGCTCACAATCCACTAGCTTGGCGCAATTCCTCCACCCTGTTGAGACGCTCCCACGGAAAATCGACATCGGTGCGACCAAAATGCCCGTAGGCAGCGGTAGGCAGGAACGGAGTCTTCAACAAATCAAGCTGCTCGATGATGGCCCTGGGTCGGAGATCAAACACCTCCGAAATGGCCGACTCGATGGTGGCCGAGGCCACGTGTTCGGTGCCAAAGGTTTCCACAAAAATGCTCACGGGGTGGGCGGCGCCAATGGCATAGGACACCTGAATCTCGGCTTTGTCAGCGAGCCCCGCCGCAACGACATTTTTTGCCACCCAACGAAGCGCATACGCCGCAGAACGATCAACTTTTGTTGGGTCTTTGCCGCTGAATGCTCCGCCCCCGTGGCGAGCAGCACCTCCGTAGGAATCAACAATGATTTTTCTTCCCGTCAGCCCCGCATCGCCATCAGGACCCCCGGTGACAAAGTCACCGCTGGGATTGATCAAATACCGCGTCTTTGAACTATCGAGGCTGACCAGGGTGAGGACCGGCTCAATCACATGTCTTTTTAGGTCTCGCTCGATATCGGCGTGGGGAATACCCGGATGGTGCTGGGTGGAGATGACAACCGTGGTGAGCTCCACGGGCACCCCGTTGTCAAAACCAATGGTGACTTGGGTTTTTCCATCGGGGCGGAGGTAGCCAATCGCACCCGTTTTGCGGGCGATGGACAGTTGCTGCGCCAACCGGTGCGCCAACCACAGAGGCATGGGCATGTAGGTATCGGTCTCTGTCGTGGCGTAGCCAAACATGATTCCCTGGTCGCCCGCACCCAACGAGTCGTAGGGGTCGGTGGAGGAACCCACCCGGGTTTCCCAGGCGTGATCTACGCCGCCTGCAATATCCGGGGATTGTTGGCCAAGTGAAAGATGGAAGGCGAACGTCTCGGGATCGATCCCGTAGGCGAGTTCTGTGTAGCCAATGGAGCGGACGACGTCGCGCACAATGCTCTCCACGTCAACCGTGGCCTGTGAACTAACCTCACCGGCCACGTGAACCATGTTGCCGGCCGTGAGTGACTCAATCGCGCACCGAGAATCGGGATCACCCGCGAGGAAAGCGTCGAGCAGTGCGTCGCTGATCTGGTCGCACATTTTGTCGGGGTGACCTTCTGTCACCGATTCTGAACTGAAATAGCGCATGAGCCTTGCCTATCGATCAAGCAGAGCATCCAGAATGAGCCCCGCAACGGAATGTTTCGTTCCTTCGAAGGTCAGTGACTGCGGGCTCGCGCTAAATATCAGTGTCACTGCCGTCCGTACTGGTCCAAAGCCTATCTGAACCCCCACCTGGTTGAGAACAATCACGTCGGCATTTTTTACCGACAATTTTTCCTGGGCAGCAGCCAGGCGGTCGTCTTCGCTGTCGTGGGTTTCTGCCGCAAACCCCACCACAGTTTGACCGGGGACGCTTCGCAAACCAAGCTCGGCAAGAATATCGGGAGTCCGAACCAGCGTGGGGCTCCAGGTCTCCCCCAGGTTCTTTTTCGACAGTTTTTCTTCCGACACAGACTGGGCGACCCAGTCGGCGACCGCGGCGGCCATCACCACCATCGACGCATCAGCACTATGGGTGAGCATGGCCTCTCGCATCGACTCCGCGGTTTGAGCCTCGACGACGGTCATGCCCCGGGGACGTGGCACCTCCAGGTGAGCTGCTACGAGGATCACCTCTGCTCCGCGTGCTGCGGCTGCCTGAGCAATCTCGACACCCATTTCCCCACTGGAGCGGTTGCCCAGAAAACGAACCGGATCGAGAGGCTCCCTGGTTCCCCCCGCAGAGACGACCACTTTTTTGCCCGCCATGGTGGGGGGCTGGAGCAGTGTCCAAGCGAACTGGGCAATGTCGGCGGGCTCCGACATGCGGCCCACACCGTGGTCGCCCCCGGTCAATTCACCACTGGCTGGACCCACCACGTGCACACCGCGGGATTCAAGAATCGCAATGTTTTCCGTCACGCTGGGGTGCTCCCACATTTCGGTGTGCATCGCAGGCGCAATCACCACGGGCGCCTGGGTAGCGAGAAGGGTGGTGCCCAGGAGATCACCGGCAAGACCCGCTGCCATGTTCGCTATCTGGTTGGCCGTCGCCGGAGCGATAATCACGAGGTCAGCCTGTTGCCCGAGGGCCACATGCCTGACCTCTGCGACGTGATCAAACAGGTCACTGGTTACCGGGTTTCTCGATGCGGCCTCCCACGTGGGCAGCCCGACAAATTTGAGCGCAGAGTGGGTGGGAACCACCGTGACGGAGGCCCCGCGCTTGACCAAATCCCGCACCAGAGATACCGCTTTATACGCAGCAATTCCGCCCGCCACACCGACAACGATGCGAGGGCGCAGGGGAGCCTCAGAAGGCGCCGGCACAGTGTCCTATTCGGAAGCGCGCTGGAGAACCAGCTTGCCTTCGTTGATCTCGCGAAGGGCGATACTGAGGGGTTTCTCATCCACCGTGGAGGGAACCAGTGGGCCTACGTGCTCGTAGATGCTGCCATCGCCGAGGTCGGAGTAGTAGGCATTGATTTGACGTGCTCGTTTTGCCGCAAAAATCACCAGTTGATACTTCGAATCAACGGCCCTCAGCAGCTCATCAATGGGGGGCTTAATAATTCCATCGCGATTTAGGGACATGTTCACTCCTTGAAGGCTGTGGCGTCATACGACGACGTTACTAAGTCTACGATGCTTTGTCCTGCGTGGGCGACGTCATCATTGACGATGCGTGCATCCCACTGATGTTCACCAGTCAATTCTGCCTTCGCGGTGGCAAGTCTTCGCCTTCTCTGGGCATCATCTTCGGTCCCACGAGCCACCAGCCGGCGCTCCAACTCCGCAAAAGTCGGTGGAGCAATGAATATGGTGAACGCATCGTTCATTCTTTTTTTGATCACCTTTGCGCCCTGGACATCAATTTCAAGAATCACGTTTCTCCCTGCATCGAGCTGGTCTTCCACCGCGCCACGCGGAGTTCCATAGCGGTGTTCACCGTGAACCACAGCCCATTCGAGCAGCTCATCGTCTGCCACCAACGAATCAAATCGTGATGCGCTGACAAAAAAGTAGTGATCACCCTCGCTCTCCCCCCGGCGGGGAGCTCGGGTGGTCGCGGAAATGCTCGCCACAAAATTCTCGTTGTGTCGCGTAATCCACGACACGATCGTTCCTTTGCCGACACCGCTTGGGCCGACCACAACCACTAAAGTTCCTCGTTGCGCGGCAAAATATCGCCGGTAGAGGGCCACCACCTCACGCCGCAGTGCAGCGCGCTGGCGCACCCGCAGACCACCGAGCGTTGCCGTGGGGGAAATACGCAGTGCTTCGAGAATGCGTGCCACCTTCGTCACCCCCAACCCTGGAACCGCGCGAAGAAACCATTCGGTGCGAAGTCCCGAAAGCGCAGGATCCGCACCACCTTCCGAAGCCTGGTCAAACAGCTCGATAATCGTGGGGTGGCCCGAAGGAATGGCTGCTTTCACCTGTGCCCGGCGGCGACGCATCGCCACGGCAAGGGTGGAGGATTCGTGAGGATCAAAGGGTGCCATCACACAGACAGCTCTCTTTGTGCAGAGCCGACCCGGTCAACAAAGCCTTCCGGGCCGCCCTCGGAGAGCGATCGCGCTGCAACGGCAAGGATGCTGCGACTGGCGGGGAAAATGTCTAGCCAGCGAGCAAAGGCTGCTCCTTGCTGACCGAAGCCGGGCGACAGAATCGGCATGCCGGGGTAGTGAGCCATATCAATGCCCATGGCAGCCTGATTGACCGTTGCGCCGAGCACCACCCCTAACCCCGCGCTGTGTGAGGGAGATGACCGAGCAAAGGTGGCCAGTTGATCGATGATCTCCCGAGCCACTGTGCCCCCGGAGGTGGTGATGGCACTCTGAGTGGCCCAGGCTTCAGGGTTTGATGTTGCGGCTAACACAAACACCCCTTTGTGCGCAGCCACCGCCTGCTCCATCGCAGGCAGGAGGGAGCCAAACCCTAAATAGGGGCTCAGGGTAAGTGCATCGACTTCAAAGTCTGCTCCGGGCATCAACCACGCACTCGCGTAGCCCCGGATCGTGGTTCCAATATCACCTCGCTTGGCATCACCGATGGTGAGAATGCCCGCGGTTCGAAGCATCCCTAACATTTCTGCCAAGACGCTCATTCCTGTAACACCGTGGCGTTCAAAAAACGCGACCTGGGGTTTGACCACCGCGACGTTGGCTTCGCCAACTGCAGCTACCACCCGGTTGGCCCACCCCCTTAACCCTTCGGGGGTATCAGTAAAACCCCACTCCGCCAGGGTTTCAGGGTGGGGGTCAAGCCCCACACACAGAACAGCTCCGTCAGCAATCCACCCCTCGAGCGCTGTGGCAAAGCTCACGCCGATTCCCGGTCCCTGGCGTAATCTTGCAGGCTTTTCACCGAGGGCCATTCGGGGCGGACCTCCATGGATGCCACGGCGGCTCCCACCTGGGCAATGGTGGTGAACAGTGCTTTATCAGCTGCCACCGTGGCGGTGCGAATCTCGTAACCGTCTGCCCGGGCACTCCGACCTCGGGGAGTATTGATGACGATGTCGATGTCGCCGGCGTGAATCAGTTCGACGATGCTCGGACCTTCTGACATCCCGGACTCGGTGTGCTTGCGGACAACCTCCGCCGCAATTCCATAGCGGGCAAGCGTTTCTGCTGTTCCCTCAGTGGCCATCACCCGGAAACCCATTTGGGACAGTCTGAGGATGGGTAACACGACACTTCTCTTGTCGCGATCAGCCACAGAAACAAACACGGTTCCCTCCCTGGGAAGTCCGCCATACGCCGCGTCCTGGCTCTTTGCGAAAGCTTCGGGGAACGAGGCCCCGATGCCCATCACTTCACCGGTGGAGCGCATTTCTGGCCCCAAAATGGAATCCACAATCTCGCCCGCCGGCGTCCGAAAACGTTTGAATGGCAACACCGCCTCCTTGACCGACACCGGTGAGGTGGGGGGAACCCGTCGGCCATCTTTCTCCGGCAAGACACCCTGCTTGACAAGATCGTCAATGCTCGACCCGGTCATGACCAAAGCTGCTGCGCGCGCCAGCTGAATTCCGAGAGCTTTTGACACGAAGGGCACGGTTCGACTAGCTCGAGGGTTAGCCTCCAGCACGTAGAGAACCCCCGCGGCAACCGCAAACTGGACATTGATGAGACCTCGCACGCCGATCCCGGCGGCCAGTTTTTCTACCGCGGCGCAGACGTTGGCGACCACTTGGGCACCGAGGGTGACGGGGGGCAATGTGCAGGCGGAGTCCCCCGAGTGAATCCCTGCCTCTTCAATGTGTTCCATCACGCCACCGACGTAGAGGCGTGACCCGTCATAAATCGCGTCCACATCGATTTCGACCGCGTCATCCAAGAAGCGGTCGACCAGGAGAGGAGCGTCTCGTCCAACAATCGCAAACTCCTGAATCCGGTCGAAGTAGCCCACGAGCGATTCTTGGTCGTAGATGATCTCCATTCCCCGGCCGCCCAGCACGTAGCTTGGACGAACCAGCACGGGATAGCCGATCTCCGTGGCAATAACAATGGCACCCTCGAGGTCGACCGCTGTCCCGTTCCGGGGCGCAACCAGGCCCGCTTCCTCCAGAATGCGAGAAAAAGATCCGCGTTCTTCCGCAAGATCAATGGCCCCGGGACTGGTCCCGAGAATTGGCACACCGGCAGCTTCTAGCCCCTCAGCGAGCCCCAATGCCGTCTGACCACCAAGCTGCACCAGCACCCCAAGAAGTGTGCCTGCGGCACTTTCCTGGTGAACGATTTCCAAAACATCCTCGAGTGTCAAGGGCTCAAAGTAGAGACGGTCACTGGTGTCGTAGTCGGTGGACACCGTTTCGGGGTTGCAATTGATCATGATTGTTTCAAACCCGGCATCGCGCAGAGCAAACGCCGCGTGAACGCAGGAGTAATCAAATTCGATTCCCTGCCCAATTCGATTAGGCCCCGACCCCAAAATAATGACCTTGGTGGCAGCGGTGGGGACGACCTCGGACACCTGGTCGTAACTGGAGTAGTGGTAGGGCGTGAGAGCGGGAAACTCACCGGCACAGGTATCCACCGTCTTAAAAACGGGTCGCAACCCCAGAGAGTGACGAAGCGCTCGCACGCCACCTTCGTCCACACCACGAATTTGAGCTATTTGCCCGTCAGAGAGCCCGTGTTCCTTCGCCAGGCGCAAAACCTCCAGGGTGAGGTCCGTCGCCCGGTCCACCTCGGTCGCAACCTCGTTGATCAGCACGATTTGGTCGAGAAACCAGGGGTCTATGCCTGTTGCGGCATACATCTCTTCGACACTTGCTCCGAGGCGCAGAGCCTGTTGCACGGTGATGATTCGACCATCCGTGGGAACGGCAGAGCGGTGAATCAGTTCTGTTTTCGTCGCATTCTGCTCACCCCAGTGGAAAGAGCTGCCACGCTGCTCGAGAGACCGAAGTGCTTTGTTCAGGGCTTGGGGGAAGCTGCGCCCCAACGCCATGGCCTCGCCCACTGACTTCATGGTGGTGGTCAACGTGCGATCCGCCAGCGGGAATTTTTCAAACGCAAAGCGGGGAACTTTCACCACGACGTAGTCAAGAGTTGGCTCGAAGGAGGCCGGAGTCACGCCGGTGATGTCATTGGGGATCTCGTCCAGGCGGTAACCCAGAGCGAGTTTTGCGGCAATTTTGGCGATCGGAAAGCCTGTGGCCTTGGACGCCAGGGCGGAACTTCGAGAAACCCTGGGGT
>Ga0307979_1000055_pt1 | contig 75106 bp, 72 predicted proteins | sample OrgLakmetage1058_FD_201833 | JGI IMG/M metagenome (GOLD analysis project Ga0307979, IMG submission 201833) | Saline water microbial communities from Organic Lake, Antarctica - #1058 | ecosystem: Environmental > Aquatic > Non-marine Saline and Alkaline > Saline | place: Antarctica: Organic Lake...
AGTCTAGAAGCGATAGAGCCAATGCCTTTGTGGAGGAAACAATTGCTCTGGGTACATTGAAACGGTATAATCAAATCGAATCTAGATATGAAAACTTAATATCAACGCAGACCTAAACTAGAGCCAATAAAATTTATAAAATTCTTATACACCTAATTAAACGCCTCTTAGGCCTCGAAACAAAAAAAGATACCGATGGGTATGGAAATGAGATAGGCAAGTTTATGCCTCAACCTGAGACACCCGTTGATGAAGAATTCATGATGAATTTTAAAAAAAATGGTGGTAAGTTTTTATACTGTGAGAACGAAAATGAATTGAGGTTCAATTTCTTTGAAATCTTAAAAGAGAATGATTGGGAGAAACATGAAGTGTACTGCAATAATTTGGAACTTCCTAAAATTTTTAAACACACAAAATTAAATTTCACTAAAAACTTAAGTACTTGTCTATTTTTGTCCGATTGTGAATTTTTAATTTCAAATACAGGAGCAATTCTAGTGAGTTCTTGTCAAATGGGAGATAAAAAATTAGCAGATCTTCCTCTTAATTTTGTGATAGTTGCTAAAACTAGTCAGATGATTAAAACCATAGGCGAAGGACTTCAGAAAATTAATAAAAAACACAACAAAATACTTCCTACAAACATCACAACTATTAAAACTTTTGAAGAAAAAGAAGATTCTGATTTTATGAGCTATGGAAGTACCCCAAAAAATTTATATTTGCTCCTTTTAGAAGATCTATAGCTAATGTCAGAAATTCTCAAAAGAACCATAACTGGTGCTTTGTATATTATCATAATTGTATCTACTGCCTTTTTAAGTCACTATCTCCTGCTTGCCTTTTTTACAGTGGTAGGTTTTGTTTGTTTAAGAGAATTTCAAACCCTCTTGCGCTTTAAAAATGTAATATCGTACTTTTCTCTAGTGGTACTTTTGTACTACTTCAATTTTACGGAAGATTGCAAAGATGTTACAAAGAATTGCGAAAATGTCCTAATAGCTTATTTAGCGATGACCTTGATTATTAAACTATTCCTTTTAAAAGATTTATATACCCTAAACGACAACCCTATTTTTGATGGGAAAAAGCATTTGCTTACTTTGTTTTATATTGTCCCTTCTATTATTTTTTTAACTATGATTCCTGTTTATAAAGAAAATTATGAATATGTCCTTGTAGGAACTTTCGTGCTGATATGGACAAACGATTCTTTCGCCTATCTTGTAGGTAAGAACTTTGGAAAACACAAGTTATTTGAAAGAATTTCGCCAAAGAAAACAATAGAAGGTTTTATTGGAGGAGGAGTTTTTACGGTTGCTATGAGCTACTTAATATTTACCTATACAGAAATACTGCCTTGGTGGGCTTGGGTTATTTTAGCGCTTATTGTAAGCGTTTTTGGAACCCTTGGAGATTTGGTTCAATCCAAATTTAAAAGAGAAGCAGATGTAAAGGATAGTGGAAAGATAATGCCAGGACACGGTGGTATATTTGATAGGATGGATAGCATGCTTTTTTCTAGTACTTTTATTTTTATTTTTATTTTATTCGTAGATTATGTTTCATAAAGAGGGTTATAAAATTTTAGTTTCAAGCTTAGTTGGATTGATTATCATTAATCTTCTATCAAACTTGCTTATAGATAAACAGTGGATTGTGACTGCCATTTTCTTGGCCACGTTTGTCATGTTTATTCTTATTGCGCAATTCTTTAGAAATCCGAAACGGCATGTTAAGAGAAATGAAAAAAATATTTTGTCGCCTGTTGACGGTAAAGTTGTCGCTATAGAAAAGGTGTTTGAGTCAGAGTTTGTAAATGAAGAACGCTTACAAGTCTCTATATTTATGTCTCCGATAAATGTTCACGTTACCAGATACCCTATTGGTGGTAAAATTTTATATACCAAGTACCATCCAGGTAAATTTTTTGTCGCTTGGCATCCAAAATCCAGTGAAGAAAACGAGAGAACCACAGTTGTTGTAGAGACACAAAATTTTGGGAATATTTTATTTAGGCAAATAGCTGGTGCTGTAGCAAGACGAATTGTAAACTATGCTGAAGAAGAAAAAATAGCAATCCAAGGAGAGGATTCTGGATTTATAAAATTTGGATCTAGAGTTGACTTATTTCTACCCGTGGATTCGGAAATTTCTGTATCTATGAATGATCATGTGAAAGGAGGGGAATCTATCATTTTAAAAGCTAAATAAAATGGATTTAGAAAAGCTGACAGAACAAGAGATTGAAAAGCTTTTTGAATATGCTTATCAAAGGGTAAGTGAAACTGATAAAAAATTTCCTCAAGATGTTCTTTTATATTTCTATGCCTACTATAAACATGCTAAAAACGAATCCGATTTAAAAGTGACTCAAAACCCTATTAACGGGGAGGAGCTCGTCAATGCCTTTAAGGCCAATGCTATGTTTCAAGTAAAGGTATTTTCTGAACAAGAATCAAAATTAAAGTATATTAAACTAGCTCAACTCCATCTTGAAGACGAATTCTATCCTCAATAAAAAAGGTCAATTTTAATAAAATTGACCTTTTTTATACCAACTTTTCTGAAAATTATAAATTCTCTAAACTGGCTGTGATGGTTTGAATTTTAGCTAGGGCATCCGCTTTCTTTTGCTTCTCAAGATTAACGACTTGTTCTGGAGCATTGTTAACAAACCTATCGTTAGCTAACTTTTTATCTACAGATACCAAGAAACCTTCGTAATACTGTAATTCCTCTTTTAGCTTTATCTTTTCTGCTTCTACATCAATAGCTCCTTCTACAGGAATAAAGTACTCGTTAGATTTTACTCTAAACGTTAGACTACCCTCAATTGCAGAATCGACATAAGTTAGATTTTGGATATTACCCATCTTTATGATAACCGCATCAAAAGCTTTTGATGCTAACTCATTGTTGAGGATCAAAAGGTCAATTTCATTTTTAAAAGCTATATTCTTTTCTTTGCGTACGGTTCTTATCCCTGAAATAACTTCAGCAGTAAAAGCAAATTCAGAAATAACAGAAGAATTATAGTCTTTTTGCTCCGGCCATAGGGATACGGTTAAGGACTCTAAAGGTTGTCTTTCAGAAATTTGATGCCATATTTCTTCCGTTACGAATGGCATAAAAGGATGTAATATTTTAAGATTATCTTCAAATAAAGAAACAGCAGATTCCAGTGTTTTTTTATCGATAGGCAGCTCGTAACCAGGTTTTATGATTTCTAAAAACCAAGAACAAAAATCATCCCAAACCAGCTTATAACTGGCCATCAAGGCATCAGAAATTCTAAATTTTGTATAGTGATCTTCTAATTCGCGTAATTTATCTTGAAATACAGCTTCATACCATTGTATTGCAGTTTTAGAAAATTCTGGTTGCTCAATAGTTTCGCTTACTTCCCAAGAAGTGATCAATTTAAAAGCATTCCAAATTTTATTGCTAAATCCTTTACCCTGCTGGCATGAGGTTTCATCAAACAAAAGATCATTTCCAGCAGAATTGCTCAACAAAAGGCCCACTCTTACTCCATCTGCACTATAAGTATCAATCAATTTTAGGGCATCTGGAGAATTCCCTAAAGATTTAGACATTTTTTTCCTTTGCTTATCTCTCACTAAGCCTGTGAGATAGACATTTTCAAAAGGCTTCTGACCTGTATATTCATATCCTGCCATAATCATACGGGCAACCCAGAAAAATAAAATATCTGGGCCAGTTACCAGATCGTTGGTTGGATAATAGTATTGGAATTCTTTGTTTTCTGGATTTCTTAACCCATCGAAAACACTCATAGGCCATAACCAAGAAGAAAACCAGGTATCCAAGACGTCATTGTCTTGGGTTAAATCTGATAGTGATAAAGATTTCCCTGACTTTTCTTGTGCTAATTGTAAGGCTTCTTCTTTCGTTTTTGCAACTACATAGTCATTTTCACCATCACCAAAATAATAAGCTGGAATTTGATGTCCCCACCAAAGCTGTCTCGATATGTTCCAATCACGGATATTTTCCATCCAGTGCCGGTATGTGTTTTCAAACTTTTTGGGGTGAAGTCGAATTTCATCTGACTCTAATACAGCAGCAATAGCTGGTTTTGCAAGATCTTTCATCTTTAAAAACCACTGATCTGATAATCTTGGCTCTATCACAGCTTTGGTTCTTTCTGAGGTTCCTACTTTATTGGTATAATTTTCAGTTTTAAGTAGAGAACCTTGTTTTTCTAGTGCTTTAACAAAGTTTGTCCTTGCTACAAAGCGATCTTGACCTTCATAATCTAGTCCAAAACTATTTAAGGTAGCATCCTCATTGAAAATATCGTAAACCTCCAGGCTGTGTCTTTCCCCTAATACTTTATCATTCTCGTCATGTGCTGGAGTCACTTTAAGGCAACCCGTCCCAAACTCCATATCTACATAGTCGTCTTCAATAATTGGGATATGCCTTCCCACAATTGGGACAATAACCTTTTTACCTTTAAGATGAGAAAATCTAGTATCATTGGGATTGATACAAATAGCGGAATCCCCAAAAATAGTTTCTGGCCTTGTGGTTGCTACGGTCAATTTTTCTTCAGAATCTACTAGTTGATAAGACACGAAATAAAGTTTACCTTGTCTTTCCTCATAAATTACTTCTTCATCAGATAAAGTAGTTTTAGCCTCTGGGTCCCAATTTACCATGCGATAGCCCCGATAGACCAAGCCTTTATTATGTAGATCTATAAAGGACTGCACAACCGATTCGTACATATCATCGTCCAATGTAAACTTAGTACGTTCCCAATCGCAGGAAGCTCCTAGCTTTTTTAGTTGATTCAAAATTCTACCGCCGTAATCATCGGTCCATTCCCAAGCGTGTTTTAAAAAATCCTCTCGACTCAGGTCCGATTTAGAAATTCCATCTGCTTTTAACTTAGCAACCACTTTAGCTTCAGTAGCAATAGAGGCATGATCCGTTCCTGGTACCCAACAAGCATTTTTACCAAGTAGTCTAGCTCTTCTTACCAGAACATCTTGGATAGTAACATTAAGCATATGGCCCATATGTAAAACTCCAGTAACATTTGGTGGAGGAATAACTATGGAGTAAGGTTCTCTCTCATCCACTTCAGAATGAAAAAAATTATGCTTTTCCCAATAGGAATACCATTTTTGCTCTGCTTCTTTAGAATTATACTTAAGTGTACTTGACATATTGACTGAATATTTGAACTTGTAAAATTACTGATAAGTCCACAAACTAAAAAAATTAAGATTTAAATTATCCAAAGAATTTTAAGTTTTAAAATTCTTGACTATATTTACTTTATGAATAATTTCACATTCTTTTGTTTTCTATGGCTTCATTTTGTGATGTTTGGACAAAACCCTGAAGGTTTGAGCTTTGAAACATCAACTTATGATTTTGGAACTATAGATTCACAAACCGAGGCAAAAGCAGTATTTAAGTTTAAAAATAGTGCAAATTCTACTATTGAAATTTTAAAAATACATGGCAAAAGCCATTGTATCAACATCGACTCTTCTAGTCTAAGAACTTATGCCCCAAAAGAGGATGGTAAAATTTTAATTTCTTACAACACTGGCTGTAAGGGTCCTATCCGAAGAACGGTAAGTGTATTTACATCTCAAGAAGAACATACGATTACTTTAAAACTTATTGGAAAAGTCTCTGAGTAAAATCTATTCAATTGAGCTGGGATCTCAAAATGATGGTTCTTTTTAAAGTCACATTTTTCCTTTTCAAGATTATCTTAATACGATCTCCCTCATCACCACTTAGTAACTGATTAATTTTATCAAGACCTAAGGAAGTGATTGATCTACCGTTCATCTTCAAAATCCTATCCCCTATTTGAATATCAATTTCTGAAGATGGAGAATTCGGTCTTATATTAGCTACGTTTAGAATTTTTGAAGTTCGTAATCTAATACTAAATTGCTCTGCTGAATTTGTTGTGGCATAAACTGACCTTTTTTTATCATATATCTTAACTCGAATGGGCGTTTTAATGGTATTAATTTCATCTCCTGTATACTGAAGAAATAATCCACTCCTATCATAATTAAAATTATCGCTGAAACTCTTGTTGGACTTTAAATATAAATTTTGATTTTTATAGTCAAAGAAAGTCACAAATCGCCTTAAAACTTCAGCTCCTAAAATGCCATCTTTATACCGATCTGCTGTAAACAATTCCGCTGAGACCGAGTCTAAATAAGCCGTTCTAGGTTCTTTTAATTTGTAGTCTCCTAATTGAACTGACTTGGCTTTAGACCTCATTCCTTCAATGACACTTTCTAAACCATAGCCTATGTAATCAAAAAATGAGTTTTTAGGAGCGCTGATGTCTTTATTTTCAAAAACCCAAAACGCATCACTAGACCCCGTATCCACTAAGAAAACCAATTCTTTTTCTTTCCCCTCTTTAAATTCTATTGGGATTTTAATGTGAGGCTTTTTTCTTATAAACCGGAAATCAATTTTATCAAAAGCATTAAGTTTTCTATTGAATTTGTCATGTTGATATAGACGAAGTTTATTTCGGTTATAATTTAACCTTAAAATAAAATCTTTTAGAAATTCGTACCCTATGATACCTTGAACATTTATACCTAGTTTACTAGAAAGATCAAATCTAGGGTCAGTAATAAAGTAAACTTCCTGTTTTTCTCCGCGTATGGGTCCAAAATCTATGGTGTTATTTGTCGTTCTAAAAGCTTTTACTGGCTCTGAACTTCCTAGGCTCCTTAACGAAATATACTCTGCCTCTACTAAAGATATAGAATCTTTAACTTGACCAAAGACTTTGGTTTTATTAACACCTGTATCCAGTAAAAAATTAACTAATTCCCCATTTAGTAAAGCTGATAAAATAATAAGATTATTAACTGATCTGAACCTCAAATTCACCGCTCTATCTCCTTCCTCTTTAAATTTAAATTGATTTTGAGTAAAACAATACTGATGATAAGATAAACCACAGATAACAAGACTCCAAAACCAGATACTTTTCTTCATAAATTAAAAATGTAAAACATTTAAAATACACTAAAATATCAGCTTTAATTTTAATTAGCTTTTAAGGCTTTTCACATGGATTTGAACATTGTGAATCTTGCAGTTGCTAATTAAAATAACGATATTTACACAAAAAATTACACTATGCCTAAAATATCTTCTAAGGGGCTTAACATGCCTCAATCCCCAATACGTAAGTTAGCTCCTTTTGCAGATAGAGCAATAGAGGAAGGGAAAAAAATATATTTCCTAAATATTGGACAACCAGACATTTCAACTCCAAAAGCAGCCTTGGATGCTGTTAAGAATAATAATCTTGATATTTTATCTTACAGCCCCTCATCAGGATTTGATTCTTATAAAAAAAAGTTAGCCAAGTATTATGTGGAGAATAGTATTGATATTGATGCTGATGATCTAATCGTGACTACAGGAGGGTCTGAAGCACTTCTTTTTACAATGGGAAGTATTACAGATCCTGGAGATGAAGTTATAATACCCGAGCCTTTTTATGCAAATTATAGTGGCTTTGCAGTAGCCTCTGGTGTAATTGTAAAACCGGTAGTGTCCAACTTTGAAGATAATTTTGCCTTACCTCCAATAAGCGAATTTGAAAAACAAATTACAGAAAAAACCAAAGCTATAATTATTTGTAATCCAGGAAATCCTACAGGATACTTGTATACAAAAGATGAGATCCAAAAGCTTGCAGATCTTGCTATAAAACATGATCTCTTTATAGTAGCCGATGAAGTTTACAGAGAATTTGTCTACGATGATGAAGAACACCATTCTATTATGAGTTTACCAGAGTTAAAGAATCATGCGATCATGGTAGATTCTGTCTCTAAGCGATATAGTATGTGTGGAGCTAGAATAGGATGTATGGTTTCTAAAAATAAAGAGTTAATGGCTACAGCCCTAAAATTTGCTCAGGCTAGACTTAGCCCCCCTACCTTTGCTCAAATTGCAAGTGAAGCTGCCCTAGACACCAAGAAAGATTATTTCATAGAAGTAAATGAAGAATATAAGAGCAGAAGAGATACCCTTATCAAAGCTCTTGAGGACATTGAAGGTGTAAAAGTCGCTAAACCCAAAGGGGCCTTTTATTGTGTTGCAGAATTACCAGTAGAAGATAGTGAAAATTTTGCTAAGTGGATGTTGTCTGAATTTGATGTAGATGGTGAAACCGTTATGGTGGCTCCAGCAGCTGGCTTCTACTCCACTCCCCATACGGGTATGAATCAAATTAGAATTGCTTATGTTATTGAAAAACAAAACTTACTTAAAGCAGTAGCCATTTTGAAAATGGCCTTACAAGCCTATGCGAAAAGATAAATGAAGTTAAAAAAAAATATTTCTTTAAAGCCCTATAATACTTTTGGAATAGATATTAAGGCTCATCAGTTCATCTCCGTAAAATGCGAAGATGAATTGATTGGGATATTGAAGCGTTTTTATGCTTCAGAGTTATTTGTTTTAGGCGGTGGAAGTAACATGCTTCTCACCAAAGATATCAAAAACACTGTTCTCCACATTAATTTAAAAGGTATAGAAGTTATAGAGGAGACAAACTCTCATGTATTAGTGAAAGCAGCAGCAGGTGAGGACTGGCACGATTTTGTCACCTATTGTCTTGAAAAAGACTACGGTGGTCTTGAGAACTTATCACTCATCCCTGGGAATGTTGGAACTTCTCCTGTTCAAAACATAGGAGCTTATGGGGTCGAACTAAAAGATGTAATGTCTTATTGCGAGGCTATAAACAGACAAACCTTAGCTAAAAAAAGATTTAATACAGAAGACTGTAAATTTGATTATAGAAATTCAATATTCAAATCAAAGCTTAAAAATCAATTTATCATCACGAGTGTCATCTTCAAATTAACGAAAAACAACCATCAACTTAAATTAGATTACAACTCATTAAAAACGGAGCTTGAATCACAAAATATTATTCAACCGAGCATAAAAGATGTTTCTAAAGCTGTTGTGTCTGTTCGTCGATCAAAATTACCAGATCCAAAAGAGATAGGAAACAGCGGGAGTTTCTTTAAAAACCCAATTGTAAATGAAGAAGCTTTCAATAAAATCCAAGATGAATTTCCAAATTTACCTCATTATAGAATAGATTCTAAATCTATTAAAATACCTGCTGGCTGGCTTATAGAAAATGTTGGTCTTAAAGGGTATCGAAAAGGAGATGCTGGAGTTCATGAAAAACAGGCCTTAGTATTGGTGAATTATGGCGAGGCAAGCGGAAAAGATATTCATGCCGTTTCCAAACTTGTTCAAAAAGAAGTACAGAAAAAATTTAATATTCATCTTGAGAGTGAAGTCAATATTTACAAGTAAGAACATAAAGGGTTTGTTAAAAATTACACATAAGTTTATATTTCCTTAAAGATGATATCAACTTTCTTTAAATTTGGATTATGAAATTATTATTGATCACAATTGTGCTTTTAGGGTTAGCAGTGGCAGGAATCGCTATAAAAATTTGGGGAAAGAAAGATGGAAAATTCGCAGGCACCTGTGCAAGCCAGAGTCCCTTTTTGAATAAAAGTGGGGATGCTTGTAACTTCTGTGGTAAAATGCCAGACGAGCAAACAGATTGTAGCGGTTCAGAGAAAAGCAAATAAGCATTTTACACGTAGCTTTGAAATTTATACTAGTCCTATTTATAATTTTAACTCTAATTTCTATATTCTTATAATTTAAACGAATTTCAATAAAACTATCTCTAAAAAATATCAAGATAAACTTCAATTTAGCATAATTATTTTTGCGAAAAACATGGAGATGGACTTACCTCCTAGTTTATTATGAATCAACACTTTGTAATTCTTGAACTTAGTAAAGCAAATGATAGTTCTCCAGATTCTACCTCAAAAGTTGCTAAAAAAATTCATAATAGCTGTTTTAATCTAAGGCTCTTAAAACGTCATGGAAAGGAATCAAAATTAAAGAGTATAGCCTTAAAAAAATTTGTGATTAGAACTAAAAGTGATAGAATTTCACTAAAAGACGCAGATTGTGAATCAGCATTTAAATTTTGTCTACAGAAAATTAATACTTGTATATCTAAAAAATTAAATTTCTTTTTAGGCTACTCACCTTACGGATACAACACCATATTTTTAAATGAATTTATAAAATGGGAAACCCTAAAAACTGAAATCTATGGTAGACATCAAACTTTATCCAATAAGGCTCATAGCTGTGGCAATAGAGCTGTGATGTATGAAGAATCAATTTCATTAGAAAGTAAAAATTTTAAAAATAAAATAAATCTTACTTTCTGTGATAGTGATATACGACTTCAAAATGCAAAAGGGGAAACTAAAATCAACTTGAACATAACTCCAAAAAGCTTTGCTTTAGACCATTCAAAAAAGTCCTGTATTTTGTGGTGGAAACAAAAATACTCTACTACATCGCCATTTTATTATAAATTAAATCAACTCTTTATTCAAGACTACTATTTTTCTCAATTTTTATTTTGGTCGATATTTTTTATACTTTTGAGTAGAAAGTCCATGATGGCCTTACTTATATTTCGAATAGCAATAGCTGCTAAGTCCTTAATAGCAGCTGAATTTCAAAAGGCCTTTAAAGTTCCAAAGTCTATTTTATGGATATGGCCTAACTTTGAGGAAAATTTGCTCATTTTGCAAATGGGAATAGGAATAAACAGAATTTTTCAAAAAACATAAAACTTGGCAATAAAACTGAATATTTCAAACCTTATCGAAAAAGCAAGGTATGGAGACCAAAATGCATTTAGATCCCTATTGAACCACTATTGGGAGGACGTCTATAGGTTTCAACTCAAAAGAACTAAAGATGCTTATGAAGCCGAAGAAATCACAGTACAGACTTTTGCTAGAGCTTTTGACAGGATTGAAACTTACGAAAATGCTTTCAAATTTAAGACTTGGCTCATCACTATCTCTAAAAATATACATATTGACCTCACTAGAAAACTTAAACTAAAGACTTCTGAGATCGACACTAAAAAAGTTTCACAAATCGCTGATCTTGAACCTACTGTTGAAGATAAGATTATCAAAGAACAAAATTTAAGCAATTTATTAAGGCAAATAAAAGAACTTCAACCTCATTATCAAGAAGTTATTGAATTAAGGTTTTTTAAAGAAATGAGCTATAAAGAAATAGCTGAGCGAATAGACCAACCCATTACAAACGTGAAGGTAAAATTGTTGAGAGCCAAAAAATTATTGGCTGAAATTATTAACCAAAAGCCAAACGATAGATGAAACTATTTATATGTATTATACTCTTTAATCTTATGATGCCATCGCAAGGATTCAACGACAAACGTATTCTAGTTTTAACCGCTAAAGAAATGACTCCTGAAGTCACAGAACAACTTGATAGATTGCAAGAGAATTCTCTGGAAATCGAAAAACGTAGGCTTGCAGTTTTTACCCTTATAAACGGAGAGGTAAAAGTTATTATCAATTCTAGCGATAAGAGCCTTGAGTTTGTTAACAAAAATAAAGACAACTATACAGAGACCTCAACTCTAACCCTGTATTTGATAGGTTTAGATCAAAGTCTAAAAAAAACCTTTAAAGGCTTAGTAAATCCTCAACAGATTTTTAATCAAATCGATAGCATGCCGATGCGTCAAGCTGAAATAAGAAGAAACAGAGAATAATTACTCACTCAGGTGAATTTTTAAGTTGGCTAAAATTCTAGCTTCAATATCTTCCACCTTAGCTTTGCAAAAAGTTTTTCCCGTAATTTTCTCGTACAGCTCAATATATCTCTCGCTAATAGAGTCTATAACATTCGGCGTAAGTTCTGGCATCCTCTGACCTTCTTTTCCCTGAAATCCATTTTCCATCAGCCATTCTCTCACAAATTCCTTAGACAGTTGCTTTTGCTTTTCGCCCTTAACTTGCCTTTCATTATAGCCTTCTTTATAGAAATATCTAGAGGAATCTGGAGTGTGAATTTCGTCGATCACTACAATTTTGCCCTCTGGGGTTTTTCCAAACTCATATTTAGTATCCACTAAAAGCAAACCTCGTTTATCCGCAAGTTGGGATCCGCGATCAAAAAGTTTTAAGGCATACTCCTCTAAGACTTTATAATCTGAAGGACTGACAATTCCTTGTGCTAAAATTTCGTTTTTTGAAATGTCTTGATCGTGATCACCTTGCTCTGCTTTGGTAGTAGGTGTAAGTAGTGGAAAATCAAACTTGTCATTGACTTTTAAACCTTCTTTCAACTTTACTCCACAGAGTTTTCTTTTACCAGCAGTATATTCTCTAGCGGCATGACCAACGAGATAGTTTCTAACAACCATTTCCACTTTAAAAGTTTCACATTTTATACCGACACTTACGTTGGGATCGGGAACAGCCTGTAGCCAATTAGGAACGATATCTTCTGTAGCCTTCAGCATCTCTGAGGCAATCTCATTTAAAATTTGACCTTTATATGGAATTCCCTGAGGTAGAACTACATCAAAAGCACTTAGACGATCTGTAGCTACAATCACTATGTTGTCGTTAGCAAGCGTATAGACTTCCCTTACTTTTCCCTTATAGTAATCGACTTGCCCTGGTAAATTGAATTGGGTTGATAAAAGAGTTGAGCTCATGTTTTAGTCTTGATTTTCAATAGCTTTGTAAGCAGAAATTACTTTTTTAACAAGTCGGTGACGAAGAACATCTTTATCATCGAGATAAATCATTCCTATCCCATTGACATCTTTTAAGACTAAAAGAGCCTCTTTAAGTCCAGAAATAGACCGTTTTGGGAGATCCACTTGGCCTGGATCACCTGTGATCATAAATTTGGCATTCTTACCCATACGTGTCAAAAACATCTTCATCTGCGGATGAGTAGTGTTTTGAGCTTCATCTAGTATTACAAACGCATTGTCCAAAGTTCGTCCTCTCATAAATGCTAAAGGTGCAATTTGAATAGTTCCCTTTTCAATATAGCTTTCCAGCTTTTCTGGAGCGATCATGTCTCTTAATGCATCGTAAAGCGGTTGCATATATGGATCTAATTTCTCTCTTAAATCTCCGGGTAAAAACCCTAGTTTTTCGCCAGCTTCTACCGCTGGACGAGTTAAAATAATTCTTCGAACTTGCTTATTCTTTAGTGCTTGAACCGCTAAAGCCACACCGGTATAAGTTTTACCAGTACCTGCAGGACCAACGGCAAACACCATATCATTGGTATTCATCAACTCTACCAGTTTTCTTTGATTGGCGGTTTGAGCTTTTATAAGTCGACCACCAATACCATGAACAAGAACAGCTCCAGAGGATATAGGGGCATCATAATCCGCTTTGGATTGACTTGTCAGAATACTTTCAATGGCATTTTCATCTAAAGAGTTAAATTTTGAGAAGTGATCAATCAACATTTGGAAACGCTGTTCAAATTCTTCTAAACGATCGTCTTCACCAAAGACTTTTATTTTATTACCTCTCGCTACAAATTTAAGCTGGGGATAATATTTTTTAATCAGTTCAATATTCGAGTTGTGGTGTCCAAAAAATTCTCGTGGATTAATTTCTGAGAGTTCTAAAATTAGTTCATTCAAAAGCAGTAATTTTTGGTTAAAAATAATAAATTTACAAACAAATTTACGCATTTTTTTGACGAAATTTAGTTTCAAAATATTAACTATCCATTAAATGCCAATAATAACTTTAACTACCGATTTTGGATTAAAAGATCATTCAGTGGCGGCTGTTAAGGGTGCTTTGTTATGCGAATTAAATCAGCCTCAAATCATCGATATCTCGCATCATATTTCACCTTTTAATTATACTGAAGCGGCTTACATCATTAAAAATGCTTATCATAATTTTCCGAAAGATACCATCCATATTATCGGGGTAGATTCAGAATTAACTCCAGAAAATAAGCATCTCGCCATTTATTTAGATGGACATTATTTTATTTGTTCTAATAACGGAATTCTATCTTTGATTTCATCAGAAATCAAACCTGACAAAATCGTAGAAATTAATATTCATGATAGCCTAGAAAAGAAATTTGGTGTTTTGAATGTTTTTGTAAATGTTGCAGCTCATATTTGTAGAGGTGAAAATTTGGATGTAATTGGTAAACCTATCTTTGGCATGGAAGAACTTAATAATGTAAGACCCTCCATCAATCAGTGTGAAGATCAAATCATAGGTCATGTGATTTATATTGACAACTTTGGGAATGTAGTTTCCAACATAAGCCAAAAATTGTTCAATACCGTTGGCAAAGGAAGAGAGTTTACCATTTTTGCAAGATCTACAAAATTTTGTAAAGTGTATAAGAATTACTCTGAGGCGATTAATTATGATATCCCCAAAGAAAAAAGAGAGATGGAAGGAAAAAAATTAGCCTTATTCAATTCATCAGCCTTTTTAGAATTAGCGATTTATAAGAGTAACCCTCTAAGTGTAGGTTCTGCTTCAAGTTTATTTGGTTTAAAATACTTGGATTCCCTCACCGTTAAATTTTTATAATATGCTCGTAAGAATTGTAAAGATGAAATTTAAGAAAGAGGCTGTTGAAAACTTTCAGGAGTTATTTCAAAATAGCAAAAAAAAGATCCGTGGTTTTGAAGGTTGTCATCGTTTGGAACTTTATCAAGATCAAAAGGACTGTTCTCAATTTTTCACCTATAGTTATTGGGCGTCCGAAAAGCATCTGAACAACTACCGTAACTCTGCCTTGTTTGCTGAAGTATGGAAAGCGACTAAAGTTGGGTTTTCCATGAAAGCCGAAGCTTGGAGCTTGAACAAACTTGTAGAATTAGATTGATATGCTAGCCATTTTCCTCAAAGAATTCACTGGTTTTTTTTCCTCGGCGATAGGCTTTATCGTCGCTGGACTATTTCTTCTAGCAACTGGAATTTTGGTCTGGGTCTTGCCTGGAAGTTTTAATATTTTTGATCAAGGTTATGCTAATCTTACGCCTCTTTTTGAAGTCTTACCTTGGATTTTCTGTGTGTTCATTCCTGCCATTTGTATGCGGAGTTTTGCTGAGGAAAAGAAGCAGGGCACCTTAGAACTTCTGCTGACCAAACCCATATCTATAGATCAACTTATTGCTGGTAAATTTTTAGGTAGCTTATCATTGAGCATGATCACCTTACTTCCTACTTTATTTTATATCATAAGTATTTCAGCATTATCAGCTAGAGGAGTACAAATTGATTATGGAGTTATTTTTAGTTCTTATGTTGGAGTTTTGCTTCTTATGTGTTGTTTTACGTCTATTGGAATTTTTGCATCTTGTCTCACTGATAATACTTTGATTGCGCTTGTTATCGGTATATTTTTAAGTGTGTTATCGTATTTTGGGTCGGTAGGCTTGAAATCAATTCCACTTTTGGATTCTCAATTATACACGTTGGAATATTTTAGCTTAAGTTATCATTTCCAAAGTATCTCAAGAGGTATTTTGGATAGTAGAAATCTTATTTATTTTATAAGTATTAGCTTTTTCTTCTTAGTGCTTACCTACCTACAACTAAAATCTAATTTGAAATGAAGGTAAACGCCAGCCATAAAAAAGCCTTAGGGATTTGTGTTCTGCTTGTGTTTATGAATTTAGTAGCCACTCAATTTTTTAAACGTGTAGATTTTACTTCAGATAGCCGTTATACCTTAACCGAATCTTCTCTTGATTTGGTTAGAACCATAGATAAGCCTCTACTTATCAAAGTCTTTTTAACGGGTGATCTCCCTTCAGAATTCAAAAGACTTCAAATTGAAACCCGCTATATTCTGGAGGAGTTTAAAGCCTACAATAGCAATATAAAGTTTGAATTTGTCAATCCGCTTGAAGGCGAAATAGATGCTATGGAGGTGGCTAATCAATTTTATGAGAATGGTATGTCGCCAGAGTCTCTTAATATTCGTGAAAATGGAAAATTGACTGAACGCCTTATCTTTCCTTGGGCAATGGCAGATTATGGAGGTATGCAAATTCCTATACAACTCTTACAAAAAACACTCACACAAAGCAATTCTGAAATGATCCAAAGGTCAGTTCAGAATTTAGAATATACCTTTGTCGATGGAATGACGAAGTTAAGTAGAAAACGAACCAAAAAAATAGCAATCATAAAAGGACAGGGGGAGCTTGCAGATAGATATCTAGCAGATTTTCTATCTACACTTAAAGACTATTATCTTATAGCACCATTTACTTTAGATTCTGTAGATACCACCCCACAGAAAACATTGGACGTTCTCAATACGTACGATTTAATTATTGATGCTAAACCTACCAAATCATTTACAGACGAAAAGAATTATGTCTTAGATCAATACCTCATGAATGGAGGAAAGGCTATATGGCTTATAGAACATGTCATTGCAGAAAAAGATAGTCTTTATAAGGCTTCCAAAAAAACAGTAGCATTTCCAATAGATTTGAATTTATACAGTTTATTCTTTAGATATGGGGTACGCATCAATCCACAATTGGTCAACGACCTTTACTCTGCTCCTATTGTTTTAGCGTCTGGCAGCGGTAACTCTTCACAACTGTCAAGATTTCCTTGGTTTTATGATCCTTTAGGGGAACCTGTTGAAAAACACCCTATTACAGAAAATTTAAGCCCTGTAAAATTTGAATTTGCAAATCCAATAGACACCTTAGAGTCTCATCTCAATAAAACAATTTTACTGGAAAGTTCAAATCTATCGCGAGTGATTGGAACACCCGCTGAAGTTTCTTTGGATGAGATTACAAAAGAACCTGACCCGAGATTATACACCACGGGTCACTTTCCGTTAGCAGTGCTTGTAGAAGGTGAATTCAACTCTGCTTTTAAGTCCAAACTAAAACCTCTCACTCTTCAATCCCCTAAAGACAAAAGCCCACAGACTCAGCAAGTGTTTATTTCTGATGGTGACCTTATTAGAAATCAGTTGGAGCATGGAAAACCCTTAGAGTTGGGCTTCGACAGATTTACTGGACTCACTTATGGTAACAAAACCTTTCTTCTGAATGTGGTTAATTATCTATTAGGAGATGAAAGTTTAGTAAAAACACGAAGTAAATCTATAAGCCTAGATGAAATGGATCTGGAAAAATTAAAGCCTACTAAGTTGAAATGGCAGCTTTTTAATGTGATAGTCCCTATTGCAAGCATTATTTCTTTTGGACTAATTGTAGTGTATTGGAGAAAAAGGAAATATAAAAGTCATTAATGCTTGAATTTATCTTTATACCTGTTGAGTATTAAATAAACTACTGGAAGGATTCCTAAAGAATTGACTAAGGCTAAAACAATGAACCAAGCGATTTGTTTTCGTCTTGAAGACTGCCACAGAACAATGAGTTTTAATATGATATCAACTATTACTAAAAAAAAACTAGTCCTATTAACGATGCATAATCATCTAAATAAGATTGGAAGTCGAGGGAAGTACTGCTCATGTTAATAGGTTTTGATTATATTTTATGCCAATCTAAACCTATAACATCGCAATAAACCATTTCTTTTTAGCCTGCTTTTTGTCAAAAAAATGACTGTAGCTAAGGCTATGCGAATTATTTTTAATTTCAATATAAACAACAAATCTAATAGCTACGTCGAAGTACAATTCAATTTATTCATGCAACATCATAAATGTAATTTGGTCATACAATATAAAACAGAAAATAATATGTATTTATATTGAAAAAGTAAAACTGGGATGAGAATAAAATATTTAAATTTGTAGATATGACAATCAATTGCAAAGGACGCTTACTGGATTTATCTACCCCAAAAGTTATGGGTGTGCTCAATTTAACTCCTGATTCTTTTTATGACGGAGGCAAATTCAAAAATGAGAAAGAAGCTTTAGAGCAAGTGGGAAAAAATATTCAAGATGGCATGGATATTTTAGACATTGGAGCTTATAGCTCAAGACCTGGAGCAGACCACATCAGTGAAGAAGAAGAATTAAAAAGGCAGAGTTCTGTTTTACAACAAATTACCAAAGAATTTCCGGACCTTATTATCTCCATAGACACCTTCAGAAGTGAAGTTGCTAAAGCGAGTATAGATCAAGGGGCTCATATCATCAATGATATTTCTGCTGGAAATTTGGATGTAAACATGATGGATTTCATAGCAGATTCTCAAGTCCCTTATATCATGATGCATATGAGAGGTACGCCGCAAACCATGAAAAGCATGACCTCCTATGAACATCTGGTCACCGACATAATCTCTTATTTTTCAAAAAAAGTTATGGAGGCAAGAGCTAAAGGGATTAATGATATACTTATAGATCCAGGATTTGGTTTCGCAAAAACCATAGATCAAAACTTTGAGCTATTAAATCACCTTAAAGCCTTAAAGAGTTTAAACCTACCTGTACTTTCTGGGATTTCTAGAAAGTCTACAATCTATAAAACATTGAATATCGATGCTAAAGAGGCTCTAAACGGAACAACTGCACTCAACATGGTAGCTCTTATGAATGGAAGCTCTATCTTAAGAGTACATGATGTGTTGGAAGCTAAACAATGCATTACTTTGTATAAAAAATTAATTGAGAATTAAATTTTTATGACCTTAGATTTTTTAGACTTTAGAATCTTAGACATCCTAGATATTCTACTGGTAGCCGTTTTGCTATACTATATCTATAAGCTTGTTAAGGGTTCTGCAGCGATCAATATCTTTATAGGAATTGTTATCGTTTACTTGATTTGGAAACTAACTGAGCTTTTGCAAATGGAAATGCTAAGCAGCGTTTTGGGAGAATTTATAGGGGTAGGAATGTTTGCCCTGATAGTGGTCTTTCAACAAGAAATAAGAAAATTTTTATTGATGATTGGCTCAACCAACTTTAGTAGTAAAAACAACTGGTTTCAACTTAGGTTCTCCAATCGAGAAAATAAAACGCTCAATTATGTAGACATCATTGTCGAAGCTTGTAGAAAATTAGGGAGTACCCAAACTGGTGCCTTAATCATCATTAAAAGAAATACGAAACTAGATTTTGTAAAAAATACTGGAGATGCTATGGACATCAAAGTAAATCGTCCTATTATCGAATCTATTTTTTATAAGAACAGCACATTGCATGATGGAGCTATTATAATCGAAGATGGAAGGATCACAGCAACACGAGTGATCTTACCAGTCTCCAATGATAGAGACATACCTTTGAGGTTTGGATTGCGTCACAGAGCTGCCGTGGGCATAAGTGAAAAAACAGATGCTGTTGCTTTGGTTGTAAGCGAAGAAACTGGACAAATTTCTTATTTAAAAAACGGAGAGTTCAATATTTTCGATGATTTCGAAAATCTGGCAGAGCAAATTAAAACAGACTTGATTTAATTCAACTCTTCTTCGTGTTTAAATTGTGCTTCATACAAGTTTCTATAATACCCTTCTTCTAGTTGAAGTAATTCTGAATGGGTTCCTGTTTCTACAATTTTGCCTAGATCCATCACGATGATTTTATCTGCATTCTTAATAGTTGCTAGACGGTGTGCAATCACAATTGAAGTTCGCCCTTTGGTTAACTTCTCAGTAGCATCTTGAATAAGCTGCTCACTATAACTATCGACTGAAGATGTTGCTTCGTCCAAGACTAAGATACTTGGCTTAGTGACATAGGCTCTTAAAAATGCAATGAGCTGGCGTTGGCCAGAAGACAACATGACCCCTCTCTCTTTGACATTGTAATGATAGGTGTTGGGCAGTGAAGAGATAAAGTCGTGAACCCCTATTTCCTTTGCTGCAGCAATAACTTGTTTTTCAGTCACATCTTCTTTATTGAGCGTAATGTTGTTGAGGATGGTATCTGCAAACAAAAAAACATCTTGAAGAACAACAGCAATATGAGTCCTTAAGGTCGCAAGCTCGTAAGTTTTGAGATCTTTACCATCTACTTTTATCTGACCGCTGTCTATTTCATAGAATCGACTTAGTAAATTGATTATTGTACTTTTTCCAGCTCCTGTGGCTCCTACAATTGCGACAGTTTCACCTGGCTTTACGTCAAAAGAAATTCCTTTTATGATCTCTTCTTCGGGGATATAACTAAATTTAACATCTTTAAAGGAAATATGACCACTTAACTTTTCGCAAATTAAAGTCCCATCATTCTCTATTTTAGAATCCGTATCAAGAATATTGAATACCCGATTGGCTGCAACCATTCCCATTTGTAAAGAATTAAATTTATCTGCAATTTGCCTCAAAGGTCTAAACAGCATTTGTGATAATTCTATAAACATCACAATGATTCCGAGAGATAGAGCGTCTGATTCCACCACTCGTAAACCTCCAAACCAAACAATTAATCCAATAGTAATAGAAGTGGCCATTTCTGCAATAGGGAAGAATATGGCATTGTACCAAACTGTTTTAATCCAGCCTTGTCTATGTTTTCTGTTGATGTCCTTAAAACGTCTGTATTCCTCCTGTTCTCTATTAAAAATCTGAACAATTTTCATGCCCGTGAGATGTTCCTGCACAAATGAATTAAGATTAGACACCTGAGTTCTCACTTCCTCAAAAGCAACCTTCATTTTCTTTTGAAAGACACGAGTGGCATAAATAATAAAAGGTAGAACAGTAACCACAAGAAGGGTTAGCTGCCAGCTTTGCCAAAACATGAAACCCAAAACGACAATCATCTTTAATAAATCGCTAATAATCATGAATAAACCTTGGCTGAAAATACTGGCGATTGTTTCAATATCACTTACAGCACGAGTCACTAGTCTACCTACAGATGAATTGTCGAAGTATTGCTTTTTGAAATTCATCATGTGTTTAAAAAGCTTCACACGAATGTCCCTTATAACTTCCTGTCCGAGCCAATTCGCAAAAAAGATAAAGCTAAATTGGAAAAGCACTTCAAAGATGAGAACAACAAGCATCGAGCTTACATAGAAGATCAAGCTTTCAGAATCGCTTTCAATAATTCCCCTATCAATAGTTAATCTCAGTAAATACGGTCTTAAAACTGCAAGAACAGAAAGCATTATAGCAGCAAAAACCACAAAATAAAACGTTTTATTGTAGGGTGTTGCATACTTTAAAAGACGCTTAAAAAGCTTTGTATCGAAGGCGTTACCATTGTTATTTTTCATTTGTATCGCTATATCTTTATCCTATACTGGATATTTTATGTTTGTTAAAACTAAGGCATTGGCAGGAACCGATTTACCTGCTTTACTTCTATCTCTAGCAAGGATGATGTCGTTGAAGTCTTCACCTGATATATTCCCCAACCCTACCTCAATGAGGGTTCCTACTATTGCTCTTACCATATTTCTTAAAAAGCGATTGGCTGTAATTTCAAAAAAAAGATGATGTCCCTCTTCTTGCCAATCCACTTTTTCTATTTGACAATCAAATGTATAAACATCAGTTTTAACTTTTGAAAAAGATTTGAAATTTTTATGATTAAATAAGAGATTTGAAGCGTCCTGCAAAGCTTGTAAGTTAAGTTTGTTTTTTACCAAATAGCTCCTTCCTTCACAAAACGGGTCTTTCATTTGAATTATCGAATACCTATAAGTTCTCGAGATAGCATCGAACCGAGCATGAAAATCATCTTTTACGCGGACTACACTATGTACTGCTATATCTGGAGGTAATATGCTATTCAACTTAAAGACTAACATCTTAAAATCAAGGATACTTTGGGTACAATCAAAATGAGCTACGTATCCCGAGGCATGCACCCCTGCATCAGTTCTCCCAGCCCCTACAACGTCTACAGTCTCTTGTAAAGCCGTAATTAAAGCATGATTTACTTGAGATTGAACACTGATTTCATTCACTTGTTTTTGCCAACCGTGGTAATTAGTTCCTAGATAAGATAGTCGTATAAGATATCGCAAATCTCTAAATTTATAACACACAAATATAAGAATACAGCTACGACTTAAACCTTAAGCTTTACTTATATTGTACCAAAAAAAAGATGTCAAAAGCTATTTTATTACTGAGTGATACTCATGGATACATAGACGATAGAATTTTAGAATGGGCTTCTAAAGCTGATGAAGTTTGGCATGCTGGAGACATTGGAGATCAAAAAGTTACCGATGCACTTTCAGCCGTAAAGCCACTGAGAGCAGTATATGGAAATATTGATGGACATTTATTAAGAAGCGAATTTCCACTTCATCACAGATTCACTCTTGAAGGTGTAGACGTTTGGATAACTCACATTGGAGGTTATCCTCATAGATATAGCAAAGATATAAAAGAAGAAATCAAGAAAAATCCTCCAAAATTATTCATCAGTGGTCATTCTCATATTTTGAAAGTAATGAATGACAAGCAACTAAAATTGCTACACATGAATCCTGGAGCTGTCGGTGTTCAGGGATTTCACCAAAAGAGAACAATGCTTAAATTTAATTTAGACCAGGGGATCATCAAAGATCTGGAAGTTATCGATTTTGGTAAGCGGGGCCAAAAAGATTCCTTTTAAAAACAAAAAACCCCGAATCGCTTCGGGGTTCCAATGCACTAACATTACTAAGATTTCAGGATTATCGCAATCGATCCACAGATTTTACAAGATCTTCGTCCTTTTTGATAGCCTTATTGGCTAGAGCAATAAAAACGATAGAAATTATTGGAAGAAGCATCCCAATACCCTTCTTAGAAATATCCATTTCTCCAGGTAAACTTAGCGTCCAATATGCAAAAACACCTACTAAAACAAAGTTCAATATGATATTAATTCGTCCTATGACAAATTGAAATTTTCTTTTTTTAAATAAAAAAATGGTGATAATTGTAATTAAAACCGATAATAAAAACAAAGATATAGATACGGGTTGAGATAGAGCATAAATTTCTTGATTTTTTGAAGTTATCCATAATGGCAAATAAAAACTCAATATCCCGTTAAAGATAATAACCATAAGTAAAAATAAACTTTGTACCCTTTGTATCATTTCTTGATTATTGAAGGACAAAAATAATAGAATATTTGGGAATTGATATTTATAAATAAAATAAAGTTGTATAATTGCAATGTTTATGATAAACTTCTTACTTAAGTAGTTACAAATCATCAATTTAAATTCGATTCTCCTTCGAAACCATTTTAATTTCAAAAAATATCAATGTTAGAAATTATTGAACTAAAGTCTAGAAAACTTTCAGATTTACAAGAAATTGCTAAAGAATTAAAAGTTCCAAAATTTAGAAGCCTAAAAAAGTTGGATCTTATCTACCAAGTTTTGGACTATCAAGCAGCTAATCCGGACAAAATGAAAGAAATTCTTAGTAATGAAAATAACACCACTAAGATTAAAACGTCAACTCCAACACCGTCTAAGGAAGCTCCTGAACAAGATAGCAAGCCAGTCCAACCTGTACAACCTGATTCTATAGATACTTCAAAAAAGCCAAGAAAGCGAGTCAATAAAGGTGAGCCCAAAAAAGCACCTAAAAATCCGTTTAAAGACGATGACAGATCTAAACGGGAGGCACATAAAAATCCTTTGGAGAAAAAAGAGGTGAAAGAGGCAACAGTTGAAAGCCCGTTACCTCCAAAAGAAAAACAAAACAGTCCAGAATTACCTAAGCCTCAACACCTAGAGAAAAAAGACCAAACGAAATCCACCGCTCAGGTAAAGGAGGTAAAACAGCCAATGGCTAAGCCGATCAACAAAGAAGACTCACAAAAAAAATCTCCATCTCCAAAGCCACAGAATCAAAAAAATCAAAATCCTAAATCTAGGAATGATACTAGGTCTAATGACAAAAACGGCAACAGAGATAACCGAAATAAATACAAAGATCCAGATTTTGAGTTTGATTCCATCATAGAAAGTGAGGGTGTACTTGATCTTATGCAAGATGGATATGGATTTTTGAGATCTTCAGATTACAATTACTTATCTTCTCCCGATGATATTTATCTATCCCAATCTCAAATTAGACTTTTTGGATTAAAAACTGGAGATACAGTGTTAGGAGAAGTAAGACCTCCAAAAGAAGGTGAGAAATACTTCCCCTTGATTAAGATTAAAAAAATTAATGGTCTCGATCCAAAAATTGTAAGAGATAGAGTTTCTTTTGAGCACTTAACTCCACTTTTTCCACAGGAGAAATTTAAGTTAGCTGAAAAAGAAAGTACACTTTCCACACGAATTATTGATTTGTTTTCTCCTATCGGTAAAGGGCAAAGAGGCATGATTGTTTCTCAACCTAAAACAGGTAAGACGATGTTGCTGAAGGACATTGCAAATGCCATTGCAGCAAATCATCCAGAGGTCTACCAAATTATCTTACTCATCGATGAACGTCCAGAGGAAGTGACAGACATGCAACGTAATGTAAGAGGTGAAGTTGTAGCATCTACTTTTGATAAAGAAGCACACGAACACGTTCGCGTCGCAAATTTAGTAATTGAGAAGGCTAAACGCTTGGTTGAATGTGGTCATGATGTAGTGATACTTCTAGATTCTATTACACGTTTAGCTAGAGCTTACAACACAGTGCAGCCTTCGAGTGGTAAAGTTTTGAGTGGTGGTGTAGATGCCAATGCACTTCACAAACCAAAGCGTTTCTTTGGAGCAGCAAGAAATATTGAAAATGGAGGTTCACTTTCGATTATAGCCACAGCTCTAACCGACACTAGTTCTAAAATGGATGAAGTCATCTTTGAAGAATTTAAAGGGACTGGTAATATGGAACTACAATTGGACAGAAAAATTGCTAACCGTAGAATCTTCCCTGCTATAGATCTAACATCGTCTAGCACAAGAAGAGATGATCTTTTACTTGAAGATCACCAAATTCAAAAAATGTGGATCATGAGAAAATATCTAGCAGATATGAATCCTATTGAAGCTATTGAATTCTTGAATACAAGGATTAAAGATACCAAATCGAATGAGGAATTTTTAATGTCGATGAACGGCTAAAACTCTTAGATTGGTCAATCATAAAAACTCCCCATAAAATTCTATTTTATGGGGAGTTTTTATTTAAATAATTTATCTAATTCCAAATATGGTTTGAATTTGTAATGTCACATAAATAAATCGAATTATACTTCGACGCAGCCCAGTATAGGTTTTTTGATGGATAAAAGTTAAAGATAAGTAGCGTGGTCTTGGTGACGATCGTTATTCTTCATAAAAGCGAAAAAAGCCTTTACTGAATTCGTTTTGATAAAACGATTTATTTTGACAGTATAGGTTTAATTTGAAATTAACTTAATCTGAAACAACTTTATAGTTAGGATCTTCAATGATATTTACTTCTATGATTTCTTCAGCATTTTTCAATAAGCGTCTTGAATCTGGAGAGAGGTGCTTTAAATGGATCACTTTACCATTTTTTTGGTAAAGCTCAGTTATTTTGTTCAAGGCTTCTATAGCAGACATATCGACAACTCTGCTTTCTTTAAAATCAATGACCACCTCATTTGGATCATTAGCAACATCGAACTTATCAGAAAAAATGGTTGTAGACCCAAAAAATAAAGGCCCGTAAATCTCATAATGTTTTACACCGTTTTTATCGGTACTTTTTCTGGCTCGTATTCTAATCGCATTATCCCAGGCGAAGACCAATGCTGCAATAATGACCCCTACAAGAACTGCGAGAGCTAAATTGTGAAGTATAACTGTGACTAAAGTGACCAAAACCATAACCAAAATGTCAGACTTTGGCATACGCTTTAGTGTTCTTAAGCTCGCCCATTCAAAAGTACCTATTGCCACCATAATCATCAGTCCTGTAAGGGCTGCCATAGGAAGTTGCTCTATTATACTAGCTCCAAACATTATAAAAGCAAGTAAGGCGACTGCCGCTACAATTCCAGATAACCTTGCTCTTGCACCGTTGGAAATGTTGATTAGACTTTGACCAAGCATTGCGCACCCCCCCATTCCAGAGAAAAAACCAGATATAATGTTAGCACTACCCTGAGCGATAGCTTCACGATTGCCGTTACCTCGAGTTTGCGTGATTTCATCTACAATATTTAGTGTCAACAAGCTTTCAATAAGACCCACCCCAGCAATGATTGCAGAATAAGGTAATATTATTAACAAAGTCTCAAATGAAAAAGGAACCTCTGGAATGTGAAACGGAGGAAAACCACCACCAATAGACGCTAAATCTCCAACAGTATTGGTTGAAATATCTCCGAAATATACTATTCCAAAAACGACAAGTATGGCTACTAAAGAAGCAGGTATAGCTCTAGTGAGCTTAGGTAATAGCCAAATAATGAGCATTGTTAACACAACAAGACCCAAAAGAATAAACAAATTACTCCCAGTTAACCAAGCGCCAGAAGCATCCTTAAACTGGTTTAACTGTGACATAAATATTATAATGGCAAGGCCATTCACAAAACCAAAAATTACTGGATGAGGCACTAAACGCATCAACTTACCTAGTTTTAATAAGCCTGCAAGCGCTTGAATTATTCCTGCACAAATAACAGCAGCAAAAATATATTCAACTCCGTAATCCATAGATAGCGTTACTAAAACAACAGCGATTGCACCAGTAGCACCAGAAATCATTCCTGGTCTACCTCCAAAAATAGAAGTAACCAGTGCCATTACAAATGAGGCATACAGGCCTGTAAGTGGTGATAAACCCGCGATTAGAGAGAAAGCGACAGACTCTGGTATAAGAGCCAAAGCGACGGTCAAACCTGAAAGAATTTCAATTTTGTAATCTACTTTTTGCCTAAAATCAAATAAATTTAATAACTTTTTCATCAGTGGTGCGTGCTTGAATTAAAATACTCTTTAATTACTGCGATGTAGTGTTAGTAAAGAACAAAATCCTCTACTAAAGCTAATGGTACTTACATTCGTAAAAAGTTTGCAAATGTAGAATTAAAATTCTAACTAATAGAAAGCATCAGCTTTAATTTACATTCTTATAAAAGGCATTTAACATGCTGAAAAACAGTAATTTATTTTTGTTTAGATTGATTTAGTGGACTTATAATTTCGATATCTTGAAATTGAATAGCAGCTCTAAGGATTGAGTTGATCGACTCTTGTAAAGCTTTTATAATGTGTGATTTCAGTTCATTTTTATGATGAACCAAACTTATTTCTCTAGAGGGATATGGTTTTTTAAAAAACTTTACATATTTCTGCTTTTCATCTTTCAGATCTAGAGTATGTAAATAGGGAAGCAATGTCATGCCTAGACCTTCATCTGATAGTTTTATCAAGGTCTCAAAGCTGCCACTTTCAAGATAGAATCGCTTTTGATCTGGATGATTTTGGACACTCTTACAAAGATTAAGAATATTATCTTTAAAACAATGTCCATCTTCCAACAGCAAAACTTCGTCCACATCTAGGTCCTCTGCGACTATTTCCTTTTCATTAAACAATCTATGCTGCTCTGGTATATAAGCCATGAACGGCTCATAATAAAGTGGTTTTTCGATAATTTTTTCGTTGCCAAATGGAGTTGCAGCTATCCCTGCATCTAAATGACCATCGATGAGTTTGTCCACGATAACATCCGTATGAAGTTCTTCGATTTTCAAATTGATTTTAGGATACTTTTTTACAAAATTATTGAGAAACATCGGTAATAAGGTCGGCATAACTGTAGGAATAATTCCTAACTTAAATTCTCCACCCACAAAGCCCTTTTGTTGATCTACTATATCTTGTATCCTTACACTTTCATTGACGATGTTTTTGGCCTGCTCAATGATTTTCTTACCAACAGGAGTTAGCTTTATAGGCTTCTTTGTTCGATCAAAAATTTTTACGTTTAACTCTTCTTCTAGCTTTTGAACTTGCATACTCAAAGTAGGCTGAGTTACAAAAACCTTTTCTGAAGCTTTGGTGAAATTTTTATATTCAGCCACAGCGAGAACATACTTCAGTTGTGTAATTGTCATTAGTAAGTTGTTTTATACAAAAATACAATTCTATTAGAAAAACTAATACATGTATAGGATTTGTTAATAAATAAATATGAAAATTTCTAATAAGGATCTACGTTAATAACCACTCTAACTGATCGAAATTGAGCGATCATCTTAAGCTTACCGGCACCCGCTTCGATGTATTTTTTAGAGTTTTTCAAAGATTGGTTTTCTGGGATTTTTATAATAAGGTTTTTATGATACTCATTTCTTATTCTTGCTATAGCTGGAAATTCTGGACCTAAAATATTGGCTTTAAAAATTTGCCTATAATACAAAGCTAGCCAATCTGAGGCTTCGTTGAGTTTGTTAAAGTCCCTAGATTTGAATGTGATCTTAATCATCCTAAAAAGTGGTGGATATTTAAAAAGTCTCCGTTCATCTAGCTGTTCTTTGAACATTTCTTCAAAGTTATTGGTGGTGACTTGTTGTAATATTTTGTGATAAGGATTGTACGTTTGAATTAAAACTAAGCCTTGTTCTTGTGTTCTTCCTGCTCTTCCAGCAACTTGAACCAGTAGCTGGAAACTTCGTTCATGTGCTCTAAAATCTGGAAAATTCAATAAGCTATCTGCATTCATAACTCCAACGAGTTTTACATGCCTGAAATCCAATCCCTTTGTGAGCATTTGGGTTCCTACCAAAATATCGATATCTCGGTTCTGAAAAGCGGAGATAATATGTTCATAAGCGTATTTTCCTCGTGTGGTATCCAAGTCCATGCGTTTAATTACTTTATCCTCAAATAAAGAGTTTAACTCCGTCTCTATTTGCTCTGTACCAAATCCTTTAGTACTCACATCAGCAGAACCACAGGCCATACATCTAGTTTGCATTGAAGTATGATAACCACAATAATGACATCTTAAAGTGTTGTTATGCTTATGGTAAGTAAGACTTACATCGCAATTAGAACATTGTGGAGCATCCCCGCAGGTATTACACTCCAAAATTGGAGAATATCCTCTTCGATTTTGAAATAAAATCACTTGTTGACCTTGGTCTAAAGTTTCTCTAATAGCTTTTAGTAGTGTTTCAGAGAAGTGACCTGTCATCTTTTTTTTACGCTGCTGATCTTTTAAATCTATAAGTTCAACACTTGGGGGTTTCACATTTCCAAACCGCTTGTTGAGTTGAGCAAAAGCATACTTCCCCTCCCTTACATTGTTAAAACTCTCTAAACTAGGAGTAGCTGTTCCCAAGAGTGTTTGAGCTTGAAATATAGAGGCTAAAACAATCGCTGTATCTCTAGCATGGTATCTCGGTGCTGGATCAAATTGTTTAAAACTACTTTCGTGAGCCTCGTCTACAACGATAAGCCCAAGGTTCCTAAAAGGAAGAAAGATAGAAGAGCGAACACCAATAACAATTTTTCCTTTGGTTTCATTCAAAACATGTCTATAAACTTCTACTCTTTCATTGACAGAATATTTACTGTGATAAATAAGAACTTGATCCCCAAAATAAGCTTGTAACCGCTGGATAAGTTGTGTTGTAAGTGCAATCTCAGGAAGCAAATAAAGAACTTGTTTACCCTCTTGAATGACCTTATCGATTAACTTGATATACACTTCTGTCTTCCCTGAAGAAGTAATCCCTTGTAATAAACAAACAGAATGAGTTTTAAATCCCTCTTCAATATCGTCGTAAGCCTTTTGTTGAAACTGATTAAATTGAATACTTGGCTTATCTTGAGAGCCTTCAAACTTGACCCTATCTGTTTGGACTAGATATTCTTCTAAAATAGATTTGCTGACTAAAGCTTTTATCACAGACTCAGACACCTCCGCTTTTTCTTTTAAGTCTTTAAGAGAAATAGGTTTTTGGCTTTGAGCACTCAAACTAAAAAATTTCAGTAAAGCTTCCTTTTGCTTTGGAGCTCCACTTAATTCTTCGATAAGTTTTGGTAAATGCTCTTCGGAATCTAGATTTTCCCTTATTTTTAAATACTTTTTTAATTTTGGCTTGTATTGCCTATTAAATTCTTGATTGACGAGGATTAAACTTTTTTCTGCCATTGCATTTATAACAGGGAAAATAGTCTTCTTGTTTAGTATAAGGACAATCTCACTAATTTTAAGCAAAGACTGTTTTTGAAGAGCTTGTAAGATTAAATACTCTTCATCTGTAAGTGTGTCGTCTTCATCTATAGTTTGAATCTCAAAATCAGGATGCGGTTCAATAGCCGTTTCACTTTCAATTAATAATGCACTGGGTAAAGCCGATTTTAAAATTTCACCTTCTGTGCACAAGTAATAATTTGCTATCCATTTCCAAAGTTTTAATTGTTCAGGAGTAACCGTGGGTCTATTTTCCAAGATTTCTTCAATGGGTTTGGCTTCGTAGCGCACAGGAGGGTTTTCATGTATCTCAGCGACTATAGCGGTGTAAACTTTGCGCTTTCCAAATGGGACAGCAACACGCATCCCTACTTTAATGCACTCGCTCTCTTGTTGTGTTATAGAATATGTAAATCTTTGTTCTAGAGCAATAGGAACGATCACATCAATATAAAAAGACATCTATCAACTTTTAAGAGTTAGTCATGAAATCTTTTCCATTCTTGTGTTCTGTAGAGGAAAGATAAATATCCTCTTACCATCAAAACGTCTGAATCATCCTCATTAAGCCATATTTTGGCATCGTAAATTTTTCCATTTTCAGGATCAGTTACAGTTCCGTCTTCATAATCGTCTTTGTCTTTGGACAAATCCTTTAAGATGAGCATCCCTTCTACTTTTTGGTTTTTTTGGTCGCCTTTACAATGTACACAACGCACATCTCGCTTGTCTTCTCTTAGTATTTTTTTGATCCGACCAAAGACTTTACCATTTTGCTCATAAACCTCAACTATAGATTTTGCTATTCCAGTATTATCATCAATGGTTTTCCACTCACCGAAAACCTCTTGAGAAAACACAAGATTTCCAATAAGCAAACTTATGGTATATATTAAAATCTTCATCTGTTATAAACTTAGCATTCCATTCATCAAGTCTTCATCTGCTGGTTTGTCGCAAAACCAAATTCCAAAAAGTGCTTTTTTATAATCTAGACCTTCAATAGTACCCAGCTCTTCATTATTTTTAAAGACCACAACTCCTTTAGAAGGCAAATAGGTAATATCAAAAACATCCCCAACTAAAATCTCATCAGAAAAAAACGAAATAAATTTATCTATTTTTGAACGAATAGGCTTTGTATTACCTTTGGTAGAATTTTGGAAACCTTGCTCCACAGCAAAACTCATTTTCTGACTAGAAATGAGACCAGAAACAATATGAAGTTCAATAGCCATGAGGGCATCCTCGTTCATTACTTTTGAAGCTTTTGTCATTTTAACATCGGTATAGAGACCTCCAGCATACATATCCATCCAGAATTTTTCTCTTACTCCTGCTCCGTTTAAAGCCAATTGAGTTTCTCCAACTTCCAAAGTATCAGGAAGGTTGACACCTGCAACTTCAGTCTGAGCCATGGATGACATAGCCATTAAAAAAGCCATCATAGAAGCATAAATTAATTTCATAGTTTTAGTGTTTAGATTTTCGTTTTAAATTGTATAACGCTCCATTGAGTTCAAAACCTAGCAGCAAAATATTTGAGTTTAACCAAATATATAACATCAATATTAACAATGCTCCAATGGAACCATATAGTTTGTTATAGGCACTGAAGTTTTCAACATAAATTGAAAATAGGTAGGTAGTCAAAATAATTAAAGCAGCCGTAAAAAAGGAACCAGGGGAAAAAAACCGAGTTTTCCTGCCTTCCCTTGTTCCAAAATAATATAAGATAGAGATTCCAAGAATCAAGACTATTATCAAAATAGCAAACCGACCGTATCTAGCCAGTACTAAAGAGTCTCCAACAACTCCAATACTTGTAAACTGATCTATGACAAAGCTAAAATAAACCGTCGCTATAACTGCTATTAATAATAGCATAGCAACAATTATAGCAACACCAACTGCAGCTATGTACTGTCTAATGATCGTCCTATTGATTTTGGTATGGTACGAAAATTCAAAGCCTGTAAAAATGGCATTTACTCCATTAGACATAAGAAAAATAGATAAAATAAAAACAAAAGACAGGAGTCCAGCTCTAGGGTTATTGGCTATATCAAAAAAGATATCCTGAAATAATTCTGAAGTTTGAGGCGGTAATAATTCTTCAAAATAGTTAAGCAATTCTTGCTGGAAATCGTCTATAAACCAGACAAACGGTATCAGATTTAGAACAAAAAGTAGAAAAGGGAAAATAGCCATAAAAAAACTGAAAGCAATAGACCCTGCTCGAGCCGAAAACGTTCCTTTGATAATACCAGAGATGTACAGGCTCAGTAAATCATATAATGTAAGTCCACCTAAGCCTGGAAGTTTTAATTGATTTACCCAGTAAGCTACTCGACTTATAAGTGGTATTTTTTTTAAGGTATCACTTATTTCAGAAGCCATATTAAATAGCTTTTAGGCTCAGATCTAGATTATGAACAGAATGTGTAAGTGCCCCACTAGAAATATAATCTACACCACATTCTGCATAGTGTTGAGCTGTTTCTAAGGTAATGCCACCACTAGATTCTGTAAAACATTTTCCATCAATAAGTTCGACTGCTTTTTTGGTCTCTTCAAAATTGAAATTATCCAATAGGATTCTATATACCCCCTCATTTTTAAGAATTTCCTCTACTTCCAAAACCGATCTCGCCTCTACTACTATTTTAAGATCTAATTCTTTGGATTTCAGGTAAGTTAAGGTTTTCTGTATAGCTTCTGAAATACCACCAGCAAAATCAATGTGGTTATCTTTAAGCATGATCATATCGTACAGAGCGAACCTGTGATTTTCTCCACCCCCAATTTTTACAGCTTGTTTTTCTGGTGCTCTAAAACCAGGCGTGGTTTTACGAGTATCTAAAATTTTGGTTTTATAATCTTTTAAAAGTGCGTAAAATTGGTGTGTTTTAGTTGCAATTGCACTCATGCGTTGCATAGAATTGAGTGCTAGGCGTTCAGCTTTTAGGATGGATCTACTAGAGCCCGAAACATAGAAAGCAATATCTCCATAAGACATGGAGTCTCCATCTTGCATCAGTTTATCCATCTTTAGAGAAGGATCAACGTAATGAAAGACTTGCTCTGCAAAATTAATTCCAGCTATAATTCCTTCATCTTTAACCAATAATTTAGCTTTTCCCATCGCATTTTCTGGAATGCAAGCCATGCTAGAATGATCTCCTTCTCCAACGTCTTCTCTAATGGCATTTTGGATGATAATCTGAATTTCTTCCGCCAATTGCTTTTCACTAATCATTCTATTTTCTATTTTTGTCTTACACAAAGTTAACCTTTTTTATACGGATGACCATCACATTACTCCTAGTTGGTAAGACCGACAACGCCCAGCTTCAGAACCTAGTTGCAGAATATCAAAATCGCCTTTCTCATTTTGTGAACTATAAGGTGGACGTTATTCCTGATTTAAAAAAGACAAAAAATATGGATATCACTCTTCAAAAAGAAAAAGAAGGAGAGCTCATCTTAAAAAAAATATCTACTTCAGATTTTTTGGTTCTTTTGGATGATAAAGGAGTGGAATTTACATCGCTAAAGTTCTCAAATTGGATACAAAAACGGATGAACTCAGGTTTGAAGCAATTGGTTTTTGTAGTTGGAGGGCCTTATGGTTTTTCTGAAGCCGTTTACAAAAGAGTAAATCAAAAAATATCGCTATCCAAAATGACATTTTCACACCAGATGATCAGATTGCTTTTTACAGAACAACTCTACAGGGCTTTTTCCATTTTAAATAACCTTCCTTACCATCATGAATAAAAAAGGGGCTATCTAGAAAGACAGCCCCTTTTTTTATTCAATAAGATGGATGTTATATGATTAACATAGCATCTCCGTAAGAGTAAAACTTATAGTTTTCTTCTATAGCTTCCTTATAAGCTTTTTCCATTAGTTCATGGCCTGCAAAGGCAGATACCATCATCAACAATGTTGATTTTGGCATGTGGAAATTAGTAATCATGCAGTTTGCAATTTTAAAATCATAAGGAGGAAAAATAAACTTATTGGTCCAGCCAGTAAATTCATTTAGCCTGCGATTAGAACTTACAGTGCTTTCTATTGTTCTCATTACAGTTGTACCTACCGCGCAAATTTTTCTTTTTTCTGACTTGGCGTTGTTGATAATAGATGTTGCTTTTTCATCTACCTTAATTTGTTCGCTGTCCATTTTGTGTTTCGATAAATCTTCTACCTCTACAGGGCTGAATGTCCCTAAACCTATATGAAGGGTAACTTCTGCGAAATCAATACCTTTGATTTCTAAGCGTTTCAAAAGGTGTTTGGAAAAGTGAAGTCCAGCGGTAGGTGCAGCAACAGCTCCTTCTTCTTTTGCATAAATAGTTTGATAACGTTCTGCATCTTCAGGTACTACATCTCTTTTGATGTATTTTGGAAGTGGCGTCTGTCCAAGTTCGGTTAACTTAGCTCTAAAATCTTGATAAGAACCATCGTAAAGAAAACGAAGAGTTCTTCCTCTATTAGTAGTGTTATCGATGACCTCTGCTACTAAACTTTCATCTTCACCAAAATAAAGTTTATTACCAATTCTTATTTTTCTGGCAGGATCTACCAAAACATCCCAAAGTCTGGTTTCAGGATTGAGCTCTCTAAGCAAAAATACTTCGATTTTTGCACCGGTTTTTTCTTTGTTACCATAAAGTCTTGCAGGAAAAACTTTGGTGTTATTGAACACCATGACATCTTTCTCATCAAAGTAATTAATAACGTCTTTAAAAATTTTATGCTCAATTGAACCGTCTTTACGATTAATCACCATTAGCCTGGCTTCGTCTCTGTGTTCTGAGGGAAATTCTGCTAAAAGGTTTTCAGGTAAGGTATATTCGAATTGTGAAAGTTTCATTCCCATAGTCTGATATTTTTTTAAAAATGCAAATATACTATCGTGAGATAGGCGATGTCAAGTGTTTTATTGTTTATTTAGCTTAATAAGTTTCAAATCAGTGGTTTTACTGTATACCAAGTACTTTTATTTTTTCCCAAAAGTCTGGAAATGATTTTGAAACAACTTCCGGATCTAAAATAGTCAAATCAACTTTTATAGCTAAAGGAGCAAATGCCATTGCCATTCTATGATCTTGGTAAGTTTGTACAGAAACAGACTCCTTAAGATTAGTCTTAGGGCTTAGCCGTAAGGATTCAGCGGTAATTTCTACTTCCGCTCCAAATTTTTCAATTTCAGTCTTAAGAGCTACCAACCTATCGGTCTCTTTAACCTTCAAGGTATGTAAGCCAGTTAGATTACAGGCTATATTAAGTCCTAAACAAGTTACTGCAATAGTTTGAGCAAGATCTGGAGTATCATTGAGATCCAATTCAATTTTTTCAGGAAGCAATACTCTTGCTTTCTTTGAAATTAATATAGAATCTCTTTTAAATTGAGTTTGAATGCCGAAAAGTTTATAAAACTCTGCCACTTTGGAATCGCCCTGTAGGCTGCTTTTTTGGAATGTGGAAAGTTCAAATTCTCCCTGATCCATCAAAGCTAAGCAGCTGTAAAAATAAGATGCTGAACTCCAATCTGATTCTACAGCAATAGTTTTGGGTTTAATTTTGGTCTTCGCATAAACTTGAATATGCGATTCTTGTAAATCTACTTCAACACCAATAGATCTTAATGCTACAGCAGTCATCATCAAATAAGGCTTTGAAGTTACCTTTGACTCTAAATTAATAGTGAGTCCATTTTTAAAGGAAGGAGCAATTAACATGAGGGCAGAAATATATTGGCTACTCACACTTGCAGGGATAGAAATTTTATCCTTTTGCAGGTATTTTCCATGAATTTTAAGCGGAGGAAAACCTTCACTGCCTAAATATTCAATGTGGCTGCCAAGTTCTCGCATAGCTTCTACCAAGATACCTATTGGACGCTCATGCATTCTTTCACTACCTTTTAAAACAACTTTTAAATTAGGCAACGAAGACAAATAGGCCGTCAAAAATCTCATAGCAGTCCCCGCATGGTGAACATCTATCTCGTCACCTTTTTCTTCGAGGGCTGTTAAGGCTTTATGTAGTACACGCGTATCATCACAATTGGATAAACCACTTAATTCAATATTGGGAAACTGGGCCTTTAAAATCAAATACCTGTTGGAAATACTCTTAGAACCCATGATATGGAGCTCAAATTTGCTAGTTGATGGTTGCCTAAAGCTAAGCTTCATTGACTTTCATTTTTCTTGATTTTCCCTCTAAATTTCAAAAAAGTAACTACAAATCCATATACAAAGCCACTCATTATGTTAGCAACAAAAAATCTCAATAAATTATCCTTCGAAAATCGCTTTTCTACGAATACGGAGAGCTCAAAATCATAGCCAAACCAGACATCTATAAGATTATAAATCACAATAAAACCTATAGCTAGTGTGATAACTGAACGCCAAAATCCTGTGGCAGAAATAACTTTTTGAAACATTTATTTAAGTTTTGGATTGTTTTTATGACGATCGTGGTCTCGTTTGGTTTTAAGATCTAATTTCTTGTCGAACGCCTCTTGCAAATCAATTCCCGTTTGGTTTGCCAAACATAAGACAACAAATATGACATCGGCTAGCTCCTCTCCCAAATCTTTGGACTTATCACTTTCCTTTTCACTTTGCTCACCATAGCGTCTAGCAATTATTCTTGCAACTTCACCAACTTCTTCGGTAAGTTGAGCCATATTTGTAAGTTCATTAAAATATCTTACACCATGAGCATTTATCCACTTATCCACTTCTAGTTGAGCCCCTTTAACGTCCATAAATAATTATGATTTAACGAGAACAATTTTTTCGTCCTCTTTGTTCATCAAAGAAATATAAAATTCTCGCAATAAGCTATAATCTTGAGGTAAAAATAAGGTAACATTGACCTCCATGTTTACCTTGACTAAAATCATGTTATTATAAACCTCTATCAAATAGGTGAGTTTTGCAGCTCCATCACCTAATTTTAAAATTCCTTTTTTTGGTAAATAATCTACTTTATATCCCTCGGGTATTTTAATTGATATCACATGCTCGATATTTCTAGGAAATGTAAAATCTATAGGATATATTCTCGTTTCGACTTTAAAAGGATTCTCTTTTAGCTTTAAAAATAGCATTGGTGATACATAAAGTTTATCACCAATTTTCTCAACAAGTTTTGCTTTTCCTGAAAAATTAAATTCTTCTATCAAGGACTTTAAAGGATCATTTAAATTTTTAGTTTTAATATCACTGATATGATCTATACCAAAGTAGTTTTCATAGTTCAGCCTTTTTTGATCCTCACTTTTATTATTTAAAGATCTTCTAGACTCCCAACCGTATTGGTCTAGTGAAATTATTCTACAAAACCCACTTATTTCACCTTGAGTGTTAAGTTCTGCTTTCACTTGATATTTTTTTAATGAATTTGTCGATGGAAAAATATCCAGCGCTTGGAATCCATTAGGTTTAATTAGTGTCCCCTTCCAGTTTAAAGCACGACTTGGCAAAATATTTGGAAAAGCAAATTCATCTGTTGCATCTAATAAAAATATGTCTCCTTTAATGTCGACATGAGTGAATACATAATTTAAACCCGATATGGTTGGGAATAATGGAATGCCATTGAATATTGTACTAGATAATACGGGATTAGCGTCTAGGTTAGCCTCTCTCAACATTGCTGTTAGCATAATATTAATATCAGCTGAATTCCCTACACCCTCCTCGTATATTTTATTGAGCTTATGACTAGTAAATAGTCTCTCTTCATCATTCCAAGTCATTTTGTTTTTTACAAAATTGAAAATAGCAATCATTTTATCTTTAGGAGAAATCTTATTTTTCAGAATAGAGTTAAGATCATTCTTAAAATATCTTGTTCTAGAAATTTCTTTTTTATAGGTATCCGTTTCACTTAAGGTCTTAACCACGTCATCCCAAGTTATGGAGACAACTTTAAACGGTTCTAGCACTCGGTTTTTATAGGATGATAGCTCGTAGCCTACGGATGGGAAATAGTTTGAAATTTTGTTTACATAGGGTTCATTCTCAATTTTAGGCAAATTAGTTCCAACATATGTAAGTTCTCTAATAGGAGTGTCTAGATTTGTTCCTTCATATTTCACGTATAAGGAGCCTTCTCTAACTTTGTCTATAGTTTCAAAGGGATAATAGCCTTTAGTTCTGACATTATAAGCCAAGTAATCTATCGGTATACTTGTTTTATATTCAGAATAACGAGTTGGTATACTATTTTGAAAAATCCAATTTGATAAATTACCGATATGTGGGGACTCAATTGAGTAGGAGTACTGAATGATTACACCATCTTGAACTTTAGGTAAGGTGAATTTTTTGGCTTTCCAGAATTCATTTAAATCCACATCAAAAATATCGCTATCTTTTAATTTCTCCTTTTCAATTTTACCCTCTTTTTCATAGTAAACAGTGCCCTTAATATTAGATAATGTTTCTTTATCTGGGTTTCGTTCTCCAATGTAGTAGGGAAGTTGAACATCAGCTTGACTATAGCCTTCTTTGTTATATATTTTTATCCTTTTGACTACCACAAATTTATATTCCCAGGAATTTATGATGGAAAATGAAATTTCTCCCTTGTTATAAAGAACTTCAGCTGAAGTGGTCGAGTCTAGTGTGCTTTGGGTTTCCCTCAACATGTCTAAGGTAATATCTTCAAGGGTCTTGGTCTGAGAAAGGACAAGACTAGAATAAAATAAAACTAAACATAATGTATAAATTAATTTCACGTTTAAAAGATCTAATTGGAGTTGTGTTTATAGACTAGTAAAGTTTGCCTTTCAATTGATATATAAAGATTAGATTTAGATTTTAACCTAGAACATGTCACTCTATCTATGGCTATTTATTAAAAAATCCTCTAAATTTACAAATCCTCTATAGACGTCGACTAAAGTAAATTGAAGGGAAGATAAACACAAAAATCACTGGATTTATCACTCCTCTTGCTATGAGATGACCACCGTACTTAATAATACCTTGAACAATTTGAGTTTATAAATTTATCGAATTGTAGTTGGTTACCTTTATGTCCACAAATAATTATGATTTTACAAGAACAATTTTTTCATTCTCTTTATTCATTAAAGAAATATAAAATTCTCGCAATAAGCTATAATCTTGAGTCAAAAATAGTGACTCATTGATCTCCTGATTAACCTTAACTGTAATTACTTTATTGTATTCTTCTATTAAATAGCTTAATTGAGCATCACCACCTCCCAATTTGAAAATCACCTTTTCCGGTAAATAATCTACTTGATAATCTTTAGGAATTTTGATACTGATAAAGTGTTCTATATTTCTAGGAAAGGTAAAATCGACTGGGTACACTCTTTCTTCCTCTTTGAAAGGGTTCTCTTTCAATTTTAAGAATATCATTGGTGATAAATAAAGTTTATTTCCAATTTTCTCTATAAATTGTTCTTTTCCAGAAAAGGTAAAGCCTTCTAAAAATGGTTTTGATGTGTCTTTGAGATTTGAATTTGTTATCTCTTCAATTTTGTTGATGTTATAAGCACTCTCATATTTCAATTTTAATTCATCAGTACTTTTATTGTTTAAAGATTGTCTAGATTCTAATCCGTATTGATCCAAAGAAATTATTCTACACATTCCATTTACCTCTCCTTCTGAGGTGAGTTCTGCTTGAATTTGAAATTTTTTACTTGAACGAAAAGAAGGCGTAAGATCTAAAGATTCAAATCCATTTGATTTAATGATAGTACCTTTTCCGTTAAGGGTACGCTTAGGCAAAATATTTGGAGATGTAAATTCATCTGTCGCATCTAAAAGATAAATTTCAGCATTGATATTGACATGAACAATCACATAATTAAATCCTGATGTAGTAGGAAAAATTGAAATACCATTAGATATTGTGCTGCACAAAACTGGATTGGCATCCAAATTAGCCCTTCTTAACATCGCTACTAGCATAACATTAATATCTGCTGAATTTCCTATGCCCTCTTTATACACTTTATCTAACCTATTACTTGTATATCTTTTTTCTTCATCATTCCAGGTCATCTTATCCTTTACAAAATTGAAGATTGTATTCATTTTATCTGTTGGAAGAGTTTTACCTTTTAGTAAAGCATCTAGATCATCTTCAAAATAATTCGATCTTGATATTTCTTTTTTGTACGTATCTGCTTCACTTAATGTCTCTGCGACATCATTCCAAGTTCTAGAAACTGACTTGTAAGCTTCATTTTTGCCAGTTTTATAAGACGATAGCTCATAGCCAGTAGAGGGTAAATAGTTTGAAACGTTATTGACGAAAGACTCCTCTTCGATTTTGGGCAAATTTGTTCCAATATGCTTAGTCTCTTTTATGGTTGTCCTACCTTGAAAGCCCGACAATGAACTTTGTTCTACATCGCTAGAAGTTCCAATTGGATAATAGCCTGCTGTCCTAACACTATAGGCTAGATATTCGTTTGGGATTCTTGTTATAAATTCAGAATAACGTGTCGGTATCGTATTTTGAAATACCCATTTTGGCAGATTGCTAATATGTGGAGAATCTATTGTATAAGAATATTCAATAATAACACCATCTTGAATTTTTGGCAAAGTAAATTTTTTAGCCTCCCACATTTCGCTTAAATCCACATCAAAGATATCTTGATTTCTTAGTTTTTCTCGTTCAATTTTTCCGTTTTCTTCATAGTAGACGTAGCCATCAATATTCGATACAAATTCTTTATCTGCGTTTTTGTTCCCTACGTAATACTGAATTTTGATATTGGCTTGCTCATAACCTTCTTGACTGTATATCTTTATTCTTCTAATCACCTCAAATTGATATTCCCAAGCATTTAGTATAGAAAAGGATATTTTTCCTTTTTCATAAAGAACCTCAGCAACCGCAGAAGAATCTGAAGGGCTTTGGGTTTCCCTCAGCATTTCTAACGAAATATCCTCAAGTTCCTGAGATTGGGAATAACCAAAATTGAAAGCAATTAGAGTAAATAATGATGCGAAAATTAATTTCATTTTCAAAGATTGGTATTTAAGAGGATTAGGTCAATTTTAAACTTAATTTAGTGTTGTCATACTTCGAAATTTGTGGAAATAATTCAACAAATTTTTCGTAATCAGATTTTTGATAATTATTCGTATTCAACTTAAAGTATCGTTTTACAATTAGTGTATTGTCTTTAAGTTCAAAACTTAGTCGATAGGAACCAAACTCGGAGTCTAAACTAATATCTTTAAGCTCGGTGTCTACAGTGAGGTTTTCTAAATTAAAAGTAAATTCATCCTCGTCGACGAATCCCCTTGATACATTAAATGGAGTTTCTCTTACTTTATAATTGGGAAGATTAACTTGAAATTTATTGAACGGATTAACATCTAAAATAACATCATTCCCATAAATTTTGACATAGTTATCTGCTTTAAGTTTAATTTTCTCAAAGAAGGTCACGTCTTCTTTATTATTCAAAAACTCATGACTGATAAGGGTCATTTCTTTTAAGTTATCCCAGTACGATAAATAATGTGAGTTTATATTTTTATTGTTTTCTCCGCCAAGACTGTATCTGTTGTTATATTGTGTACCTCTGGTCTTAATTTTTACATCAGCAGTAATTGCCTTTTCAATAATATTTATTTCTGCTGTGGTTTTTTGGTAGTTATCTATTTCTGTATAGGCTGGAGTTCGTAATATTTCTCCCCCACTAGGTTTTACAGCCAAAACTTTTCTATCGTCTGTAAAGGTGCCTAAAAAATTGAAAGGGACGTCTTGGCTTGTACATTCCAGCCAAATATCTTCTTCATTTTCTTGAGGTATATTTAGAATAACATGATCCCCCTGCATAGAAGTAAAATCTTCAGATATATCTTGAATTTCAGAGCCGGCATAAACAATGCAATAATTAGATTCAATATCGACCAGATTGAGTAAAGCCTTTGTATAATTCGTCAAGCCTTTACAGTCCCCATACTTTTTATCATCAACTTCTTCTGCTGAAATTGGCTTCCAACCTCCTAAACCAATTTGAACACTTATATATCTCGTATTATTTTGGACATACTCATATATTGCCTTAGCCTTCTCCTTAGTAGTTTCAAGGTTTTGAGTAAGTAATTTAATTTTGGAAATTGTAGATTCTGGAAGTTGATCTAAGCCTTTTAGTAAATTTTCGTGTTGCCATAGACCTAATTCCTTCCAATTGCTCACCTCTCCTCTTTCCCCTGCAAGCTCAAACGTTTGTAAAGCAAACATAACCTTTGGTGTAAATGTTTCAAATGAAGGGCTATAAACTTCTCTAGATACAGACGGCAAATTAGAAACTGAATAGGTTAGTAAATTAGGGTTGTCGTTTTCTATCGAAACCTCTTCCATAAACCCATTTTCTGAAGATCTCAAAACAATTTCAGACTTGTTTTCTATTTGGAAGGTCGATGACTTAATAGACTGATAATAATCGACATAAGGAGTAAAACTTTTTATAAAAGCCGTATTACTTGTCTTGATTTCTTTTTCAAAATGAATGGTAACAGGGTAACTTGCAGGTGTATACTCGAGGTATTTAACTCTATCATCTGTATATAAACTAACTGAACCTACAGCACTAACATCCATAAAATCCCTCTCTTTAAAAGTTTTGATTTCTGAACCTAGAGCATCATAAATTGTAACTTCTAAGTTTCTAATCTTAGTGGATTTATTATAGAAAGCATAAGCATCTAAAGCTGACATTCCTTTTTCATTAAGGATAGTTATTATTTTATCCTCGCTTATGGTCATATCATCATAGTCATCTATAGTGACTCGAATGTCTTGTTGAAGAATAACTGAGTTGGATTTTTCTGTCAACTCAGCAGTTAGATTTACTACCGCATATCTTTCTTGAGCATTGGATATTAATGTCAAAAAAAAAGATAGTAGCAGTAAAGTATTTTTCATATCAATCAAAATTATAAAAAATTCTTAAATTTCCTAAGAAATTCTATAATTTAACCTTAGAGTCTAGTATAAATGTTAAAGGCCCATCGTTGATTAATGAAATTTGCATGTCTGTTCCAAATCTTCCAGTTTGGATTTTGGTGATGCTACCTTCTTGAAGAGTTTCTAAGAAATCTTCGTAGAGTTTTTTGGCTAACTCCGGTTTAGCAGACTTCATAAAACTAGGTCTGTTTCCCTTTTTTAATGAAGCATGTAAAGTAAACTGACTCACGACAAGCAACTCCCCCTTGATTTCTTTAAGGCTCAGATTCATCTTACCCTCATCATCAGGGAAAACTCTTAAATTGAGTATTTTTTTGACCAACCAATCTATATCTTCCTGCCCATCTTCATGTTCAATACCCAGAAGTATAAGCAAACCTTTGCCTATACTCCCTGAAATTTCATTTCCTATGTCAACTGAAGCTTTTTTTACTCTCTGTACAACAATTTTCATGCTACCTTAAGTCTTGGTAGGGATCCTTCCTGAAATTTTCATCTTCATCTCCTTCCATAATTTGTAAATAGCTCTTATACCTTGAATAAGCAATTTTATCCTCTGTTAAATCCACTTTGACGGCACATTTAGGTTCATCCACATGGATACAATTATTAAATTTACAGTTGGACTTAACTTTAAAAAATTCCGGAAAATAATTGTCCAGAGCATACTTATCAATATCCACAACACCAAAACCTCTAATGCCTGGTGTGTCGATAATCTGTCCACCAAAATGAAGTTCATGCATCTCTGCAAATGTAGTCGTGTGTTGGCCTTGTTTATGTTGAAGAGATATTTCTGAAGTCTTGATATTAAGATCGGGCTCAATTGAGTTGACTAAAGTGGATTTACCTACTCCACTATGTCCAGCAAAAACACTTACGTTATCTTTCATAAGGGCTTTTACTTGATCAACATTTTCTCCAGTTTCTGCAGAGATACCAATGCAGGTATACCCTATTTTCCTGTAGAGTTCGGCTAAATATTTCATCTCTGCGAACTCTTCTACAGAATAATCATCCACTTTATTAAATAAAAGTACAGTGCGAATATGATAGGCTTCTGCTGTGACCAGAAAACGATCTATAAATGTCGTGCTCGTTGCAGGATTATTATAAGTCACCAATAGGAATGCTAGATCGATATTAGCTGCAATGATATGGGTTTGCTTAGATAAATTAACTGACTTACGGATGATGTAATTCTTTCTGTCATAAATCTCCTTGATGATTCCTACGGTCTCATCACCTTTAGTTTCTGTATCGATTTCCACATGATCTCCTACAGCTACAGGGTTTGTACTTTTAATATCTTTAAGTCTAAACTTACCTTTGATTCTGGAATTATAGATTTTTCCATCGTCTGCTTTTAACAAATACCAACTTCCTGTAGATTTGTAGACAACCGCTCTCATAAACTCGTTTTTGAATTTGACTTACTTGGTATCACTGGCTTATAATTTTATGTTGATGTGCAATCGATTCTTCGTGCATGGCCTTAGTTAAGCGCTCTACAAAATCTTTAGACAAGTTTTTCTTTTCTCCTTCAACAGATAAACTGTCTAAGACTTTATTCCAACGTTTTGGTTGAAGAATAGCAACATTGTTTTCCTTTTTAAGCTCTCCGATCTCATCAGCAACCTGCATTCTTTTCCCAAGGAAATCTATGAGTTGATTATCAATGATATCGATCTTAGATCTCAGCACATTCAACTTTTTGTTGAATTCTTCTGCGCCCTCCTTATTCCTGATACGCAAATCAATAGTCATTTGCTTTAAGAAATCTGGGGTAATTTGTTGAGCGGCATCACTCCATGCATTATCTGGAGTATGATGTGTTTCCACAATCATTCCGTCATAATTGAGATTTAAAGCAGTTTGGCAAATATCAAACACCAAGTTTCTGTCACCTCCAATATGAGAAGGATCCACAAGCAAAGGCAAATCTGGAAACTGATTTTGTAAATCGATAGCAATCTGCCACTCTGGATTATTTCTATATTTTATTTTCTCATAAGTAGAAAATCCTCTATGAATAACACCTAGGTTTTTAATATTTGCATTATATAAACGCTCCACTCCTCCTAGCCACAAAGCCAAATCAGGATTTACAGGATTTTTAACCAACACAATTTTATTTGTACCCTTAAGTGCATCTGCAATTTCTTGAACAATAAATGGACTCACCGTACTTCTAGCCCCAATCCACAGAACATCTACATCCGCCTCTAAGGCAAGGTCTACATGGGTTTTATTAGCAACTTCAGTAGCGATCATAAGACCTGTTTCTTCCTTTGCGCGTTTCAACCACTTCAACCCTATGGCTCCTACTCCTTCAAAGTTTCCTGGACGTGTTCTAGGCTTCCAGATGCCCGCACGCATCACAGTAGCGTCAGAATCTTTAAGTTGGTGGGCAATTTCAATTACCTGTTCTTCAGTTTCAGCACTACAAGGACCAGCTATGACTAAGGGATGGTCTAAGTTCATCTCCGTCAGCCAATTTCTTAGATGTTTTTCATTTTTCATGTCTACAAAATTAACTTTTAATGTCAGAATTCAAAGGCTTTTAGCTTGGTTTTAGTGAATCAATATTCCTTAAAAAACTGTACAAGTCCATGATTTTTGAACACATTAAAAGATATAATTTGTATTTTTGATGTAAAATTACTAAATGTCTATTGAAGTCAAATCCATTTCAAAATCCTACAAAGATCAATTTGCTTTAAAGAATATAAATTTTAAAATTTATAAAGGTGAAATTGTAGGCTTATTAGGTCCAAATGGTGCCGGAAAATCTACTTTAATGAAGATTTTAACTGGATTTATAAGCGCTAGTTCTGGAGAAGCTAGTATTAACGGAGTAAAGTTAAGCGAAGCCAAAACCGATATACAACGTCAAATTGGTTATTTGCCAGAACACAATCCAATCTACTTGGATATGTATGTCAAGGAGTATCTTTACTTCCATGCGAGAATTTTCAAAAGTAAAAAAGAAAGGGTTGAAAAAGTCATAGAACAGACCAAGCTAACAGACGAAGTTGACAAACGCATCCATCAATTGTCTAAAGGCTATAGACAGCGCGTGGGTCTAGCTGCGGCTTTACTTCATGATCCTAGCGTTTTAATTCTTGACGAACCCACCACGGGTCTGGATCCCAACCAATTAATAGAAATAAGGGAATTGATCACTTCCATGAGTAAAGAAAAGACAATTCTTCTTTCTACGCATATCATGCAAGAAGTAGAGGCCATTTGCGACAGAGTCATCATTATAAACAAGGGACAAATTGTGTCTGATAAAAAACTTTCAGACCTTAATGATCCCGAACAACAGGTCATAGAGGTGGAATTCAATTATAGAATTGAAGAAGTAGCCTTAAAGGAAATTGGAAAGGTGATTAACATCAGAAACTTAACACGGTTCCGATATGAAATAACATTTGATACGCCTTTAGATAAACGACCAGATATCTTTGATTTTGCATACGACAAGGGTTTGAAAATACTCGAACTCCACAAGAAAAATAAAAACCTTGAAAGCTTATTTATAGATCTAACCAAGAATAATTGAATGGTTTTGATAAAACCCTTATTAATTAAACACCATAATCATCTATAGCTATACCTTGCTTATTTGTTATTTAAATTTACTATGAAGAGAAATTTAAAATCCTATGTTACCCTAAGTCTAAAAGGCCTGGCAATGGGAGCGGCTGATGTAGTTCCCGGGGTATCTGGTGGAACCATCGCTTTTATTACAGGAATTTATGAAGAGCTAGTGACGACCATCGCCAATGTAGATATTTCTCTTTTTAAAACATGGAAACAAGACGGTTTTGCAGCGATGTGGAATAAACTTAATGGTAGTTTTATTATTGCTCTACTTACAGGTATTTTCATCAGTATATTCACTGTTATGCGATTAACCAACTACTTATTAGACACTTACCCCATCGTGGTCTGGTCATTTTTTTTTGGTCTTGTAGGTGCAAGCGTTTGGTATGTAGGTAAACAAATTGAAAAATGGAATTCAAAGCTAATCGGCGTTGCTATTTTAGGCTTTATCGTTGCCTTTGGTATTACTAAACTCACCCCAGCTCAGGGCATAGATCATCCCCTTTATTTTCTGATGTGCGGAGCTATAGCAATCTGTGCTATGATTTTGCCTGGAATTTCGGGTGCTTTTATTTTAGTTCTGCTTGGCGGATATAAATCAATTTCAGCAGCGGTATCTGAATTTAATATCCAAGTTATTGGTCTTGTGAGTCTTGGAGCCGTTATAGGATTATTGAGTTTTTCTAGAATTTTGAAATGGTTATTTACTAAATTTAAAATGTTAACTTTATCTATCCTCACAGGATTTATAGCAGGTTCTCTGAATAAAATATGGCCCTGGAAAGAAATTATAAACTCAGAGATCATAAAAGGCAAAGTGGTTATTTTAAAAGAAGTTTCTATTTTACCCACTCAATTTGATGGAGATCCTAAATTATTGTTTGCTTGTATAGCTGCAATATTAGGGTTTTTACTTATTCTTTTACTTGAAAAAATAGCGAAAAATCAACCCCTTTCAAATGCAAAGCACAAGGAAATTTAGCGATAAAATTTTCCTGTTCTTAAAAGGACTTGCTATGGGTGCTGCCAATAAAGTTCCTGGAGTTTCCGGTGGTGTGGTTGCCTTTGTTACTGGTTTTTATGAAGAGTTTATTTATTCTCTCCAAAAATTTAATTTTAAATCTTTTAAGCTTCTATTCAATGCTAGGTTTAAAAGTTTTTTCCAATATATAAATGCTAAATTCCTAGGTATATTGATTTTTGGGATGGTTGTGAGCTATTTCAGCATTTCAAAATTATTGGATTTCTTAATTGAAAGTTATGAACTTAACGTCTGGTCTACCTTCTTTGGTATGGTTGTAGGCTCTATCTACTACATCGGCAAAGATTTTAAAATAAGATCAGTTAAGACAATTATTTTTATATTGTTTGGTGTTATAGGTGGACTAAGCATTAGTTTTTTAAAACCTGCTACAGAAAATGATAATCTCTTATTTGTATTTTTTTGTGGAATAATAAGTGTATCAGGGATGACACTTCCAGGTTTGTCAGGTTCATTTATTTTAATTCTCTTGGGCAACTATGTTTTGCTTTTGGTAGATTCTGTAAATGCCCTTTACGATACTCTTGCTGATGTAGTGAGGCTTGATTTTAGTTTTGCGCAAAACCCTAAACGAACTAGACTGCTTCAAGTTTTAGGATCCTTTACCGCTGGTTCCCTTTTTGGACTTATTACCCTGTCCCACTTATTGAATTACGTTTTGAAATATTATAAGAAAATTACATTTTCAATTATTATTGGGTTTATAACAGGCAGCTTAGGTGTGGTGTGGCCCTGGAAAGAAAATATTTTTAAAACAGACCTCTTAGGGAATCCTATTTTAGATACCAACGGAGACCCTGTTTTAGATAATTACTCTCGGTATTGGCCAGAAATAAGTCAATTCAGCACTTGGGTTGGTTTCTTTTTTATACTGGTAGGAATTTTAATAGTATTGGGCTTAGCTTGGTATGGTAATGGAAAAAATAAAATTAAATCATGATAACATACGGACTTTTAGGAAAAAACATCAATTACTCATTTTCAAAATCATTTTTCAATACCAAGTTTCGCAATGAGGCCATCACAGCTAAATATATCAATTTTGATATTGATCATATTAAAGAAATAAGACAAATCACAAGTAACTCTTTGGATTTAGCAGGCCTTAATGTGACTATACCTTACAAAGAAGAAGTAATTCCATTTCTGGATGAAATAGACCCACAAGCTGAACAAATTGGTGCTGTAAACACTATTAAAATTGAAAATAGGAGACTGATTGGTTACAATACCGATGTGTTTGGTTTTACAAAATCTATTTTTAATTTAGTTGCTCCTAATCACCAAGCCGCTTTAATATTGGGGACTGGAGGAGCTTCTAAGGCAGTAAGACATGCTCTGGTTTCTATGGGGTATACCGTCAATATGGTATCTAGAAAAAAAAGCGAGGGGAATTTTACTTATGATGATCTGACTTCAGAAATCATAAAAAGCCATCAACTGATTATTAATTGCACCCCTTTGGGAACTCATCCGAATGTGAACCAATCCCCACCAATTCCTTACAAATTCGTCGAAGAAACGCATTTGCTTTACGACTTGGTTTATAACCCCTCCGTCACTAGTTTTTTAGCTCAAGGGAGGGATCAAGGTGCTCAAATTATAAATGGAGAACAAATGCTCATTTTCCAAGCTGAAAAAGCTTGGGAAATTTGGAATCAATAGTATTTTTTATATTTAAATCTAGCTGCAAAACCTATTAAAATCCAAGAAACTAGTGCTATAATGATAAACTGATAACTGATAATTTGATCACCACTTGCATAAGAATGTAATCCTGAAAGGTAGAAGTTCACTCCAAAGTAGGTCATCAATATGGATGCAAAAGCGAAAACGGCAGCCCAGTTGAAAGCAAACAATCCTCTTAAGCCTGGAACCAATCGCATGTGAATCACAAAAGCATATACAAAAATGCTGATTAAAGCCCAGGTTTCTTTTGGATCCCATCCCCAATATCTACCCCAACTTTCATTGGCCCATTGGCCACCTAAAAAATTCCCTATGGTAAGCATAACCAGACCAACTGTTAATGCCAATTCATTGATAATAGTAAGCTCTTGAATGTTTAATTTCATCTTTTTAACATTGGACTTATTGGTCACAATTATTAAAATAAGGGAGACCAAACCTATAATAGCACCTAAGGCAAAGGGGCCATAACTTCCCACAATAACTGCAACATGTATCATTAGCCAATAAGAATCGAGTACTGGTTGCAAATTCCCGATACTTGGGTCTAGCCAATTCCAATGGGCTACCATCAAAATAATGGAAGTTACAAAAGCTGTAGAACCCATTGTCAAATCACTTTTCCGTCCAAAGGCTAATCCAAAAAACATAGTGGCCCAAGCAACGTAAATCATACTCTCATAGGCATTACTCCAAGGAGCGTGTCCAGAAATATACCACCTAGCAGCAAGACCAGACGTATGTACTATAAAAAGTGAAACCAATAAAACTTTACTTATGCCTATCGTAATTTTGTTGAGTTTGTTTTGCTTGAAAATACTCAAAATCACAAAGACAATCATAATCAAACCTACATATAAATAAAGTTGAAACAAGAGATTGAAAATATCAATTTTGTTATAAAGGATTTCAGCTTTTATCCTACTCTCTTTTGGCATCACTTCTCCACCATATTTACTTTGGAAAGATTTTAAACTCAAAAGCAACTCATTAGACTGCTCATAATCTCCGGTCTGCCGTGCACTTCTAAGAGACTGCATGTACAGAGGGAGAATTTGTTTTGTATACAGAGTATCTACACCAGCGAAATATCTCTCGTCGTCCAATTCTGAATAAGAAACCCATTTATCATTAGAGTGTTCTGGTACAGGAAAAATTCTAAATTGTTTTCCCTGTAAAGTATTATAGATCAAATTCACCTTTTCATCGACAGAGATGAAGTCTTTTTGGAACTGGTTTGGCACTGCAGCTTTGTATGCCGCATCTAAATACTCACCTAATTTATATTGACCATCCATCTTAAAAAAGTCAGTCAAGGAAACATATTTTTTATTTTCTTGAACTCCTAAGACATGATGTAAGCTATCATTTTTAGCTTTTATGGAAATCAGGGGTGCAGAATACCAAATCGCTGGATTTTCAATCATGGATAGCAGAACCTGATCGCTATTCAAATCCTTATAATTGTCTTTTTTACCCAGCTTTCTAAGCAATTCTGAAGAATACGTATTGATGGGTTTCATTCGACCTCCAAAATCCTGAATGACCAATTCTCCAAATTTAGCAGCATGATCTTTATCAACCGTATTGGCTTTAATCAATTTTATAACCTTTTCATAATCCACTTCTTGGACCATGTTAGGATCGTGATTGGATGAAGTCGCTTGGGTATCTTTTGACTTATTAGATTCTTCTACAACATTTCCATTTTGAGTCTGAGCAAAGCTGCTTAATCCTAAAAATAGAATTAGTATACCTGCCAATCTTTCTTTTTTCATCTTGATTTTATCCAATTTTTTTCTCAAATCTCCAAACCTAGACCCTCTGTCAATCATTATAGCCATCATCCCTAAATAGAGCAAAAAATATCCTACATATGTGATCCAAGTTCCCCACCAATCGTTATTGACAGATAAAATAGTACCTCCTTCATCTGGATCAAAAGAGGATTGAAAAAAACGATAACCTTGATGGTCTAGAACATGATTCATATAAATATCGAATGGATATGAATCACTTCCATCGACTACCTCTACTTTACTCATAAAAGACTCATAGCTTGGCTGAGGTCTATCCTCAGTACCTGGATGTTTTTTGGCTATAAAATCGTTGAGTTTTAAGGCAAAAGGCAATTCAATATTTTTACTCCCGTAGCTCAAGTACACATCATGATCTCCTACATTCACCTTTTTCATATCCATCTGAAAACCTTTACCCCCAAGCAACCCAATTCTTTCAGTTTTCCCATTGGAAGTGATTTCCATGAAAATTCCATCGGGATCATTATTGTTTGCGATTTCTTTTTGAACTAAATCATAACGACCCCTAATAGCTGGATCTGGAATCACGAATTGCATACCTCCAAGATTATATAAAGAGCGCATCTGCAAATCTTGAATTGAATCTTCGACCAATTGCCCGCGTTCTTGGTCTGCCATCCGCATCCAATCTCCATTAAAAGGAGAGTCTATAGTAAATCCACTCTCATTGGTTCCTAAGATGTTAATAGCACCGTCTGTTTGTTTATTGAATGCAAACAAGATATTATGAATATTGGCGACTTCTCCTGTTTCCAAATAATGATCATGCCTTTCTCCCTCTCCAGATTCTACAATTTTGAGAAAATTGACACCTTCCTCATCCTCAATTATGCCTTCCTCTGCGCCCTTGATAAATTCTAAGAATTCAATCTGAACAGAGTTGCCGTTATAATCTGTAGTAATTTTTTTTCCCTCTGTAATCCCGGGGCCTAAACTAATTCTAAAATCCTCTTTCTTTCTTAAAGGCTCACCATCAATTTCTCCATCTATAAATGTGGATAAATATGTTTTTTCAGAAAGCATTGTACTTGCAACCTCCCCCTCTCGGATAGGCATTATGCCTTCTTCACCTAGGTATCGTGTGACCCAGGCCCCAACAAGAATCAAAATAAAAGACAAGTGAAGTAAAAGAGTAGTGAGTTTCTTTTTTTGAAATAATTTAAATCTGATTATATTTCCTGCAAAATTGATAACAAAAAAAACCATGATTATTTCAAACCACCATGCATCGTAAATCCACTCCCTAGCTGTAATGGTGGTATAGGAATTTTCAATAAAGGTTCCTACAGCCATAGACACTGCATACACAATAAACAAGACGGCCATTAGTCTTGTGGAAAACAATATACTTTTTATTTTTTTCTCTAACATAGCTATAAAATAATGAATACAAATATAAGTAATATAAGAGGATTTATTAATCTCTCTATCGCTTACGAACGTTGAAGTTGTGTTAATTAAACTCATAGAATAGTCCTTCGTATACTTCTTGAAAAAACTAAAGAATTATCAGTTACAATTAAAAATATGTGCTTATCAGACAAATCGTTAATACGTTATAGATAAGTTTTAAAACTGATAAGATTTCACTTTCAAAAAATGAACATTACATTTGCACCTAAGAATTTAAGATATTTAAATGTATTCAATAGTTATTTTAGGAAGTGGTAATGTGGCAACTCATATGTTTCAAGCTCTTCAATCATCAAAAATTTGTACAGTTATTCAGGTTTATAACCATAAGAGAAGTTCCCTTTTGAAGTTTGAAAACTCAGTTCCCCTTACAACTGATATTTCTGCTTTAAAACCTGCAGACCTATATCTCATTTGTCTTAAAGATGATGTCATAGAGTATACTGCTGAGCAAATCAAAACTAAAGCTGGAATCATTGCACACACCTCAGGAAATCAAGGCCTGTTAACCTCGCCTAAAAATTCTGGTGTTTTCTATCCGCTTCAGACTTTTTCCAAAACGTCTGAATTAGACTATTCTACGATTCCATTTTGCCTTGAAGCTAATTCAGAAGAAAATTTATCGCTTTTAAAAACTATAGCCTCAAGCATTTCTCAACACCAGTATGAAATTAGTTCTACCCAGAGGCAAACCTTACATTTAGCAGCTGTGTTTGTTTGTAATTTTACAAATCACCTGTATGCAATTGGAGAAGATATCTGTCTACAAGAGAAGATACCATTTGATATCTTGAAGGCTTTGATCAAAGAAACAGCAGATAAAGTTCAATCTCAATCGCCCTCTGAAGTGCAGACTGGGCCGGCTGTAAGACGTGATGAAAAAACAATAACAAATCATTTGAAACAATTAAATTCAAAAGATTACAAAGCAATTTATAACCTAATGACAACCTCTATATTACAAAAATATGACAAACTATAAAGAATTACTCAACCACATCACCACTTTTGCCTTTGATGTTGACGGTGTCTTCACCAATGGCACTCTTCAGATTTCCTCTTCTGGGGAACTCCTTAGGACTATGAATGTAAAAGATGGTTTTGTAGTAAAAGAAGCTCTAAAAGCAGGATATGAAATCATAGTGATTTCTGGAGGAACCAATGAAATGGTAAAAACTAGGCTTAAAGATTTGGGTATAACCAACATTCATCTAGGAGTTGCAGATAAAGTGGAATGCTTAAATGAATTTCTAGAGATGTATGACATCAAACCAGAAGCGGTGGCTTATATGGGAGACGATGTCCCAGATGTATATCCTATGAAAATGGTCGGTTTACCAACTTGTCCTCAGGATGCAGTTCCAGAAATAAAAGCAGTCTCTGCCTATATCTCTCATAAAAATGGTGGCGACGGATGCGTAAGAGATCTCATCGAGCAGGTGATGAAGGCTCAGGGGAAGTGGAAATTTTAGATCTGGTCTAGTAAAGTTATTTATGGCCTTTCTAAATCTCATACGCTGGAAAAATTTAACCCTGATTATTTTTATGGGTATGACAACAAGGTATGCTCTACTGCCTGGCTTTGGACAAAATCCTAGCATTGGTCTTCTTTATTATTTACTTCTAATTTTAAGTATCATATGCATTGCAGCAGCAGGGAATATTATTAACGCTATTTTTAATGTAACTACAGATAGCATCAACAGGCCAAGTAAGATTATCATCGATCGCGTGATAAAACGAAAAATAGCTTTTAAACTTTATTTTGGATTAAATGCCTTAGGACTTTTCACAATGCTGCTTATTCTTTTCTCGAATCCTTCTGTAAGCTTGTGGATTGTTTTTGGCATTTGTGTTTTATCATCTTTAGCCCTTGCTATTTACTCTATTTGGCTAAGAAAAGTAGCGCTTCTTGGAAACATCCTCATTAGCATAATCGTAGGAGCTAGTTTTTTCTGCTTCGGGCTAGCTCTCGTAGATAGTGACCAAAGCCCTGTGTTGTACTTTACTATACTAATGTATGCTCTTGTGGGCTTTAGTTTAAATTTGAGCAGGGAATTGATAAAAAATATAGAAGATCTAAGAGGCGACTATTACTGCAAAATGAAAACTTTACCTATTTTGATAGGTAGAAAAAGATCTAAACATCTGATTTTCGGACTTCTAACATCTACTATTTTAATACTTCTTATAATCTTGCTTAATTACTTTTTATCTCTCAATGTTTTTATATTTTATGTATTTGCATTTGTTCTTATTCCTCTCATTCTTATCTCAAAACAAATTCTGAAAGCCAAAAATCAAAAGGACTACACAAGCATTCGTTTTCATTTGAAACTCGTATTTTTGATTGGTATTTCTTCTATGTTCACCTTTTTAATCCTATGATTTTAGAAAACTTAAAACAAAGACGTATAATTTTAGCATCAGGATCCCCTCGGCGGCAAGAGATATTGGCCTCCATAGGTGTGGATTTTGAGGTGAAATTACGGTCTGTTGATGAAGTGTTTAGCGAGACCTTACAGCATCATGAGATCAGTGATTATTTAGCTCAGTTGAAAGCAAACCAATTTCAAGATTTAGAACCAGACCATATAGTCATCACTGGGGATACCATTGTATGGCATCAAAACAAGGCGCTAAACAAACCTAAAAATAGGGATGAAGCTATCAAAATGCTGAGTTCCCTCTCCAATACAACGCATGAGGTGATTTCTTCGGTTTGTATAAAAACCCGAGATAGAACTGAAACCCTTTATGATTCTGCAGAAGTCACTTTTAAGGCTTTATCACAGGATGAAATCTCGTATTATATAGATACTTATTCACCTTATGATAAAGCGGGGGCTTATGGCATCCAAGAATGGATAGGTCAGATTGGTATTTTAGAGATTAGAGGCTCGTTTTATACCGTTATGGGATTCCCAATTCATTTAGTATATTCCAAATTATCGAACTTAAAATAATAATCATGAGAACTCTACCCTTGCTTCTTTTTATCTTACTGATAAGTTGCCAGACCGAAAATAAATCCATCGACAACAATTTTGAAAAAAGAAATCTATCTACTGAATTCAAATCGTATTGGTATGACGGAAACGCTGAATTGACCAGTTATGATTTGGAGTTTTATAGATATGGTGAAAAGCGACAAGGTAAAGCCATGCTTATTTTTGTAACTGAAGACTTTTTAAAGGAGGCGCAAGTCAAAGCCAACTCCAAATCGGAAACTACACATTCTGTTATGAAACTGAATTCCACAAAAAAATTCAATACAGGGATTTATCCTTACAGCATAATGCAAAGCGCTTTTTTTCCACTTGGTGAAAAGAGACCTCTTTTAAAATTGACCTCTAGCGTTCAAGAATGGTGCGGACACTCTTATGCTCAATTGAATCACAGAGGTGATTTTCAATTGGAAACACATTCCTATTTTGAAGATGACGCAGATTCAACATTTACTTTAAAACCTAACTTATCAGAAAATCAAATTTGGATTCAACTCAGAATAGATCCAAAGGAGCTGAAGCTTGGAAAACAAGACCTCTTTCCGGACTTTTCCTTTTTACAGCTCAATCATGAAAAGTTTAAAACATATTCTGCTTTTATAGAACAAAAAGAAGAAGAAGACTACCTTACTACAACCTTGAGGTATAATGAATTAGGAAGGGTTTTGAAAATCTACCAAGAAAAGTCCTTTCCCTTTGAAATTGAAAAGTGGGAGGAAATGGAGATTCAAGAAAGGGATACATTGATTTCTAAGGCCAAAAAAATGAAAACTTTAAAGACGAAATACTGGCAAAAAAACTCAGGTAAATATCTACATTTACGAGATAGTTTAAGTCTATAAGTTATGCTTGAAACTCTTTTTTTTCAATATGAGTCCCAAATCATCTGGACTGCTATAGTTGTATTTCTTATTTTATTATTAAGGTTTACCTTAAAGCAATCTGCAAAGCGAATCGCAAAGCGAGATGAACTCAATTTTGTAAGAACTCGACTCATTTTTAAGTACATCAATGTATTGGTGTTTTTTATAGCTATGTTCGGGCTTTTACTCATCTGGGGAGTAGAAATAAGGGAACTTGCGCTCGTTTTTTCTTCTGTGTTTGCGGTGTTAGGCCTTGCCCTTTTTGCAATTTGGTCTGTGTTGAGCAATATAACTTCTGGAATTATTATGTTTTTTTCTTTTCCATATAAATTAGGAGATAAAATTAAAATCCACGATAAAGACTTTCCCATAGAAGGGATCATAGAAGATATAAAAGCCTTTCAACTTCACCTGCGTACAGATGAAGACGAACTGGTCACCTATCCCAATAATTTAATCCTACAAAAGCCAGTAACTCTGCTTAAGAAGGATGCCCTTCTGGACAAGCCTGACTACGGAGATCGTTAAAAAAATTTGAATCCACTGTAAAATGATATTTAGGTATTTATATTTGGTAAAAATTAGGGCCATGACAAAAACATTATTATGTAGTATTTTTCTATTTTTAAATGCATTATGCTATAGCCAAACCCCACAAAAACTAGCCTCTTCAGAAATATACCAACAGATAAAATCACTCAATTTTCTAGGTAATGTCTTGTATATCGCAGCTCATCCTGATGATGAAAACACAAGCTTAATCACTTATTTTTCTAAGGAGCGCTATGCCAAAACTACCTATTTATCGCTTACTCGTGGTGATGGAGGCCAGAATTTGATGGGTTCTGAACTTGGTGAAAAGCTGGGTATGATTCGCACACAAGAATTATTAAAAGCAAGAACTATAGATGGTGGGCAGCAGTGGTTCTCCAGAGCTATAGATTTCGGTTATTCAAAAACGCCAGAAGAAACCTTAAACATATGGGATAAGGAAAAAATACTTTCTGATGTCGTATGGGCTATAAGAACACATCGACCAGATATCATTATCAACCGGTTTAATCATAGGACTTCTGGAAGCACTCATGGTCACCATACCTCATCTGCCATCCTAAGTACAGAGGCCTTTGATCTTGCTGGTCAAAGTAATAAATTCACCTCTCAATTAGAGCTTGTCGAACCTTGGTCTCCAAAAAGAGCTTTCTTTAATACCTCTTGGTGGTTCTATGGAAGTCAGGAAGCCTTTGACAAAGCCGATAAAACTAATTTTATTGAATTGGGAATTAATGCTTTTTACCCCTTAAAAGGTTTATCCAATAATGAAATTTCTGCTTTAAGCAGAAGTCAGCACAAATCTCAAGGCTTTGGAGATACGGGGTCTAGAGGAGAAAAGACGGAATATATTGAATTAATAAAAGGTGAAAAACTTGCAGGAAATGATCCTTTTCATGGAATCGATACGTCTTGGAATCGCATTCCAAAAGGAAAAGCTATTGGGGATATTCTATATAAAGTTGAAGAAGATTTTGACTTTAATCAACCCTGGAAGGTTATTCCTCAATTGCTAGAGGCGGAACAACTTATTTATTCTATTGAGGATGAGTTTTGGAGATCTCAAAAAAGCAAGCATATTCAATCTGTCATCCAAGCTTGCCTAGGTCTTTTCGTAGAAATCCAAAGTGGAATAGCCTATGCCAATCCTGGTGATGCTGTACAGATTGAAATGGAGCTCATGAACAGAAGTCCAATTGATATTCAATTAAAGTATGTTTCACTCCAAGGAAAACCTATCACCGTTAAGCAGACTGTGCTTGAAAACAATAATAACATCAGATTTTCGACGGTGTTCAACTTGGATTCAGAAGAAAATTACACCACACCTTATTGGCTTAAGGAAAAAGCAGAATTAGGTATTTATAAGGTTGAAAATAAGGCTCTCATTGGTTTGCCTGAATCGCCAAACCCGATTCAATTCACATTCAATTTTGAGATTGAAGGTCAATCCTTTACTCTTAAAAAACCTCTTATTTATAAGTACAACGATCCTGTAAAGGGAGAAGTGTATCAGAATTTTGAGATTCTTCCTGAGGCCTCTTTGGATTTTGATAAGTCAGTTTATGTTTTCAAAAATTCTGAAACCAAGATCGTTCAAGTCAACGTTAAAGCCTTCAATGACAGCGTTGTTGGTCGACTCAAATTAAATCTTCCAAATTACTGGAAAATCTCGCCCAATTTCCACAAAGTTAATTTAAACACCAAAGGTGAAAGCAAAAGCTTCAGTTTTGAAATCACCCCTTCGTCAATTTCTGAAGTAATTATTTCTCCCGAATTAAAGCTCTCTAAATCCACCTTACACAAATCAGTTACCACCATAGAATACGATCACATTGGGACACATAACCTTATTGAAGATGCTTCCGCGAAGCTGGTGAATCTAGATATCAAACTTAGCCAAAAACGAATAGCTTATATTTCTGGCGCAGGTTCTAGTGTAGCTTCCAACCTAAAGGATCTTGGCTTTTACCTAGAAGAATTTTCACCTATTGATCTGACTCCAAGAAAGCTCAAAGATTTTGATGTCATCATTATGGGTATTAGAGCATATAATATCCACGAATCCTTGGCCTACAAGCAATCTTTTTTATTTGAATTTGTACAAAATGGAGGGACTCTAATTGTTCAATACAATACCAATAGAGGTTTAAAAATAGATGAGATTGCTCCTTTCCCTATGCGTATGTCGCGGAACCGAGTTACTGAAGAAACGGCTGAAGTTAGATTTCTAAAACCAAAGCATAGGATTTTAAATATCCCCAATAAAATCGACAAGTCAGATTTTGAAGGTTGGGTACAGGAGCGAGGACTTTATTTTCCTGACCAATGGTCGGAAAAGTTAACCCCTATCCTCTCCATGAATGATAAAAACGAAACCCCAAAAGAGGGGAGTATTCTTGTGGGCAAGTATGGGAAAGGCCATTATATTTATACAGGCTTAAGTTTCTTTAGAGAACTACCCGCAGGTGTTCCAGGAGCTTATAGACTACTATCTAACTTAATTTCCATAGAATAGAATGTCAAAATCGACACAAAAATACGTTTGGAAAACCACCTATACTTGGGTTTTGATTTTAAACGCCTTATATATTCTAGGATTTTATGTATTCATGAATTGGTTTCAAAATTAAATTCATGGAAGCTATAGATTTCATTATTCTGTTTGGAACTCTTGCTTTTATTGTTATTTATGGCAGCTTAAAATCTCGGAAAAATAAAAATGTTAATGATTTTATTAGAGGCGGTAATACATCAGAATGGTGGACTGTTGGGTTGTCTGTAATGGCGACACAAGCAAGTGCCATTACTTTTCTATCGACACCAGGGCAAGCCTTTCATGACGGGATGGGCTTTGTTCAGTTTTATTTCGGTTTACCTATTGCTATCATTATTATTTGCGTGGTCTTTCTCCCGATTTACCATCGTCTTAAAGTATATACAGCTTATGAATATCTGGAGTCTCGCTTCGATTTAAAAACAAGGACTCTCACAGCAAGTCTATTTTTAATACAACGAAGTTTAGCTGCAGGCATCACCATATATGCCCCTTCTATTATACTTTCAGCTGTTTTGGGGTGGAATTTATTATATCTCAATATCATTATTGGTATACTCGTAATCATCTATACGGTTACTGGGGGGACCCAAGCTGTAAATGTGACTCAAAAGCAACAAATGGCTGTTATCTTTATTGGTATGATCATCGCTTTTATAATGATATTTTCTTTTTTACCAGAAGATATCACCTTCAATAAAGCCATGAAAATCGCTGGAGCTAACAACAAGCTAGATGTACTTGACTTTTCATTTAGCTTTGATAATCGATACACATTTTGGAGTGGAATTATTGGTGGCACTTTCTTAGCTCTTTCCTATTTTGGAACAGACCAAAGTCAAGTCCAGCGTTATCTCTCTGGCAGGAGTTTAAGGGAGAGTCAAATGGGACTCATCTTCAATGGTATTTTAAAAGTGCCATTACAGTTTTTTATCTTGTTAATTGGCGTCATGGTGTTTGTATTTTACCAGTTCAATTACTCGCCTATCAACTTTAACCCAGCTGGAAAAATTGCAGTTGAAGAGTCTGAATATGCTTCAGAATTTGAAGCTTTAGAAACGCAACTTAAATCTGTTCAAGATAAAAAGAAGAGCTTGGCCAATCAGTTTTCTATCAACGTTTCAGAAATCGAAAGTCAAAACCTACAGGGCAGATTAAAAAATCTCAACACTCAAGAAATTAAACTTAGAGATAATGCGAGAACCATTATATCTAAAGTAGATAGTAAAATTGAAACCAACGACAAAGATTATGTTTTCATTCACTTTATCCTCAACAATTTACCTAGGGGTTTAGTGGGCTTGCTTCTCGCAGTGATCCTATCAGCAGCGATGTCTTCAACGGCTTCAGAATTGAACGCCTTAGCTTCCACAACGACAATTGATTTGTACAGAAGAAATAAAACTCCTGAAATGAGCGAAAAGCATTACTTAAATTCTACAAGGTGGTTTACACTTGGCTGGGGAATCTTTGCTATTGTAGTCGCTTGCACTGCCAATTTATTTGATAACCTAATCCAGCTGGTAAATATTATAGGCTCCATCTTTTATGGCAATGTATTGGGTATATTTTTGCTCGCTTTTTTCATTACGTATGTGAAAAGCAAAGCGGTCTTTATCGCTGCCATCATCACTCAAGTTATCGTTATTTATGGTTATTTTGATGACTGGATGCCCTATTTATGGCTGAATTTATTTGGTTGTGGATTGGTCGTTATAATTGCTATGCTTTTACAAACACTCACAAAAAAACCGACTCACAACATTGAATCGGTTTAAAATAATTTGGTGAATATTTTATTTAGCGTTCCATTCTTTTAAAGAATCTTCGTTCATTTTAACATAATCTGCATTACCAGCTTTTTTAGCACCTGCTAAAGAAGCTTTAGCAGTTTCTATAGCTTTATCTTTTTTACCATTGGCGGCATAAATCAATGACTGCTGTCTTAACATCCAAAATGGTTTAACCTCAACCATAACCATTCCCTTTTCCATCCATTCTTCTGCTTTGTTCATATCCTTACCGGCATTAAAGTAATATTGGGCAGAATCAAAATAATCGTTAGCGGATGGACCACTCATTATAGCCGTTACATTTTCCATAACGAGATCATCAGTCGGTAGACTAATTGGCACTTCTACCATTGTCTTCTCCCAAGAAATCTGAAGATGTGCTTTGTCCATTTGTATAGCTCCTAAATCGATACTTAGAGTTTCAACCATATGGTTTAATGATTTTACAGGGACATTTACCATAGCGGCAACTGCATCTTCATTCCATGTTTTTGGCAATCCCCAATTCTCGGTGTCTTCATAAAAAAAGACATCCCAGCTCTCTTCTTTAGGAGTGCTATAGACCGCATAACTTCCAGCTTCTAATGCTTGTTCACCAATTTTTACATCGGTAGAGAAAGTGATGATCGTATTTTCATTTGCCCCTGTTCTCCATCGCTTATTGTAAGGAACAAGATTTCCAAACACAGCTCTTCCCTTTGCAGAAGGTCTAGAGTAAGCAATTGATAGTTCGGATAAACCGACCATTTGGGTTGTGTTCGAATTTGGACTTGGTTGTGGAGCCTCCAATTGAGCAAAAATGGACATGGAGAACGTGAGCGCTAAGGCTGTTAAAAATGTTTTCATGGTGTTTTTATCTTTAAATTTTTGGGTTAACTATTAATTTTAAAGATAGGAAAATAAATGTCCTATAAATTATTTGTCCTGCTAAAATACTTGCACAAAAAACCTACCACAAATCCTTATCTTTGAAAAAAATTAAAAAAATGGATTTGCAACTTATCCCTAAACTAAAACATACTAACTCTAAGCACTTTTTCTTGTTAGCTGGACCTTGTGCTATAGAAGGCGAAGATATGGCTATGAGAATAGCCGAACGCATCTTAGAAATTACAGATAAACTAAAAATCCCTTTTGTATTTAAAGGCTCTTTTAAGAAAGCAAACCGGAGTAGAATAGATAGCTTTACAGGAATAGGCGATGAAAAAGCCTTAGAAATCCTCAAAAAAGTAAGTGAAAAATTTGAGGTACCTACGGTTACAGATATTCATCAAGAAAGTGACGCCGCTATGGCAGCAAAGTATGTGGACATTTTACAGATTCCTGCTTTCCTAGTGCGTCAAACCGATTTGTTAGTTGCAGCAGCACAAACAGATAAAGTCATCAATCTTAAAAAAGGACAATTCATGAGTCCTGAAAGCATGCAGCATGCAACACAAAAAATAAAGGATTCTGGCAATAATAAAGTGATGATTACGGATCGTGGAACTATGTTTGGATACCAGGACTTAATTGTAGATTTTAGAGGGATTCCAACAATGCGACATTATGCTTCAACAGTCTTAGATGTTACCCATTCTTTACAACAACCCAACCAATCTTCTGGAGTTACTGGAGGAAGACCGGAAATGATTGAGACTATTGCTAGAGCTGGAATAGTCAATAATGTAGATGGACTGTTTATTGAAACTCACTTTAATCCAAGCGAAGCTAAAAGTGATGGCGCTAATATGCTCGATATAGATTTGCTGGAAGGGATTCTAACACGCTTGGTCAAAATAAGACAGACTATTAATCAATTTTAAGCATCGGTGTCCTCGTTTAGATCCACCATATCATCCAAAGCGGAATTGACTTCGCTCTCGGTTTTGGTCAAAACTGTTTTGCAATACTTCATCAACTCTGAAGCTCGTTCTACCTTTTTGGTAAGTTCATCTACAGACACTGAATCATTTTCGATCTTGGAAACTATTGTTTTTAATTCGCTTAGAGCAGTTTCGTAGTTTTTAATTTTTTCCATTGAGTTTTGTTTTTATGACTTTACTTTCAGCATAACCATCTGCAAAAACAGTCTTTAGTTCATCACCAGTTTTTAAATCGGAAGCCGATTTTATGATCTTATCATTAACCAAATTCAAAGTATATCCTCGTTTAAGAATTTGTTCTGGTGATAATAATTTTAGATTAGAAGATAAGTAATTCAGAATGTTGTGATTATTTGCCAGCGCGTCTAAGGTTTCCCTCTGTAAGGTATTTGAAAGCTGATTTAACTCTTGGTTTTCAATTTGAAAGCTTTGTTTGGTCATAAACTTAAGTTGAAAACTCAACTGAGTCAAGCTATTAAACCGACTTTTTATATAAGAAGGGAGTGTAGATTTAATTCGTTGTCGCTGCTGTTTCAACATAAAATCATGCCGCTGTAAAAGCGTGTTGACCTGAGTTTTAAATTTCTGGTGCAGGGCCTTTAAGTCAAACTGTTCTTCTTTAAGCTTATACTTTACTGATCTATTGAAATCTAGATGAAGCATATTCAGCTCCTCAAGACAATCCATAAATCTATCAACAAAAAAATAGGCGACGTCTGTGGGAGTGATCTTATTGGTATAGGTTACCATTTCAACCAGAGTTTCGTTGGTGGAATGACCTATACCAGAAATGATTGGCAAAGGGAATCTAGCCACTTTAGAAGCTAGAATAAAACTATCATAACAGCTTAAGCCCACGTCTCCACCTCCACCTCTTATGATTGTGACTGTATCAAATTCAGATGATCTTGTTTTGATAAGCTCTAATGCTTCAGAGATAGAAGTGATGGCTTTATCACCTTGTAGCAAGGCAGGAAAAAGCTCTAACTCGAATTTGAACCCGTATTTGTTATGTGAGATAATATTTAAAAAGTCTTGATAACCTTTGCTGGTTTCCACAGAAATGATGGCGATCCGCTTTGGAACTTTTGGAAAAGTAAGAGTCTTATTTAAGTTAAACAAGCCTTCAGTTTTAAGACGCTTAAGACTTTCTAGCTTTTCTTTGGCCATCTCACCTAAGGTAAAACTAGCATCAATATCTACAATATTCAAAGAAAACCCATAATTGGGATGATAGGTAACTTTAGCTAAGATCATAACCTTCATTCCTTCAGACAAGGGTTTTCTGGTGACGTCTTCAAATTGTTTTGAAATAGTCTTAAAAGTATCCGACCATATAATAGCTCGCATTTGAGCCAATACTTGTCCGTTTTGTTTTTCGACTAAGTCTGGATAACAATGTCCACTTTTGGTATAGGCATTTAACTTGGCAATCTCGGTTTTGATCCAGTATGGCTTGTGGTAATGCGTAGAAATCATCCGTTGCAAACTCATACCGATATCTAATAAAGTGAATACAGAAGTTGCTGTTGAGTTTGACATTGAATTCTTATAAGTAACGCTCTTTTATAATATGGATATGATGCTTTTGATGACCACATAAAATAAAAGGTAAAACTCTTACAGAAAACGGTCCTCCACTAGCTTGGCCAATATTAGTAAGCATCTCATTTTCAAAACTTTTAAATAGATATAGGCTAGACATTCTCAAAGCTTCGAATTCTTCTACTAAATCTTTTAAGGTTCTTTGATTAGAAAAACAGTGTTCCGCATAGTCGTTTTCATCATAACCTGGCAATTCTGTAAAATCTTTTCTGGCGAACCTCAAAGCCCTGTTCATGAAAATTCGCTCAGTATCTATGAGATGCTGAAAAATTTGTATTGGCGTCCACTTATTAGGCGTATATCTAAAGTCTAATTTATTTTTCGGAATCGTATTGAAAAAATTAATTAGCTCTTCTTTTTGGTCCAAAGCATCTAACAGATTGGTTTCGGAAGGAACACGTTGAAGATATAAATCGTAGTATGGTTTATATTCTCTTTCATAAATCTCTGCTTTCGTAACTACCATATTATTCGACTCGTTTAACAAATTGGCCAGCTCTTCTTTGCTTTTCTTCTCTTAATAGACCTAATTCACGACCTGTCTGACCTCGTACAGAAGAATTTTCTTGAGCTCTTCTTATCAAATAGGGAATCACATCTTTAATAGGACCAAATGGTAGGAGTTTAATTGAATTGGAATTTATTCTGCCAATATTGAAACTGATATGGTCACTCATCCCATACAATTGTCCAAACCAAATTCTGTCATCTGAAAGCGGAATGTCTTTTTGGCTCATCAACTGCAATGCCATGTAAGTACTCACCTCATTATGAGTTCCTATAAATTGCGAAATTTGATCTATATTGTCTATACAATAACACATCACTGCATTAAAGTTAACGTCGGTGGCTTCTTTATTCTCACAGATGGGAGTTGGATAGCCTTTATTCTTGGCTCTCGCATTTTCTTTTTCCATATATGCACCTCGAACTGTTTTAAACCCCAATTTAAAACCATCCCTTTGAGCTCTTTCATGTATAGCCTTTGTATAAGACAACCTATCCCAACGGTAACATTGCAGCGTATTAAATATGATCGCTTTTTCCTTATTGAATTTTCTCATCATATCCTCGGCAAGATTGTCTGCGGCATCTTGCATCCAAGTATCTTCTGCATCAATAAGAAGCCTGGTGTCATTATCGTAAGCAGCTTGGCAAACCCTTTCAAACCTCACTTTTATACTGTCCCATTCTTGTTGTTCTTCATCCGAAAGGACGTCGTTGGCAGTGACCTTCTCCCATATTGCAAAACGTCCTAAACTTGTCGGTTTTGCTACAGCAAAAGGAATTTCTTTTGACTTAGAGGCATATTCTATAATCTCTATTTTCGAATTTGCAGCTTTATCAAATTCCTCTTCGGTTTCCTTGCCTTCTACAGAATAATCCAAAACACTATATACGTTTTCTGCATACATTTTCTTCACAAGGGGCATACATTCATCTTGGCTTTCGCCACCACAAAATTGCTCGAAAATAGTAGCTCTCACCAAACTATCGATTGGTAGTTTTAAGTCCAAAGCTAAATTGGTTGCTCTTGTAGAAATCGGAACAAAAAAAGGAATGTTCATCATAGTAAAGAGAAACAGAGAACGCTTCAAGTCTTTATCTGATTTTAAGACAAAGGCGTGTTTGGTGTCGTTGAATATTTTAGTATCGATCATATTGGAAAATTGTTTTCAAATATAGGAATTGATGTAGTATTTTCGCTGTAGCGACTAAGCTATTTCAAGAATCTTAACAAAGCTTTTTAATGATGAATACAATAGAGCTAGAAAACTATACCATAGCGTTTCAAGAGCAGGCGTATACGGAACTCAATTCACTAATAAACGACAAAGCCTATTCTTCCATTTATATTTTGGTCGACTCCAATACTCAAGACAAGTGCTCCAGGTTTCTTTCAGAAAAAATTGAGGCAGATGTTAGAATTGAATGGATCGAAATTGAACCTGGAGAAGAATCTAAAACTATTTTAACTTGCTCGGAAATTTGGAAAACCCTATCTGAAACTGGGGCTGATAGGAAATCACTTTTAATAAACCTCGGTGGTGGAATCGTGACCGATATCGGTGGGTTTGTGGCTTCTAGTTTTAAAAGAGGGATCGATTTTGTTCATATCCCTACCACTTTACTCGGTATGGTAGATGCGGCCATAGGAGGAAAAAATGGTGTAAACCTTGATAATTTAAAGAATCAAATCGGAGTTATACGTCCACCTCAATTGGTTGTTGTAGATGTTGGTTATCTCTCTACTTTACCTTCTGAAGAGATGAGGAGTGGATTAGCAGAAATGCTTAAACACGGCTTAATTGCAAATGAAGACTATTTAGACAGCTTTAAAGATTTGTCTCTATTTCATATAGATAAACTGCCAGAGTTGATTAGAGATTCTATTCGAATCAAAACCAAAATAGCTGAAAAAGATCCCTTTGAAGATGGACTGAGAATGGCCTTAAATTTTGGGCATACTCTTGGGCATGCTATAGAATCCTATCAGATGGAATCGCTTTCTAAAACAAAACTACTTCACGGAGAAGCTGTAGCCATAGGGATGATATTAGCGTTAAAGTTATCTTCAGACTTATTACGCTTTTCAGAGGAAAAATGTGACAAGGCGAGTCGACTTATCAGCCAATATTTTAAACCAGTCACTTTCACTTCAGAGGATGTGACCAATGTAAAAACTTATCTTAAACACGATAAGAAAAACTCTAATGGCAATATCAACTTTGTTTTGTTAGAAAAAATAGGTCAGCCAAAACTAAATTGCAGAGTGAGCGATGATCAAATAAATAAGGCCTTTGCATATTACAAAGGCCTTTAGTAAATTTTAAATCATGAAATAAACTTACCGTTAAAGTCTATTTATAGGTAAGTTTATGTGTTAATTAGCCACTGCTTCTTTTTCATCTTCAAGTATTCCTTCTAAGCTTCCCAAGTAACGCTCCGCATCTAAAGCAGCCATACACCCAGTACCTGCAGCTGTAACTGCTTGCCTGTATTCTTTATCTTGAGAATCACCACATGCAAACACACCAGGATAATTCGTTTTGGTAGATTTTGGTTTTGTGATGATATAACCAATCTCATCCATATCTAAATAACCTTTAAACATATCGGTGTTGGGCTTATGTCCGATAGCGATAAACAAACCAGTGATTTTTATTTCTTCTTTTACGCCCGTTTTGTTATTGAGAATTCTTAAGCCCTCTACGACTTGTTCTCCTAGGACCTCATCGATTTCGGAGTAATATCTAAGATCGATATTTTTTGCTTTTTCAACACGATGTTGCATAGCTTTAGAGGCTTTCATGTCCCCTTTCCTTACCAACATAGTGACTTTTGTACAAATATTAGATAAGTATGTAGCTTCTTCACAAGCGGTATCTCCACCACCTACAATCGCAACATCTTGTCCTTTGTAGAAAAAACCATCACAAACCGCACAAGCAGAAACTCCTCCACCTCTTAATCGCTGTTCACTTGGTATCCCTAAATATTTAGCTGAGGCACCAGTCGAAATAAGAACTGTTTCAGCTTCGACCCATGTTTTATTATCGACCTGTGCTCTATGGATACCCCCCATTTTATCAGACAACTCTACCTTAGTTACCATACCTATGCGAACATCAGTTCCAAAACGCTCGGCTTGTTGCTGTAACTCTACCATCATTCTTGGACCATCAATTCCTTGAGGATAACCAGGGAAGTTATCAACTTCTGTGGTGGTTGTCAATTGCCCTCCAGGCTCTATTCCTGTGTAAACCACTGGGTTCATGTCTGCTCTTGCAGCATAAATCGCAGCTGTATAACCAGCAGGACCGGAGCCTACGATTAAACATTTTATACGTTCTATAGTATCTGACATAGTTTCTATTTTTTTACAAAGGTAACAAGTTTTTAGGTTTTCTAGGACTTCAAAAATTTGTTCTTAGTATATATGTATCAGCTTACCTTATGGCAATAAAAATTTTGATCCTGACATCACCGCAAGCTGATGATTTGATCAACCTTATTCAATCAAATTGACCATTAGCTTGACTTAATTTAATAAATTTGGATAAAAAAAAATTCGATGAATGAAGAGCTTTTAAAGCAACTCAAAAACAAGTACGAAGCCTTAGGAGAGAATCCTGAAACTTACTTAAAAGGTCTTCTGCATTCCAAGCCTCTTAATTATTGGGATTATATTGAGGTAGATGCCTTGTTGAGTTTGCAAAAACCCAAAACAGATTTTAAGGACGAAACCGTTTTTATTATTTATCATCAAATTACTGAACTTACACTGAAATTAATGATTCATGAGGCTCAACAAATTACAGAACTCAAAGACTTTTCTGAGGAAGAGGTATTTATGGATAAGCTCAAACGGCTTATGCGCTATACCGATATGCTTATCACTTCTTTTGATGTTATGAGAGATGGCATAAATTACGACGATTACAGTCAGTTTCGATTATCTCTGGCACCAGCCAGTGGATTCCAAAGTGCACAATTTCGTCATTTGGAATTAATGTGCACACTGCCTATCAATTTAGTAAATGAAAATGGAAAAAAAGAGCTCACCTCTACTCCTAGTCCTGACGAAATTTTTGAAAATATATACTGGAGAGATGCTGGATATGATAGAAACACAGGTAAAAGCAGTTATACGCTTAAGGTCTTCGAAGAAAAATACCTCAAAGGTTTTAAAGCTTTAACAATGAATGTTCAAGGGCACTGTATTTTAGAACAATATTTAAAATTTGAGAACCCTAGTGAGAAGTTGAAAATTAGGATGAAAGATTTTGACCATCACTACAACGTAAGATGGCCGATGGTCCACCTCAAAACTGCTGCAAAATATTTACGAAAAAAAGGAAAAACAAAAGAAGCAACTGGGGGTTCCGACTGGAAAAAGTATCTTCATCCTAAACATCAGCAACGCTCTTTTTTCCCAGAATTATGGAAAGAGGATGATATCTTAAATTGGGTATAATTTTTGAATTAGTATAAACATGAAGTTTTCAAAGCTTTTTCTAGTAGCTCTTTTCATATTTAACTTTCATTTTTTGAAAGCTCAATCTGACTTTAACATGTTTGAACCAAGACTAGTTACATCTTTGAGTTTTAATGAAGATCCTTTTAGCATAAGAATAATGGGGAGGCAGTTTAACTTACCAGAAATTAATATTTTTAAAGATCCTTTTTCGTCAAGACCAGAAATAAACATGGTAGAAGCAGCGAATAGAAAAGCTTACAGGGCTAAACAACAACAAGAGCAGCAGTTCTCTTTTGTAGAAAGACAAACTGCGATGTTTAGCAATTTTAAACCAAAAATAGACAACAGTTCAACTTCGCCTTGGGCACCCTCTTATCACAATCAGTCTATATATTCAGATCTTCATAGAATCAAAAATTCTGCCTACAAAGATTTAGGAGACCAATATAGATTCATTTCTCCGTTTTATCAATTATCACCATACAGGAGATCTTCAGGAACAGGATTTTACTTTAGGTAATTTGCTTTTTAATATAAATTCCTACCCCATTCTCAATGGTAATCTGCCTGTTTTTATAAAGTGTTCCTATCGCTTTTTTGAATGCTTTCTTACTCAGATGGACCGTATCGTAAATCAGCTCAGGTTTAGACTTGTCATGTAAGGAAAGAAAACCATCCTCTGTAGCTTGAAGAACTTCCATTACCTTGTCAGCATTTGGTTCAATACCTCGATAACCAGGGCGTTGAAGTGAGACATCTATTTTATTATCTGGTCTTATTTTTTTAATAATCCCTTTGAGTTTATCTCCGGTTTTTAAATCTTGAAAGACTTCATCTTTGTACAATAAACCCGAATGAATTTCATTAATAATAACATTATATCCCATGTCAGTAGGATTGGTTACAATCAAATCCACTTCATCAAAATACTCTACCGTAAGGATGGTATTATCTACAAATTTATTGACACGACTAGAGGCGACTAAGCGGTTGGTTTGCTCATCTAAATAACAGAATATCAAATAATGATCGCCTTCTTTCATTCTATAGGCTTGCTCGATGTGGGGTACAAATAAATGTTTTTCTAATCCCCAATCCAAAAAAGCACCAAAGTCATTACTGTCGACGCACTTTAAAAAAGCAAATTCATCTAACATCACTTTAGGCTCCAAATTTGTTGCGACTGGACGCTCATCGAAGTCTAAATACACAAAGACCTCCAACTGATCCCCAATTTCAAACTGCGTTGGTTTGTATTTATTAGGGAGAAGAACTTCTTCTTCAGTAGAATCTTGTACTAAAAACAATCCAGGAGGGGTATCTCTATCAATTGTTAAGGTATGCTTTACGCCTAAGTCTAACATAAAATTTAATTTACATGCAAAAGTAAGTAAAATTACGCTTTCTTATAAATTAAGCTGTCACTAAGACTCCAAAGATTTACAGTGAAGCACAGACTTGAAATCAATATTGTTTTTAAGAAAATCAAAATAACTCAATAGGACTTTGTCATTTTTTAATCGAGGTGTAAAGATTTCAATAAGCTGCGGAGTATTATTTCTTTCAAAAAAAGCTGGCAACTCCTTGTTTACCTCTTCTTGATCATTTGCAACTACGTAGTTTATACCATACATAGCACATAAATGCTTAGCATTAAGCTCATGGGTCGTCTCAAAGAAGTTTTCAAAATAATCCTCTTCTTTATGCCCTGGTAAAATTCTAAATATACCACCACCAGCATTATTCAAGAGAATAATTTTAAAATTCTTTGGAATATATTGATTCCAAAGCGCATTAGAATCGTAAAAAAAACTCAAATCTCCTGTCACCAAAGTGGTTGGTTCTTGGCTAGCTACCGCATAACCTATGGCTGTTGAGGTGCTACCGTCTATTCCACTAGTTCCGCGATTGGCAAAGGCTTTTATAGGGTGTTTGGAATCAAATAAATTAGCATACCTGATACTTGAACTATTAGCAAAATGAACGATTTCATCTTGAGGTAAAGTTTCAAAGAGGCTATAGTAAAAAGCAAAATCTGTAAATTCTATTTGTTGCCTGTAAATTTCTCTAAACTCTAAGGTTTTTAGTCTAATAGCATTCCATGATTCAAAATAAGAGGAATGAACTTGGTCTAAACTAGGTGCTACTGTTTTAAAAAAGGAATTCACCGAAGCTTCAAAATGCTGAGTCAAAGAAAAAAAAGTGTCATTTGCTTCTCTTGGATCGATATGGAAATGCTGTTTTGGCTTATATTGTCTTAAAAATTTCTTTATTTTTTTGGAAACAATCAATCCGCCAAACGTAACAAGCATTTCTGGCTGTAAAGCTTCAAAAAGTGAAGTTGAATCTGAATCCTGTTCTATCGGAGCCAATAGAGAATCGATATTTGTAAAAAAATTAATATCGGAAATATTGGAGGTGATTTCTGTCATCACAATAACCGATGAATCTTGAGACAACAACTTCAAAACCTCTTTATCTATTTTTTCATCGAGATTCACACCTACTAAGACTAATTTTTTCTTAGAGGAATTCCAGGCTTTTACAAATCCAGAATTATCGAATTCAACTGGATGAAGATCAAATGCTTTTTGTGTTAAAAGCTTAGCGCTAATTTTCTCAACTTTATTGTACAAGGGCTCATCAAACGGAACATTAATGTGAACGGGGCCTTGTTTTAGAATAGCTGTTTGCAGGGCCTTGTGTGTTTCCTTGGCATTAAAATTATGAACAGGTTGATCTTCAGAATTGTGAAAGTCTCCTTTGAGATTAGCAGAATAAAGGATGTGATTTTTAAAGACATTTGTTTGTCTTATAGTCTGTCCATCACCGATATCGATAAGGTGTTTTGGTCGATCTGCAGAGATAACTACTAGAGGTAGATTACTATAAAAAGCTTCTGATACAGCCGGATAATAGTTTAGAAGGGCTGAACCTGAAGTGCAAACTACAGCAACTGGGGTATTAAAGCGCTGAGTCATTCCTAAAGCAAAAAAAGCAGCACAACGTTCGTCAACGATGCTATATGCTTTTATTTTGGGATGGTGGGCGAGTGTAATAGTAAGAGGAGCATTGCGTGAACCAGGAGAAATGACTACATGCCTAATGTGATTTTTAACACAAAGTTCTGTTATAATTTGAGCTGTAGGAATTGAAGAATAAATTTGCTTCATGATACAAAAATACAAGGAAGTATGCCTTTACCTAAAAGTTATTCAAATTCTTATAGCACTTTTAACATCGTCCTAGATTTATTCACCGTTTCGGTCCATTCCTCTTCAGCAATACTATCTTTCGTAATTCCCCCACCGATATATATATAAACTTTTCTATGTTTAAAGCTCATACATCTTAAATTCACATATAAATTGGAAGCTCTCACGATTGATTTGTAAGCTTGGTTTTCTTGATTCCTAGTCCTATTGGATCTCTGTGTTTGATTAACCACATTCAACTCTCCAAAAAAGCCAGTGTAGAACTGCCTATCATAACCTTCATTCTCTTTTAGAAATTTGTAAGCCTTTGCTTTTGGAAGACCACAAACAGCTGGGGTGGGGTGTAAATCTTTTAAAATTAAGCCTAATTTAGAAGAATCGAAATCTGATGAAATATTTGTTCTAAGATGAAATAAATCTCCAGCTTTATCAGTTTTCTTAGGATGAACTTGAACATTTTTGGTATGATTTTTCAAGGCACTGACTATTTCATCGGTTACAATTTGCTGCTCATCTAGCTCTTTTTGTGTCCATTCCCGATTTTCATTTACTCGCTTTGTTCCAGCTAAAGACATTGTTTCAAATTTGGTCCTATATGTTTTGGCAAATATTTCAGGTGAAGCTCCAGCCCACAAACCTATTTGTGGATGAAACCAAATATAAGTAAAAGCTTCTGGGTAAAAATGTATCAACTTCAAAAGCAACTCTTCTGGGTTTTCCAACGTATAATCCTCGATCATTACCCTAGACACCACTAGTTTTTTATACTCATCGGTCTTGACTGCTTTAATAGTGTGTTGCAATAAATCGATGTATTTATTCTTGTCGGATAAACTGTTCTTAAGGTTGAATTTTGAAACGTAATCCATCTCAGTACGGATGAGCTTATACTTGAGGACGTGCGAGTTCTCTTCAGAAAAAAAAATGGGATTAGAGCTATCTTCAAAAGGTGAAAAGATAAATCCGGACTCTTTATAATTCTGGAGGTGACACAAAGTAGCTTCTTTTTGAAAAAAGCAAGTTACTTCACTGGAATTTGGAAAATGATAGGCGACAAAAGGTAAACTAGAAGCCCATTGTTTCTGTATATCTTCTTTCAGTTCTTGCATTATTCCGCTTTTGGTAAAGCGATTGTAGTCAACTTTACAGCAGATATAAGTCGCCCTTCCACATCTTTAAGTTTGATGTCCCACACCTGTGTTGTTCTTCCCTTATGAATGAACTGAGCTGTCGCAAATACGTCTCCACTACTCAGACTTCTTACATGATTAGCCGAAATTTCTAAACCGCGAATCATAAAATTTTTGGTGTCCAAAAAAATAAAACAAGCTGCGCTGCCTACACTTTCAGCTAGAGCTACCATAGCACCGCCATGTAAAACTCCATCGGGTTGATGTACTTTTGGAGTTACAGGCATCTTAGCCACTAAGAAGTCTTCACCTACATCAACATAAGTGATATCTAAAGTTTCCATTAGTGTATTCTTACTATGGGCATTACACTGCTCGAGTATTTTTTCTTTATTCATGATTGCTTTGTCAAGATCCAAAATTACAAAAAGGAAATCCATTGCTTACCAGAAGTAAGCCGATTTTAAAATACTTTTATAGTTTCTATAAAACAGTGAGAAACGATTTAATGGTCTGCATAAAATTCTTTGAGATAGGCTTCAGATTTTTTTCCTTGGATAGAAAACCGATTTCGATGTTCATCTGATTGTGAATTATAATAGGGAAACCACTTCCACAGAAATCCACCGGCAAACCAATCTTCTTTCCATAAACTTTGGTGTAAAGCCATCAATAAGTTCAGTTGGGCATTTTCATTTGCCTTATCTTTCATTCTTTTAGAGACCCAAGGCTTTTCTCCTGCAAAATCTATACTTCTATATCCATATTCTGTAAATAAAACCTGTGTTTGAAACTCTTTTGAATAGGCCTTTAGATTTTCTTGGCTCTAGTTTAATACAGCTATTATATGTATATTTAGATTATGAACATAGATAATTTAAAAGAGGAAATACTATTATTATCCACTCTAGATCGTGATAATCTGTTAAAGGATATTACAGATTC